>Ga0114974_10000562_pt1 | contig 30801 bp, 46 predicted proteins | sample S_130206_EF_Meta_FD_87318 | JGI IMG/M metagenome (GOLD analysis project Ga0114974, IMG submission 87318) | Freshwater microbial communities from Lake Simoncouche, Canada to study carbon cycling - S_130206_EF_MetaG | ecosystem: Environmental > Aquatic > Freshwater > Lake | place: Lake... | reverse complement strand
TCTGAATGGCTATTTTGTCTTAAAGTAAAAGTCAAATCATAGAACGAAGTTGAAGCAGGTGAGAAACCTTTCTTCGCTGAAAAGTAATCCAATCCAATTGTTTCCTTTGCAGTTCCTAACTGAACATGAATTTGCTCAGTCACTTTTATTCTTCTTTTAGTTGATAAACTTAAACGATTTACAGGCACTAAAAAGTTGGTGTGTATATGACCACTTACAAACACATCTGCATCTATTATTGAAGAGTTTCTTTTGATGTTCAAAGTTCCAAAAGTCATCACCGCATTTGAATCTTTTCCATGATTGTAGAAGATTGTTTTTGATAATTGCAATCCACGAGTTTTATGTCTTAAATTAACCAAGATAAACCCTGCATAATTCTTTGTCCATACCAAATTCTTATGGGTCTTGCGATAGATTCTATCTGATAACATTTCCAATAGGTAAAGTTCAAAACGTTTGTCAATTTCCTTCTCATGGTTACCTGCACTAATGAATAAATTATCAACATATGGCGCAAGTAATTCTGCTGCATCTTCAATTACGCAATTAAGGTAGTTGTCTTCGCTATGTTCCTTTTTAATATCGCCCTTTAAAGTTCGCTTGTCATACTTACCTCCCATTACATCTAAAAGGTCACCAAAGATGCAAATCAACGAACCTTCTTTTTGCGCTTCATCAAGAAGTCGCTTGACCTTCTTGGTGTCCGTAAATTTGGAATCAATATGTAGGTCGGATAAAAGCCTCATAGTGCCTTTCTCAACAATCTCAACCAAATGACATTCTTCTTTTTCGGTTATTTTTATCATGTTTTTTTGTGGTCGCAATCTGCGACTGCTAACTGAAATACAAATCTGATTCGGCTTGTCTTCTGCGAGTTAATCCTGCAACTATTTTCCCTGCTGCTTTGTTCCATTTTAGAAACTCTGCTGCAATGGTTGGGTCATTTGGGTTCGCATTAACCTTTTTAAGTAAGGTAGAACTCTTTAAATTCCCTACACCACAATTGTATGCAAAACTAACTAAGGCATCAAATTGGGATTGGTTTACTGCATCGGTTGTATACGCATCAACTTGCTTACAAAAGTATTCAAGGTCATGGGTCAAATATAATAGGCTTACTATTTCGTTTATTTGAGGGTCAGATTGGTTTACCTTTTGTCCGTTTGGATAGACAGTTGTTCCAATTCCGATAGTCCAAACTCCAGCAGAGCATTGATATGGTTTCAATCTCAACCCTTCAAAGTCTTTAATCAAGTGTAATCCTTTTGCGCCAATCTTAGTTATTTTCGCCATTAGTTTTTATTTTTTCAATTACATTAATTCCGAACAAAGCAGAAATTAAACTTGCATCTACTCCAAGTACTATTGGAAGATTTGAAGCATCAATAAATCTATGCGAATAACAATAGGTTATAGTTATTACAAGTGCAGTAAGTTTCTTGCCACTCGCACCCTTATTCACATTATCTAAGGAGGCTAAGATGTACTCCAAAAATGCTTTCACTTGCTCCAATTTTTGATTAGTTTAGCGATTGAAAGGATTGAAAATATAAACGCAGCAATTCCTGCGAATACTTGAACGATTGGAAGAACTGCCATGAAGTACGATGCAATCACACCACTCCATGCTAATGCGTTTTCAATAATTAATAGGGCGTTTCTTTTCATTATTCTTCTAATTCTTTTTGCTCTTTCAATTGCTCTTCGCATTCTGCCTTAACCTTTGCGATTAATTCAATTGAATGCTTTGCAGGTAATTCAGCAAGACCTCCTAAAATAATGTTTACTTCGTTTTCTGTTAAATTGCTAATGGTGAATGTCATAATTTATGCTATTAATGTGTTTGTAAAAGTAACCTTTGGATTCAACAAAGTCAACTTTGTAATGTATTCTTCTGTCAATTGGAACAAGATATTACTACTAAAGTTAGTGTCTTCTTGAGTGTCAGACATGATAGCGTTCATTGTTTCATTGTAAACATAAGATTGAATGTAACCTTGTGGCACATTAACTTCGTCTACTAATTTTGAACCTAAGTAAGCATTGTAGTTAACTACTAATTGTGATACTTTGTTTGATGTTTGTGTTTCTTCACTTGTGAAAATAAATGAAGGAGTGTTTAATTTTATCATGATTTTTTTTATTTAATTACATATTTGTATGACTAACTTTTCTCCAAGCTGCTCCATCATAGAAGCAAGGTTGCCCTAAGTCTGTATTATAAACTTGCAAACCATTTGCAGGTGTTGCTATTGCGTTTATTTGTGCAGTTGTCATTCGTGGCATTAGGAAGCCTTTTGTTGTGCTTTCAATATCCAACATAGACGATGCGTTAGGTGTACTATCAATACCTATTTTTACAACTCCTACAATATTTACTTTTGACCGAATATGAGTAGTACCACTTGAAGCAGAACCCGAATCAATATAATTATCCCCATTCCCAGTATTTCCAAAATCAATCCTAAAAGATGTACTGCCTGTTGTTACAACTTGAATTTTTGAATCGGGCGTATTCGTACCTATTCCTAATTGATTTGCATTAACTGTACAATACCCACTATCATCCGCCAACCTAAAATCTATTGCTGCTCCGTTGCGTTTAATTGCAGGGAAAGATGAGGTTGTGCCGCTTAATCTAAATATACTGCCTCCAAAAGTTGTTGCACCAGTTGTATAAGAAAATGAAAAAACTGAAACACTATCATCACCATTATTTATATAGCTGCAAACTATTGCACCACTGCCAAGATTTACTCTATTAAAATATGCTGCACCTGAATTACTAATATAAGATTGCTCAACATTACTACTATCTCTCAAAGAAAGAATATTGCTACCTGAACCCTTAACGGTTAACAAGCCATTACTTGTAATAGTTCCGCTTCCCATAGTAAGCGCAGCCGTACTAAGTTTCAATAAACTACTATTGCCCATTCCGTCCGTTACCGCCCTAAGCGTAGCATCTAATGGTGTGTTGATTGTTGAATCTAAGTTTAGGAATCCCTTGTAATTTGTTCCTATATTTTGTCCGTTTAAATTTGCCATAATTTTTTATTTTATCCCCAAGTTTGTGATGTTGATTCGCCCCAATTCTTATCCGTAGCAGTTCCCCATAGGAAGCTACTTATTGCAGTTCCTATTTGCTTGAAGAATGGTACACCTATTCCTATTCCTAACATATTTTATATTCTTATTCCTATCCCAATGCCAATTTTAAATGACATTAAAAATATTTAATTACCGAACCTGATGCAAGGGTGAATGCAGTAATTTTAAAACCGGGGTCAGTAGGTAAATACATTCCTGTTTTTAAAGTTACACCTGTTAATCCTTTTGTAGTCATCATATCAACATCATTGATTTTAAACGCAGTAAAAACTGCATCTGAATTAATAACGATTGATTCTACTACTAATCCTGTTTTTGCTGCAGTATCTGAGATTACCTTGAATCCACCTTGACCACTAATTTTTTCTAATGAAGTACTCATGCTTTAATATATTAATTTTTTATTTTTTTGCTAATTTGGAATCTGACATCTATCTCTTAATTGAACTAATTCAAAAACTATATTCATATCCCAACCATCAACTAAGTCAGGCAAACCTTCTCTTATTGGTGTTAGAGATACATTAGGTTGAATTAAAAAGTAATCTTCATATATATAATTGGTCAACGCTGCATAGATGTCTTGAGCGATACTTAAAGTGTCACTCAACGTATCTCTTTCATTTGTTTGGTCAACTTTCTGAATGTCCATGACCTTAATCAACATATTTATTTGAAGTGTTTTATCAACAATACTTGACTGAATTACATCTGCCCAAACTAATGGATAAGACTCTTGCTCACTTGCTGAAATATCTGATACCTCGCCAAAGTTAAATCCGTTTACCTGTGCGTGGTTTTGACAGATTGTTGTTAGGTTGTTCAGTATTTGATTTAGGGTGTAGAATTGCATTTTGTTTGAGAAAATTATTTAACTTTTCAATATTTTTTTTGTGTGGTCTTTTCATTAGTCGCAGAATGTACAAGGTTTACGAGCCATTAATGGACTCATTGGTATATTCTGAAAGTTATATTGACCACCACAACATCCACTTTCACCCAATACCATACCTGATGTATAGTTATTTTGCTTTGCATAGATAGTATCTATACCTGCATTTGGTTGATTCAAATATTTAGGAAAAGTAGTTTGGTTTTGCATCAAGTATTTTGTCAATCTTTCTGCATACCATTCTGCTTTATTCTTTGCCCTATCCATTATCATTAGAATCTCATCCATTGATGCAGGATTCATGTTATCTGCGTTCTGAACTCCTACTGCTTTGTTAAAATATTTATAATTCATATTCATAGGCAATTCTAAACGAGTAAACCAAACCATTGTAGGAATGATATAGTCATCTAAAAGAGTCTTTTGAACCACACTAAGAGTTGAATTTCTTACTGCATCTTGCAATTCATTATAAAGTGAAGTTCCAAGTATAGGAAGTATATAAAAAGATTGAACATCACGAATTGTAGGGGTAACTACTTTCATGTCCACATTGTCTTGCAATATAGATTCGTTTTTTAATGTTTGCTCAGAAAGGAATATAACAGATGTTGCCATTATTTAATTTTTTTAACAAGTGATTGCTCCCAAATGTGTCTGCAGAAAGGTAAGTTTACATCTTTATTTGGGTCATGATACCAACCTCCTCTTCTTGTGAAAGCATCATAATTTGGTATACCATAAATCTGACCTAACTCTATTGAGATATTATTAATATCTTCTTTTGAAAAGTATCTTGGATTGCTCATCATTGAATCACAAAAGGCTCTTGATTCTCCACCAATAACTAAGGCAGGAGCATCAGGTCTTAATTGATAACGATAACGAATAAACAATTCTTGGAAAGTCGGAATTTCCGTTTTTTGTCCTTTAGTTGTTACCTTTATATTATTGTCTAATAAACCTTCAGCAGTAAGCGTTTCAAGCGCATCTAAGACCTTTTGTTTATCTATCTTAAGAACATTAACCAATCCTTCAATAGTTGTATCAGGACTCTTCTTTAATATGTCTAAGATACCTTTCTCAATCTTACTTAAGAATTCTTGTTGTGAGAAGATAAATTTCTTATGTTTTATTTGAGTAAAGTTTTCAATTGACTCACCATACTTTGAAAATACTGCATAATCAGTTTCATCATCAGAGCTAAAATGCTCACACTTCCCAAACGCTGCAGGTGCAGGAGTACTTGTAGGGATTGTTTCTCCTCCACTTATTGCAGGTTTGTTTACTATTCCACGAATCTCATTTGAAGTTAAAGTACTTAATACTTTATTAGCAACCAATGGACTAAGTGCGTTCAAGTCATCTACGATTGAACTATTAATATTTGCTTTAATATCTAAAGGTTTTCTGCCTATAATTTCTCTCATTTCATCCTTAGTCAAAATAGACATAAGAGTTGATTCAGAGAACGAAGGCATGATTGGTTCAATAGGTTTAATCTTCAATCTTCCTTTAACAGGAGCAAAAAAATCATACACCATTATTTGAATATCTTGCTTAGGTGAGATATAAGTATTTTGAAACAAATTGAAAGCATCAATCATTTCATTTCTACCACCTAATTGTCCCTCTACACGAACACCCATTATCATAGGTGAGATAACTTTATGACCAACAAAAATCTCCTCTTGTATGGTCTTATTTAAAGCATCATATTTCTTATCAAAATCACCTGCGCTTAAATCATCTATCTGCGCTTTACGTTGTGGATCATCAACGAAGTCAATAACCATTGAACCTGCTGCATCAGTTGGAGTAAACTTAGCTTTCATTTTCCTTTCAACCACTTTCATCTCTTCATCAGAAGGAACTCCGTTCATGAAAGTAATCATTTTAGAACCTTTAAATCCGTTCTGAATTTCTGCTCTATGAAAGTTAGCTATCTCTGCATCAGTTATAATAGCAGGAACTGCACCAATGTACTCTGGTAATGTATAAGTTTTTAGACCGGGTCTATATGATTTGTAGTAAAATATCCATTCAGATTGCTTCTTGTTTTGGTCATAAGCAGGAATGGTTTGATACTCATCTTTTTTTACATTAGTATTTTCTACACCTTGCTCATTTAACCAAAAATCTGAAATATAGAATTCTGTATTATCATCATTAGACCTTACTTTAGTATAGTCTTTATGATAGATTTGAGCAACTTCATTTTTCTTATTATTAACTCCATGAATATAAAAGCCACCAAATAATTCATTATCCAATGCAGTCTTATTTAATAATTCTGTCAAAGATTCATATTCGTTTGGCGCATCAATGTATGCTTGAAGAACTGCTATCTGTTCACCTTCCATTCCCATAGTATCAAAAATAAATCCTTGACCTTTGACATAGGATTGCTTTGAAGTACATATAGCGTTATGCTTTGCCGACCGATTAAATAAAGTAAGCAAGAAATTAGGATAGTCATTATTCTCTCCATACTTTACAAAAGGGATTTTAGCAGTCTTTTTTGGCTCTATAAATTGCGGAACTTTATCATTGGTAAAATTAATTACCATTGAGGAATCTCTGAATGTTTTATCCATTGTATACTATTGTTGAATCTATTGTGGGATTGTATCTATTTATTGTTTCTGTTGCCATTACTACCCAAACTAAGCCGTATTCTACAGATTTAGTAATGTATTGAATAGCATCGTTGGCAGTTGTCAATCCACTTAAACTTGTTAGTGAGGTTTGATAAACTGTATAGTCATAGAAGCCATGATTGCCTAAAGATACTTCGCCATTTAAAGTATCAGCACCAACCTTTTCGGTTACTATGAATTTGTTGTATCTATCTTTATAAGCAGATACATCAGGTGCAATGAAATAGTAATTAACATTCGTTTGTTGATTCGTAAACATAAACAAATAAATAGGACTGCTCATGGTTGAGTTTTCCTTTAAGGTAACTACTACATCATTGATTGAAGACTTTGTAATTCTTATCATTCTTATAATATATAAAAATTAATAAAAGTTGCTAAAAAACAAAAGGCTATGAGAATTAACCCATAGCCTTTATGCTTACAATTCAACATTTAACTATTACAACAGACCGGCAATAATGGTAGAGTCTACCTCATTTGCCAACGCTTTTTCCATTCCTGTGAATGTCAATTGGTAACCTTGGAATTCGTTCATTGCTTGACCTGAGTTAGCAGTTCCTGCAGTTACTTCCATTCCATTTAATTTACCGAACATCCAATATGAACCATCTTTAGTTTCAACGATTATCATCAAACGATTCTTGATTAAGTTATCTAAAGTCGCTTGAGTTTCGTATTGTAGTTTCACAAAGTTAGCAACAACTGATTGCTCATAAGCAACTGTTCCTGCTGCTGCATCTGCTTGGATGTTTTGAGTGAAGTTATTTGCTCCTCTACTTTCCAAGTTGTATGTGAAAAATTTCTTACCTGCAGTCTTAGTGATTGCAGTAACATATCCACTTACATTTTCAGTAACCGCAGTTACATTTGATAACTCTGTGATGTATATTTTCTTGATTCCACCAACTGTATCTTTACAATCTAAGGCGTAACCACTTACTATTGCACATGCCATATTTTTTTCTCCTTAAATTATTTAAGGGGAGGTGTTACCCTCCCCATTTTATTAGATTGTAAACTTAACAATTTCAGATGTGATACCAACTTGAACACCCATTTTGAATTTCATTCTCATGTATACAGTGTCATAGTCTTGAGAGTACCATACTTTCAATTCTTCTTCTTCATGCTCCAAATCTACTCCTAAGAATAAGTTTGCAGTTCTCAAAGCGTAGATAGCTGAAGTAGTAGCTGTAGCATTCAAACCTGCAACAGGAACGATTTTCACGTTTGTGCCATGTAAGAAGTACTCCCCTAATGAATCAGCAGTAGGAATGAAGTTGTAAAGGTTAGCATTGATTAATGCAGTTTGATACATTCTTGAAATATCAGTTCCTACGAAGATTTTCAAATCAGGCTTATCTAACAATGCAACAGGGATTGCGTTGTAAGTAGCTTGTAATACGCTGATAACATTACTAACTGTGATTGAAGTTACAGGAGTGATGTAAGCAGTTGCATTTGCTTGAGTTGTTCCTGAAGCAGCATTGATAATTTTAATCAAACCATCAAATTTGTTCAAGTAATCTTGCCACTTGTTAGTGTCACCTTGCCAAATAGCTTGTTCAACTTTTTCACCTTGGTTACCCATGATGTATTCCATAAATGCTTGGTCAATACCACCCGGCAATGCTTCGTACTGCGCTCCCGGAGCAAGTAATAACTGAGTGTATTTTGCTTCTAAATCTGCAATACACCATGATTTTTCTGCTTTTACCTTACCAATGGTAAGTACACGAGCAGTAATAGTGGTATCTCCTGATGCGTTTGTTAGTCCGCAAGAACCACCTGTTTGCCATACCAAAGTATCATCTAAATTTGGTAATTGGATTGAAGATTTTACGCCTGTTAATTTCTGCATGTATGAAGCAGTTTTAGGCTCAAAGAAAGATTTAACAAGGAGCATATCCTCGTTTGTCTTTACATAATTTGTTAATGAAGTAACTACAAATGACATAATATTTTATTTTTTAATTGGTTTTTATTTTTGATTTTCTTTTGCGAATTGTAAGAACAATTCTTTGTTGTTTTTTGCTTTAGCATAAACCTTTTTGAAGGTTACGTTTTCAGGCTTGTTAACTGCAGCAGCAGGTTCTTCACTAATCTTTTCAACTAATTCAAGAACTTTAGCAAACTTATCTGAAGTACTTACTTCGGCATTGTTTACTGATTCGTTTATAGCAGAAAACTTAGATTCGTATTCAGCAAGTTTAGCCTCTACTGAATTTAATCTTTCAACTAATGCGTTAAATGATTCAAGATGACTTGCGAATTCAGCAGCAAATTCTGATGCCATTTCTTCAACAGGTTCAACTTCAGTTTCAGCAGCAGGACCTGCAATAGCAGTAATCAATCCACCAACTGTAGTTACTTTAGTTCCATCTTCTAATTCATGAGTAGCATCAGGAGCAGGAGTTACATTTCCACTTTCATCTACAACAGATAATGCAGAACCTTCAGCTAATTCACCATCCCATTGGATGATTGTTCCATCTGCAAGTTTAGCGTTTTCCATTTTTACTTTGCTTTCAAAGTTTAAAAGACCTTTGATTTTTTCAAATGCCTCTTTACGGGTTAATTTACCATTCATATTTCAATATATTATTTGTTTTAAAAATTGCTTTTTTATTTAATTTTTCTTGCCATTAATGGTTTTTCAATTATCCCATTTGGCGTTTTAACTTTTATTTTTTTTAACTCTTTAAATCTATTTGGATAAACTTTTTGTTCTACTTCATAAAGTTTTCTTCCCATATTATTTTTATCTATATGTATTTCATTAGCCATCCTACTTGCATTAGAAACTGAATGGTCACTAATTCTTATTTTTATTTTTTCACCATCTGCACCTTCAATTCTTATATAATCACTTTGACCTGCATCTGTATTTGATGTGCTTGAATTTATACTACTTTTTGGTATCCCCATTGAATGAAGCATATTTATAGTTTCATCAACTCTTTCATTTTGTGTTTTAGCTTGAGAATAATAATTTACTAATTCATCTTTATATGGAGGAATAGTTCCTGTAGTTTCTCCTAAAGAATTTAATTCTTCAGCATTAGATGGAGGATTTATATTACTACCACCAATAAGTCTACCCATTATAATTTGTTCTTCATTTGGTTCTGTCTTTGGTATATTATTTGATGATTCAGAATCTCCTCCTTCTTCTGGATTTCTTCCCGAACCCGGTCCACCAAATATTTTAAGATAATTTTTTAAAAATGATTTATGATTCATTAGTCTTCAATTTGTTTTATGATATCAATTATCTGCTCAATCAAATCAAGTGGCTTAGAGTCTATCTGAACTGTGTTAAATACACCTTCCACGCTGAATCCTTTGAACTCACCACTCTTAATAAACTTATCCCACACTTCTTGATTGTCTACCTTGTATGAACCAAACCATGAGCCATCAGGTAACTTATAACCATTAGGTGAATGAATACCTCTTTTAGAATCTATCAAGAAACTTTCAATCATATAAACACCTTCTACCATTTGATTAGGATCATGCATTTGATTTACTTCTTTAGAGTTATTATTCTTGAAGAATTTGTTTCTAATATTATAAATATCCTCTGCCTTAAATAATCCATAGTATTCGCCTTGCTCATCTCTACGATAAATTGGAAGGTCTGCAACCATTAATGGTCCTGATATAATTCTCTTTTCTTTGTCTGCTTTAAATTGGTAAGACATTTTTTCTTTGCCACTCCATTTAGAATAGCACATGGCTGATGCTTGTTCTTGCTCATATCCATTTCCTACTTCAATAGAAATACATCTTGAAATAAAATCAGATTCAGATTCATTCTGATTAGGCTCTACCAAGAATTTTATTCCTGTCATCCCTAACTCATTCACTACATCAATATTATTATCGTAGTGTTTTGATATACCTAATTCTTTTACTTTTTCAACTTTAGCCTTATTAGAACCTGTTGCAAATATTCTATCATGAGGTATTCCTAACTTATCAGCAATAGGAAGCATTTTAGCCTTGTCTGATGAAGCCGAAATGATATAGAGTACAGAACCTTTATCAATTAAACTTTGAGCCAACTCTTGACCTCTTTGAGTGCTTAGAGTATCATCAAAATCAAATGATATTTTACCGGCTGCAAATGTCTGCCAATTCATTTCAATAGCAGGGTAGTCAACCAATGCAACTGCAGTTACCTGCGTATCATCATCCTCTTTGACTTCAAATCTGTATATGGGTAATTTTTCCATCATTAAATATATAAACTTATTTGATTGTTGCTTTTTGTCTTATAGAATCTACGTTCTTTTGTGTGCTTGTAATATCAGATTCCAATACATATACTTTTGTTTTCTCTCCAACACTATTTGTATTGATTGGTTCATTGCCTAATCTAACTAAGTTTGATGAAGGTCTGATTATTGGAGCAGGTGCAGCGTTTAAAGAAGGTAAAGAACCTGCATTATTTCCTCCTCCACCCGGTACTTGAACTGCTAAGATAGCTTTGATATTAGCAAGACCTGCTGCGACTGCTGCTGCTGCTGCGATAGGTGCTAAAATTGCTCCTACATAAGGAATCTTAACTGCACTTGCGTATGCCTCTTGCGCTGCTACATAGGTTGAAATAGTTGTTGATGCAATAGCCAATGCCTTTCCTGCTGCAGTATTCTTACCTGCTAATTCTGCAAAAGAATTTAAAGCATTTGCAGTTATATTTAAACCCTTTATTTTATTTTCACGTTCAATATTTTGAATCTTAATACTTGCATCAGAATAATCTTTTTCAGTAATTAATTTATTTTGATAGAAATATTCTAAAACTTGTTTCCTTTCTTCTAAAGAACTATTTTCATCGCTAATAGCTTTTAAACCTTTGTCCCTTGTTTCTTCATATTCTTTAGTTACATCATCAAACCTTTTACTTGCTTCTGCAAATCCTTTTCTTGCTTTATCAAGTTGCGAATCAATTCTTGCTTGTTCTGCTTCAGCTGCTATCTTTTCTTGCTTTATTCTTTCTTCAGTAATCTTCTTTCTATCCTCTTCACCTTTTTTTCTTATCTCAGTTTTAGTAGATTCTATCTCTACAAGTTTTGCATTGTAATCATCAGAACCTTTTTCAAGCAACTTTAGTTCATCTTTTAAAAGTTGAAGTTTTATTCTTAATGTGTCTTTTCCTTGCGCTTCAAGAATCGCTAAATTTTGTTTACGAGCCTTTATTCCATTTTCAATTTTAATCTTAGCATCTTCTTCTGCATAGCCTTCGTTGTATGCTTTTGAAATTCTTTCTCCTAATCCTTTTGCTTCTGCAATTGCTTCAGAGAAATCACCTTTAAAGAATTTAGCTATAATAGAACCTAAACCTTTAAATCCTTCTACAACTCCTTTAATAGTTCCAAATGCAATCTGTCTAAAGTTATCAAAGAAATCTGTTATGACTTTAAATGCAGGAAAACTTTCATTCATTGCTTTGCTAAAGGCTTTCCAATTAGCTACGATTGCTCCAAGTGCTATAACAAGTAATCCAATTCCTGTGGCTGCTAATGCTCCTTTTAAAGTTCCCAAAGACTTAACACCATCTTTCAATTGAGCTCCAAATAATTTCAATTGGTCTTTCATTCCTAATAGACCATTCAATCCTGTGGCAAGAGCAATAGCACCTTGAGTCTTTGCCATTACCTTTTCAAGTTCTTTTGTATCTGAACCGAAAATAGCCATTGCGCCTTGAGCAGCAGCAAAACCATTTGCTACACCACCAACTACTCCTGCGAATGATTGGAACTTTGCTTCAGGATTAAACGCCTTTACTGCATTCTTAGCATCTTCCATTCTATCTTGCAATTCACCTGCTCTTTTGGCTGCAGTTAAAAATGCTTTACTGCCCGGCTCTAAACTTGCAAGTTCATTTGTCAAAGACCTTAATTCAGCCTTCAACGATTTAACCGATGCAGCAGAATTACCTGTTTTTATTTCGGTTTCAAATATTACTTTTTCGGTTTCCATTATACGTTATACCATTTAGTTCCATCTGTGAAAAATGTGTGACCTGTTTTAGCTGCTAATGTTACATCTGTTCCATTCGTTGCATCTATTACTTTTTTACCTCCACCATCATCATTAAATATTAATATCTGAATTGATTTATTACTTGCAAAATCATATCCACTTTGAGGACTTGGAAGATAAACATCAGCATAGATAACTACATTTTGAGTTATTGCAGTTAAATATTTTACTCCTGTTGCATTATCAACAAATCCTATTAATTGGTCTTGATAAAATTGATATTTAGGATTGTTATAATACATAAGAGCAGGAAGAATTTCTCCATCACCAAATGTTCCTATGCCACCATTTGAAGTCCCTTGTGTTATAGTTGGTGTTGGGGCAAGTTTAAGTTTTAAAAATTCACATCTTGCAGGTTCATCAGAATTCAAATCTGTATCTACTTTGTAAAGTCTATAGTATTGCCTATCAATTAAATAATAATCTCTAAAAGATAAGTTCTGAAGTTCAACATTTGAAAGATGAACTGAGCATTTAAGTATCTTAGAATCCTTATCTGTTATCTCTTTAATTGTTTTCTCCCAATAATTTTTATAAAGATTTCCATTAGTTGTATTTGGTATGATTCCAATGCCATAATAAACTGCTTCGCTAACATTCCAATTCAAATCAAATGTTGGATTATATGGATTATCTAAATGACCTGCATAGGCAAATGAAGTTAATGATGTTGTAGGTGGTCTTCTTCTATCATCAGTTAAATAATAACTAAATCTATCTGTATCAAATAACCCTCCATAGTATAGTATTCTTGGTTTTGCTGCAGTTATTTTTAAAGTCCCATCATCATTAAAAAATCTAATCTTAGTTATGATCCTATTATTATTTTCAAAAGAACCTAAAGGGGAAGGAGCAAAAGGAAGTTCAATATTTTTCTTTTCAACTAAAAAATCATTTGAAACAGTTAACCTTTTAAATCCATATTCATTTTTAAACTGCTCATTATATTTTTTATTTAATTCATCTTCATCTTTCTGAGTATGGAATTCTAATGATTTAAAATCTAAAGCACCCATAGGTACTAAGCTAACATCTTGTGAAGTATCTATCTTGTTTGTTAAGTCAATTACATTTAAAGTATAAAAGTCATCTCTTGGCTCTATAATAAGTTTCTTGTCATCTATCTTATCTGGTTCAAAATAAAGATTAAACATTTTAATTAATGCCTTCATAAAATCAGATTGCTTTAAATCTTTTGGTAGTATTGTGCTTATATCAATATTAGACCCAAAATTATATTCTCCTTCGGGACTATTAAAAAAAGCAGAACCTGCTCTAAATTTTAACTGAGATAAAAAATTGAACTGCATAAATTCAACCCATACTTTATCCCCTGCGTTTAAATAACCTAATGGAGATTGAATAGAAACTTCAAATTCTAATTCATCGTTTGTATTGACAGGAGCAGGATAATAAAAATTCGGTTGCGTTGTTGATATTGCATATATAGAAGTTCCATTATCAACCATTATTCTAAAAGATAATTGAGCAGGATAATCAACTGCACTAAAGCCTCCTGTATATTTACCTGTTAATTTTAATTCTGCTCTAAAAATATATTGACCAAAATAATTTGTTGGTACAGTCCATTTAGCCATTGATATTCCTGTAGGTGATGAATCTTGAGTTACATGATTAAAATCTACTAAAGACCAAACATATCCACTAAAAGGAATAAATGAAGTATCAGTATCATAGTCAATTTCAAAAGTTCTTTCAGTTACTTGGGCAGCAGTTTTTCTAAATCCATCTGAAGTATAAGGAATAATTAATCTTTTGAATCTATCTGTATTAAAAAATGTACTTGTATATCTGTAACCTGATCCACTAAAGATTGCATCTACAATACTCTTTACATAAACGCAAGGATAAGTTTGGTCTGCATAATATATTTGCTCTTTTACATCAAACCCTCTATCAATTAATGGATAAACATAACCTTCGCCAACTGTGTTTGTCCATGAATTTTGAATATTAGCCAATGTCCAATCATGATTCCAATGAGAAAGGTCTACTTCACTTAACATTTTATCTCCTAAATCTTGAAATAGGTTTGCATTCCTACCTATTATAACTACGCTATAAGCTACATTTCGTTCATCAAGTATGTTTATATCGGTCAATTGAAGATATCCTTTTAACTGAGGTATGCCATCATGGTATAAAATGCAGTCTGCTTTTAAGTTTGGATTAAAATCTGTGTTGAAATTGGTAGTAGTTGCATTAATTATTGAATGATTAATATCAAATATGTTTGAGAATATCTGATTATTATTCTGTGTGCCGGGTATCTTGATAGATTTAGTGAATTCTGATTGTGACTTATCAGGTTCATTTAAATCTTTTATCTCTTTGGTTAATGGTAATGGCTCATCATCATATAAATCAATATTGAAGAATATACCACTACCATATATCTTTAATTCAGTCCTCATAATGATTGGCGATAATTATTGTATGAGTACTCAAATGTTAATCCTAAGTTATGCAATTGTCTTCCATTCAAATATTTTCTTACCTCATAGTTTGAGTCAGTAATATTAATTGGAATTCTTATTCCGTTTCCTTTATCAAGCAATACGATTGGTGAAGTTAATAAGCCTTGTATCCATTCTGCTTGGTCATCTGTAATCCAATTAGAAGTAACACGAATAGATTCAGTAATCGTTGTATTGTAATTAGTCTTTAATCTATTGTTTACATTATAACCTAATGGAGTAGGCTTTTTAAATTGCTTTCTATCTATGCCATAGTTCTGAATACTTACTTTATCAAAGTTAAATGATTCCCAACCTCCCATATTATTTAACCACATTAAACGATAGATATCATATTTATCAAAGCATGATTCAACAATTACTCTTGTAGTAGTTATTGGGTCACCTCCTATATCGTAAAGGCTAATATCATAGAATCCATTCACTAATATTTGAGATGCAATAGAAGAAAGGTTTGACCATTTGATTCCTAAGTTAAATCCATAATTAGTTCCTGAACTTGTAGTGGTAGTTATAATAGGAGCAGCACCTGTAGTGCTTAAATACATATTAACTACAATCTGATTTGGGTCATAGTAACTTAAGAAAACATCTTGACCATTTTTGATAGTTATATTTTCGGGATTATTTTGTAAGAACCCAATTGTATCAACTGTATAATTCTGAAGAACTGCAGGAGTGAATTCTTCAAAGTCAAATATAGAATTATAAGCATACTTGCTTCCACTTGTTGGATTGCGAGTTAAGTTAGCGTAGATAGTTGGAGTGCTGCCATAGACTTCACCGAACTGAACATAATATGCAGACTTTGAATTTAAATTGGATGCCCATATAGTTGAATAAACATTTTCAATATCATAAGTGATGTAGTTCTTCATCACAGGACTGATATCAATCTTTATTGTATTCACTCCCGGTTGCTTTGGGAATGTTAATCTTGATACTAAAATTCCACTTACATAAACATCTGCCAAGAAATTAAAGTTAGTCTGTCCTGCATTTGTACTGCTGACATTAAATATCATCTGATTGTATGCAGGTTGATTTGTGTTCGGACTGCTGATTACATTTATACTCATAATTTTTTTATTGAAAATTTAATACCTTGCCCTAATGCTATTCTAATTGCCGTACTTAGTTCTTTTGTTCTTTTTGGATTGTTAGCTTTCTCTATGTAGTTCATTGGCTTGATACCTCCTATCTTTGTTGCTACTGCCATTCCTTCTGCTGCTTTTTGAATCATATCCATTCTTGCAGTCTTCTTTTTAGTTTCCTTATTGGTCTTATATAATGATTTCCTTTTGCCTTGATTATTTTTAAAGGTCTTCATTCCTGTCCTTGCTATGTACTCTTTGAAAGATTCAATCATCTTAGGAGGCGTATATAGATTTTTAAACTTATAGTTAGATTGAGGTGCTTTGCTTTTATTATAAACACCTTTTACTCCTTTGTCTACATAATCATAATAGGCAACTTGACTCACAGTTGGAACAATAATAGAATCAGCAGTTGTTTTAGCAGGTTTATTAATGATAGCTTGAGCCAATGTACTTGCTCCTTTTGTTCTTGCTTTCTTGCGTATCTCTTTGCGCATTAACTCTACACCGGTATTGCAGTAATCAATCAGCACTTGTTCAAGAATGTTTTCAGAGGCTTGTGTAAAGTCACTTAATGACTCCCCAAACTTCTGACCTATTGCTCTTAACTTTGCCTCATTAACTGCCATTCCTTTTTGCTCTTTCTATTAATTGTCTATCGTATTCGTTCTTATCTTTGTAAAATGAAACTGTATTTAAAAGTTCAATTACATTCATCTTAAATAGATAGTCCCACTTTGTTCTATCGTTGTTTGTTATGTCGTTGATCGTGGCAATCCAACCCCATTTTTGGTAAAATGTTCCTCCACTTCCTTCAGAGTCTGCCCCGACTTCTCCACCAAATAAGTTAGCATATTGTCGGTTAACATCTGATAATACTTGCAAAAAAAAACCATGATTGGATAGGCATCTTTCATCTTCATTTCGTTAAAGAAAAGGTCTGCTCTTTCTTTGTGAGTATTTCCATCGTATGGTAATTCTTTTAACCAAGTTCTCTCATTAGTTATTGAAGCAAGAATGTTATGTATGTTATTAACGATGTTCTTTTGGTCTTTACAAAAGTGAGTTGCATCAATGTATTGTTCACCGGTCAAATCTTGCTGCCTCCATTTGACTGCCCACTTCTTTCCTCCTAATTTGAATCTCATCTTTACTTTGCCATCCTGTGGAATCACTTCTATTTCATTTAATCCTTTTAATTTTTCAAATAAAATATTAAATGGTAAAGCCTCTACTTCATCTAATGGCATACCACTAATCTCTGAATACAATTTCATGTTTCTCAAAACCAAATCAGGCTCTAAGTCAGCAATCATTTTGCATTGCAAGAATTGTTTAATAGTAAGTTGGTCGTAATTGTCAATCATCTTTTAATATATAAGTTAAGTTTGAATTTGCTAAATGCGAGTAGTCTGATATTTACCACTTGGTCTATTGTTGAGCCTTAAAAGACCTACATATCTCAAAGGGTCAATTAAATGGTTCATTGTATCAATTGGTTTTCCTGTTAGTTTACCTTCTCTATCTGTTTCCCATTGGTAGGCTCTTAGTTCTTTTATTAAATTGGTGCTACGTTTGGTTACGCATAACTCATAACGCTTTAAAATATCTATTCCTATGTTGATTGAGTCAGCACCTTTCAATGCAGGTTGTACATTGAAACCTTGTCTTCTAAGTTCTTCTATTGATTTAGGTTCTGCAGAGTCGCATATGAGTTCTTTACGTTCAAATTGAATTGATTTTAAGAAGTTTCCAATATCATTATTGGTCATGTTAGTTCTATAGAGTAATTCATCAATCCATATCTTGCCTTCAGATTTCCAAACTCCAATCAAAGTTGAAGGGTCATTAGTGAATCCAAAGTCCATGCCATGACTTATTAATTTAGCATCAGCCGGTATTGAATCTACCTGCTGCCAATTATCAAACACAACTCCTTGCAATGATCCTATCTGACCTAACCCGTATACCTTCCACCAATTAGCCCAATAGTTAGATGATTCAGCCTTTACTTTAGCATACTCAATATCATTTATAATTGTCTGTGGTAAAGCTTCGTTATCTTTATATGTAAGTATTAAGTGTTGAGCATCGGGTTCATTAAGCACTTCCGTATGCGCCCAGAATTCATTAGTAGGGTTAAAGTCTAAGTAAATATCTTGACTTGTTCTTATAGCTAATTGATAGTAAGATTCAAATGAGATGTTATTAGCCTCATTGATGTACAGTATGTGTCTTCTTGCACCTCGTAGTTTACTTTCTTGTTCTGCACTAAAAAATTCTATGTACGAACCATTGTGGAATTTATAGGTTAATAATGACCTATTCCAATTTGCATCAATAAATCTTCCTGTCCATTCCATTACTTTTAAGAAGTCTTTCATCGCCCCTCTTCTTAAGTGTGGAATAGTTTCAGATACTATACTTATTTCTAAGTGTGGAGTCTTACAAGCTTTATCAATCAATACAGGAATAATTCCAAAAGTCTTACCTGCACTTGTACCACCTTGAATTACTTTTTTTCTTGCAGATAACTTAAGTATCTTGTTTATCGCGGTTGTTCTTTTGAAACTCATAACTCATCAGGAAACAATGGCATCTCTTTTACTATCATTTCGCTTTTGTCTGTCAAGGAATTTAATCGTTGAGTTATACTTGGATTATAGATGCCTGACATACCTCCTTCAATTTGGTCTGTTCTTACTGCTTTACGGATGCGTGAACAGATGGCTACATAATCTGAGTACCTTTGGTCAAGATTTGAAAAATAATGTCCTAAATCGCTTATAATGCCGTTGTCGTAACACCAACATTCAAATCCATCTATAGTAAGAGGTCTTTCTTTCTTTCTGTTTACCTCATCTCCATCTTTTCCTACGAAGTCTTGGACTAATATAGGTCTTGATTTAGTGTGTTCTCTATACGCTTCAAAATGTTCCCACATTTTTTCAGGTGTTTCTATGTTTTTTGTTCCATGCGGTCGTGCCATTATGTTGTCCTCCAAATTCTATTGTGTACTATGTTTCCTAAATATATAAAATTCTCATTATTTGTATAAGGTGGTAAGAATTCATCTACTGCATTACTTACAGATTCTATTCCTGCAAACATTCCAAAAGGTATTTGAAACTTATTAGCACAGTCATCTATTACTAAGTAGTCTTTTGCCATTTGAGGATAGGTTTTTAAATCTGATTTGATTATCTCATATTCATGTCCACCATCTATATATACAATGTTATATTTATTATTTACAAGTTTAATTATCTCTTCATCTGTGCTTAGTCCTTTGATTATTTTAGGCTGAGCAAGTTTAAATTTACTATGCAATAACTTAATATCTGCAGCGTAATCACTTTCCCAATGTCCATCAGTAGAATCTAAAGGAGTTACTCCATAGCAAGTACATTTCTTTCCTGCTAACTTTGCAAGTAATTTAATTAAAGCTAATGTTTGACCTCTAAATACTCCTATTTCTAAAAAGGTAAAGTTATATGGCATCTCATCAACTATTAATTTCCACATCCAATAGAATGACCTTTCACCAAATCCAAATGCATTTGTTTCTACAAAGTCCCTCAACTCTTTTAATTGAAGTACTTCATTTGTTTTATTGCAAAACTCTTCATGGATTTCTCTGTTCCAATCTTGAGTATTATTAAATTCTATTTTCATTTTAAATTAAATCATAGATGAATTCCATATTTGCTTTACCATTGCCATGAATGATTACAGGTCTTGTTCCAACATTAGTCAGCATTCTATTCTCTAACAATATATAATCTTCATCTTTTAATATTCCGCAAAGTGTTTGGAAGCATTGCCTATCATAATCTAAACTCAATCCTCTTTTAATTACTTGGTCGGTCATCCATCTTTGGTCATCTGCATCATCTTGGATTGGTTCTCTTTCCATTAACATCTTAAACAATTCTGATTGCATAAAGTATGTTCCTGAGTTGCAATACTTGAACTTATGTTTTGATGCAGGATAATCTCCTTCTCTTGCAATATCCGGCCAACAATTAATCTCTGTGCTTATTAGGCTTGGTGATTTAATCTTACTCATGAACTCTTCTTCATTTCCTAAAAAGAAAGTATCATATCCATCAACGAAAATAAATTTATCTACTTTTGGATTCTCATGCAGATAAGCGTTCAAAGTATTTAACTTAGTTCCAAATCCTCTCCAACTTGCTTGAATGATTTCATAATCCCAACCAAAATGCTTCAAAGACTTTTCTAAATGATAGGCTCTATTCTTATCATCAACTACTGATATTACTTTACAACTCATATTTTAAATTTATTGTTCCATTAATTAATCCTTGCTTCATATAATTGAAAGCATCCATCTGTTCTGTTGCGTGTTTTCTTTTCCAATTGGCATACTCATTTTTTCCTTCATCAATATGGTCTATCTCTATATGAGGTAGGAAGCAGCATTTAAAACCTGCTAACTTAGTTCTAATACTCATCAACGTATCATCAAATCCGTATTTAGTTGGCTGCATTAAACCACCAATCTTATCTATTAATCTCCAATTGTGCAGCACACAAGTTCCCATTACTCCTTCCACATCTTCCACGATTATCCATCTATTACCATTGGTATGTGGTAACATTCTTAGATGAGATTTAAATTGGTCATTACGATAGGGATTTTCCATTAGGTCTTTTCTCTTTAAAGCAATCTGCCCAATCTTTGGGTCAAAACTAACTGCCTCTTCCAACTCTTCTACCCATCCGTAATTGCTTATCTCAACATCATTATCTATTTTAATGCAATGTTGATTTGGCTTTCTATTCTTCCAAGCCATATTAATAGCTTTTGATGTTCCGATATTTTCGGACAATTCAATTAATTCAATATTCCTATTTGTACATGTTAAGAATTCACTTATGAAATCCTTAGTTTCTTCGCATGAATTATTATCTACTATTATCAATTGGTTATTATCCCAATCAACTGTTTGAAATAAACTATTCAAAGTTCTTTTAGTATACTTGCTTCTTTCATTCTCCTCAGTATCGTGGCAACACATAGCTATCATCGCACACATAAAGCCTCCTTATTTTTTATTTTTGTTTCTATACTCCTTTTATGGGCTTCTTTAAATTTTTCTTTTGCTTCGTCAGACCATTTAAATCCGCCTCTTTTGTGACCTTTTTGTGAATTACTCATTTTAATTTTTGTTTCTTCGCTTACTTTAATTACACCTTTTAATCCCTTATTCCATGCTGGTTTTTGTCTTCTTTTTTCTTTTTGTTCTTCAGTCCACTTTCTTCCTTTACCACTTTTATAAAAGCCTTTAATTGTTTTTGCTTTTTCTCTTAACTTTTGCTTTCTTTCTTCTGTATGTTTAACTCCATTTCCTCCGCAATGTCCACCTGATGAAATATTAGTTAAATTAGGTAATTGGCTAATCCAAAAACATTCTCTTTCCACCCATATATCATTATCAACTTCCTCTATTAATTCAATTATTGGCCTAACATTTTTATTTAAAAGGCTTTTTATCCATGCTTCTTTGTGGGTATGTTTTTTAGCAATCTTACTTTGCCTTATATGAACTTTAAGCCTATCATTTAGACTTGTTATTGTTTTTCCAACATATCTTATTTCATAGGATATTGGGTCAATTAATTTATATATTTTAACCATATTCAAATATAGGTAAGTTTTTTATTAATTGCTATGAGTGCCATTACTTTGCTTTTGGTCTTCCTAACTTTGGTTTTACTTCTTCTGTTGGATGTTCCTTTTCATAGTTCATGACCCATCTATTCATATCTACAAGTACATTGATGTTACAGCCTGAACAATTACCCGGTCTGATGCCTGTGATATTAGTAAGTAATTCTTTCATTTTCATTAATTGAAATGAAGTGCCAACCCAATCAGATTCGTTTCTAAAAATCTCAATCAACTGAAGCAAGGTAAATCTATCACCTGTGTCTTCATTCATTTGTTTGTATATGTCTTCGTATGTCATTATCATATTTTAAATAAAATTCTTTTTGCAATCATAGATAGATACGCTGCTGCTCCTCCAATACATAATGAGTCAATAAAAGGACTATATGTTGGCAGATAATACCTTATAAGATACATTATCATTGCTGACCAAAATGATAAGCATACTACACAATTAAATGGTTTGAAATCTAACCACTTTGGAAAGTCATTCATTGAGAAGAAACTAACCCAAATTAACGCTACTAATACTGTCATAAAGTTTATATCTTAAATCTGCTATTTTATCCATATGAAATTCTTGAACATCTTCGTGAAGTTGCGAACTTAAATCAACAACCATTTGTGGATTGTCTATTAATGTCTTCATGTGCTTATACCAATCGCCTCTATTTTTTACTACCAAACAGTTTTTCTTGTGGTCAAGTAATGGCGAGTAAGGATAAACATCTGAAACTATTACTGCTTTCTTTTTGAATCCTGACTCAATTAATTTTAAGTTAGATTTCATATTATTGAAACGATTATTCCTCAAAGGAATTAAAGATACATCAATATGGTTAAAGAACTCTGCATAGTGAGTAACAGGTTGTGAGCCATACAAAAGGAACGAACCTTCTTGTGCTATACCCTTACAACTTAAAACTCCTGCAATCGCTTGAGAAGTGTCATCTGTGCCATCATATCCTCCATATACAACTCTAAATTTATCTTTATCTTCTGAGGTGTAAAGATATCTTAAAGCATCATGCATCATTAACACATCTTCAAAATGCGTTATTGAACCCGACCAACCAAAATGTAGTTTATCAAAGTTTGTTTCCTTTGGTTCAAATTGTCCTTCAGGGAATATTCCATTAGGGATTACATGGACATTCTTATGACCTAACTCTGCTCTAATTGAATTAGCTAATAGTTCGTGAGTGCAAGTTATTGCAAAAGCATTATTGACTGCAAACGCTATTTGTTCTGCATGATTTAATTCTCTTGCTGCAGAATAAAGTAAATGCCAATTAGGTAATCTCCAATCATCATCTAAGTCTAATATATATCTTAACCCTGCTTCTCTTAATTTATTAATCAAATCAATTGGTTGACCTATTTTAGATACAAATCTATTAACTACTGCTATATCAAACTGTTGAAGGAATTCTATTGGCTGCGAATCTATTTCTGTTATTAAACTTATCTCACAATCCTGATGTAGAGTTCCTAAAACATTATGAGGCATGAATAACCTATGATAATCTACTCCCGAAATCTTAGGATACGAAGGAACGATTATTAATATTTTCATATTTGACTTGCTTTTTCTTTTATTTTATCCTTCACTTTTCTCAAGGCTGAATAACTTATGCCTGTGGCTTTCTCAACTTTCTTCATATCTCCTAATTCGTTATAGAGTAATACTATTCTATTTTCAAACTCCGATAGACTTAACATAAAATCTTCTGCTTTTCTAATTAGGTTTTCTTTATTAGATTCTATTATATGAAATTCTTCTAATCTTTTTTCCTGCTTCAGAACTATCTTTCCAAATGCACCTGTTCGTGAACTCATATTCCTAACTACACAATAGAACCAAAAGTTTAATCCAACTGTAGAAGGTAATTTGCTATCTTCTGTTTCCAAAAGGTAAAGACATACCTCTTGAAATATATCATCTGCATAAGACTGATTCAATACATGACATATCCTACGAAAGTTAGGGTCTGTATTAATAATCTTTAGCAGTTCATTTTTCACAACTTAGAAAAGTTATTTTTTATTTTCTCTCTTGCTGCTTCAACTCCACCTGCTGCTTGAATATCTTCTACTCGCAGCATAACTGTTACCGGTTGCTTTGTCTTTCCTTTTACCGACCCAATTGGTCTTCCTCTTTTATTCATGATACAAATTTAATTTTTATTTTAAAAGTGAATTGAACAAGTTTTAAACTTCATTGAATTGCCTCTCTATTACTAACTCTTTTTCAAGTTCTTCAACCCTTTTGGCTGCATCAATTAGGCTTTGATTAGCTTTAAATAAATCTTTCCTCCATTTCAATTCATCCAAATAAATCTTTCCAATATGCATGAATACAAATATTAGTTTCTGCATTGTCTTTTCTGCGTTGTCCTTTCTCGCTCCTTGCATCTTATCCAAGTTTTCCCATAGAGAACCAATAACCTCGCTTTGGTTTGATAGAACTAAGTAGTTTAATTCTTCGTTGCGTTTATGCTCCTCAAGTTCTCTTGTGGCAAAAAATAACTGCTCAATCGTTTCCTTGTATTTTTCTTTGTAATCCATTATAATTTTTTAAATACTAAAATGTTTTGGTGAACTTTTACAAGTTTTTGCGTTTTCATATTTCCGTTTGCTCTCATACTTGCACTTGCAATAGCATTTAAAAGTATCGCTTCATTATAAAACTTCATTCCGCACTTTTCAAATGCTTTAATAGTATCGGGAACAAAACCAATATAAAAACCATTTTTATCTCTTACTTCTCCAACTACAAAACAAGCATAACCACCAACTTTTAAAAGTTTACAACTCTTTGCAATTATACTTTCGTAAAGTTCTAAAAATTGCTTGTATGGTTTATTACTAATATCGCCTTCTAAATCGCTATAAACTTCTAAATCAGCATAAGGTGGGCAACTCATAACCATATCAAATTTAGTGTTCCAATTATCATTTAAAAGTTCGTTACTATCTCCTACATACCATTGCGGTTGATTTTCTATTGGCAAAATATCCATCGCTTGTTCTCGGTTGCTATCAACTTGTTCTTGTCTTATATCAATTCCGCTATATTTATATCCTAAATAATTGGCTACAATGCCACGAACAGAACCACCAGCAAAAGGGTCTAATATAGTTCCACCTTCATCACAAAACCAATGATATAAAACCTCACAAAGTGCAGGGTCAAAAACGCTTACATATTCGGCAGAGTTTTTTTCTACGGCAGTAGTTCCCATGTTTATCACTTTGGAATCTCTACCAACTTCGCTTTTTAATCCTTTGCAAATCCAAAGTCGTTTTCTCTTTTGCCAATTTCCGCTTTTAGTATCTAATATGCTAAAAGGTGGCTCAATGAATTTATCTCTTAATAATTCATCTTTTACAATTTCGTTTCCGAATAAATCTGTATTCATATTTTTTTTATTAAAATGGTGTTTCAATAGTTTTTAAATCTTCAATCGTTTTGTAGGTATCATTTTTATATATCCCTAATGCAGCGTAATAAGTTAGTTCTGCAAATCCTCCTTTTTTACCTACTATCTTTGGCTTTGCTTTTTCTACTTTTACTAAAGTTGTATAGTCATTTGGGTCATCCCAATTTCTGTGAACTACTAACATTGATTGAGCCTTTGCATACCAAAGTGAACCTCCTTCTATTTGGTCTGGTCTTGGAGGAGGGATAGGTTTAGGCGTTCCTGCATCGGGGTTTCTTGGATGCGCTAATAGGAATCCATGGCAATCATTTTGTTTTGCAAATCTATTGAATCTTGGAATCTCATATTTAAGGTACTCACTTATTGAGCCTCCTCTTGTCCTTACATCGTGTTCTAAATCGTTCCAATTGTCTATCCCGAATGAACTTATCTGAAAGTCTTTAAATCCTTCCTTACATACCTCATAAAACGCATCGGGAGTATTATCGTGTTCTTCGGGTTCTATTACTTTAAAATAATCTTGAATAAAAGGTAAAGCATTATAAACCTCTCCTTCATTTATTGCGTTACCATGTAGCTTGTTAAAAGTCTTGCCCGTGTACATGAATATTAACTCGGAGTAAATTTCTTCAGCCGTTCCTGTTTCGGGTGAATAAATCAAATGTCTTTGACCAAACTTTTTTGTTAAGTTCATTAAAAGATTCAAATAAAAACTTGTTTTACCACTTGTTGGATAGCCTGTGATTATTGTTGTATTACCTTTTCTTACTGTATAGTGTTTATCAAGATTTATCCATCCTGTTGATACTCCCGGATAATTACCAAACTTATGTAGGTTCATAATTTTGTCTGTAATTTGATTGGCTGATACTATTCGCATGGCTCACCCTTCCAATTTAATTTAACTTGCTTTGGGGTTGTTTCTCTCACATCAAAAATACCTGCATAATTATTAGCCATAGATTGCTCAATTATTTTTAATGCTTTATTAACATCATTATTAGATAATTGATAAAGTTTTTTATATAATTGCTTTCTACTCATAATATTTTTATATGGTTCTTTTCTTTTACTTTTATAATCAAACCACAAATCAAACACATCTTTAAACTTTTCCCCATAAGTTTCTATAACGTATTGTTCTTCCTCTTTCTCTTTCTCTTTCTCTTGTACCGAACCCCCTTCAATACCCCCTTGGATACCCCCTTCCGCACCCCCTTCAGTAGGTGTTAATTTAATGCCAGTTTTACCCTCATAACCAATCACTTGGCTATCTATACTAAACTTTTGACCTATGTATGCAAGTTTAGCATTTCCAATTAATCCATTTGGTTCTATGCCTTCAAATTGTTTTTGCAATAAAGCCTTAATGAAAGAAACAAATTCTTTTTCTTTTAGTTCCATAGCTACTTCATAATAGCTACGATAGAAATTAAATGCTTTCCTCATCACTAATCCTCCAAGAAAGAAATTTGTTTTCTTAATTCTTTTGCTAATCTAATAGATGTTGCTTTATCAAGTCTAATTGCCCTTACTTCAGATAAGTCATCTTTGTCATAATTAATCCTAATAAAAATTTGATTTGATTCCAATGCGCAAACCTCCAAAGTAGGTTGCAATTCTGTTTCAGAATCTTCCTGAAATGTTAATATTACTGCCATAATTTAATAATCAATTTCGCATTGATTAAGCGTAAATAAAAAAGTCCGTTCGTTCATTGGTTTCGCAAGGGTGTAAGAGAACCCAACCAACTACTAAAACGGACTATTTTGAATATTTTTCATTTCCTTACTTTTATAGGCTGCGAAACCCAAATGCAAATATAACTATTTAAAATACATTTGCAAACCTTCTTTATAAAATTCATCTTTCAGAATTCTATATTCCTTGAATCGCATGGAAGTTCCGAATCGTGTTTTGCTTTGTTTCCACCTTGATTCAATAGTGAAATACTCTGCAAATTCTCCTACTCTGGTTGTTAACTTCATGCTGCCTGTTTCGTTAAAAGCAGTACCTGCAGTAATCCATTTTTTTGTTGATAATAATTTAATCAACGCTTGTGTTTGTGTTGTTGTTTTCATAAATAAATGTTTAAAAGTTTATTAAATTGTTTTCTGAGTTCTATTCTTCTTTCTATTGGTCTTGGTAATCGTTCTGTTCCGTTTAATTTGATTAGGTCTTTAATGCAACTACGAGCCGTTTTAATGCAATCTTTTAGTTCTTCTTTATTCCACTTCATTGAAGGATAAATAGCGTTTAAATCATGCACATACTCATAAAGTTTATAGATTTCTAACTGCTTATCATATCCGCTTGGGTTTCCATGCTTATGAGTGTTGTCTGCTTCTGACTGAATCCATATATTGAATAGATTAAATCTTAAATTATCCCACCCACCTACTGCATAACGATGTCCTCCATTCATCTTGCCTATGATTCTGCCACTTGAAATACATGGGCAGTCTTGGTCTATCAATCTTGCAATTAAGTTTACTTCTTTTTGCAGTTCTCTTTTGTGATCGGATAGGCTTTTAATGTTTTCCTTCATCGCCTCTCTTTTAACTTTAGTTTCCTGCTCCATTTTCTTCAATCCATTAATTCTTGCCTGAGATATGGCACATTCATAAGTACAGAACTGTTGCAAAGTTCTTACTGCTTCAAACTTTAATTTACAGAACTTACATTTCATTAGTGTATATATATGGTTTAAGTAAGATAATTTTTTTGTTGTGATTAATTCCAATCTTTTCCAACTTGCTTATCACTTCTGAATCGTTTGACTCTATTAAATCATTGATATAGTTAACTGCATTGATAACTGTACTATGGTCGCGATTAAAATAAAGTCCAATAGATTTCCAAGTTCCAAGTTGGTTTGCTCTTGCATACCACATTGCAATCTGCCTCCATGTTTTTGGTTCTTGCTCTCTTGTCTTTGAACATATCAGATTCCTATCTCCACCTGCTTCAGAAATCTTACTTAAAATAGTATCTAAATGTTCACTCAAGGTGATAGGTCTGTCCGCTGATATGCGGACATAGAACCCATTCCTGTTAATTAGACTTATCATGTTTAAAATGGTAAATTATCATGATCACTATCACTCTTACCAATTTCAGTAGGTGCAGTTGGGATAACTACTATATTTGAATCTTTACCGTTACCTACATAGATATTTGGTTGGTCTTTTTCTTCCTTTGTTTTGCTTACGCTTAAGGAGTGAGTATTTCCAAACTTGTCTACTCCATCTTTGTTCTCCCACAAGATTAAGTTAATCCACTTTTCACCAGTCTTTGAAGTGGTGATTTTGTCCTTTGGTAACTTGCTTAAATTTACGCTAATTTTAATCATTTTGTTTTAATTTAATTTGTTTAATAATTTTAATTTTAATTCTTGAGCATTTTCAATTTTGTTTAAGATATCTTGAATCCTTTCTTGATCACGTTGAATAATTATATGATGCGACTGTAAAGATTCTTTATCAAATCTTGGATCGTATGAAAAGAAATGACATTTATCTCTGTCACATAGATGCATATTCAATTGCATCTGGTCATAATACTTTGGAAGTTCCTTTTGAAAGTTTTCTGCAGTGACATACAACTTATAATACAAGTGAGTGTCTGAATTTGGACATTTAATCTCACCAATCGCATCAGGAAAGATAAGGTCAGGTGTTCCACCAAAGGAATCTGAGCAGAAGAAAACGAATCCCCCATGCGATGTATATATAACATCATTTGAGTTTACATCTAATCCTAATAAGGTTGCCAATGCAAGAGCAGCAGGTGGTTCATTGTCCTTTCCCCATTGCATTTCTGCGCTGAAATAATTAGGCTTTGATGCTCCACATAATGAACTTACTTTTTCAAGTACAAAAGTAATTGCACCATCACTCAACTCACCTGATTTTGGTTTAGTCATTAGCCTATTAATTTCAGAAGAGGTAAATAATCCTCTACGATAACCCAACCAATCTTCTTCTGTTTCAAATACGAATCTTTTAATTTCCATTGAGTTTATCTTTATTAGATTTTACAAATACATTTAATTTTTCATCCGGTGTAAAGGCTAAAGAATCTTTTCTGTTTAAGTCTCTACCCATTAATGCTCCAAAGTGTTCAGCAGCATCTTTGATTGCATAACTTTTTGCCATTGGTAAAGCCATCATTACTGCTCCTTTATTAATTGCTCCTAAGTCTGCTGCACTTGAGCCTGATTTAGTTTGTAATTCTGCTGCTCCTACGCCATCAAAATAACTCCATTCGCCTGTTACCGGTGAAACATAATGTAGTCTAATAGTGCAATAAACTGCATTGAATAACGCACCTTCACGAAGAACTTCTACTCTAAATTCCTTTACAATTTTTTGAAGTAAAGTTTCAATAGTTCCAATTGGAATGTACTTTGAGTTTCCTGCATATTTGTTTTCTTTAACCCATGCAGGATTGGGTGTTTGATTCATTAGCCAATTAAATGAATCTTGCTTGAATGCTTTTTCAGCCTTATCTACCTCGTAGAGTTCAGCTAATTTTGGTAAGTCTGTTGTCATTATGCAAATATAATTTTTATTTTAAATTTATTACTCCTTTAAATAAATAATCCTAAATCATTTTGTTCTGCCACCCATTCTGCCCACTCCTTTTTCCATTGTTTAATAAATGCTTCGCCTAAATCTTCAAGGTCTAATTCGGTGCAGAACTCAGCAAGTGATTCTACATCTGAAAGCCTATCGCACTTTTCAAACTTAGACCAAAGGCAATCTGTAATGTATTGTTTTTGTATTGGTATCATAATTATTCCTCCTCAAATAAATTCATCATTTCGCTAAATGATATTGTACTGCTAAAATTACACAAGTTATGCAGTTCGCAAACTGACCCATAACTAACACTTGTTATGTATTGCTTTTCAAGTGCGTTAATTAAGTTTTCTCCTGTAATCGGATACTTCCTTAAATTCTCCATAACCTTTTCTCTTGGTTCGGGTTTTAATCTTTCAAATAATGTTTTCATAATTAATTCATGTTAAAAGTTTGATGGTAAATAGGTCTATCATTCAAGCGTTGAGTAATGGCTTTTAATAAATGGTCTGCTTGATGTACTTTATAGATATTGTAAGGGTGACCGAATTTGGTGTTTTGTGCAGCCTCTTTCCTTGCTAATTCTCTCAAGCGAAGGATTCGTTCATACCTTAATACCAAATGATCTATAATGATATTTTCTTTTACTTTTTTTGCGACTTCTGGATACATTACATTGCTAATCCAAATAGTCAATTTTGCTTCAATAGTCATTATTTTACTCCTTCCTTTTTAAGTTTCTCAATAATAGCCTCAGAT
>Ga0114974_10000561_pt1 | contig 30808 bp, 22 predicted proteins | sample S_130206_EF_Meta_FD_87318 | JGI IMG/M metagenome (GOLD analysis project Ga0114974, IMG submission 87318) | Freshwater microbial communities from Lake Simoncouche, Canada to study carbon cycling - S_130206_EF_MetaG | ecosystem: Environmental > Aquatic > Freshwater > Lake | place: Lake... | reverse complement strand
GCGCGCGAATCGTGAACGTCAAATTAATCGTTATCCACAGTTTAAACATTTAGTTGAAACAGCGGAACTGCTCATAGAAAAAGACATCACGCATTACGCTAATGTGCAATTCGTGGTTGATTTATTGATGTGGTATAACCTAGCGTGGCTGGGTGAAACCGTTAAATTATCCGACGCTCGCGCACAGCGTTTACTCGAACAAGGCTCGAATTATTCTCAAGCCGATCGACTGGAAATGCTTGACATCATCGCAGATCAACTTTCACACGTTTTAGGCCGCTACAAAAAATTGGCTCAAAAAGGGCAAATTGAATTATCGGTAACGCCGTATGCGCACCCTATTATGCCGCTTATGCTGGATTTAAAGTCCACGCATGAAGCCATGCCATCCGCGCCATTGCCTGAACTTTCTGCCTATCCCGATGGCGAAGCACGCGTGATTTGGCATCTACAAAAAGGCGTTCAAGTATTTAAACGCTTTTTTGGATTTGAACCCAAAGGGTGCTGGCCCTCAGAAGGTGCGATAAGTGAGGAAACGCTGAAAATTTTAGATGATTTTGGTTTTCAATGGGCAGCAAGTGGTGGCTCAGTACTCGGAAACAGTTTAAATTGCAGTGAAAATACACGTCCCGAAAGTACTTATCATCCTTTCACCCTTAAAAAAGGCAAGCTGAATTGTTTTTTCCGTGATGATGGTCTATCTGATTTAATTGGTTTTCAATATTCAAAATGGCATGGTGATGATGCAGTCAGTGATTTAATTACGCATTTAGAAGGCATTGCGGATCGTAAAATTCCCGATGCTGTCGTCTCCATTATTATGGATGGTGAAAATGCATGGGAGTATTTCCCCGAAAACGGTATTTATTTTTTAAGTGCCCTTTATAAACGATTAAGTAACCACCCCAAAATTCAACTCACCACCTTTTCAGAATGTATCAATCAAAAAGTGGAAGCAAAACCCTTAAATAAACTCATTGCCGGAAGTTGGGTATATGGCACGTTTTCAACATGGATTGGTGACACGGACAAAAATCGTGGTTGGGACATGCTAGGGGATGCAAAAAAAATGTTTGATCGCGTTATGCTAAAAAATGTGGATATGGACGCGGCTTTGCGTGAAAAAGCCCTTTTGCAACTTGCTGTTTGCGAAGGTTCAGATTGGTTCTGGTGGTTTGGTGACTATAACCCAAACGATGCAGTAAGCAGTTTTGAAAAGCAGTTCCGATTAAATTTAGCGAATTTATATTATTTACTCGGTGAAGAACCACCCGCTTATCTATCACTTTCTTTCACACAAGGTTCAGGTTCACCAGCCATGGGCGGTACTATGCGCCACGGCACAGAACATTAAAGCGGAAGTAATATGAAAGCCAATATCAATCAACGTCGAGCAGGGATTTTACTGCATATAACCTCGCTACCCAGTCGGAATTTAGGAAAAGATGCTTACGCTTTTGTCGATTTTCTACATGAATGCGGGGCAAGTGTGTGGCAAGTTCTCCCACTAGGCATTACGCATGAAGATAATTCACCTTATCAATCGCTTTCAGCGCATGCAGGCAACACCGCTTTAGTGAATGTGAATTATTTAGTTACCAAGGGTGGCTGACTGAAACAGAATGCTGCGAGGAAAAAACGTGTCATCGAAGCGCCCATTTTTGGCGTCAATGTTTATTTACAAAAGCATTTCAAAACTTTGAGCAGCATGCGTCAAATTTGGAACAAACCGCATTCGATACCTTTTGCAAAACTCATCATTACTGGTTAGATGATTTTGCACTTTTTAGTGTATTGCGTGAAAAATTCAATCAACAAAGCTGGAATACGTGGCCAATTGAATTTAAGAACCGCAATCTAGCCGCATTAAACGATATCCGATTCTTCTCGCAAGGCGCAATCAACACCGTAAAATTTGAACAATATATTTTCTTCAAACAATGGTCAGCTTTAAAAAATTATGCAAACGAGCGGGGCGTTTTGTTATTTGGGGATTTACCCATTTTTGTTTCCTATGATAGCGTTGACGTTTGGGCAAATCGAAAAGTGTTCAAGCTAAATGACGAAGGTGAAATGTCAGTGGTTGCCGGTGTTCCACCTGATTATTTTTCGCAAACGGGTCAACGCTGGGGAAATCCGCATTATGATTGGATTTATTTACAATCGACTGGATTTAATTGGTGGATTGAACGTATGCAAACACAATCTGCGTTATTTGATATTGTCAGAATAGATCACTTTCGAGGACTGGAAGCTGCATGGGAAATTCCAGCGGATGAACCAACTGCAATAAATGGCCAATGGGTAAAAGCAGGTGGCGAAGCACTATTAGAAGCTATTTTCATGAAATTTCAAGATATTACGCTTGTAGCTGAAGATTTAGGCGTGATTACGCCTGACGTGGATGCACTGAGAATGAAATTTAATTTAGCGGGAATGAAGATTTTACAATTCGCCTTTAGTGGTGAATCAGATAATCCCTATTTACCAGAAAATCATACAGTCAATAGCGTGGTTTACACGGGAACACATGATAATGACACCACGTTAGGTTGGTTAGAATCACTGACGCCTGAGCAACGCATTTATATCAGCACCAAACTTGCAGTAGACGAAAATGCGATTCCTTCCGCGCTGATACAATGTACATTGGCGTCAATTGCTGAATTAGCCATCATTCCCATGCAAGATATTTTAGAGCTGGATGGATCGCATCGCATGAATACACCGGGTACAACTGAAAATAATTGGCTGTGGCATTTCCAATGGAAACAATTATCAAGTAAATATGTCACGCAATTTACACGACTGATTGAGCAAACCAATCGACAATGCCGAAAAAAAGATTAGTTGGCTTAATCCGATAAATCATTACAAATAACGTTTATATTTCATAATGCCAAAATACTTTTTATTTTTTTTACTATCGACTCTCTGCCCCGCGCTAGTATTTGCTGCCGACGAATCTGTTTTCAAATCAGTAGATTTAACACAGCATACAGTAGGCTACATTGCACTAATTGTGTTTATCGGTGCCTATTTCTTAGCGATCACAGAAGAAATCACAGAGCTTCGCAAATCAAAACCAATGGTATTTGCTGCGAGTGTCATCTGGATTGCCATTGCGGGATTTTATGTTAGCCTTGATACACAAGAACAAGCTGGAATTGCATTTCGAGCTTCACTTGAGGGCTACGCAGAATTATTCCTATTTATTATGGTATCAATGACGTATTTGAATGCGATGGAAGATAGAGGGGTATTTGAGAATTTACGTGTTTGGCTACTCAGTAAAAATTTTACTTATCGCCAATTATTTTGGATTACGGGTATTCAAGCATTTTTCATTTCATCTGTCTGCAATAATTTAACTACCGCATTGCTAATGGGATCCGTTATTTTAGCCATGGGGAAAAATAATCGAAATTTTGTGACACTAGCTTGTATTAATGTCGTTGTCGCCGCCAATGCGGGTGGTTCGTTTAGTCCATTTGGTGACATTACCACTTTATTGGTTTGGCAAAAAGGTGTCGTTCCCTTTGCTGATTTCTTTTCATTGCTACTACCCGCAATTGTCAACTTTGCCTTACCAGCAGCGATTATGTGCTTTTGGATTCCCAAAGAACGCCCAGATGCTGTAGATGAAATTCAGGAAATTAAACGTGGCGGCATTATCATTATTGTTTTATTTTTACTGACTATTGTCACCGCAACCTGCTTTGAGAATTTTTTCAGTCTACCACCTGCAGCCGGCATGATGCTCGGTTTGACTTATTTGCAATTTTTTAGTTTTTATCTACAAAAAACCAATAAGAATGGTGACACGCAAAGCATTCAACATGCGGTTAATTTAGAAGAGCCACTTTACTCAATTGATACCAAGCACACTGAAGAAGAATTTGATGTATTCAAAAAAGTGGCTAATTTAGAATGGGATACACTCTTATTTTTCTACGGTGTCATGGTCAGCGTGAGTGGTCTTAGCTTTATTGGTTATTTGGATTTAACCTCGCACTATTTGTACGGAGAAAATGATCCCACTATCGCTAATATCTTAGTTGGCATTGCCTCTGCTTTCGTGGATAACGGAACAATTATGCTAGCCGTGCTCACCATGGCGCCTGATATTTCACAAGGTCAATGGTTACTGGTTACTTTGACTGCAGGGGTTGGCGGCAGTTTACTTGCGGTGGGAAGTGCAGCAGGCGTTGGTTTAATGGGGCAAGCGAAAGGCATCTACACATTCACAAGCCATTTGAAATGGACACCTGTGATTGCTCTAGGTTATGTGGCAAGTATTTTGCTTCACTTTGCTATGAATGGACGTTATTTTTAAATCTGACTGAATTGAAGTATGTGGTGCGCCCGAGCGGATTCGAACCTCTGACCTCAGCCTCCGGAGGGCTGCGCTCTATCCAGCTGAGCTACGGGCGCGTCACAAACGTTTATTCTAAACTAAGAGCACGTTAATTACGACAAGATTTATCAAATCCTACATTATTCGCGCTGTTCACTCGCTTGCGTAATAATGCTACGAGAAGGCACACTATGCGTAAGCCACACATTCCCGCCAATTATTGAACCACTTCCAATCACAATACGCCCCAAAATCGTGGCGCCCGCATAAATCACCACATCATCTTCCACAATCGGATGACGCAGATTACCCTTTACCAGAAGTCCGTTATCATCCTTTTGAAAACGCTTTGCGCCTAATGTCACCGCTTGATATAAACGAACACGATTACCCAAAATAGCGGTTTCGCCAATCACGACACCCGTACCGTGATCAATAAAGAAACTCTCACCAATTTGTGCACCTGGGTGTATATCAATGCCCGTTGCTGAGTGCGCAAGCTCTGAAATCATACGAGCAACTAATGGTGCGCCCTGTTTATATATGATATGCGCGAGGCGATGATAAATAATAGCGGTAATACCAGGATAGCAAACAAGCACCTCATCAGGAGTGCGTGCGGCGGGATCACCTTCATAAGCCGCTTGAATATCACTGTCACAAATACGCCGAACAGCTGGCAATTGAGCCGTAAAAAATCGCGTGATTTCTATCGCACGCTCATGCGCGGCGACATCAACGCCTTCATTACCCGAAACAAATTGCAGTTCACGACGAATTTGTTTGAACAACTCATGTAGAACACAATCCAACGTGTAACCAACGTAATAATCTATTCCCTCTTCGGTTAAATCTGGCCGTCCAAGTCGATTAGGGAAAAGAACAGCCGATAAGCCATCGAGAATATGTTGCAACTCTTTACGTGACGGTAATTTTGGCGGTTTATGCCGACGATTACGCTCTTCCAAAGACTGTACGCGCAACGCTCTTAATTGTGCAACCGTTTCCTCAACACCCCAATGATAGTGTGCAATTTCATTCATGATGTAAAACTCAAAGTAAGTGGTAAATCAACTAAGCGATTCAACCATAAAGTAAGACTTCCCTGCGTAATATCTAAAATACATTGCGGCCATAAGCCAAAAAATAATACTAGTATAAAAGGGATACACAGCACCCATAATTCATGCGCACGTAAATCAACTAATTGATGAATTTGTGAATGCCGAACTTCCCCTAAAAACGTTTTTTGTATAAACATAAATAAAGCGGCCACCCCTAAAATAGCGCCCAATAAACCCACAATACCAAGTCCAGATTGATATTTAAATACACCTATAATCAATAAAATTTCTGCTGGAAAACCACTAGTTAAAGGCATACCAATACTGGCAAAACTAAATAAGTAAAAGAAAACACCTAATTTAGGCGCCACTTTTGCAAGTCCGCCTAAATGGACCCATTCCGTTGAGCCAAGTCGTTGTTGCAAAAAGCCTGCGATTAACATCAAACTACTGGCAATCACCGTAAAATTGAGTAACTGAAAAAGCGCACCTTGAATACTTTGCAACGTTAAGCTTGCAATACCCATCGTGACAAAGCCAACATGACTAATACTCAAATACGCCAGTAATTGACGCAAATTCGTTTGTTTCAAGGCAATTAAGGCACCGTAAATTAACGTAATAGCGCCAAATAAGGCTAATAACCACGCATAATGCCCAGCAGCACTCGGCGCAAGGGGGAATGCAAATCGCAGTAGACCAAAAGCCCCTAATTTAAGTCCCATCAATAACGCACTCAATTGTGTAGGTGATTCCATCGCAATCGTTGGCAGCCAAGTATGAAAAGGCACCAAAGGCGTTTTGACTGCAAAACCGAGAACAAATAACACTAAAATAACTAGTTGCAAATGATCCGTCATTGGCGTGTTTAACAAAACCGGAAAACTAAAACTCAAACCCGCCGTCATCAATTCACCAAATTGATTGGCATGATTCACAGCCAAAAGAATAATAGCAAACAATAATGGCACGCCACCGCACAGCATAAACAATGTGTATTTAAGTGCCGCCTGACTGCGTTTTGCCCCGATTCCCCAAAGTCCAATGAGAAAGAATATAGGCGGTAAAGTGGCTTCCCAAAATAAAAAGAATAACAACATATCGAGCGCAGAAAATACACCCATCGTTGCGCTTTCAAGCAAAAGCAATAGCGCAAAATGCAAACGTGTGAGATGCTGAATGTTGTACCATGACGCAATAATTGTCACGAACATCAACAGCGCTGTCATGGGAAGAAATAGAATGGAAATACCATCAACACCTAAAAAAAACTCGGCATTTAACGATGGAATCCACGCGTATTGCTCAATAAATTGAAAACTCGCATTACTTGTATCAAAAGAAAAAACCAGCATTATTGCAATCAGCAATTCAAAAAATGCGGTCATTAACGCGATTTTTTTCGCCCAATGAATATTAGGGACAAAAGCGATTATCAACGCCCCAACAACAGGCACACCAATTAGCATGCTCAGCATCGGTAAAAATGTCATCGTCATGATGGATACCTCTGCGGATAGGAATGACTAATACTAGCGGCTTTTTTATCAATAAAATTGAGAAGTGGTGTGGTATCAAACCCAGTGCCAATCAGCAGTAAACTGATCACAACAGCAATCAAGCGCTCACAGAGAATAGGATGGTGCAAACTATCATGAGGCACAACCGCCCGTTTTGTATTCACAATAAAGAGTCGTTGAAACGCCCAGAGTAAAAATGCCGTTGCCAGGACGTTACCCACCAAAATAGTCACAGCAAGCCACCAACCTTGCGCTTGAATTGTCCCTTCAAGTAGTAAATGCGCTGCATCAAAACCCGGCGTTCCAGGCATGACCATCGTACTTAAAGCGGAAACTAAAAATAGTAAGCCAATAAACGTATTACTATCAAATAAACCGCCCAAACGGGGTATAAAAGCGGTTCGGGTTCGCTCATAAATCAAACCTACACTAAACAACATACCCGCTGTGGCTAGTCCATAAGTCAGTGATAATAAGATACTCCCTTCAAGGCCTTGTTCATTAAATGCAAATAGGCCAATAACCAGCATGCCCGTTTGACTAATCACAGCAAAAGCGAGTAATCGACGAATGTTAATTTGCATTAAAGCGAGCAGTGCACCATAAAAAATACTGATGATCCCCAGTAATATCACAAAATTTGCCCACTGCTCTGCAACACGTGGAACCAACGGTAAAATAAAACGAATAACGGCATACACGCCCAGTTTCATCCCCACCATAAAAATGGCTGTACTGGCAACGGTACCCTGCTCTGCTAAAACGGGCAGCCAACCATGAAAGGGAAATAAAGGCATCCGCACGGCAAATCCGTAAAACAATAAAACAAAAATCAGCACATGATGGTGAAGATGATTGTTATTTTGTATTAACGTGAGCCAATCAAAACTGGATCCTGTTTGATTGTCCGTCATGCCAAGACCTAGCACTAAAAAACCCACAAACGTCATCAACAGTCCAACTCCCCAGTATTGCATTAAAAGCGAAACCAGTGATTGGCGATTTTTCCCCGTCCCAGCGTGCAATGTTAAATAAATAACAGGTATAAGCTCAATAAGCGTCCACAACCAAAATTGCATCACATTCAGCGCTGAAAAAGCACCAATCAGTACCGTTTGATAACCGAGTAAAGACGCAATAAAGCCTTTGTCAGTGACATGGCGCGTAATAAGTGTATAAATAAGCGCGAGCAGCGTTAAAATCGCAGCAAGTGGAATAAATAAAACGCTGACGCCATCAATGCCCACGCGATAGTGAAATCCCAGGAAATCGACATATTCAGCCAGTTGAATACCTTCTTTATTGACATCAAATACGGACAATAAATAAAAGCTCAGTAGCACATTCACTATCGCGCCTAAAAAGGCAACACTCAACGTTTGTGTTTTCGATGCGGTATAGCAAACGCCAATCATCGCTAAAATAGGCACAAGCGTTAAAGTGGTTAATAAAGGAAAATGGGCAATTTCAGGCCAAAAGCTAACACTTATATTTAATGGCATATCTACATAGCAACCAGCAGCGTAATGAAAATAAAGGTAACCAAATACCGCGGTTTGAGAAGCGTTAATTCAGTTTGATTGGCAATATGCCCTAATCGACGCCCGTAATGAAACACATTGTCAGATGCGCCATGCAAAATAAAATGATACTCAAACCAATGCAAAATACTCGCTGTCCATTGCGTCAGTTTCCCCGCTAATCCACTACCTTGTGCGAACGTATCTTCTGTGCTGTCTAACTGTGCACCAATATTTCGCTCTTGCGCTTGCGCTAAACTGGAAATAACATGAATAGTGGGTGCAGGAGACCCCATTAAGGGATCAATAATCTGTTTATCCACGTAATTTAAATCGCTTGCCAAGTTCATCACCGGTTTCACAATAAGCCAATCTGTTATCGGTTCTAGCCAAAAGCGCTGCGTGGCATACGTGTAAAAACGGCGATTAGTTGCAAATAATGCGGGGGCATTTTGAATAGATGTGCTTTGTATATTATGTAAAAGCGAAGGCGCCGTAAGCAATTGATAAGCTCGAACAATAATATGCGCACATAAATGCCATGTTGCCAACTCCCAAAAACCCAGTCCACATTCTAAAAATAGTAAGCCTAGTTGCCCTGATGTCGCAAATATCAACGACGTTTTAATATCGGTTTGTGCAAGTCCCACGAAGTAAGCATAAAAAGCAGTAAGCAAACCAATAACAGCCACAAATCCTGCAATCAACGGTGTCAATTCAAGTAACGGCCGAATTAGAAACACTAAATACACGCCCGAATGAATCATAATCGCGCCATAAAAAATAGCGCTTGAAGGGGTTGGCCCTTCCATCGCACGAGCAAGCCATGGCGTAAAAGGGAATTGCGCTGATTTGACCATCGCTGCAATGACAAAACACAAAGCAATCAAATTTAATTTCTGGGCGGAGAGGTGGTGAATGAAAACGGGGATATCCAGCCAATTTATATTACCTAGCCAAAGATAACAAAGTACCAATCCCGCAACAAACCCAGCATCACCGATACGATTAGTGATAAAAACGCGCGTGGCATTGTGCGTGGCGTTTTGACTATTGTAGAGATAGCCAATAAGTAAATAAGAACACAGTCCAGCAATTTCCCAACCCATAAATGTTCCCAGCGCATTTGCTGAAAGCACTAGCATAAACATGGCAAAAGCAAATAAACTCAACACAAAAAAGAATCGATGAAATCCCGCTTCACGATGCAAATAATTGACCGAAAAACGCATCACAACACATAATAACAAGGCAAATATTACGGCTAGTTTGAGACTAAACCCATGGGTAAAAAAACTGAGTTTGATTACTAAATCATCGACACTAAGCCAACTACCTAGTGTCAAAACGGCATTATTTCCAAACCAACAGTCTTGCCACAGTAGCAATAAAGCAATAAGACAAGACAGCCCCACCGCATAATTAGCTACTCGCGCGGTAAATCGTTCACTTTTCTCACCTTCAATGACGCTAAATAAGTGCAAACTACCTATGCAGATTGCAGCTAGCAACGGGAAAAGTGGAATTAAAACAATGAAATTTTCCATAATCAATTAGGCTGAGCGATTAAAACGGGTGATAAAGGTTCACTGTGATTGCGATAATATTCAGGTGAGGTTTCATACATTGTCAGCGAGTGTATTGAGTTTCCATTTTCCCAGCGGACAAACCCAACGCCACGCTCAAAAACAAAAATAGCATCCGAATCAGGATCTTTTGCGCTCAAATGAACCCATCCCCCACTAATCAATTCAATTAAACTCGGCTGACGCGCATAAATTTTCTCAAGCACACTGGTTTTAGCTTCGACAATAATTTGCAAACGCATCGCTTCATGAATCTCAATCATTTGTCTTGGCAAACCCGTTCGTAAATCACTGTTTGAGCCTTCCATCACCGCAAATAATCCTGTTATGTTATGAGGAATTTTGGTACCACAACCAAATCGCTCGTTATTGACGGTTGAAAAATAATATTCCAAGTTAATTCCCGCGCCCACTGGACCGACAGCAAGCAAAATCCCTTCTAATATTTTGCCATCTAGGTCTTGCGTGGGATCATAGGAAATCAAAAATGCGCGTCTATCAAAAAATGCGCCTTGCGAGAGAGCGCGACGCCCAATAACAGCACACGCATTTGTCGCGTGCCCAAGTTCAGGACGTGCTTGAGAAAAATCTGTTGCGCGTTCTTGAATATGATACAAAGCTTTTTGAGGTGTTGTATTTTTTGGTGCGGAAGCAAGACGACGGCAACGCTCATGCGCTGACATTTCTTGTGCGTGTTTGAGTTGCGCTTCCAATACCTTAAACGCATTAACACGCTCAAGGGGCAACGCGTCTAAATCATACCATTCGATATTTTCGTTACAGGTATTATGCTCAGCACCCATAAACCAGGTATCACTAGGAATTAAAATGCCGCGCTGCGCGAGTAAATTACGAACTTCAGTGCGATTAGCCATAGCAGCAAATAAACGCGCATTCGGACCACCATGCCGACCGCTACAAGCACCGCAATCATAGGCTGCAATATGGGGATTATTTTGACTAATGGAGCCATGCCCCATTAAGACAACAATTTCTGAAAATCCATACGTTAAACCGGTATTACGCAAAAATGCCGTGACGCGATCGGCTTGTTCATTATCGGTAAACCCAAGTCGTGTATGCTCAGGTGTTGCGGCGTCACTATTATTAGGCGCAATAAAATGCAATTGCGTTCGCGGTGTTGGCGAAATTTTTTCACGCAAGCGCCCCAATAAACCATGTTGGGGTTTAGGTTGCAATGATTTTGAAAGTAAATTAAACAGTGTCAATGGCGCTAGTACATTGATGACTAAATAGGATAAACCTAAATTACGTCGCAAACCGTGATGAAGTAAATAATTAAATTTTAAAAGAAGCCGGCGACCACTATGATGCTTCGATAACGCAAGTGAATCGGTTGATGTTGCATTTTCATGTACATCATGAGCAGGTACAACAACAATAGGACACAAAGGCGTCAAGCTTTCATCGTCTAAACCTTTGTAGTTCATCGGCACACCAAAAAAACCCGCTGCGCCAAGCGTTTCAATAGCTGGGACATATTCTTCTAAATGGCGACGAATCCCTTCTTCTCGATCATCCATACAGAAAACCAACTGAGCACAGGGTCGGCTTTTACGTTGATACCAACGCCCACGCAAATAATTCGCTGTTAAACCTTGAAAAATTTGCTCACGATAATGGCGTTCATACGCCACCAACCAGATTTTCTGACGCTCAGTTTGGGTAAATTCATCCAGCAAATGCAGCATATCGCGCAACTGCGTTTCAGATAACAAATTGACGTTCGCAGCATTCAGTCCTAAATGCTGGCATAATCGAAATACACGCCAAGCAATTGTGTAAACCGCATCAGTGGACGCATGCTTTTCAACTAAAGGTGAATGTTGCCATGTCCAAATAACATCCGCTAACTGTTGAAACCTAGATGTTAGCGTTTTTTTATAGCGCGAGAATTGCATTAATTCTTGTGCTTGATGTGATATATATTCTGGAAGATGACCGTTATACAGTTGATAACGAATAACAAATTCAGCCCTATTTTTTTCAAAATAAGCCTGTAATTTATCGAGTCTTGCCTCTACATGCCACGTTTCTTGACAAATTTTATCTAACCAAAGTCGATCAAGCGTTAATCGAATGGCTAAAAAATCCGCTAATTTAGGTTTAACATCATTTTCTGGGCTGTATTCGCCATGATGTTCGCGCCAGTTGATCATTCCCGCCCAACCGGGCAACTCTAAGGCTAAACGTTGTAGATAAACGGCCCATTTTTCTTGCGGAATATGATGCGCAGATAAATGAAGAATAATGGTATCAATCGCATTCTCTGGAAGTTCATCAATAATTTGCTGTGCCGTGGGCAGCTCAACTAAAGCATCGTGAACATCATACGATAACATCGCGCGCCATGCACCATACAAACCTAATTGATGACGCTCAGGTAGCGACCACGAGGCAATCCCTTCATCAAGCGCGCTCGCACATAATCGAATCAATTGCGGTTGAACAAATTGCAAGCAATCTACACCAGTTAACTGATTAACTAATCCACGCAACGTAAACGATTCACCAAGTGATGAAAAATGCTGTGTTAATAAATCGTTAGCCTGTTTTGACCAAGCATCACGTACATTATTATTTTCTTCAAATTGACTTTGCGCGAACCATTCATCAATCTGCGTGGACGTTAAATTCAACAAATCTTCGCTGTGCATTAACGTAGTTGATAACTTTAATTTTGCTAAAATCACTTGCCATAATGCATAAATAACCGATTTTTCATTATCTGCACCTAGAAACAAACGCTCGCGTACTGCCTGTGGCACATCACTTTGCAGCGAATTCAACGCGTGAAGTGTTTGTATTTGCCATGTAAATTGGGATGAGGTGATTGCCGAAAAATCAAACAGTAACGCGAGTCGATAGACTGTTTTTCGATAAATGGTTTGACTAGGCAGTGAGCAAAAAACGCCTTCGCAATCCAATGTCTTTTTCTCAGCCAACGCTGCAAATATGTCTGTGTCTGAAATACGTCCTTTCTCGTAGAATTGACGCATCGCATGCTCTGGCAAATAACCGACAATACCGGTTAACTTATCAACTTCCGCCAGTGCCTCTTCAAAAGGCAGATGTTGAAATCCATGAATCGTATTGTGGTGAACGAAATTTAAAATCGGCCCTTGAGCAGGAAGAATATGATCAATATGCGCAAGTGCGTCAGAAATAAGCTCACGCGGCCTCATTGGATGTGAGTGAGAATGTTCGAGATTGGCAGACATGGATACTCCGTCAAAGACTACGCAATTTTAGGTCAACGGCGTGAGTTGAAATTGAATGGTTTTCGTCATTTGGCCAACCGTAATAGTGGACAAATTGATTAAACCTGACGGGAATAAACCAAAAAATACAATTCCCGCGACCAAAATGCCTGCGGCAAATAATTCATGATTTTTTAAATCAGCCACTTTTTCCATGGCTGGTTGACTTGTTCCCGTAAATAAAAGCCCAATCGTTCGCATACAATAAGCCGCGCTAATCAAAACGCTTAGGCTAAAAAACACCATCCATGCGCCCCATTGCTCAAAACCACCGAGTAACGCATGAAGTTCTGCGATAAACCCAACTGTCCCGGGCAGCCCCATCGCGGCGAGCAGAACAAACGTCATTAAAAATGCAAAACGAGGGGTAATTTTAATTAACGCACTGTAATCTTGAATATTGCGTGTATGTGTCCGCTCGTAAAGCAGGCCAACCAATAAAAACATCGCACCAGCAATGAATCCATGCGCGGTCATTTGCAGTACCGCGCCCATCAAACCCGTTTCGTTCAAACACGCAATGCCAAGGAGCACAATGCCTAAATGACTCACCGAGGAATAAGCCACCATCGCTTTTAGATCACTTTGTCGCCATGCAAGCAACCCACCGTAAATCATGCCAAATAATGCCAAAATGATCAGCAACGGTTGCAAGATTTTCGCCGCCAGAGGAAGCATCACCACAGCACGAATCAAACCGTACGCGCCCATTTTAAGCAAAATACCCGACAGTAAGATGCTCACAGGACTTGGCGCTTCGACGTGCGCAAGTGGCAACCAGCCATGCAGTGGGAAAATGGGCATTTTTACGCCAAAGCCAATCAAAAAACCCAGTAATACCCATATCTGTTGCGTTTTTGGCATACTCTCAGACACCGTTGACATCGCTTGCATCAATGATACATGCTCTGGTACATATTCATAAGTGGCAATTAAACTCACCAACATAAAAATAGAACCACCCATCGTATAAAGTACGAAATTCAAACTGGCGGCATGGCGACGTTTCCCCCCCCAGCGATTGATGAGAAAAAACAACGGAATAAGCGTCACTTCCCAGAAAATATAAAAAATTGCCCAATCCTGCGCTAAAAAAACGCCCAGCATGCCAAATTCAAGCAATAAAATACAAATATGATAACTCTTAACACGTTCATTAATGGATTGTGATGCGAGCAAGGCCACGCAGGTGAGTAGCGTAGCTAACGTCACCATAGGCAATGACAAACCATCAATGCCTAGCGCATAACTACTGCCAAATTTGGGATTAAGCGGAAAATACTCGCTGAATTGCGAAGCAACGCTCGACGAATCATAATCGACTACTAATTTACAACATATCAAGAAAGCGATGGCGGTGAAAAATTGCGCCGTCATTCGAAGCAATTGAGGATATTCGCGGGGAATTAATGAAAGAACGAATACACCTATAGGGGGCGTCCAAAGCAGAGCGCTTAAAATCATCATAATTGTTAGGCTTTTTCCAGAAGGCATTGAGCGCTATTGAAAAAACGCTATATTAAATCACCCTAAGATTGTATATTAATTCTCCAATAATTAAAAAACTAAATTTCAAATAAAATTAGTTTAAAAACAACACAAAAAGAAATAGAGAAAAACATGATTATAGTGACAGGTGGCGCCGGATTTATAGGTAGTAATTTAATTCATGCGCTAAATTGCCAAGGATACGAAGATATTTTATTAGTCGATAATTTATCCCATGGTCATAAAATGCACAATATTGCTGATTTGACGATTGCGGATTATATAGATAAACAGGATTTTATCGCTCGCCTTGAAGATGCCAATTTTTTACCTAACATCAAAGCCGTTTTCCACCAAGGCGCCTGCTCAGCAACAACGGAGTGGGATGGTCGCTATGTTATGGAAAATAACTACACTTACTCCAAACGGCTTTTGCATTGGTGTCAAGATAGAGAAATTCCTTTTGTTTACGCCTCATCAGCATCCGTTTATGGCATGGGAAAAAATGGATTTGCTATTGATCGTGCCTGTGAAAAACCGATTAATATGTATGCCTATTCTAAATTTCAATTTGATCAATATGTGCGCAATCTATTGCCTACATCGCAAAGCCAAATTGTGGGACTGCGTTATTTCAATGTTTACGGTTCGCGTGAACAACATAAAGGCAGCATGAGCAGCACGGCTTATCATTTTAATGCGCAACTACTTCAATCTGATGAGGTGAAATTATTTGCTGGATGTGATGGTTACGCCGATGGCGAGCAAGAGCGTGATTTTGTCTATGTAAATGATGTCGTGGCAATTAATTTATGGTTTTTGAATCACCCCGAATGCAGCGGTATTTTTAATGTCGGCACAGGAAAAGCGCAGACGTTCAATACCATGGCGCAAACGGTCGTGGATTGGCATGGGCGCGGCAAAATTAGCTATATCCCCTTCCCTAAGCATTTGCAAGGTGCCTATCAAAGTTATACCCAAGCGGATTTATCAACGCTACGCGCAATTGGCTGTGATCATGCATTTTTAGATGTCAAAGCGGGCGTGACCGATTATTTGAATAGGTTAAATCAAAATGCTTGAAGCGCTGAATAATATATTGCCCCAAACACAATGCGGTCAATGTAGTTTCAAAGGTTGCCGACCTTATGCGGAGGCCATTATTGAGGGTGAAGCCGACATTAATCAATGCCCACCAGGCGGAGATTTAGGTATTGCAAAAATAGCAAAATTACTCGGCGTGCAGCCCAAGCCACTCAACACGCAATTTGGTGAACATAAACTTAAAAGTGTTGCTTTGATTGATGAAGAAGTATGTATTGGTTGCGTGAAATGTATTGCTGCTTGCCCTGTGGATGCGATTTTAGGTGCGGCTAAATTTATGCACACGGTTATCGTGTCAGAATGCACAGGTTGTGAATTATGTATCGCGCCATGCCCTGTTGATTGCATTACGATGCAGATTTTAGACAATCCACTTTCCGCTCCAAGTAATCTTCATGCAAAACAGCGCTACGAAGCACGGCTTCAACGCAAAGGAAAAGAAGCAGTCGACAAAACAGAGCGTTTGCGCAAACAAAAAGAGCGGTTAGCCTCTACGCAAAATCAATCATCAGCAACATAAAAAAAGAAAGTTACTATCAACAAATTCCTTTTTTATGAAACACGACCTAAATGGCTTTCGCTTTCGACAGGTCATTGAGCCACTAAGGCTTCAGACACGAGAATTAAATGGTGTACACCAAACCGCATAAAAATGGCTAAAACTAAAATATTAGTAAATTACGTTTTAGCCAAGTTGCTTTAGTTGTGCTTTAAGCTACCCACAACATGATGATTTTTGATTTTCAGCAGGACGACAAGCAAATGGATTTTCACCATCCGATATAGATTTCGGATCATTAAAGGTTGGAATTGTATCTAATGAATGAAACGCTTCCCACGCAATATCTTGCGGGTCGGTAATCCAGTATTTATCAGAGCGAACATAACAACACGCAGTGCCTTGTTGCGCTTCAATAGGTGCTTGGGTTGCATCGAGTTGTCGTTTTATTTGCTGCAACTCTTCATCGTCATCAGCTTGAATACCTAAATGATCAAGTCCTGTTTTAGCACTTCGGTTAGAAATAGCAAAATTCACACGCGGATCATCAAGCATCCATTTTGCATAATCATTATGTTGAATCGTAGGCTCAGAACCAAATAAAGTGCTGTAAAAATTAATGTTTTGTTCGAGGTTTTCTACCGAAAGATGGATATGTAGTCTTTTCATGATTAAATCCTAAAAAGTAAAGTGTTTGGTTAATTGACTGTGCCAATATCACGCACGCTTTTCTCAAGTGCTAATTGTTCTAGACCAGCGGGATTGAGTGATGTCAATAATGAAATACGACGATGTAAAACGGCGAATGCTTTAGCAAAAGCAATATTTTTTTCCTCTTCCGCAACAGCAGCAGGATCAAATACCCCCCAATGTGCCGTAATGGGTTGTCCAATCCATGCGGGACATACTTCATTTGCAGCGTTATCACAAACTGTAATGACAAAATCTAACTTGGGTGCATCTGGCTGTGCAAACTCTTCCCAGCTTTTACTACGAGAGTTCTCAAAACTCATGCCCTCTTTTTCTAATTGCTTGAGAGCATAAGGATTGACAGCACCGGTAGGTATACTTCCTGCGCTATAAGCATGAAAACGATCATGCCCTAATGCCTTTAAAATACCCTCAGCCATAATGCTACGTGCTGAATTACCTGTACATAAAAAAAGCACATTAAAAACTCTGTTTTGCATAAAAAACCTCGATATTAAAAATAATGTTAAAGTGATTTTTGTGTTTCAAATGCCATATCACCGCATTTTGTTTTCATTTGTAAGTCAGAACAGTGTTCGGGATGCCCGTCACAGCATTCCTCCGTAAGATAGGTAATTAAAGTCAGCATTAACGGAATATTTGCTCGGTAACGTTGAAATCTTCCTTCTTGCTCAACACTCAAAAGATGACTATGCGTGAGCGCTTTGAGATGAAAAGATAAATTCGTAGGCGGTAAATTAAGTGTACTTGCGATTTCTCCCGCCACCATACCTTCAAGACCTTTTTTTACGAGTAAACGAAACACATCAAGGCGAATACCTGAAGATAGTGATTCAAAAATGGATGTTGCAGTATTTGTATTCATGATTCCATTCTACAACTATTCAACAAATATTGAAATAATTGATTGAGCCTTTAAATTAAATTTAAATAAAGTCCTCAAGCTCTACGAGATTGTTATGATTAGAATCATACGCACTTGAGAGCTACCCAACTGACCACTATAACTCAGGAGCAGCTTTCTAAAATAGAAAGCCGCCGTCAAGACTGTTAAATCATCTCAATGCGTAAAATGTGTAGATCGTCACGAAGCAAATTAAAAATTAAGACAACTTTACTTTCAAAATTTTGTTAATTTCAGCAGGATTACCTTTACCTTGCATCGCTTTCATGACTTGCCCTACAAAGAAACCAAACATTTTTTCGTTACCGTCACGGTATTGCTGTGCTTGCTTTTCATTTGCGGCGAGAATGGTATCAATAATCGCCTCAATAGCCCCCGTATCAGTAATTTGTTTTAAACCTTGTTTTTCAATAATGTCATCTGCACTGTCCGTGCTGTTCCATAAGAACTCAAACACCTGTTTGCCGATCTTACCTGAAATGGTATCATCTGCAATTCGCGCCACTAGTCCCGCAAAACGCGTCGCATCAATAGGCGAGTCACTAATGTCTAAATCCGCGCGATTCAGTGCCGCTGATAATTCACCCGTAATCCAATTTGCACAAATTGTGCTTTCACAATGTGATAAGTTGACCACTTCTTCAAAATAATTCGCCAAATCACGCGACGAAGTTAATATTGTGGCACTTTCATCATTTAATTGATAATCCGTTTTAAAACGTAATTTTTTCTCTTCAGGTAATTCAGGAAGCAACGCTTTAACTTGCGCTTTTAGTTCATCGCTAATAAAAACGGGGAGCAAATCAGGATCGGGAAAATAACGGTAATCGTTCGCTTCTTCTTTACTACGCATAGAGCGTGTTTCATCTTTAACCGAATCATATAAACGTGTTTCTTGAACAACCTTGCCACCGTTTTCAATCAATTCAATTTGCCGCTCAATTTCATGATTAATAGCTTTTTCAACAAATTTAAATGAATTAATATTTTTAATTTCCGCACGCGTTCCAAATTCAGCTTGTCCTTTTGGACGCACAGAAACATTGGCATCACAGCGAAACGAACCTTCTTGCATATTGCCATCGCAAATTTCAAGGTAACGTACAAGCTCATGTAATTTTCGCATATAAGCCACCGCTTCTTTGGCTGAGCGCATATCGGGATCAGAGACAATTTCAAGTAGCGGCGTACCTGCACGATTTAAATCGATACCACTTAAACCATGAAAATTTTCATGCAATGATTTACCAGCATCTTCTTCCAAATGCGCACGCGTGACGCCAACGCGTTTTGTTTCACCGTCAACATCAATATCTAAAAAACCTTTACCAACGATAGGTAGCTCAAATTGGCTGATTTGATAGCCTTTAGGCAAATCTGGATAAAAATAATTTTTGCGTGCAAACACGGAATAAGGAGCAATTTCCGCGTTAATGGCCATGCCAAAAATAACCGCTTTATGCACCGCATCTTCGTTCAATACAGGCAATACACCGGGCATGCCCAGTGAAATCACGCAAGCTTGCGTGTTAGGCTCAGCACCATACGTTGTTGATGCGCCAGAGAAAATCTTTGATTTTGTAGCTAATTGCGTGTGAATTTCAAGACCAATCACCGCTTCCCATTGAGTATTCATATTCGTCCTTTTGATTAATCGTTTAAAGCGAAGGCGTTTGTGTATGCCAATTCGTCACTTGTTGATACGCGTGCGCCACATTTAAAAGGCGAGCTTCATCAAAATAATTGCCAATTAACTGTAAACCAACAGGCAGTCCACCTATAAATCCAGCGGGGATGGACATAGCCGGTAAGCCAGCTAAATTGATTGCAATTGTGTAAATATCGGCTAAATACATCTCGATAGGATTGGCTAATTTTTCACCAATGTTAAACGCAGGTGTTGGCGTAACCGGACTAAAAATGACATCAACTTCATTTAACGCCTGTTTAAAATCTTCGCTAATTAAACGACGTACTTGCTGCGCTTTGAGATAATACGCATCGTAGTAACCCGCTGAAAGTGCATACGTCCCCATTAAAATACGACGTTTTACCTCTTTACCAAACGCTTCACCGCGCGAGCGTGTGTATAAATCATTCAAATCAGCTGGATTTTCGCAGCGATACCCAAAACGCACACCGTCATAACGTGACAAATTCGATGAACATTCCGCTGAGGCAATAACGTAATAAGCCGGAATTGCATATTTCAAATTCGGCATCGAAATTTCTTTAATGTCAGCACCAAGTTTTTTATATTCTTCAATGGCAGCGTCTAGCGTCTTCGCCATATCTGCATTTAAATCTGCAGTGAAAAATTCTTGTGGTAAACCAATTTTAAGACCCGCTAAGGGTTTATCTAAGTCGGCGCAATAATCTGGTACAGGCACGTCAACGCTGGTTGAATCTTTCGCATCAAATCCAGCCATAGATTGTAATAAAATAGCGCAATCCTGCGCACTACGCGCCATCGAACCACCTTGATCAAGGCTTGATGCGTACGCAATCATGCCAAAACGCGAGACGCGACCATAAGTTGGTTTAATACCACTTACGCCACAAAACGCAGCAGGCTGGCGAATAGAGCCACCTGTATCGGTACCCGTCACGCAAACAGCAAGCTGCGCTGCCACAGCTGCCGCACTACCTCCAGATGAACCACCGGCAACTGCATTTTTATTCCATGGATTTTTCACCGCGCCATAAAAACTCGTTTCATTTGACGAACCCATCGCAAATTCGTCCATATTAAGCTTACCCAAATTCACCGCCCCAGCCGCATTCAATTTTTCAACGACGGTAGCGTTGTAGGGGGCAATAAAATTATCGAGCATTTTTGAACCACAAGTGGTTTTTACATCTCGTGTACAAAAAATATCTTTATGCGCCATCGGAATGCCTGTTAATAACTCAGCGTTCCCACTTGCAATTCGCACATCAGCGAGTTGGGCAGCTTGCAAGGCTTGATCTGCGGTGACGGTAATATAAGCATTTAAATCAGCATGTTGCGAAATACGATTTAAAAAATGCTGTGTGAGCTCAACACTGGAAAATGCTTTAGCCCGCAGACCTTCAGCGAGTTGCGTTATTGTTTTATTTTGCATGATTGTTTTTCTGTTTTCCTAAAAGGGCGATGGATGAAATTTTACCATTTTTCTCAAGGATTGGGCGTGGTTGAATGTTGCTTTGTTAAATAAAATTGTGCGAGGGATAAATCTTCGGGGCGAGTGATTTTGATATTATCGCTACGCCCTTCAACAATCTTTGGTGTAAAACCTTGTATTTCCAGCGCACTCGCCTCGTCCGTTACGGCGTCACTACCCTGCGTAGCCTCTAGCGATTGTTTTAATAACCCATAACGAAACATTTGTGGCGTTAATGCACGCCAAATCACGTTACGATCAAGCGTGCTAATAATGTGATTGCCATGCACTTCTTTTAAGGTATCGTGTGAGGATAAAGCTAAAATGCCGCCTACGTCATCTTCGCGTAGCGTTGAAATTAAAAGATGAATATCTTCTTTTGTAATGCAAGGACGCGCCGCGTCATGGACAAGCACCCAATCATCAGCATTGGCGATACCATCAAGCGCATGTAACGCATTTAAAACCGAATCAGCGCGCTCTTTTCCGCCTTGTGCGCAAAGAATTTTAGTGTGTGTTGAAATGGGCAAATCGGGCCAATACGCATCATCAGTTGAAATGGCAACGACAATTTTTTCAAACATATCCGCCTCAATTAAACGACTTAATGTGTGTTCAATAACGGTACAGGTGGCTGTTGAATGTGCTGTGTTTTCAGTGAATAGCGGAAGATATTGTTTTGGACAATTTGCATTCATGCGTTTACCAACACCTGCCGCAGGCACAATTCCCCAAAATTGAGTAGATTTGATCATTTTCATTTTTTATCGAGTGAAACAAAACTGCCGCTAAAAAGCGGCAGCACAGACAGCGAGTTTAAAATGATTTTCACAATAGAGCAATTATTGTGAGCGTACCCAATCACCAATTTTAATATTTGGTTTTTTGACTACACCTTCAAGTGTGCCTATCGCATAACGCGGTGTGATTGATTGAATAGTCAGCACGTTTGTAGGTTGTTTGTTTGATGTATAGCTATTGCCACCATCAAGCTGAATTCCCTCACCTGCTGATGCATAAACAATGAGCTGATCGCCCACATTGAGTTTTTCCTGTGCGCCCGCATCAATATAAATTTTATCGCCTTTTATGTCGGCAATACGCGTTGAAAACGGATAACAACTCAAAGATAGCGCTATATCAGCACTTGCATCATGAATAATTTGAGTAATCTTTTGACCAGTTGCGGTTGATCTAAAACCATCGCTTCCCACGGTATAACTTGCTGGAATGAATACGTTACCACTGGATTTATCGACGTAACGCTTTTGGAACAATAACGCCCCTGTCATCCCATCGTGAACATAAATGTCAATACCGATATTTCGACTACCTGTGATATGTCGTTTCCAGCTATTAAACAAACCTTCAACGCCACTGCCTTGCATATATTCATCAGAGGCAATTTCCATATCACGAAGCACACCAGATAAAACAAACTGTGCACCGGATTTATTGGCCATTTTAACTACTTTAGATTGATCGTATTCATTGCGCTCTTGCAAATCTGGCGCTAAATCTGGGCGTGGATAAATGGCTAAATTTGTCGAGTTAATCCCAATGAACTGATTGGATTCCATAAGCAAATTATTAATTTCGCGCGGAATGCCATTATCTAAGTCATTGCTTTCATAATCGCTTAATTGTTCTTGTACGACACGTGGAAACGCGGTTGCGATAATGCGTTTGCGATAATTTGGCTGACAGGTGCCTGTTGACGAAAGCTCAACCATCGCTTTCACATGATAAATGCCGTCAGCTTGCCATTCACGCAATACTTTTGTATTGCTGACCGCAGCCGCTGTCCGCATAGTCATGCTTTCCAGTAATCGATTATCACGCCCCACAGAGGATTGACTCTGAACAGCCACAGCCGATTGCTGAGAAGCCACGCGAACCGCATCTTGCAAGGCTTGTTTTTTTGCCAGCAAGACAGCGCCATTTTGCACGGTTGCCTGCCCTTCAACAGTTGCCACCACATTTTTGGGAGCAGGTGGCGCGGGTGGTGGCGTTGTTGCGCAAGACACGACGCCAACAAGTGCGCTTATAGATGCGAGCCTAAACAAGAGCGTAGTCATAACTTATTCCGTGATATTTGGACGGTCAAAACCTGACGTAAGCGGATAATCATAGCAATCCATACTATTGCAATGCGCTGGTGTTGAAATCGCTGAACTCGCCACAAGTGTTGCTGTCGTTGGTTGAATAGTTGGCGCTACGCTTGAGAAGGGTGTTAATAATTCAGGCTCTGCTACAGGGGGTTGTGGATGCTGCATACACTGCGTAACCACAGAAGTTGAACCATTCATACACTCATAAAAACGCGGGGTTAATTCAAGTTCAACCACTGTTTCAAAAGTATCGTCACCGGCAAATTTATCTTTGTTGATAGCAACAGTGCGAACAATTTTTGCGCCACGCAAATACGCATCAACATACGAGCGATAGCTATCATGCGTAATAATCATGTTTTCAACGGTTGTCACACCCGTTAAATGTACACCGTAAACTTGCTCAGATAAGCTACGATAAGCATCCAATTTTGATGAGCGCATCGCCATCAGTTTAATTTGAGGGCGTGAATAATGGTCGCTTTTTTCAGCCGTACCATACCCCGTTGCACTCAATATTTTATGTGGAACATAATCAAATTCGTTAGCATGCGCAGTTGGTGCGTGACTTGAACACGCTGAAAGCAATGCACTTAAAAATGCAGTCAGTAAAGCAGGTTTAAAATTATGATGATTCATTGGGCAAACTCCTATAATTAGTGAGTAGTTTAGCGGCAAAAAAAACGTTTTCTTGAATTTTGTTTTCTTGGTTAGTAAGCGTGATTAAACAGGAAATGTCAGACCGTGTAAAATAGAGTTACAAATTATTTACTTTTTATATTTTTTAATATCGACATGCCATGGAAACTTATCTTGTTGGCGGCGCTGTCCGCGATAAATTATTAAACCGAATTATCACTGAACGCGACTGGGTCGTTTTGGGTCAAACGCCCGAGTCTATGCAGGCACTTGGCTTTCAAGCTGTCGGCAAAGATTTCCCCGTATTTTTGCATCCAAAAACCAAAGAAGAATATGCACTGGCGCGTACAGAACGTAAAACTGCAAAAGGCTATAAAGGGTTTAGTGTTTATGCCGCGCCTGATGTCACGCTCAAGCAAGATTTGCTGCGACGTGATTTAACGATTAATGCCATTGCTATGTCAGAAAAAGGTGACATCATTGATCCTTACGGCGGCGTCGCTGATTTGGAAAAACGTATTTTTCGCCATGTTTCCCCCGCCTTTGCAGAGGACCCTGTGCGTATTTTACGTTTGGCGCGTTTTGCGGCACGCTATGCACCACTTGGCTTTACCATTGCAAAGCAAACACGAGAGCTGATGAATGACATGGTTAACGCAGGTGAAGTCGATGCGCTTGTTCCAGAACGTATTTGGGCGGAAATGCACAAAGCTTTAGGTGAATCAAAACCATCCGCCTTTTTTTATACGCTACGCGATTGTGGCGCTATGGCGAAAATTTTTCCTGAAATTGATGCACTGTTTGGAATTGAGCAACCCGCAAAATATCACCCTGAAATCGATTGCGGCGTTCATACAATGATGGTTTTAGACCGCTCAGTGACATTAACGGACAAATTAGAAGCCCGTTTTGCGGCATTAGTGCATGATGTAGGCAAAGCACTTTCACCCCAAAATGATTTACCCCACCACCATGGGCATGAACTCAAAGGCGTCCCCATTGTTGAGAAAATGTGCAATCGTCTACGTGTTCCCAATAATTTTAAAACCCTCGCGCTACACGTCACGCAATATCACACGCATTGTCATCGCGTAAACGAACTACGCGCCACAACGCTTGTTGATTTACTGCAAACACTTGGGGCGTTTAAAGAGCAAAACAGACTTCAAGAGTTTGTTATCGCCTGTGAATCGGATATGCGTGGGCGATTAACCTTTGAAAATGCACCTTATCCTCAAGCAGACATGCTGTTGCGACTCGCCAGTGCAGCGGCAAATGTCGATACATCCGCTGTATTAAACAGCGGTTTACAAGGGGCAAAAATTGGGGAAGCGATTCGGCGATTGCGTATTCAAGCCATCGCCGAATGTCGATTATCAAATCAAGTTTAAGATAGATAAATTTGGGTGATTATCAGGGCGCGGGGTTTTCCATTCCCAGTGAAATAAACGGTCTTCCTTTGAAATTTCGATATCGTTAATTGACGCTATTCTGCGTTGCATTAACCCTTTTTCATTAAATTCCCAATTTTCATTACCAAAAGAACGCATCCATTGCCCTGATGCGTTTTGCCATTCATAAGCAAAACGCACAGCAATACGATTTTCATGAAACGCCCACAATTCCTTTATCAGTCGATATTGCAACTCATTTGCCCATTTACAGTTTAGAAAAGCAATGATTTCAGCGCGACCATTCACAAATACAGAGCGATTTCGCCATTGACTATCGATGCTATACGCTAATGCAATATTTTCAGGTACTTGCAAATTCCACGCATTCTCAGCCGCACGCACTTTGATTGCAGCGGTTTCATCCGTAAACGGCGGAAAAGGAGGACGTGATTCATCAATCATAAATCAATCTTATTTTTTTAGCTTACTTAAAAGATTTTTTGCCAAAGCAATTAAGACTTCACGTTTTAAGAATGCACCATAAAACGCAAATCCAAGGAACATGCCGTAAACTAATTTACCAAGGAAAGAATCATCATCTTCACTTGTTTGCGCAGCAGCAAGTTTTTTCGCGCGTTCAATATCATCAAGTTTAGGCGCAATTGTTTGAACAGCCACTTTCGAAGGTGTCACAGGAGCGTTTAAATCAGGCAATCCTAAACTGCGCCATTCGTCATAATCTTGCCAAATCGGGTAGCCGCCTTTTTTCCAATATTCTTTGGTGAAATAAGGCGCAAGGCTCATACCGTGTGACATGGGAATGCCACGATCATCCATAAATCCATCGTAAACCACTAAACTAATATCACCGCCCTCACCTATGCCATTCGTGGTAAATGCTTTTTCAACGTGATCATGGAACATCCAAATACCTTGACCAAAACTGTTTAAGCCATCGTCTTTGCCGTTAAGCTCTAAATCTAAACGTTGAGCTGGCACCATACCATGTACATCGCGTTGAATATAAGAGCCTTGACCATTGTCAACGCCATCATAATGCGTCACAGTCGGTTTGTGTCCGTGAATATGCAAGGCCAGCGACTCAGTATGGCCATTAATAACACGCAATTTCACCTTTTCATCTTCTTTCATATAAATCAGTGATTCACGCAATGTATAAGGGAATGAGCGACCATTAAGCATAAAATAATCATCTGTGGCATCAGTCGTGTCATATTCCATGTTCATGTGCTTTGCAATTAAACGTGGATCATTTGCAGAACGCGCTACGACTTCATGAAGCTCTTTATCTACAGACTGGTAATGTAAATCATATTCGCGCGCATATTTTTCGGACACTCCAACCGATGGATGACGCACTTGCCCAGCACCTACATTAAGTGTTTGAGGCCAGTTGTTGGGTCGATTTTCCTCAACAACAAAAATCCCCTGCAACCCCATAGGAATGTGGGTATGAGGTTGAACGTGGCAGTGATAGTACATCGTGCCAGGCTGGCGAGGCTTAATGACATACGTTTTACTTTCACCTGGCATGGTATCCATGTTACTGGTTTGACCAACGCCATCATTGCCATTTTGCGAGTGATCCATAAAAGGATGATCAACGCCATGTAAATGAATTGAGTGCGGCAGATAATGCGTATTTTCTAAAACAATCCATACCACATCATCTTGCTCAACACGAATGGTTGGCGATGGTGCGCGCAATAGAGGATTGGCAATGGACTCATACAAATTAAGCGTGGACATATCACGCGTTTTAGGGGCATACACCCAAAAAGTGGGTTGCAATCCTGGCGCAATATCAAACGTTGTAATCGGATCTTTGTTGTCTGGTGAATGCCCGTTCAATTCGACAACTTCAAGCTTGATGATAATTTTGTCAGGATCGCCATCGCCATCCATATCGTCAGACATGGTAATAGCGTCAGCCGCTAGTTGCGTTTGCATTAGCGTATCCATAGAAACACCATTTGTGCCTTTCACAAACGCAGCAATGTCATACGGATTATCAGGATTACAGAGTTTTGATGCCTGAATTTTCACGCCATCAATCACCTGTTCTTTACGCCAACTTGGATCCATAAAATCCGAGCAAACCTCTTCAACTGCCCCTAACGCCACTTTTGAAGATGGCGGTAAATCTGTTGCAGCATAACTAGTTGCCGAAAATAGAAGCGAGCTACTGCTAAGCAAAGTAAGCATGGTTTTACGCATAAGAATAACCTTCAAAATATGACGCGAAAAAAAAACACCCGTGAAAAAAACGGGATACCTTAAGACACTATTTTAACTCAATATCAACGCTTGCGCATTGATTAACAAAATTAACAAAGAACAAATCAAAAAGAAGCCAATATGATCAGTTGATTAAGATACATATATACGCTATTATTGCAGGATTAGCGACTAGTTTGCCGAGCGTTAATTCGTCACTTTTAGTCGAAAAATTGTCAATAGCGATAACGAATATTCACTGCGCAGGTAAATAATGAGCGAAGAACAACAGCAATCTCAATTAAAACAATTGATCGCGAAAGGCAAACTTCAGGGGTACTTAACGTACGCTGAGGTAAACGATCATTTGCCAAATGATGCTGATCCAGAGCAAGCTGAAGAAATCATCAACATGATTAATGACATGGGGATTCAGGTTTACGAAGTTGCGCCTGATGAAGATTCGTTAATCACCGATTCTGTTGCCGTCACCACCGATGACGAAGATGCAGAAGAAGTTGCCGCGCTCGCATCACTTGACAATGAATTTGGCAGAACAACTGACCCTGTCAGAATGTATATGCGTGAAATGGGTTCGGTTGAGCTATTGACCCGCGCAGACGAATTAAAAATTGCCAAACGTATTGAAGAAGGTCAACGTCAAATAGTGCAGGCTGTTGCGCGTTCGTATGTTGTTGTCAGCGATTTTATTAGGTCGTTTGAGTCCATTTCACCTGACGCTGCGCTCAGTTCAACCAATAACGATGAAGGCAATATACGCCTAACAGATTTAATTTCTGGCTTTGTTGATTTATCTGAGCCTGAAGATTTAATTGCAGCGGCTCCAGCTGATGACGAATTAGAAGACGATGACAGTATTGTTGTCGATGATAGCAGCGAAGAAGAAACAAAAGGCTTAAATTACGAAGAAGTGAAAGAAAAAGTCGATGTCCTCAAAAAACAATTGACCGTCGCTTCAGATGTGATGAAAAAAAACGGTTATACGAGCGATAAAACGGAACATGAGTTTGATAAACTTACCGAGTTATTTATGGAATTCAAATGGTCATCTAACTATTTGAAAAAATTAACCGGTATCATTCCAAAAGGTATAGCGACGGTTCGCATCCAAGAAAAATTCATTACGGATATTGTCGTAAATCAAGTTAAAATACCGCGTAAAGATTTTCTTGCTGTATTTAACGAAAATGTGAGCAGTACCGCATGGTTAGAAAAATTTCTATCTGACCCTATACATGGTGCAAATTTAAAAGAGCGCGAAAAAGAGCTTCGCAAATCGCTCAAATTACTTGCTGAAATTGAGTCTGAATATGGTTTAACCATTAATGGGTTAAAAGATATTAATCGCCGTATGGCCATTGGCGAAGCAAAAGCGCGTCGCGCTAAAAAAGAAATGATTGAAGCGAATTTACGCTTAGTTATTTCGATAGCAAAAAAATATACTAATCGTGGATTACAATTCCTCGACTTGATTCAAGAAGGGAATATTGGTTTAATGAAAGCGGTCGATAAATTTGAATATCGTCGCGGCTATAAATTTTCAACTTATGCAACATGGTGGATTCGCCAAGCCATTACGCGGTCAATTGCTGATCAAGCGCGTACCATCCGAATTCCAGTTCATATGATTGAAACCATCAATAAACTCAATCGTATTTCTCGACAAATTTTGCAAGAACTCGGACGTGAAGCAACGCCCGAAGAACTCGCAGAACGCATGGAAATGCCTGAGGATAAAGTTAGAAAAGTATTAAAAATTGCAAAAGAGCCTATTTCAATGGAAACCCCTGTTGGTGACGACGAGGATTCACATTTAGGTGATTTTATTGAAGATGGAAAAGTATTGTCACCTGTTGAAGCAGCTACAATTGAGGGACTAAAAGAGTCAACTCAAAATGTACTCGCAGGACTTACCAACCGTGAAGCGAAAGTATTGCGTATGCGTTTTGGTATTAATATGAATACTGACCATACGCTTGAAGAAGTTGGCAAACAATTTGATGTAACACGCGAGCGTATTCGACAAATCGAAGCTAAAGCGTTGAGAAAATTACGCCATCCTTCACGTTCAGAGCAACTGCGTTGTTTCTTAGATAACGATTAAAACAAGTTTTAGGGCCCTTAGCTCAGTTGGTTAGAGCATCCGACTCATAATCGGCTGGTCGTAGGTTCAAGTCCTACAGGGCCCACCACATATATCAAAGGCTTAGAGTAACATCTAGGTCTTTTTTATTGCTTAAAATTCTCTACGTTGCAGTTGAAAATAAATCTTCACAACACACCGCAACAAATGCGGATAAAATCTCCCTCTCAAATGTCAGTTCTAACTCCATCATTCTTAAAGTTATCGGATCAACTTCATCTGTCTTTTTGTGATTGGTATCCGTAAAAACTGGACTTTAGTGGAAGAGAAAGTCGTTGTTTTTAATATAGACGAATTGTAAAAACTTAACTTCCAGTGAGCAGAAGTTCAGCATCTATTGAGTCATAGTCAAGCTAAAACGACCACGAGGTATGCTGACTTAGTTGATAAAAATTTGAGTAGGGTCAGTGAGACGGTTAGTAGAGCAATTTTTTAAAAATTTCAGCCTAGGCAGGGATGCATAGGCTAGATTCCTTTTTTTTCGATTTACAGAATAGAATCCTGAGCTGTTAAGGTTTTTATACCAGTGAGCATAATTGAAAATTTAGGCATATTATCGGCATTGATACCTGCCATCTTAGCGATTGGAATGGTTAAGATTACCACTGGCGACCTCTTACAAGCCGAACACTATAAAGGCTATCTTTATTAAATGACCAGTCGTGATAACCATGGGATAAATTGAAATACCACGCATGTCTAGTTCGGTCAGAATAAGGCTCGGAAGTCCAAAAAATATCACTTGGCGTATTTGGAAATAATGTTAAATTGATTGCTGGTCGAATACACTGTCTTTCGACAATACTCGCTAGTTCTTTTACGGTAGGAACACGCCAATCTTTGTATCCTGCAAAGCCTTCATTATTAACACTTTTAGCTTTTTCTAGTGCTTGTTGCCGAGTGTATTGGAGTGAACTCCCTGTGCAACCAGTTCCAGATTGTCCTTCACTACATTTTTTCCATAGCCACCCAGTTTTAGTATCTAGTAGCGTACCATTCGGTACCTTTATCTTTCCTTTCGATACCGTTGACTCACCTTCAAGTTTAAAACGGTTGTCGTCGAGCATTAATAGATTAGGTGTTGG
>Ga0114974_10000559_pt1 | contig 30964 bp, 37 predicted proteins | sample S_130206_EF_Meta_FD_87318 | JGI IMG/M metagenome (GOLD analysis project Ga0114974, IMG submission 87318) | Freshwater microbial communities from Lake Simoncouche, Canada to study carbon cycling - S_130206_EF_MetaG | ecosystem: Environmental > Aquatic > Freshwater > Lake | place: Lake... | reverse complement strand
TCCACGTAGTTTTCCTCCGCGTGACTCAGGTTCCCGTGATGCTGGTTCGCGTGACTCTGGTTCGCGTGACTCTGGTTCGCGTGACTCAGGTTCCCGTGATGCTGGTTCGCGTTCTTCTGCTCCTCGTTCTGGTGGTTACGACCGCGCCCCTCGTCGTGATGATCGCGATGATCGTCCACGCGGTGCCGGTGCTCCTCGCAGTGGTGGCGCTCCTCGTTCTGGTGGTTACGATCGCGCCCCTCGTCGCGATGATCGTGGCCCAGTCTCGAGAAGCAATGATCGTCGTGATGAACGTGGTCGTCCAGATGGTCAGCGCAGCGACAATCGCAACACATCTGGTCGCCCAAGTAACAATCGTCGTGATGATCGTGGCCAACACGAGCAGGTTAATCGTCGTGATGCGGGTTATGAGATCCGCGATCCGCGGATCCCGGATGACATCACTCCTGATGACTTCGACAAAGGCATGTCACAAGAGCTTCGTTCGTTACCTGAAGGACTTCAGATTCTTGTTGCCCGACACCTGGTTGCAGCGGAACGCGCCATGGCGGAGGAAGATTTTGATCTCGCAACCGAGCATGTAAGGGCCGCGCGTCGTAGAGCGTCACGAATTTCTATGGTCCGTGAAGCTTGTGGAATTGTTGCTTATAAATCGGGTCGGTTTGGCGAAGCTCTGACAGAACTGCGTGCAGTTCGTCGTATGGCTGGTGGTGATCAGTACATTCCGATGATCGCAGACTGCGAACGAGGTTTAGGCAAGCCACAAAAGGCGTTGGATTACATCCGCACAATCGATACAACCAAAATGTTGGCCGAAACTCGTGCTGAAATGATGATCGTTGCTGCTGGTGCCCGAGGTGACCTTGGCGAGCTTGATGCGGCAATCATCACTTTGCAGATTCCAGAATTGACTCGCTTAAATCCAGGGGACACGCGTGCGCGTTTGCAGTATGCCTACGCAATGTTACTTAAGGATGCGGGTCGCACGAATGAAGCTCGCGAATGGATGGAGCGCGCAGCTGGCTCCGACATTGATGGCGCTACCGATGCTGAAGAGCAGTGCAGTCTCATGGACGGCATTGAATTCTCAGAAGAGGAATAAGTTTTACACAGGTCTTGAAGACAGTGGGTTCGTGTCCACCGATGTAAATCGGCGGATGCGAACCCACTGTCATGTCGGCAATTGTGTTGCTATGGAAGTTATTGAAGCAGTCAATGGTTTAAACACCGTCCATGTGGTTGGTCGACTAGGGCAACAGTCACAGACTAAGGAAATGCCCAGCGGCGATGAGATCACCACATTCACCGTCGTGGTGCCCCGATCTGGAAAGCTGCGCGAGGGGTCACCGCGAGTAGATTCCCTAGCCTGCCAAACGATGCGAGTAGGAATTCGCAACAAGGTACACGCGTGGGCGCCGGGTTCGTGGGTTGAGCTTGAAGGAACCTTGCGGCGCAGATTCTGGCAAGGGGGCAATGGATTTGCCAGTGCAACCGAGATAGAAGTGAGAACCATGGTTCGCGTGCGAGAATCTACGGGTGCCGACTGTTGATGACGTAGAAGACCAAGGCAAAGACGATGCCTATGGTTGGTATAAACGGGCAGGCGAGCTTCTTGCATCAGGTAATCCACATGCAGCTTTACTCCTGATTGACCGGCTTATGTCGGTGGAGCCGCAATCAGCCTCGGTCATGGAAATGTACGCCCGTGCCTTATTTGATACTTCAGATTTCCGGGCTGCCGCAATGGCCTTCGACGTGCTTATTCAGCTTTCACCCGATAACGACTATGCGCATTTTGGTAAAGGCATGTGCTTATGGCGCATGCAGCAATTCATCCTGTCGCGTGACGAACTAGGTATGGCTTCGGTCATGCGGCCAGACCGTCTTGAATATGCACGGGCTTACGGCCAAGTTAAGGCAACTTTGCGTGCACGTATTGAGGCAGGTCTACCCCTGAATGGTCCCATCGAAAATCAGGATCACCTCGACCGGATTCTCGGTGATGACACATGAGTATTGGCGAGCACGATGTTTTACTCTTTGACCTTGATGGCGTGGTGTACATCGGTCCAGATGTTGTGCCAGGTGCACAGAAAGCGATTGCTTCGGCGATAGAGCAGGGTGCTCGCTGCGTGTATGTCACGAATAACGCCTCGCGAACTGCTTCGCAGGTTGCTCAGCACCTTCGTGAGTTAGGTATTGCAGCTGACGATCAAGATGTTGTGACATCGTCTATGGCGGCTGCATCGATGATTGCCACATTTGCGCCCAGCGGCGATGTCTTAGCCATTGGAGGGGAGGGCGTGCGGGCTGCTTTGGTTGAACGTGGTTTTAACCCGGTCGCCGAGTATTCGCAATCTGTGGTTGCCGTCATGCAGGGGTTTGGGGAGAAGGTGAGTTGGGCAGATCTTGCGGAGGCAACATTTGCAGTCCGGGCTGGATTGCCGTGGATAGCGACAAATTTGGATTCAACTTTCCCAACCGCCCGAGGACTTGCGCCGGGTAATGGCGCCATGGTCGAGCTTGTTGCCCAGATCGCCGGGCGAAAACCCGATGGAGTCGCAGGTAAACCTGAACCGGCTTTGCTGCTCGAGGCGATCCGGCGCACCGGCGCAAAAAAGCCACTTATGATCGGCGATCGTCTGGATACGGACATCGCGGCAGGGGCGCGTCTTGGCATTCCCACCCTGCTGGTCGCAACCGGGGTTTCCACTTTGGACTTAGGCCATGAAGCCAATGGCGAGGAACGTCCCACTTATATCTCGGCTGATCTGACCTGCTTATTACCCAATAAGTCATGGGTCACGTTGACGTGAAGGCATGTTGAATCACTATCGCGGGTACATCTAGATGGTCCCGGACTCCGCCAAGTCGTCGCTAGCTCACTCACAAGCCCCTGTACTTCCGATTCAGGTGAACGGCCCCACGTACTTCCGGATATTACGTTCAATCATGACTTGGTTGCCTACTGCAAGAGGTTTGCACCTGCGACGGAACCGTGCATGCATGGTTGAGGAACGACCGGTCGACATTCACTTCTAGAGTAAAACTCAATAACCGATCTTCATAAGCCTAGGGAAGAAATATGTCGCTCTTAAATGAAGTGCTTGATGCTAATAACGCATACGTGGCTAACTTTGGCGAAAAGGGTAGTTTGGCCTTACCGCCCGCGCGTCAGTTTGCGATTCTCACATGTATGGATGCGCGACTTGATCCGGCAAAATACGCTGGTTTGAGCGAAGGAGATGCACACGTCATTCGCAATGCGGGCGGACGAGCATCGGACGATGCCATTCGTTCTTTAGTTATTTCCTACAAATTACTTGGTACGAAAGAATGGTTTGTGATCCACCATTCTAACTGTGGAATGGAATTCTTTACAGACGAAATTATGCGTGGATTGCTCTCTAAAAGCTTAGAGACAGCCGCCTTGGGTGATCAAGGTTTCTACGACATCGGAACTGGTCCAGGATCAGATGAAGGTGCGTATATTGATTGGCTGACAGTTGCTGATCGCAATAAGGCTGTCATTGAAGACGTGCAGAGAATCCGACGTCATCCATTAGTTCCTAAGAATATTCCGATACACGGCTTCGTGTATGAAGTCGAGTCAGGGCGCCTTCTTGAAGTACCTGGCGCCAAAGAAGCTGGTGCTGCGAAGTAGTCAAGCGTGAAGCCCAATCCTTGGTGATGTGAATCCCAAGGATTGGGCTTTCTTGTTCTCGTCGGTGGGGGTGTGCGGAAGCCGAATATGGATCGCAGGGGCCTGTAGACTGCTGGTATGAATGAAAATGACTCTCTAGAACAAGGCATGTATTCGGCCTTTGCCAAAGCGAAAGAACTTGCGATGGAGTTGCTCAGCCAAGGAATGGCACTTTCGACTAAGGCCCCAGATTTCAAGGGTCAGGTGCAAGAACTTGCTGATGACTTCCTCTCCACTAGCCGCAATAATCGCGAGATGCTCCTTGGCTTGGTGACGTCTGAAGTCGATCGGGCAGTGAGTCGTCTGGGATTCGTGCGCGAGGATGAACTCGCCGCTGTACGACGTCATGTGCAGCGTCTGGAAAAGGAAATTGCTGAACTGAAGAATTCAACCATAAAGCCAGCTAAAAAAGCCGCGGTTAAGAAGCCCGCGCCCGCAAAGGCATCCAAGCCTGCGCCCGCAAAGGCATCCAAGTGAGCAACGAGTTCAACGCGGCCGATGAAGAGTTCGACGCTGACTACGAGATGCAGACGGCTGATTATGTTGCAGAGGAGTCCATCGAAGTTGATGGAGTCGATGCAGCGGCGAGTGTAGACACAGACGCGGATGATGACATCGATTCACTGGAAACTGTGATGGTGCTCGAAGAGCATGACAATGCGTTAGTTCTTGCTGTTTGGGAACCAACAGGCGACACCGATGTTGACGCGGCCCTCGAGGAACTCGCAACTTTGGACGAGATTGAAATTCACGGCCATGCGGCGGTATTTACTGCGGTTCATGGACGTTTACATCAGCGCCTGTCTGACCTCAGTGCTTAAGTAGTTATGGCTCAAAGAACTCATGGCGCGTAGGCGCTTAGATGCTGAACTCACTCGGCGGGGACTTGCTCGCTCACGTGAACAAGCACAAGAACTCATTGCCGGAGGGCATGTCACGGTCAAAGGTGGCGTTGCAACAAAACCAGCCACGCAGGTTGAAGCCTCCGATGCCATCGAAGTAGTTACGTCCAATGATCACGGTTACGTTTCCCGAGGCGCTGTAAAACTCAACGGCGCGTTGGATGCATTTATCTCAATCGATGTATCTGGGCGCGAGTGTCTTGATGCAGGAGCATCCACTGGTGGTTTCACTCAAGTTTTACTTGAACGCGGCGCAGCAAAAGTACTCGCGGTCGATGTGGGCTATGGGCAGTTGGCGTGGCCACTAAGAACTGACGAGCGCGTCGTAGTTATGGAGCGCACGAACATTCGCACGCTTCAACCCGACAGTCTTGAATACTTGGCTGACTTATTCGTTGCAGACCTCTCATTTATCTCGCTCGCACTTGTTTTGCCAGCCATGGTTTCCTGTAGCGCATCAGACACCGACTTCGTCCTTATGGTCAAGCCCCAGTTCGAAGTGGGGCGCGAGGCAGTGGGTGACGGAGTAATTCGAGACCCGAATATTCGAATGAGCACCGTCCAAGCGGTAGCTGATCGTGCAATCTCAATGGGTCTAGCTGTCGCTGGAGTTGTGGCCAGCCCATTACCTGGGCCTAGTGGAAACGTGGAGTATTTTTTGTGGCTGCAGCGAGGACTTGGCGGAAAGGCTGTGGATGGCGCACCGCAAGCCCTTCATTTGAGGGATGATGTCCTGCGCGAGGCAATCATTCGAGCTATCCAGGAAGGACCGCAATGACCAGCAACCGTCGGGCCCTACTGGTGCTGAACACGCGAGCCAAACCGGCACGAGAAGCTGCTGCCGGAGTCGTAGTGGATCTTCAGGCTGCAGGTTTCATCGTGTTACTGGCGAAGGACGATGCATCTGGATGGCAAGAGGGTGTGCCCGCTGGAGTCGAAATCGTGCAGGCGAATGAGCAGGCAGCGGACGGCTGTGAAGTTGTCGTAGTTCTTGGTGGAGACGGAACGATCCTTCGGGCAGCCGAACGCGCACGTAACTCATCAGTACCAATTCTCAGTGTCAATCTTGGACATGTTGGTTTCCTTGCCGAAGCTGAATCAGAAGACGTCCACGCAGTAACTGATGCGATCGTTGATCGACGTTGGCATGTGGAAGAGCGCATGGCACTGGATATCAGAGTATTTGACGCCAGCAAAGAAGTGATGCGCACTTGGGCACTTAATGAAGTCAGCCTGGAAAAGGCAGCCGGTGCTCGAATGATTGACGTCCTTGTTGTTGTCGATGGCAGACCTTTGTCTAGATGGGGTTGTGATGGGGTAGTCGCGGCCAGTCCAACTGGATCTACGGCTTATGCATTTTCCGCAGGTGGGCCGGTGATGTGGCCCGAAGTGGAGGCGATGCTGCTGGTACCACTGAGTGCGCATGCGCTGTTTGCGAGGCCGCTGGTTGTCGGTCCATCAAGTGTGATCTCATTCGAATTAGCTGAATGGTCTGAGTGCCTTCTGGCTGCAGATAGTCGTCGAACCTATGACATCAAGGGGAGCAATCGCGTCGAGGTTCGTCGAAACCCTGTTCCTGTACGGCTTGCTCGTTTAGCCGATACCCCATTCACTGATCGACTTGTCGCAAAATTCGCATTACCCGTGGATGGCTGGCGGGTATAGGTGATCACCGGTCTGAGCATTCACGGGATGGGTGTTATCGACGATGCCCACATGAATTTCTCGCCAGGGCTCACGGTGATCACCGGTGAAACGGGTGCAGGAAAGACGATGGTGCTCACCGGATTGAGTTTGCTCGCAGGAGGCAAGGCAGAAAGTGCAATCGTTCGCCGTGGCCAACTTGAAGCCTCAGTCGAGGGCCATTGGCTACTACCTGTGAACGCCGAATCCGTTATATCGCGGTTGCAAGAAGCTGGCGCCCCTGCTGATCTTGATGACGAAGGCGCAGAAGTGGTGTTGGCTCGCACTGTTCCAGCCGAAGGACGGGGCCGGGCGGTTGCCTGCGGGCGCACCGTGCCACGGTCCTTATTAGAAGAAGTCTGTGGCGATTTGATCGCTATCCATGGGCAGGCAGATCAGTGGCAATTGCGATCTGCTGAGCGCCAGCGCGAAATGCTCGATCGATTTGCGGGCCCCGCTGCTCCAGCAGCCGTAGCTAAGTACCGCGCTGCATTTGCCACTTGGAAAACCGATGTAGCCGAGCTCGAAGATCTCACAACCAATCGTGCTGAGCGCGAGCGCGAAGCGACGACGCTGCGTATGGGCGTTGAAGAGATTGATGCCGTGAGCCCTGAAATTGGCGAAGACTCTGCTCTGGATATTCAGGCGGCAAGACTTTCAAATGCCGGATCTTTATTGAGTGATTTAACCCTTGCGCACGATGCTCTTGTTGGCGATGAACACGGTGACGGCGCGATGGGTGGCGTTGCTGATGCTATGAAGGCGATAGACCGATTAGCTCTCATTGATCCGACACTTGGTGACCTACGTGCTCAGTTAAAACAAGTCACGGCTTTGCTAGCAGATGCGGGAAGTGAGATGGCCTCGTATCTCAGTGACCTCGAAGCGGACCCGGCTCGACAAGCATGGGTGGAGGAGCGACGCGCAGCGATTCGCAAACTTATGCGTCAATACGGCGACACGGTTGAGGACGTCGTGGCCTGGCGACAGGCCGCATTCGCCAAACTTGCGGGACTTGATGGTGGGGATGATCGCGTGGAGCAACTTCGCTCTCAGATTGAGGCCGATAGAAAAGAGCTCGTTAGCTTGGCGGCCAAACTGACGAAGGTGAGAAATGCAGCCGCGCAAGAACTCGCGAAAGCAGTGAGCGCCGAACTTCGTGCTCTGGCTATGCCAGATGCAGAATTCGTTATTTCAGTGGTCGGGTCAGACGATGTCTTCGCATTCACAGCCAGCGGGGCAGACAGCGTGACCTTTCTATTGCGGCCCCATAAGGGTGCGGACCCACTGCCGGTCACGAAGGCCGCATCAGGCGGTGAACTTTCTCGAGTCATGTTGGCTATCGAAGTAACAATGGCGGGTCGCAATAGTGTTCCCACCTTTGTATTCGACGAAGTTGATGCTGGGATCGGTGGCAGAACAGCGGTCGAAGTAGGTCGGCGGCTGGCTAAATTAGCCAGAGATGCCCAAGTGATTGTGGTGACCCATCTGCCTCAGGTCGCGGCCTTCGCAGATCGGCACCTCGTAGTGGAGAAGTCCAGCGATGGAGTTATTACCGCTTCCAGTGTGAAGGACGTGACTGGAATCCAACGGGCTGGTGAACTGGCAAGGATGCTTTCTGGGCTAGACGAATCCGACACGGGGCTCGCACACGCCGAAGAACTCCTCGCCATGGCATCGGCTGACCGCTCTCGCTGATACTCTGGTCTTCCATGAGTGCCCCGCGCCAAACCAAGCATCTGTTCGTTACCGGGGGCGTCGCCTCCTCCCTTGGAAAAGGCCTCACGGCATCCTCTCTAGGAAACTTATTGAAGTCGCGTGGTCTGCGCGTAACGATGCAAAAGCTGGACCCGTATCTCAACGTTGACCCCGGCACCATGAATCCTTTTCAGCACGGGGAAGTCTTTGTCACCGATGATGGCGCTGAAACTGATCTAGACGTCGGCCACTACGAGCGTTTTCTCGACACGGACCTTCATGGGTCCGCCAACGTCACCACGGGCCAGGTGTATTCCAATGTCATAGCCAAGGAACGTCGCGGCGAATATTTGGGTGACACAGTCCAAGTGATCCCGCACATCACAAACGAGATCAAGTCGCGAATTCGGCGTATGGCAGGACCCGACATTGATGTCGTGATCACTGAAGTCGGCGGCACCGTCGGAGATATCGAATCCCTACCTTTCTTAGAAGCAATTCGTCAGGTCCGACATGAAGTCGGTCGCGACAACACTTTCTTCTTGCACGTGTCACTCCTGCCATTTATCGGACCGTCAGGTGAGTTGAAGACAAAGCCGACTCAGCACTCAGTTGCGGCACTTCGCAACATCGGTATCCAGCCTGACGCCATAGTGCTTCGAGCCGATCGTCCGGTTCCATCAGCGATCAAACGCAAGGTTTCACTTATGTGTGACGTTGATCTCGAAGCAGTAGTAGCAGCTACTGATGCGCCAAGTATTTACGACATTCCAAAGGTGCTGCACGCTGAAGGTCTGGATGCATATGTTGTGCGCCGTCTTGACTTGCCATTTCGCGATGTTGACTGGACAAGTTGGGATGCACTCTTACAGCACGTGCACAATCCAGCACATGAAGTAAATATCGGCCTTGTCGGAAAGTACATCGACCTTCCTGATGCTTATCTCTCAGTAACTGAAGCGCTGAGGGCTGGTGGATTTCATCACGATACAAAAGTAAATATCAACTGGGTTGCTAGTGATGATTGCGCTACCGACGCAGGTGCGCAAGCAGCGATTGGGCATCTTGATGCAATTTGCGTTCCAGGAGGCTTCGGTGTGCGCGGTCTCGAAGGGAAACTTGGTGCGCTGACTTATGCGCGCACTCATGGGATTCCGACATTGGGCTTGTGCCTTGGCCTGCAGTGCATGGTCATCGAATATGCGCGCAATGTTGCAGGGCTTATGGATGCAAACTCACTTGAATTTGACGAGTCAACTCAGCATCCAGTCGTCGCGACCATGGCAGATCAGCGCGATGTTATTTCCGGCGACCGGGATATGGGCGGCACCATGCGTCTTGGTCTTTATCCTGCAAAACTCCAAGAAGGTTCAGTAGTAGCAGGTGTTTACGGAGCTCCCTACGTCGATGAGCGACATCGTCATCGTTATGAAGTCAACAATGAATATCGAGTGGCGCTTGAAGAAGCCGGTTTGGTCTTTTCTGGAACATCCCCCGATGGTCGTTTGGTCGAGTTTGTAGAGCTACCAGCCGACGTGCATCCGTATTACGTTTCAACACAAGCACATCCTGAGTTTCGTTCGCGCCCAACGCGTGCACATCCTTTGTTTGCGGGCCTTGCAGCTGCGGCGCTCGTGCGCCAGCAGCAGCAAGCGGCAGTCAACGCTTAGCTGCACAATGATTGATGAAAATTGGGCGGGGCTCGTCGCTGATGGCGGCGAGTCTTTTCCAATTATCAAATCAACAGTGCAATTTGCTGGCAAGGTGTGGAGTATTCGTACGGATGTTTTAGATTTCGACGGACGTTTGATTGAACGAGACATAGTGATGCACCCAGGTGCAGTTGCAGTCATAGCAATTGATGATGAGGATCGGGTTTTGTTAATCCGGCAATATCGGCACCCGCTCGGTTTGTATATCTTCGAACCTCCGGCAGGGCTGCTTGATGTGTCGGGCGAGCCGCCCCTACTCACCGCTCAACGAGAATTAGCCGAAGAGTCTGGTTATCAAGCTGACAGCTGGTTCACCTTGGTTGATTTTCTGAATTCACCCGGAGGCTCAAGCGAGGCGATTCGTATCTACCTCGCTCGTGACCTGCATGTATTGCCCGGTGGGCGTCTGCAGACCGGTGAGGCCGAGGAAGCCTTCCTGCCTCGCGTTTGGGTTCAACTAGATGAAGCGAAAGACCTCGTGCTTTCAGGGGCAGTAAGCGGCCCCACCGCGGTGGCGGGAATCCTTGCAGCTTGGGCCGGACGAGAAATGGGTTGGTCCAATCTTCGGTCCTGTGACGAGCCGTGGGCCATGCGCTCGGCGCTGCTTGCCGCCGATCGAGTGCCCTTGAATTTCAACAAAAAAGAACTCGCATGACCGTGCAGTTAGAACGCGAGATTCACGGTTATCTCAACCACCTTGCAATCGAGCGAGGATTAGCGGCCAACACTCTGGCGGCATACCGCCGGGATCTTCTGCGATATAGCCAATGGTGCGAGCAGCACACACTCGTTGAAGTGAAGCTCATACGTGAGTCGGATATTTCCGATTTCACCGCCTCCTTGCGAGACCCTGTGATTGGTAAGCCACTCGCAGCCTCAAGTGCTGGACGCATGTTGGTGGCCATTCGTGGGTTTCACCGGTTCGCATTGGATGAAGGCTTGGCCGATGTTGATCCAAGCCAGGGACTTTCACCACCAGCAACGGGTAGTCGGCTACCTAAAGCATTGAACTACGAACAAGTTGGCTCGCTTTTATCCAGTGCAGGAGACACCGACAGCGTGAGCGGACTGCGTGATCGTGCGCTTGTCGAGCTTCTCTACGGCACCGGGGTGCGAATAAGTGAGGCAATCGGGCTTGATCTGGATGACCTAAATTTTGATGAGCGCTCGATGGTCGTCACCGGAAAGGGCAGTAAGCAGCGGCTCCTGCCGCTTGGGGGATACGCCATTTCGGCACTTGAGGATTACTTTGTACGCTCCCGGCCGGCTCTGATGGCGAAGGGCAGAGGAACGCCTGCTGTTTTTGTTAACGCCAGAGGCGGTCGGTTGAGCCGCCAGAGTGCCTACGGGGTGGTAGGCCAGGCCGCTGAGCGGGCAAATCTAGGGGTGGAGATCAGCCCCCACACCCTTCGGCACAGTTATGCCACCCACTTGCTGCAAGGAGGCGCCGACGTTCGGGTGGTACAGGAACTGCTTGGTCACGCCTCAGTCACGACCACTCAGATCTACACGGCAGTCACGATCGACACACTTCGTGAGGTCTATGCCACGAGTCATCCACGAGCCCAAGGCTGAGCCCGTTAGGCTGGGGTCTTCCATCGGGTTTGGCGAGAGGGTTCTTCATGAGTTCGCAAGTGCCGCCAGCGGATCAAGCTGTGGCAGCCACGGTCTCTATCCCAGAGCCAGCGCCACTCATCACGCACGGACCCGCTCAGGTCATATCCATGGTGAACCAAAAAGGCGGAGTGGGTAAAACCACTTCGACGGTGAGTTTGGGTGCAGCAATTGCTGGCTATGGACGCAAAGTTTTGCTCGTGGATTTTGATCCACAGGGAGCCTTGTCCGTTTCATTTGGCGTGAATCCCAACGAAATGGAACTCACCGTTTACAACGTCTTGACGGAACCTGATTGCAATATCCGTGACGTAGTAATCCACACAGATGTAGAGAACCTCGATCTACTGCCAAGCAACATCGATTTATCGGCTGCCGAACTGCAACTTGTGAGCGAAGTTGGCCGTGAGTATGCCCTTGGACGGGTGCTTGCGCCCTTGCTTCCTGAATACGACTACGTCTTGATCGACTGTCAGCCCTCGCTTGGCTTGCTGACATTGAATGCGCTCACGGCAAGTACGGGAGTCATCATCCCGATGGAGACTGAATATTTCGCCCTTCGTGGGGTTGCATTGCTTCAGGACACGATCAATAAAGTCAAAGCTCGGCTTAATCCGACACTAGTCATTCTTGGCGTCCTGCCAACAATGTATGACCCTCGCACGTTGCATAGTCGCGAAGTTCTGCAAACCGTTCAGCAAGCCTTTGGTGATCAGGTATTCAAGACCGCTATCAGCCGCACAGTGAAGTTTCCTGATGCAGCAGTTGCAGGCGAACCTATTACGCAATTTGCTCCAACAAGTGCAGGTGCAGAGTCATACCGACAACTTGCACGGGAGGTTCTGGCCCGGTGACCGGGACAGACATAGCGGAAGACACAAGCTCTGCTGAAACACCAGCAGTCAAGGCCGCTACTTCCGAGGGTTTTTCAGTACGCGTCGGCGACTTCGATGGACCATTCGATTTACTTCTCACGTTAATTTCGCGTCACAAACTTGAGGTCACCGAACTCGCTTTGCATACAGTGACCGACGAATTCATCAAATACATTCGTGAGCAAGGCAAGTCATGGGACCTTGACGAGGCAAGTAGTTTCCTCGTCGTTGCGGCGACCTTGCTCGACCTAAAAGCGGCTCGCCTGCTACCAAGCGGTGAAGTAGAAGACGAAGAAGATCTCGCTCTGCTTGAAGCCAGGGACTTATTGTTCGCACGACTTTTGCAATACCGCGCCTACAAAGAAGTATCAGCAATCTTTGCTGACCGGATGGCTCACGCTAATAAGCGATTCCCTCGCACGGTGGGACTCGAAGCACATTTTGCTGCGCTCCTGCCTGAAGTCCTTCTTGGCTTGGGCCCAGATCAGTTTGCGGCGCTTGCTGTTCGTGCCCTCGCGCCAAAAGTAGTCGAAGAAGTCTCGACCTCACACGCGCATGTGCAGCGAGTAAACGTTCGAGAGCAGGCATTGATCATTATCGATCGACTTCGACGAGTGCGCACAAGCACTTTCCGAGCGCTGATAGCCGATTGCGACACCACGCTGCTTGTTGTTGGTCGTTTCCTAGCATTGCTCGACTTGTATCGCGAGGCTGTTGTTGCTTTTGAGCAGATAACGCCGCTCGGTGATCTTACGATTCGTTGGACCGGTAATGACGACGGCGAAATTACGATTACTGATGAGTTCGATGAAGAGCGTGAAGTTGATAGAAATGCCGTCGATGACCAAGACACTGATCAGATGCGTGTGCTTGAACCAGTAGGTAATGCAAGTGAGATTGAGGAGCAAGGCAATGAGTGACGTGGAACGAGACGCGACTGAGCCAGAGCAAGAACCAGAAGAGCTTGGCGCGCCTAGTCTGTCTGCGGCGATTGAAGCCCTGCTCTTGCTTGCGGATGAGCCCATGAGTGTCGTGTCTTTAGCCCAGGCAACTCGTCAAACAACGGATGAGGTCGATGTGACCGTTCGCGCTCTTGCACGGGAGTACGACGAAGCAGTGCGTGGATTTGAATTGCGTGAAATCGCGGGCGGATGGCGCTACTACACACGCGCCGAGTGTTCGCCGCTGGTTGAGCGTTTCGTTCTCGATGGCCAACAAGCTCGCTTAACACAGGCTTCGCTAGAAACGCTGGCGGTGATTGCTTATCGTCAGCCTGTGACGCGCGGGCGAGTGAGTGCCGTTCGTGGAGTCAATGTCGATGGTGTTATTCGCACCTTGGTTGCCCGAGGTTTGATAGAAGAAGCTGGTCACGAACAGGAATCGCAAGCGATCTTGTATCGAACTACTTCGACCTTCTTGGAACGGCTCGGGATTGCGTCATTGGAAGACCTTCCACCTCTCGCAGAACACCTTCCGGATCTCGCTGATCTAGAGGACGTTCTCGACTCTGTCGCATTTGGTGACTAATGACTGAAACAGAAATTCGACTCCAAAAAGTTTTGGCGCAGGCTGGTATCGGTAGCCGTCGTCGCTGCGAGCAACTCATCGAAGAAGGGCGCGTAAGCGTCAACGGCGAAAAAGTTGTAGAGCAAGGAATGCGCGTTGACCCAGTGACGGCGATTGTCCACGTCAATGGCAAGCGCATTCCGACGGCACCTGGAAATGTCGTGTTGGTGATGAATAAGCCACGCGGAGTTGTCACGACGATGAATGATGAGCAAGGCCGTCCTTGTGTCGGGGACCTCATCGCAGACAGACCTGAGCGCCTTTTTTACATTGGCCGATTGGATGCGGACACTGAAGGCTTACTCCTTTTAACGAATGATGGTGAACTAGCCAACCGTGTAGGACACCCCTCACACGGCGTGGATAAGACCTATGTAGCGACCGTTTCCGGCACGGTACTTCCTCATGCTTTGCGCCGTTTGAAAGATGGCGTCGACTTAGATGACGGTCCGATGAAGGTTGATTCAGTTCGGATCATTCAGCAGGCAAAGGATCGAGCGATGATTGAGCTGGTCATTCATGAGGGCCGCAACCGGATTATTCGCCGACTCATGGATGAGGTCGGCTACCCAGTCATAGACCTAGTGCGAACAAGAATTGGGCCGCTCCACTTGGGAAACCTCAAGGCGGGGCAAATCAAAGAGCTCACAGGTACTGATTTACACGCCCTATATACGGCTGTTGGTCTGTAGGCTCTGCTGATGATGCGCGCGATACGTGGAGCGGTATGTCTGAAAGCAGACGATGCCGACGAGATGCTGGAAGCAGTGGGAGAGATGCTCACCGCGATTCTGGAACGCAATCAGATCACAACTGATGATCTCGTGAGCGTTCTTTTTACCTGCACGCCGGATATTCATTGCGGTTTCCCTGCTCGTGCGGCGCGCGAGTTTGGCTTCGGTGACGTTCCTCTGTTGTGTGCCCAGGAAATTGACGTTGCCGGAGCACTAAACCTCACGGTGCGAGTGATGCTCTATGCCAATATCGATACACCGCGGGATGACATCAGGCATGTGTACCTACGTGGGGCGCAAGTACTCCGCCCGGATGTTAAATCGTGAGTTCTTCGCCCCCAGTAGCTGTCGTTGGTCCAGTCCTCGTTATCGGTACCGGACTCATTGGCACTTCTATTGCCCTTGCGCTCACGCGCGCCGGCGTTGAGGTGGCTTTAGACGACGTTGACGTTGAGCAGCTCAAACTGGCAGTCACTATGGGTGCAGGAAAAGTGCTGGGGGATCCTCAATCCCAACTTTCCACATCGACCCTCGTTGTTGTCGCAGTGCCGCCAAGGTTTGCATCAGCCGTTATTGCTCAAGCCAGCAAGGATTTCCCTGAGGCCACGATTACGGATGTCACCAGTGTGAAATCTGGAATCCTTAAGCGGGCGATCGCTTTGGGGGCAGATACATCTCGTCTTGTGGGTGGTCATCCGATGGCAGGGCGAGAAGTCTCAGGAGCGGCGGGTGCACGTAAAGATCTTTTCGATGATCGGCTATGGATCGTTAGCCCATCACCGGAAACAGAAGCTTCGCACTACGAAAATGTAAGGAATCTAGCGATTACTTGTGGTGCGGTGCCAATAGAGATGTCACCGCAGGAACATGACGAGGCAGTTGCCTTAGTTTCGCACGCTCCACAGGTGATTAGCAGCGCTCTAGCAGCGCAACTGCTCCCTGCGAATGCAAACCATATAGCTGTCGCTGGTCAGGGATTGCGAGATATGACGCGCATTGCAGCATCCGACAGTTCTCTGTGGGTTGACATCTTGAGCGAGAATGCTGGGCCTGTCTCGGAAGTCGTTAGTGGAGTCGTACGCGAATTACAAGAGGTGCTGCAGGTGCTTCAAGAATTAGCCAGCGGCGATCAAGATCACGAAGAAATAATTGACGCGGCCTTGAAAGCGGGCATAAAGGGTCGCGCCAGAATTCCTGGTCGTCATGGCAATATTGAAGCACCGTTTATTGAAGTTGCTGTCCTGATAGAAGATAAACCAGGCGAGCTTGCCCGACTCTTTGTTGCAGCAGGTGAGGCCGGAGTCAACCTTGAAGATGTGCGCATTGAGCATGTGTTGGGTAAGCCAAGCGGCCTCGTCGAATTGTCAGTGAAGCCAGAAGTAGCAGAGAACCTCGTCCACAAGCTTTCCCTCAGCGGGTTTGATGTGCGAGGGTTGGCGTGAAGCCAATTATCATCGCCGTTGATGGTCCGGCAGGTTCAGGAAAATCGAGCGTGTGTAAAGGCTGCGCTAAGCAGCTTGGCTGGCGGTACCTCGACACTGGTGCGATGTATCGCGCAATGACTTGGGCAGTTTTAGAAGCCGGCATTGATCTTGAAAACGTAGATGCAGTTATTGCGTTTGCAAAGACCATAAACATCATGAGTGGATTAGATCCACAGTCACCAAGTATTCATGTAGACGGCAAAGATGTAAGCGGTTCTATTCGTGATGCAAGAGTCACAAATTCGGTAAGCGCAGTCAGCGCCATCCCACAGGTTCGTGAGTTACTCGTACAACAACAACGTGATGAATCGCGAAAGGCACTGCAGTCTGGAACTGGAATTGTGGTTGAAGGTCGAGATATAACCACCGTGGTGCTGCCTAATGCCCAGTTGAAAGTTTTCTTAACTGCGTCTCCAGAAGTTAGAGCACAGCGTCGAGCGAAAGAAGAAGCTGGGGCTGTTGTGGCGAGTCAAGAAGCGGTGACCAAAACTCAACTCGCTTTGCAGCGACGTGACCACTTGGATTCAACTCGTGCTGCCAGCCCGCTGAAGCAGGCCCACGATGCCAGTGAAATCGATACGAGTGACCTAACTCTGGCTGAAGTAATACAAGAAGTCGTGAATCGTGCGCAAGCCGTAACGCAGTGATTGGTTTTTCACGCGCCGCTACGTTTCGTAATTTGAGCGGCCCGGCACTCAAAGCGGTCTACAACATTCACGAGCAAGGTAGTGACCTCGTTCCAGTTTCTGGACCCTTGATCATGCTCATCGAGGGAGATGGGCTCCTTGTAGTGCCCATCTTGAAAGCGGTGACCCCTCGGCCCGTTCATGTCGTTGTCGGCGGGGCATTAGGGCAGGTCATGGCAGGACATTCCAGTGGTTTAGGGGGAGATCTCACATTAGTTTCACCCGGATTTGAAGCAACACAAGTGGCACTTTCCCTACTTCAGGATGGGCAAGCAGTCGGGATCATGAGTGACTTTTCCTCGTTGGGGTATCTCGTGGCCATGACTGGAGCCAGGATCATGCCAGTGGCAATCACAGGCGCCGGAGGCAAGGTGTCGACCGACCCGCCAAGACCACGTTCAAAAGTCGGTATCCTGTACCACGCACCCCTTCATATTTCGCCGAACGGCGATCCTTGTGCGCTAGCCACCCTCCAGCAGGTAGGCGAACAGGTGCGCCAAGCTCGAGTAGATGCTCGAACGTAATGACGAAAGCAGGAACGGCATGACTGACGGTTGGGTTTCCATTGATGGGGACGAAGACAACGTCGACCTGCCCGCTTTCGATGAGGCAGATGATGAGGGCGATCAATTCGATGACGAGGCAGTGCTGGCGCGTGCACTTGCGGCTGCGCGAGCAGAATTCGGCGAATTCGATGAGGATTTAGCAGATCTTACCCAAGTATCAAATACATCAGGCTGGCCGGTTCTTGCAGTTGTAGGCCGCCCAAACGTTGGCAAATCAACGTTGGTGAACCGCATTATTGGTCGCCGCGAAGCAGTCGTCGAAGATCTTCCTGGAGTCACCCGAGATCGGGTGACGTACGAAGCAGATTGGAATGGAAAGCGCTTCATTCTTATTGACACAGGTGGCTGGGATGTCAAAGTAAAAGGAATGGCAGCAGCAATTGCCGCGCAGGCCGAGCGGGCAATCAACGACGCTGATGCGGTTGCATTCGTTGTTGACGCGATGGTTGGCGCCACGGCTACTGACGAAGCTGTCGTTGAAGTTCTGCGTCGCTCAGGCAAGCCGGTTATTTTGGTAGCAAACAAAGCCGATGATGCACAACTGGAAAATGAAGCAACCTCACTATGGTCACTTGGCCTAGGTCAGCCATTCCCGGTTTCGGCACAGCATGGCCGAGGCTCAGGAGACTTGCTCGATGAAGTTGTTCGCGTATTGCCCGAGGAAGGCCATGGCCGCATGCGCGGAGCAGGGCCGCGCCGAGTTGCACTGCTAGGAAAGCCCAATGTGGGTAAGTCGTCCTTGTTGAATGCTCTCGCGGGTTCTGAACGAGTTGTCGTTGACTCTGTTGCTGGCACGACTGTTGATCCAGTTGATGAGTTAGTTCAACTCAAAGACAAGTGGTGGTGGTTTGTTGACACCGCAGGTATCCGTCGTCGCGCCAAGGAAGCAAGCGGCCACGAGTATTACGCGACATTACGCACTGCCGCTGCGCTTGACCGAGCTGAAGTTGCTCTGATTCTTATCGATGCGTCTGAGCCAATTAGTGAGCAAGACGTTCGTATCATTTCAATGGCTGAAGAGGCTGGGAGGTCCATTGTTATTGCGTATAACAAATGGGACCTCACCGATGAAGAACGCCGCCACTACCTCGAACGAGAAATTGACCGCGACCTCGTTCAGATTCCTTGGGCGCCGCATGTCAACGTCTCAGCGAAGACTGGAAGACACATAGAAAAGCTTGAGGTCGCGATCGAGGCTGCTTTGGCAGGATGGGAAACCCGGGTCTCGACTGGGCGACTGAATCAGTTCTTGGCAGCAATCGTGCAGTCAAACCCCCATCCAATTCGTGGTGGCAGGCAACCTCGAATTCTTTTTGGTGCCCAGGTTGCGACGAGCCCACCAACGTTTGCCCTGTTTACGACCGGTTTCCTAGAAGCCGGCTACCGACGCTTTATCGAGCGTCGCCTGCGGGAGGAATATGGGTTTGAGGGCACACCTATTCGCATCATGATGCGTGTGCGCGAAAAGCGCTCACGCAAATAGTTGTGTGTTGCCTGCGGCCAAGCCTTCAAGATTTCTCCACGCTGTCATTTCCCCTGAGTGCACCTCACCCTGACGAAGCGCTGGAAGATCACTTACGCTCGTAGGGTGAGGATGCAAAGACGCCGTTTATGGTCAATTGCACCTCTTGTTGCCCTCATCGCGATAGGTATCCCCGCCCTTTGGCAGGGGGACACTGAAGGCATTCCAGAGATCTCGGTTGCTCGGGCGAAAGCAATTCTCGAATCAGATGTTCAACGCCGAACTTCTAGTGCCACAGTGACCAATCAGTTCACTTGGACCAGTTTTGATTGGAAAGGCGAAGGGGATGCGATCTTGGGCTCTGCTCCGACTAGGAGTCCGGTCCGCGCAAGATTCGCAAAGGTCAACCTGACTTGGACGCAGATAACCCGCACCAGATTTGGTGATGTCGTCAGTGTCACTACATACACCACCCAACCACAAACTGTTGTAGGTCGCGGATCTCAAGGAAAAGTTATGCAGTTGCCACAAGTCATTGCCTTTTTTAGACCACCGCAGGCAGGATGGACATACAAATGGCAAGAAGGTTAGGCCGCGCCCTCTTTTAGTTCGAGAAATAGTGCATGAGCTTCAGCGGTGAGGATTTCTCCATGATGCACTGCTGCGTAAAGGTAGCGCTTACGCCCCTCAATTTTTTCAATACGTGCGCTCACTTGTAGGTCTACGTCAAGCGGAGTCACGTTGCGATAGTCAACATTGAGATATGCAGTGCGGCAGATCGGACGGCCGAAGTTGGCAAGTCTTCCGAGGGCCTCGTCAAACATCATCGGAATTGCACCCCCATGAACGGCTCCGTTACCGCCCAAGTGGAAGGCTGAAAATTTTATCGTTCCTATAAAATTTTCAGTATTTAACTCAACGCCATGAAATATGGGATTCAGGGTTCTAGAGCCAGAGCCACGTGAAATGTCTGACCATCCACTATCGCGCGCTGCGAGGTAGCGGTACGGCTCAAGTGTTGCACTGATAATTTCAATAGCGAGCGCAGCAGCATCAGCGACTTCGTTCGGCGCGCTGGTTGAGGAGACTCGGTTTTGGAGTTCGCGTAGGGCTGAGCCTAAACGGCGTACTCCTGGTTGCATCGAACCTTCGGATATATCTACTTCTGGCATAAGTGTCATGGTATTCATCCGCGACGGGTGATACTGGTGAAGTGGTAATAACTGAGTCTGTGTGGCTGGATCTCGTGCAGCAGGCAGCAATCACAGGTGATGGGGTGGAACTCGCTCGCCTCTTCACCGTTGCCCATGAAATTTTTGGGACTCAAGCAGGAGTGCGCTGGGCACAGGCCCTGTCTGGTTTTGATAGCACCGCAATTACTGGCTGATGTCACAGCAAGTATTCAATTCATTGAGCAAGTACCTTTTAAGCATGAAGTCCATGGCGGCATTGACTCCGGTATTGCTCGCAGGATTGCTATCACTAGTTGCCTGCGGCGGAGAGGTCAGCACCCCAAAGGTAGAAGCTGTGGAAGTTGTGACTTGTGGCTGGGATACCTCGGCGGCAGGAGGACAAGCTGCTTTGTCAGACTTCCTTTCGGCAACCGACGCTTGGTTAACTGAACACCCGGGTGAAATACCGCCGGCCCCAGTCAGCAAATTTTGGTTGGGTGACTGTCCTACAGACGGAGTCACACAAGGTCCTCCGATAGGAGAAGGCGATTCTCCACACGAATAATTCCTTCGTTAAGGCGAACAAATGAGGCGAACACCGTGATATTCGCAATGTGCGTTTGGGTCGGCTTTTGCTCGAGTGAACTCTGATTGCAGTTCCGTGAGCATTTCTGGTGTGATGAGGGCGGATTGCTGCAAATGCTCCACACCCGAAGTGAATAGTTCCTCGAGATAGTCGAGAAATTCAATTCTTCTTGCAGGAGTCTCAGTACTGGAAACGGGCTTGATGGTCGTAGCTTGAATATCTCGTGCCGATAGGTCAAGAGCGAGCTCTAGGAGCTTGCGGCCAATAAAAGGATCACCGCCAGCTTCTGCCTGCTGGGCATTAAATAGCTGCCACCAATATTGAATCATTGGAAACTGTCCTGAAAAGTGCATCGTTGCATTGTCTACTTCAGTACAGATAAGGCGTCCATCGGGTTTTAACACCCGAAGCGCCTCGCGCATAACTTGCTCTGGATCATCAACGTGCTCAAGAACCCAGATAGTGAGCACTGCATCAAATGTGTGATCAGGGAAGGGGAGTGACTTGGCATCGCCTTGGACCAACGTCACGCGATCGGGCAGTCGATTCTTGGCAGCTTGCAGGTGACTTTGACCAATCTCGATTCCGGTGAGAGATAACGTCGGAAAATACTCAAGCAGAAGTTCCAACTCAGCACCGACTCCGCAGCCGACCTCAAGTACTTTTGCATACTCACGGAAAGTCAGCGGTTCGATGACGACAGGTGCCAAGATCCGAGCCTGATCGCGAAGCCTTTGCTCTTCTACCGATCCGTATCCATGGATGTAATCCAATTCAGTCATGGGAATCACGCATTGAATATGGCGACAAGAATTGCAGCCACGCCGAAGACCAAGGTCACGTACATGAGGACAACACCAATTGCAGCAAGGCGCAGCGGAGCACGAACCTCGCCAACAGAGAGTGTGAAGGCCGTGCGAATAATGGTAGAAAGTTTTGTCGCATCTTGACGAGCGTCACCTTGCGGATCACGCTGTGACCAATAACTACGTTCACTCACGAGACCAGTTGCGACAAAGGCGAGACCAAAAGCGGCCAGGACAACGGCAAAGGTGCAAAGTACGACCACAGCGATATCCATAACTGAACCGTATCGGCTTATTCGCTGCTCAAAGTCGGTGACGTTGGGTATTGGGGTATGAATCGCAACAGCAGCGTGCCGTCTTCAACGAGAACTTGGGAGAAGGCGCCGCGGCAGTCTCCAATAGCGCTTGTGAGCAATGTTGATGAGCCGCCAACCAGAATCGGAGTGACGGTGAGTAGTAGTTCGTCGAGAACCTGAGCTTGGATCAACGCTGTCAAGAGCAGTGGGCCGCCTTCGCAATGGATGCGATCAAGCCCTAGGTCATGTAAACCAGCGACTGCACGTTTTAAGTCAACGCTGGACTTTCCGCTTGGAATAAAAGACGCCACTTGCTTGAGCCAATTGGGTGCATCGTTGATTGCATCATCGTGAGTGATGATCAAATTTGGCGGTGATGTGGGTCCGGCTTGATCAAAGAGGGGTAGCCCTTCGCTAAAATTTAGCCGGTTGCTTACGAGTGCAATGGGAACCACGGATGGTCGATACCCCTCTTGCCGTGCTGTGCCTGCACCTACCAGAATCACATCACTGTCTCTACGGACAGCTGAGAAAACTTTTTTATCTGTTGGTGACCCGATACTTGCTGACTTGCCGTCGGGGCCAGCGATAGCCCCGTCAAGGCTCATGACCATATTGCAGCGCACCCACGGGCGTTCATGGTTTATTGCACTCTTGGGCCAGGAATACAGCGTTGGGATATCAGCCTGGAGATCATCACCGACCACGGGCCCGCCCACTTTTTGCATGAGTCGATCGTGCCATGTCTTACACCAGATCGCATACGTTGTGCCAAGGATGATTTTTGGTGCTCGTTATTTGGCTGTTCGACTTGCCCGTGTGTGGCGCGTGGTGGTTGGCTGGAGGCATGGAAATTTCAAGTTTGCTCAGTGGGCTTGCGGCGGGCATCGTTATTGGCCTGATCGCGCGAATTCTGGTGCCAAGCATGCAGCCAATTGGGTGCTTGTTAACGATCTTCATCGGGATCGTTGGTGCAGCTGGCGGCCTTGCGATTTCTGTGGGATTTGGCTGGGATAATAGTTTCTGGCTAACGTTCATTACTCAGGTTGTCCTAGCAACGGTATTAGTTGCTCTCGTAGCCTCACTCTTTCGTAAGAGTTCGGATTAGATCTGAATCTTGAACGCATGTGACGTCATCGAATTAAAGATGGAAGCCGCTGCGAGTGGCAGCGGCTTCCATTGTGGTCGATAAGGGATTCGAACCCCTGACCTCTTCCATGTCAAGGAAGCGCGCTAACCAACTGCGCTAATCGACCTGCGCCGCAAACACTACATTGCCGCAGTGTTTTCTGCGAAGGCGGCTATCGTCGGCCTATGCAATTAGTTAAGGTCTGCCAGGTCTGTGAGGTTGCTTGGGACGAGCAGGATCAACTGGCATTGAATTGCCCTGTCTGTGGGGCAGCGAATCCCACTTTTTTCGTCCACGATGATTTTTGTCCAAGGATGCAATCTGATGAAGCAATCTGCTTATGTGAGCTACTCAAGGGTGTGCGCGATGACGAGCGCCGGGTGGCCTCGGACAAGATTCGAGGCATCAGGAGACAACTCGCAGACGTCTTCGAGCGATACCCAGAGAGCAGGGACCATGAGCGCGCCCAAGGTCACATCAGGGGCTTATATGAAGCTGAGAAGGTTTTGAAGGGTCACTGGCTTCGTCGCCGGACCCGATAAAACTTGAGGTGGGTACCGGATTTGAACCGGTGTAGAGGGATTTGCAGTCCCTTGCCTCGCCTCTCGGCCAACCCACCCTGCCTATGCCTCCGGCAGAAATCGTGCCTTGAGGCACTTACGAGCGGACGACGAGATTCGAACTCGCGACCCCAACCTTGGCAAGGTTGTGCGCTACCAGCTGCGCTACGTCCGCTTGACCTTTAAGGTCGGACATAACACTATCCGAATCGATACCAGCGCGCGAATCTGGGTAACCCGGAGGCGACACAATGTGTCAGTGGAACTGCACGCAATGATGCCGCTCGCTTATGCGGGAGGACTCTGGGCGAGTGGACTTATTGAGAGTTCAACCGACCCACGCGTGCTGGAAACAAGTGGGCGATGGCTTGTGGTGCTTCCGTATTCGGGGACACCCACATTCTTGCGTTTCTCAACCTGGGCAAGTGAGCCGCCAGCCGGCGCGATTGGCAATTGGAGCGGACCTTCGGCCCAAACATGGTCGACGTCACTGAATGAATTGCAGTACTGCGCTGCGGTGGAATCTACTAGACAAGCAATTGCCGCGGGGGTCGTGTATCAAGCCAATATTTGTCGGGTTTTGAGAACTCCGATTGAGGTGCAAAATCAAGACATCGCCGGACTGCATTTGCTCCTAATGCAGCACAACCCAGCGCCGTATTCAGCGATGGTTCGAGTGCCTAAATCAAATCTTGCAATTGCTTGCGCAAGTCCGGAACTGTACTTGTCGCGCGATGGGTCCGAAATTGCATCGGGACCGATTAAAGGAACAGGTCGAACGAGTGCAGATCTCACTGAAAAGGATCGTGCTGAAAATATCATGATTGTTGATCTGGTGCGTAATGATCTTGCGCGGGTTTCCGCAACTGGAACGGTTGAAGTCGCAGGACTTCTCCGTGAGGAGCAACATCCGGGATTAGTTCACCTAGTCTCGCGAGTGAAAAGTCAACTTGTTCAAGGAACAACCTGGGCTCAAATATTCGATGCAACGTTCCCTCCAGGCTCTGTGACCGGTGCGCCCAAATCCAGTGCGCTTACCCTGATCAATGAACTCGAAAATGCAAGTAGAACTTTTTACTGCGGTGCGATCGGTTGGGTCGACGCAGATAATGATCAAGCCTCACTCGCTGTGTCTATTCGTACATTCTGGCTCGAGGGGGATGATCTGTGCTTTGGTACGGGTGCTGGTATTACCTGGGCTTCGGATTCTGAAAAAGAATGGGAGGAAACTGAATTGAAGGCGAAACATCTCGTTTCGGTTGCCTCCGGCCATTGGCCCGAATCGAAGGGGAAAGCGCCATGATTTGGTTTGGTAATCGCGATGGCGGGTCACTGCTTGGTAGTGAAATGAACACGATTAATCCGGCAGACAGAGGGTTCACTGTTGGTCAAGGAGTTTTTGAAACTCTTACAGTGAGGGCAGGTCGAGCTTTTGCACTAGAACGCCATCTGGATCGCCTTGTTCGCTCCGCCTATATTTTGCAACTGCCGGAGCCCAATCTTGCAGTGGTGCGGGAAGCTGCGCACAGCGTCATCTCGGCGAACCTAAGTGCCATTGGTGACCTTGGGCGGTTGCGAATCACGTACACCGCTGGCATGCCAGAGCATTTACCAACATTGATTCTGACGTGTGTTGCGCAGACTCCCTGGCCGGATAGCACAACGGCGGTCACCGTGCCTTGGATCAGAAATGAACGCTCCGCGATTGCTGGGGCTAAAACAACGTCGTATGCAGAAAATATTTTGGCTATGGCGGCCGCTCGTGAGGCGGGTGCAGCTGAAGCAATCTTCGCTAACGGCTTGGGCAATCTTTGCGAGGGTTCGGCGTCCAATATTTTCGTGGTGCTCAATGGCGAAGTTCTGACCCCCAGTCTTGCTTCGGGATGCCTTCCAGGGGTGACCCGAGAACTCGTGATCGAGTGGTTCAAGATCAAGGAGGCAGAGTTACCGATGAGTGTTCTAGAAGTGGCAGAAGAAATATTCCTGACTTCATCCACAAGGGGTATTCATCCTGTCGTGCGCGTTGATCAGCGTTCCATAGAAGTCGGCAAGGTGACGAGTAATTTGCGTGAGCAATTTCAAATACTCGTGGCAGGAGACATAAATCCATAATTGAACATAATGATGTCCCAATAAATGCGACTGGTCCTGCCGGGGTAGGGTCTTCCTACTTCAGGTCGATTGGCTCAGTGGTAGAGCACTCGCTTCACACGCGAGGGGTCGCTGGTTCGAACCCAGCATCGACCACCAAGCGTTGCGCTTTGGTATGGCGTAGCGTTCAACACAAAGGAGACATGGATGAGCACAACCGCTTTCGATCTAGTTGGCGGTGACCGCTCGGTGGTCGTCGCTCGTATCAATGGTGAGCTCCGCGACTTGGCTACAGAAGTCTCGGACTCAGATATTGTCGAAGCAGTATTAGCTGATTCCCCTGAAGGCTTGGCAGTACTTCGCCACTCGGCAGCGCACGTGCTCGCCCAGGCCGTCCAAGATCTTTTTCCCGAGGCTAAGTTAGGCATCGGTCCTCCAGTAAAAGACGGGTTTTACTACGACTTTGATGTAGAAACTCCGTTCACTCCTGAAGATCTCGTCGAATTAGAAAAGCGCATGACGCATATTCTAAAAAGCGGCCAACGCTTTGAGCGCCGAGTCGTCACCGATGCGCAAGCCATTGAAGAACTAGCCTCAGAGCCATACAAATTGCGTCTCATTGGCAGTGAAGGCGGCGCGGATGTCATGGAAGTCGGTGGCAAAGAACTCACCATTTACGACAACGTTAATTTAAAAACAGGGGAGCGCTGTTGGGGTGACCTGTGCCGTGGCCCGCACGTGCCCGACACCAGGTACATCCCTACAAATGCAGTGAAACTGATGCGTACCGCGGCTGCCTACTGGTTAGGTGACCAAAAAAATGAGCAGCTCCAGCGCATTTATGGGACAGCTTGGCCTTCAAAAGATGAACTTAAGGCGTATTTAACATTTCTTGAAGAAGCAGAGAGACGAGATCACCGTCGTCTGGGAGCTGAGCTCGATCTGTTTTCTTTCCCCGAAGAAATTGGATCAGGTTTAGCCGTCTTCCATCCAAAGGGTGGGGTTGTGCGCCGGGTTATGGAGGATTACTCCCGCAAGCGACATGAAGAGGGTGGTTACGAATTTGTAACAACCCCACACATTACAAAAGGCGCACTGTTTGAGAAGTCTGGTCACTTGGACTGGTACTCCGAGGGCATGTATCCACCGATGCAGCTGGATACCGAATACGACGCCGAAGGCCAGGTGCGCAAGCAAGGCGTTGATTACTACCTCAAACCGATGAACTGCCCAATGCATAACTTGATTTTCAGTTCTCGTGGACGTTCCTACCGCGAGCTACCCCTACGACTATTTGAATTTGGCACTGTTTATCGATACGAGAAGTCCGGCGTAGTACAGGGGCTCACCCGTGCTCGTGGGTTCACGCAAGACGACGCTCATATTTATTGCACCAAAGAACAAATGGGTGCAGAGCTTGATTCGCTCCTGACTTTCGTGCTTGACCTTTTGCGTGATTACGGGCTTACCGATTTTTATCTTGAACTTTCAACGCGGGATCCTGAGAAGAGCATCGGAACGGATGAAGAATGGGCCGAGGCCACCGAGACGCTTCGGGTATCGGCGCAAAAGCAGGGCCTAGAACTCGTTCTAGATGAGGGCGGCGCTGCTTTTTATGGCCCAAAGGTTTCGGTGCAAGCCAAGGATGCAATTGGTCGCACCTGGCAGATGTCAACGATTCAGGTTGACTTCCAGCTACCGCAACGTTTCGACCTGGAATATCAGGCCTCTGATGGCACTCGCCAGCGTCCGATCATGATTCATCGCGCGCTCTTTGGTTCGATTGAACGTTTCTTCGCGGTGTTGCTCGAGCACTACGCCGGCGCATTTCCACCATGGCTTGCACCTGTGCAGGTAGTAGGAATTCCCATCACCGACGAACACAACACCCATCTAGCAGGTGTTGCTGCGAAACTCAGAGCGCGCGGAGTTCGAGTTGAAGTTGATACGTCAGATGATCGAATGCAGAAAAAGATTCGTAACGCTCAGCGCAGCAAAGTCCCATTCATGTTGATTGCTGGCGATGAAGATGTTGCCGCAGGAGGAGTGTCATTTCGCTATCGGGATGGAACTCAGAACAATGGCGTGTCAATTGAAGCGGCGATTGAAGAGATCGTCGCGGCAGTGGAATCTAGGGCTCAGGTTTAGTCGATGACCACCCCTTGGGACAGGCTTTGGACTCCGCATCGAATGGAATACATCAGGGGTGAAGGCAAGCCAAGTCATGCGAATGAGGGGGATGACTGCCCATTTTGCAGAGCGCCGGGTTTGTCGGACGATGACGGCTTAGTGATTGCACGGGGTGTGAAGGTTTATGCCCTCCTGAATCTTTATCCATATAACTCCGGTCACTTAATGGTCTGCCCCTATCGGCATATCGCTGACTACACCGAAATGACTGTTGATGAAGTCGCTGAACTCGGCGCATTTACCCAAAATGCGATGCGAGTCTTGCGTGAAGTCGCGGGGGCTCATGGATTCAACATCGGGATGAACCAAGGCGGCATTGCAGGTGCGGGCATTGCAGCCCACCTGCATCAACATGTGGTTCCTCGTTGGGGAGGCGACATGAATTTTATGCCAGTCATTGGTGGCACTAAAACGATGCCTCAATTACTTGAATCAACTCGTGAGTTACTCGCCGAAGCTTGGTGATTATACGTTGATATCTTGGATGATTAATGGGAAGTTCGGATTCGAGAGCGTCATAAAATTCGCGAGTTGAACGTCGGTGGCAATCCAGACAAGGTTTGAAGTCATCGCCGTTTCTTCTTCGATGTGAATGATTGAGTTGCCTTCTGCTACCACTTGTTCGGCAAGTCGTCCAGAGTAAATGCGTACAAGTGAGAGTGCATCGGCATCAGTGTGAATCACTTCAGCGATAAGCGGGCTTTTTGGATCCGCGTCTATAGGAAGTTGCGCCGTTCCATCTGGGCTCGATACGACTGGGCACAGACGAAGGCTTGGATCGGGTAGCGCATCAACTATGAGATCGAGAATGAATTCAGTGCCGACCGTTACATCATTTTCGCGAAGTCCGTGACCAACAATCAGTTGAGCGTCTCCATTAATACTCGCCTCTTCCAAAGCTGACATAAGTGCATCTATAGATGGTTGCATCCCCAGCATGAGCGAATTTGTGAGTTTGTCATCTTCGCTGATCATGGCGACATCAGAAATGAGATCTTCACGTGCTTCAGCGATTAATCCCACGTGCTCGGGGTCTGAATCAATGATGCTGAGTTCAGGAGTGGTCCAGTTCCAGATCTGTGTGGTTGCAAGATCTATGAAGCCGGCAAGTTCCTCGTCGTCGTCGAGAACGGGCATGGTGAGTCTGATGAGTTCTGGTCCATCTGAAAATAGCCGACGTAAGACAGCCACAGTTTCATCCATGTCTGCCCGCTCATCATCGAGCTTTGTGATGACAACACACCGGGGGATCCCTTCGTCAGCGCATAGTTGCCAAAGTTCTGCCGTAGCTGAATCCACTCCATCGCATGAAGCGATTACAAATATCAGGGCGTCAGCCGCGTGTAGCAGGGCTTCCTGATCCAGATTGTCTAGTAGCGCGATATCGGTGTCCCGCCACGTAACGACGCCAACTGTTGGCTCATCGGACCGATCCTCGTCGACCAAGCGCTCAAGATCCTCAGGATCGGTACCAAGAAGGGCGTTGAGGAGAAAGGTCTTTCCCGAACCCGTGGGACCCACGAGGCCGATGACTCGTTCGTTGCTCCAAGGGTGTGTCATAGGCACAGCCTCCACGTAAAGGCCGCAGGTAAGCAAACCGAACACCGGATCGTGAGGCGCCTGCCCGATAGGCTTTGTGGGTGTTAAACAACGCGGATGCTCGCAAGATCGTCTCGGCGATCCTGCTTCCGCCCGCCCGCTTATTGATACGACTGCACGTTTCACCCGATGTGATCACCGTTCTTGGCACTTTGGCCACAGTCATCACCGCTCTCGTGTGTTTCCCACAAGGGTATTTTATTGCAGGGCCGTTACTCATTACCTTTTTCACATTGGCTGATCTTCTTGACGGCACGATGGCACGGCTTGCCGGTACAAGTGGACCATGGGGAAACTTCCTCGATGCGACTTTGGATCGTGTCGCTGATGGAGCAATTTTTGGTGGACTCATTTGGTGGGGCTTGAACACCGACGATGTGTGGATTGGCGTGTCTGCAGCCTTGGCGCTGATAACAGGTCAGGTGACTTCATATGCAAAGGCGCGCGCTGAGGCGGTTGGGGCCACAGCAAATGTTGGTGTTGCTGAGCGGGCAGAAAGATTGATCATTATTTTACTCGCGACTTTTCTCACCGGTTTTGGCGTGCCTTATGTTTTGCCGATTGCCTTGTGGATCATCGGTGTTCTTGGCGTCATCACCGTCATTCAGCGAATCATTCATGTCCGAGGGCAACTGCTTCCATGAGCGCTGCTGTAAGTGGAAAGTTGACTACTGCCGCCTTTCGAGCGGCGTGGCTAGGAATTCGGTTTGCACCCAAGACATTGTTAGCGCCGGTATTCGCGCGAATCGCCGACCGCACCTACAAACGAAATGGCAAGGGAGTGCAGCAGCTGCGTTCAAATTTGCTTCAAGTGCGACCAGACTCCTCCGCAATTGAGTTAGAAGCGCTGGTTCATGCGGGGATGAGAAGTTACCTTCGCTACTGGCTAGAGGTCTTCCGGCTTCCAACGTTATCCGTGCACGAAGTGCGCGAAGTTTTTATTCTTGACAACGTAGAGGTCTTGGATGAACACATGGCTTCGGGTAACGGCGTAATTATGGTTCCTGGCCATTTGGCAAATTGGGATCTTGGCGGAGCCTGGGCAGCTGACCGCTACGGAGGAGTCGCGTCAGTAGCCGAGCGGTTGAAACCAGAAGCATTGTTCGAGCTGTTTTTAAAATATCGCGAGACCTTAGGCATGGAAGTTTTTCCGCTCGGTGCACCTGATGTCATTCGTTCCCTAGCTATGGTCTTGAAATCGGGCGGGATGGTTGCACTGTTAGGGGATCGAGATATCGGTGGCAACGGTCTTACTGTCGAGTTTTTGGGTGCTCCCGCAACGATTCCGGCGGGGCCGGCATTATTAAGTTTGATGACGGGAGCCGCTATTCTGCCGGTAGGCATTTGGAATGACGGTGAAATTTGTCGTGGGCATATATATGAGCCAATACTCGGTGACCCCAGTCAAGACAGACAGTTGCAGATGCACGCAATGACTCAACAACTCGCAAATAATTTGGGTGATGCAATCAGGAAACATCCGCAAGACTGGCATGTATTGCAGCAGGTGTGGAAATGAATAACGACACCATGCGTATTGGTCTGGTGTGCCCGTATGCCTGGGATTCACCCGGGGGAGTGCGATCACATGTTTCCGACCTCGCCTTCGAGTTACGAGCACGCGGACACTATGTGAATATTTTGGCCCCAGTGGATGATCCAAATTCAATTACCGATGGAGAAGTAACGAATGGTGGCAAGCCAGTTGCTATCCGTTACAACGGATCAGTTGCACGATTGAACTTTGGTCTTCGAGCCACGAGGCAGGTACGCAAGTGGATCCAGGAAAATGACTTTGACCTCGTGCACGTGCATGAGCCCATGGCTCCTGGACTCTCACTCTTAACTCT
>Ga0114974_10000557_pt1 | contig 31049 bp, 44 predicted proteins | sample S_130206_EF_Meta_FD_87318 | JGI IMG/M metagenome (GOLD analysis project Ga0114974, IMG submission 87318) | Freshwater microbial communities from Lake Simoncouche, Canada to study carbon cycling - S_130206_EF_MetaG | ecosystem: Environmental > Aquatic > Freshwater > Lake | place: Lake... | reverse complement strand
ACAAACGGTTTTGGAGACCGCTATGCTGCCATTACATCAGGGATACAAAAACTACATAGTAGGACCATTTCCGTTCCTAAAACCTACTTCACCACCTTCTGCTTCAATTCGCTTGATCACGTCTTCAAACAAGATGGGTGCAAAATCAGTCTGTTCTACACAGACACAATGATAACGAACGTCGTTCTCATCACTATATAAAACTTCACCGGTTCTAGCATCAACACCACGTGCCTTCTTAACACGGTTGGCATGCAAGTGTCCGTGAATGTTGACACCAAAACGACCAAGACTTTCTGCGTGAACAGGAATGTGACTCAAGATCATTCCATTCATCACATGGTATGCACGAAGTTCACGAAAATGTTCACGATAGTCAGCATCTTTGAAGATGTCATGATTACCACGGATCAACACCTTATCACCGTTCAATCTATGCATAATACCCAAGGCCTTGCGATTGATCACAACGTCACCCAAATGGTAGACCTTGTCAGTGGGTTTTACACGTTCGTTCCAGGCCTTGACCATGGCTTCGTCCATTTCTTCAGGACTATCCCACGGCCTTAACTTTGTAACACCGTCATTACGGGTGAAGCGGCAGACGCCGGTATGTCCGAAATGCGTGTCGCTTACTAAAAATACACTAGGCATCATGCCCTCCTTTCTTCTAACTGTTACTCTATTATAGCAAAATGGCTATTCGGGGTCAACCAAATTGTTTGTAATACTTTTGTATTATCATCAAGCAGTTAGCCAACGTTCATTTGTTTCAAGCACCAAACTTTCTGCTCCGTCGTGTTCATCAATACGGAAACGATCTCCTGCTGGCACCCAATTGACCTCTAAGTCTTCTAATCCTCCGCAATAAACATCTGGATGCTTTAATTCCATATAGGTAAGAACTTTATCAAACGCTTGTTGTTCAACCCATTCCGCAATACTAGGATCGTAAAGCAATTCCTCATTGCCGTGCCAGCTGTACCAACCAGCACCATAACCGGGTGATACCAACACAGCAACTTTGCCATCACGAATTAGTTTGTTCATTGTTCTTTACTTTTTTTACTGCTTCCATTTGAGCTATCATTGCATCAACTTGCACACGGGCACGTTCGAGCTTGCGTTCAATTAAGGCCACACGCTCTTCGGGTGCTAAAAAAATTTTATCTTGCATTTTATTTTCCATATTTTTCTTCCAATAAAAAACCCCGGAATGTTTAGTTTCGGGGTTTTTAAATAAAAATTAGTGTTTATTCTATTCGGAACCCCAAACTACATCTCCGCACTCTAATGACCACAGATCGGCATAGCCTACAATCGGGCTGTTTGTCAAAGAAAGATGTAATTTATTAGTCTTCATAGTAGTATTATATATGATTATTTATGATTTGTCAACTGGTATATTGCCAATTGCGTATCTTGTTGGCGTAAATTTCTGCAAGATATTCCTGGCCAATAGGACTACCGTGATATCCAGGGTCTATACCTTCGAATGGCCAATTGGTTATTGCATAATCGGTTGTTTCTCGATAATTCATTGTCAAGTATTGATCCTCTATGACCTTGGGCATTGCCTGACGTATATTTCCAGTATTCCAGAGAGGGCCAGCAACAAGTAGAAAAGGAATGCCAGCATAGAACAACTGCATAATGCCATCACGTATGATCCATTCATCTTGTTGGCGCTTCCAATTGACATCATACATGTAATTAATGTATTGTCGAATTGCCTCTTGTGTATTTTTATCTATTTCACCTACGCGATATGGATTGTTATAATTCCCGACCAACGTAGTTATATTTTCACAAATCATGCGATATGAATTCGTGCCATAGTTAACATTATCAATACCGGCTGTTTTATCGTAGCCACGTCCAGTGGCAGCAGGAATCTCTACACGATCACAAAATGTTGGTGCCACAATGACAAAATCAGGCTGTTGGCGTAGTGCTTCATCTATTTGTATACGGATACCACCATTGCTACATCCCGGCCGTGCTAAAATTTCTACGTCCCATCCTAAACGTTGTGCTGTTTGATGTCCGTAACCGGTTCCAGGAAGGTCAACGCTGTCGGAACTTAAACTACACCCGCATACTATTAATTTTGCCATTCTGCTAATCATTAAAAAAGGCACCTGAGTGCCTTTTACTTTACATAGAAGTTTCTGATTAAAAACCGCGTGTGTATGCTACTGCAACAACCTTTTGGTTGCTGTCACCTTGAACACGGTCATACTTAACAGCAACAGTGTCGTTCTTGCTCAAAGCATAAGCCAATGAGTAACGGGCTGTGTGTGTTTGGTCGTTGTTTGCGCTATCATACGCACTTCTCCAACGGTAACCAACTTTGGCAGTTAAACCTGCAACACCTGGAACTGCGGCTGCAATACCTGGCTCAATGGAGTAGTATGAGAAGTCGGTAGTATTACTATACTTTTGACCTGTTGCGGCACGCACATACAAACCAACTGGACCAGCCACTGTTGCGCCTGCTTCGAGACGAGTGCTCAAGGCATTGGTACCTTCTGTTTGTGCATTTGAAAATGCCAAATCACCAGCGAAACCGCTGAATTCTTTCTTTACACCCAACACATATTGCTGTTGTGCGGCAGCACCTGCGTTGTTGATGCGCTGACTTTCGACAGTGACACTGTCGGCTGCAAATGCAGTACCAGAAATGGCCACGGCCAAGATTGCTAAAATTTTCTTCATTAGTTTTTCCTTATAAGAATGTGGACGATTGTCCAACATATTATTTAGTAGTTTTACTAATAGATAGTAATTTTTACGTGGTCAAAAAGAAACCCGCCGAAGCGGGTTTTTGGTGGTTTCTGTTACGAGGCATTTCCTGCCCTATCGCGGTGATTAAACTGCGAAAGATTCGGCTTTCACTGTGCGAGCAGAGAACTTGACGTTCTTACCACTTACAGTTACTTCGCCTGTAGATGCGTTTGCATTTACTAGATTTGCTTGATTTACGGTCATCGCCTACCGTGTTGCCGTCGCCAATATCTCACCCCGTCGAAACCGGTCGGGCCCATCAAAAACACACAATCCCCACTAGAGCCCTAAGAGGTTTCTTTCATCTAGGACAACTATGTGCTTATGGTGGACCCGGGGGGAATCGAACCCCCGTCCGAGCTGCCTTCTTTTTGAAGGAATTACAACAATTCTTTAATACACTGAAACAGATACTGCAGGACTAAATCCTGCTAAGATAGTCTGGTAACCAGTGGCACTTTCACTGGTGCTCCACATTCTGACATTCTGACTGCCAGCTGGCGCAGGGTCAGGACCTGGAACAACTGCTAAGGCCCAAGTATACAAGTTGCCATTTGTGGTTCCTGCAGTTACTTGTGCGGTTATGTAGGTAGTCAACTGTTCTCCCTCAGCTTCGGTTAGCTCGCGCGGGTCAGTTATCATTGAAATATAAGCCATTTAAAAACTCCTTTTTATAATAGTATTACTTATGCTGGCACAATGTTTGATGCCTGCTTGCCCTTAGGGCCTTGAACCAAGTCAAATTTTACCACTTGGTTTTCCTTTAATGTTTTAAATCCATTAATATTAATTGCTGAAAAATGTGCAAATACATCTTCGCCTCCATCATCTGGTGTAATGAATCCAAAACCTTTTGCATCATTAAACCATTTTACTTTACCTACTACCATATTACTACTTCCTTTTAAATAAACGTGAGTGCTAATTATAGCCTTTTACAACATTGTTGTCAATCTCGAGATTGCCTCGTACGCATACTATTTAGCGTGTTTGGTGGGCCAGGTGGGATTCTAACCCACGATCAATGCTTTATGAGAACACTGCTTTGGGACACTAAGCTACTGGCCCTGATACACAGTATAACATTAGGGTTTGTAGTTGTCAAGAAATTGTTCAAGATTTCCGTATAAATTTACCATGACTGCTTCTTGACTACCAAAAAATACGATCCGTTTAGGTATACCTTTTACTGCATGAATATAGTAGGGCATTTGCATTTTACGGTCTAATTTTAGAATCAGTTGTTTGTTAAACGTGTGTGGATCATCGATGCTGTACGAGTAGTGTTCTAGATCTAGGTCTTCGGTTAGTGTTTGATATCCGGTACTGGTTAATCTCATACCACCGTTACGTCGTAAATTAAACCACCAAGCACTCATGGCAAATTTTAAACCAATGCGATCCTCCTCTGGAAGGAGTGCAATTAGTTCTTCTATGAGTTTACGTTTGTCGCGCACATCAAGGATAAATTTGATTGCCTGCGGTCAACAACACCACAGTAAACTTTTCAGTTTTAAATTGTGTGTTTAATTTTTTTGCCAGGTTCTTGGCATGACCTGGATTTGAGAATGAAACCTTTTTGTATTTTGGTCCTGGGTATTGAACCAATAGGTTTGATGTTTTGAGATTGATAGGTTTGGCATCATAGAACACTGCCCATACGCCCTCCGAAGCCAAAACTTGTTCACTTTTATAAGTGGACTTGTTTGTGTGCTCGATCAATACATTGGGTTTTGGACGACTCATTTCATTAAACTCCTATATTTTATTTATCTAGAAATATAGGTAGTTTTAGAATGTTCCACCGTCCATTTTTACTGTAATTGTTTCTGTGTCTTTTTGTAGGGTTGCGACTGTATGTTCACGTAAAGCCTGAAGTTCTAATAACAGTCTGGTAATATCAGCGTGTAAATCTTGTGCATCTTTTAAACTCATAATAAAATCTCGAGAACCTCGAGCTTGCTGACCTTGAACACGCTCTATAAACTTACTGAGATGAATTGTCATGCGCTTGTTGTTCTGAATAGTATGGACCTTGATATGGATAGCGTTGCAACACAATTAACTTGGGTGCCAACACGGTTCGCCAATTACGACCTTTACGAACATTATACCAACCTGCACTAAACCAACTCTTGCTTTTGTTTGTTTTGGTATACACAGGCAAGTGTTGACTAACGTCCCACATGGGATTGCACACACGGCCAGCAACTGGATATCCATGCACATGATCTACATGTATCTTGGGTTTAGTAATTTTTATTGCTGGCTCAAATATAATATTGGCATTGCGAGCCGCCAACTTTATAGTTTTGTATTGTGCGATCTGATTGTTGATCTTTACTTGATATCCTCCAGCACATGCCTCAATGTTGCCGACCTTTTGATTATTTTCTTGTAGTATCCAAAATTGTTTGTCCACCACGGGTTTTGCTATTAATGCCATATCAATGACTCCTTTTTAAGTATTCAATACACCTTTGTATGTTTCGTTCATCCAACGACCGAAACTATCTGCCGATTCACTGCATTTGTTCAATTCATATTTGCCACAGAACTGCATGAAACGCACACCCACTTGTCCAATGTCTTTGTGACTGATCTGCTCACGTATGGCAGCATCTACTGTATCTTTAATAGGTTGGGGTTGTGCGGTTAAATCAATTAGTTCTCGATTACGTTCGTAATCATCTAATACTCTGTGCTCTACACCATCTGGGTCAGACCAGCGTTGTAACATCATGTTATTCCAATTATATCCGCGAGTCTTACGATCTTCAAACGCCTCTTGGAGACCAACTTTATTTTTTGTTCCTTTAGTTCGAACACCCGGATAAGCCGAAAACACATTGTCTGAGCTGTCTCCTCGCATACACTTTTCAAAAAGTAACCACTCCGGATCGGGTATTGTTTTTGCTTCTTTGGTTTTTTTATCAATGACCAGTTTACCTTTAGCATCAAAAATTCCTTGTATGGTAATTAGTTCGTCTGTGATACCATTGTATTGTGTGACATTGGGTGCGATTAATTGAACAAAGTCGGTATCGCTACTGATAACAATATGTTCGTCTTGAGGGTGTAGTGCGATCCAGCGAGCAATGATATCGTCGCCTTCTGCTGTAGGACATCTTACAACTGAGCAATTAGTCCTTTCACTCAAGTATTTAGTCAGATTATCATAAGTTTCCCAGAACATCTTATCTTCGTCTGCCTGTGCTTCTGTCAGCGCCGCCCTGGCCACAGCACGGTTATTTTTGTAGGGTTTGTAGTAGTCTTTGCGCCAGCTACGCCCCTCCAGTGCAAAAACCACGTGATCTGCTTCAAAGCGTCGAGCCACTTTGTTAGCACTCATCAGGGTCACATGGAGGGCAAATCCAATTTTTTCCCACGTGTCACTGGCACGAAAAGCACCGTGCCTGGCACGAAAGAACATATTAGCTGTATCAATAAGAACATATTTCATACTGCTAGTATAGCAGATATTGACTAAGTTGTCAAACAATTACGGTTTGTAAATATGGCATCAATACCGATCTGGTCCACCGTAACTGCCCGTATTCATTAGGATGAAAATTGTCGTCGGACAATAGATTGTATCTGACCGAAAAATGATAAGGATCCATGATATCAGTGATCATTGAATTGTATTTTTGCTGTGCTGATTTTGGCAAATATTTTCTAATTTCAAAAGAATTGGTACCGCCCACTGGATTTTTTGTGTCTATAAAGTTTAAAAATAAAAACCTATAATTCAATGATTTTAGATACTGGTAGGTTTTAACCATGTTAAGATAACTCTCTACAGCTCTAGATTCATTGTTTTTTGCCAAAGCAAACGTCTTTAATTCTTCTTGAACACTGTGATTGTCAGCTGCCTTGTTGATAGCCGACATCACGCTTTGAGTATAATAAAATTGATATGAATGTTCGTTGATATAGTCCTTGGGCACTATATAATCATCTCTGTCGTGTCCAGACCACATTACTATTACCAGACTTGTGGCCGGATCTGGTCGATCTATTTCTAACCCCCAAATCAATGAATTTGAAATATGACTGTTGCCAGCACCCGGCAAAGAGCTGTCCAAAACTTGTTCAAACCCACCAAGGTCTCTTAGATAATACGGCCAAGTGTCTGCGACATTTTCAAGTTGATTGTAAGTGTAACTGCAACCACTTACAATCAATTTTTTAATTCCAAAATTATAAACTGTGCTGACTTGTTTTGGAATATTTCTTGTTTTGAATATCATACAAACTGATTGGACATTATGTATTTGAGCAGGTGTTTGAACCACCATGCATGTCCATCCCGTCCATAATGATATGAATCAGGCATGACTGTTTCGATTGCTGCAGCCTGTAATTGAGCATGATATGTGCTGGTTGGATCATAAGGTCCAATATAATTAACGCCCCAATCCTTTTGATCTTGGATGGATGAAAAATCACTATTACCGTTGAAGAAAATATGAGGAATACCTTGAGACACAAGTTCTTGATGAAACATCCAAATTTCATCGTGTGCGGTTTGTATTTTTTGTCGCCAATCGAGCCCGACAACATAGTTGCGATACCGTTCAGCAGCTTCGGGTGGAACTTGATCAATTCCACTGCCGTTGACTTGATAATAAATGCCATTATACAACCATTCTTCGCGCTCCCACGTTGACCATTGAATAACAACTAGAATATTTTGTAGATTATTTTTTTGTTCTGCAAGCCAAGCACGGGTAGTTCTTAATATTCTAGCATTTGAACTGGCACTTTCGGCCTCGCATTGAAATCCAGCATTAAGGGCAAGACTCAACAGCTTTCCCCAGGTGACTTGAAGATTTTCTGGATGCGGTAGGCGTCCTAGGTAATATAATTTAGGATCGTCTTCAGCAAATGCATGAGCATTTACTGCTTCGGCGCCAGCAGTATGACTGTCACCGTTGACATACAAAATCATAGAACGAATTTTCGAGCATGGAGACTTAATTCAGTGCCCCAGGCTGCTTGAGCGGCTGCACCATAGTGAAATGGGTCACCTTTGTTTGCTAATATATTGTTTGATTCGAAATATTTGGCCATGCACCCGTCGGCATCGTAGGGCTTGTAAAAGTTTCCATGCCATTCTTGTTGATTAGCGATAGTGTCGAAGTTGTTATAGGTAGTCCAAAACAGGTGTGGTACGCCACGCTCACGCAACTTTAAATGCATAGCATGTATTCTATCGTGCCATAACTGTGTCATTCGACGATAGTAGTCGCCGGTCAGTGTGGTTTTCCATTGGTTAAATCTGGCCTTCATTGGTTCGGGCATGCCAAAGTCAGGACCACCGCATACACTAATATTGTTATATAACCAAGGCCATTCTTCTCGTTCAAAACTGGTCCAGCCAATGAACAACATTGTGTTGGGTTCCCATCTTGAATCTGCTAAGAAATAATCTATATGATTTTCAATCCAGTAGTTGCTGGCACCATTTTTAGCCCAGCAACTGAATGATTCAGCAAACTGCCGACTAAACACCACAATCATATTGTCAAGGTCCACTGGTTGCTCTGACTCGGTGCAGGCCGGATATAAATTACTGTCGCCAATGGCCAGGATCATGATACTTCTGACCTTCCGTCACCAATGTTACGTGATTTAACTACACGATCACGCTCTGGATCCATAGCCTTGTATTGCTCATATGTCTCCAACACAATATTGCGACATACCGCAGTGAACCAACGGTCCACAATGTCGCTGTCGGTATCTTTGGGATTCATTTGATAGCCAGCACGGACAAGATTGGCCACAAACTTGTCATTCCAATCCAGTTCAAACGCACCATTTTGCATATTTGTAGGATCAACTTCCATACTGAGAATCGTCACATACGGCTCGCCTTTTTCTGTAGCCAACTCCTTGGCAGTTTTTTCTGCCTTCTTGGGTTTGGTTTCAGATTTAGGCGTCGCCACATTTGGCTTCTTCTTGAAGCGATCAAATAGTCCCATTGTATTCCTTGTTAGGTTCTTGTGTTGCCATAATGCATCACAGCAATGCCTGGCATGTCAAATGGTAACTTGCGCCATGGATCAACTATGATACTACCGGATTCGATTTTACAGTATGGTTGTGTATCGGGTGTGTTGCCGGTATATTCGTAAGTGATCTTTCTATTGTGTGCCCACAAAAATATTGCAGGACCATCGATTGTATCTAAACAATGGGTGCGATCATCGGCTAACGGATCCACATATACTACAGGCAGTCCAGCTTCGCGAACATAAAATCCCACCAAGGTGCTGTAACTGCCAATACAATATTCAACGTCGGGCTTGTAGGCCTTGCCGTGAATCACAATTGGCAGACTATGTCGTTGCGCTTGATCAACCAAGAACAAGGCTAAGTTCTTTGCTTGGATCTCTCTGGCATGCATTACAGTATCAAACAAGTCGTAACCGATGTCGTATTCTTCGGCTAACCAACGCAAGGCAATGTTATCTCTAGGATGGCAAGCACCTGCATCACCCATTCCGGCTGTCATGTATTTAGGACCCATGATACGCATGGTGCTTCTAGCCAAAGCATTGGTCACAACATCCACATTGATATTGCCAATCTTCATAGCAAAGTCCTGGATCATATTGACCAAACCAACTTTGGCACTGATGAATGTATTATAGAAGATTTTAATAGCTTCACACTCGTCCCAGGTGCCAATTTCGTAGCGTGGATTATTCTGCATGATGGTTTCATACAGGTCGTGCAGTTCCCCAGCAACACCGGTTAGGCTGCCATCTTCAGTACCCAGCATAATCATTTCAGGATTGACCATGTCCCACTTGACCGAGCCCATGGCAATCAAATAAGGATTGTAAACAAACTGATGTTTTTTATCCAACAAAGGAACAAACTTGTTGCGAGTCGTACCAGGCAATACTGTGCTAATCAGCACTACTTTTTTAGGGCTAGTGGCATGTTGGTTTACTTTGTTAATAGCATCAATAACTGCATCATGTCCAAAGTCTCGAGGAGTCATGTGACTGGATGGAACTGACCCATCGTAACCTTCGGCATGTGGAGTAGGAACAGCAATAAAAATCCATTCGCTTTCGTTGACCACTTCGTCAATGTCACATACTTTTACGCTGTTGCTAACCCGTGGATGAATGTCGTAACCACGAACTTCGTGCTTTTCAGCAAATACTTCTGCACAGTCCAAGCCCAACTTGCCGATGCCAATAAATCCTATTTTTTTCATGTAAGTCCTTAAAGATAAATGATATAGTAATTTATCCGTGTTTCAAACGGTGATTAAGATTTCTTAAACACCGGAATAGGATTCATTTTGTGTAGGCTACGGGCACGTATCGCTTGATATTTTTGTAAGCGTTCTAATTCCAGGCTATTTCTCACTAAAATTCCGTCTTCGTCTTGTTGCATAGCCAGCTCTAAATCAGCATAGCTCATTCCACCCAATTGATCTTGATCTGTGCGGCCATCATCCCATAGGCCGTCAGTGGGCGGCGCATCGATAATGTCTTGTAACACACCTAGCTCACGACCCATTTGCCACACTTCGGTTTTGTAGCAGTCAGCAATAGGACTGATGTCTACACCGCCATCGCCATACTTGGTATAAAATCCCACACCAAAGTCTTCAACTTTGTTACCTGTGCCCACCACTAGTCCATTACCACTTTGTGCAATCTGATACAAGGCAACCATACGTAGTCGACTACGGCTGTTGGCCAGACCCAGTAAGTTTGGATAGGTAGTAAGACGCTGTTCAAACTCGTCAAAGGTACTAGTCAGGTCAATGATTTCGTGACGCACATTGTCAAAGTGTTGTGCCAACCAAATGCCTTGTCGTATACTGAGATCATGTAGCTCAGGACGTTGACGTATGGGCATGGTCACAGCAAATGTATTAAGTCCGGTTCTGGCACATAACGCACTGACCACAGCCGAATCAATGCCACCACTGATGCCCACTACTAAACTTTTCATGCCAGCCTGTTCAGCATAATCTCGAATCCAATCGGTAATACGATCTTGTAACGGTGCAGATGTCAATCTATCTTCCGTAGTAAATGTTGTCATTATTTTCTTACCCTTTTAACATAAAAACTTACAACAAACAATGCTGTAAACGATGCCAGTGCAATTATAGTTGGAACTAGTAAGGCAACATTTTTACCAACAAAGTAAAAGTAATTCACTGCATTCATAGCCAACACCGTATAAAGCATAGTTTCTTTTCGAACCCATCCTAGTAGGATATTACCAAACGGTGCAAAGAACAACACCACCGGTGCTGCCGCTAGCCACATCAAGTAAACATCTGGATGCACAGCGTCTAAGAATAGGCCACGATAAGCAATACCAAATACTGTGATTACTGCCATGAGCACAATGCTGATGTCGGTGCTGAGCTTTTCTTTCATGCCATAATAGCAAGTCAAAGCAATGTAGATCAACATGTCTGAACCTGTGCCAAACATGGCCGAGGCACAACCACCTATAAACGAAAACACAGTGAAGGTCGCAAATCTGGTCCCAGAAAGTGCTACGTTATCTACAGTGCCGCGACTGCGGCTGACCAAATAAGCCACAATAAAGGCCAAGGCCAAACTGACAAACAACATCTGTATGGTTTTGAAAGCAAAGGCTCCGGCTACAGCAGTCATACACACAAATCCAATCATGTTCACCGCCGCATAAAAAGGTATGTGTCTAAATGTTTTTAAATCATGTCCTTTGCGTGTGAGAATCCATATGGCCGCTGACACCATGCCAATACTTTGTATGGCCAGACTAAAGTCTCTAGCTACTGGCGGAGTAATATTAAAGTATAAACTCAAGATAGGAAATGCCACAGCACCACCACCTTCGGGTGTAAACCCAGCAATCGCACTTCCAAACACCATCATTACAGCATAGAGCCAGTGGGTGTCATACAGTGCAAACCCGGGCCCAGTTAAAATTAAATACAACCAAGTTGACAATACTGCTACTGCCCAAGTTGGAAATATCCATTTTTTATCTATGACATTCATCATCAAGTCCCCCACTCGTTTTTAAACAATGGAACTTGTAAGCGATCACTGTATCTTAGTCCATGCTTCATTGCCAACAATGCTACATTACGATTGTTCATGGCATATACTGTTTCTACCCCGCCCACTGGCATTAGATAAACGTGTCCTTCAAATCCTTCTTTGCGGTATGCAGCAATGGCACATTCGGCATCCGCAAAGTCTTGTTCTGTGGCAATGACAAATTTCAAATATGCTGTGCCATATTCTTCATAGTCACAAACCACCGTGGGCAGGATAGCTTCTTCCCACTTTTCGCCACTGCATGGAAGTTTGGCGCTGACACTAAATGTAATTTCTCTGTAGAAATCTTTATCATGATGATGTGCCCAAGTATGCAAATACGAAGCAAACTCTTTGCTAATCTCTTGAGTGCCATTGGTTTCAAATGTAATTTCTTTGAGACCCTGCATCTTGGGATGATCTAATAGATCTGGGTAAGCACGTTGCCAACCTAACAATGGTTCGCCTCCGGTAATGACCAAATGTTCATCACGCCATTCACCGTGTGGAAGTATTTCCATGATACGTTCTACAATAGCATCTGTAGTGAGCATTGGACTCAAATCTTTAAAACTAGGATGCCACGAAGCATAGCTGTCACAGCCTGTGCTCACCAATGGCAGTTCTTCATATTTGTTATATAGGTGTGCAACCTCGCCAAGCTCTTCGGCTTCTTTGCTCAACTCACCACGTGGCATGCCAAAGCCAGCACATTTAAAGTTGCATCCAAACACACGCAAGAACACTGATGGTACCCCCATGTAGCGTCCTTCGCCTTGTACCGAATAGAATAGTTCTGCTATTTTTAATTTACTCATTGTTGACCTTTACTGGAATGCTTCTAAACATGTATTGCACACTGTTATCTCTTAGAAATGATTTATCAAAAAAAGTGAAGTATTGATTGAATTCTTCTGAAGTTAGTTCAAAATGATCAATGGGTTCTTTGCTTTCAGCCATGGCCCGTTTCATTTCATCTAACAAATTGGGTTTTTTATAATGTATTTTCATATTACTATATTAACATTTATGACCACAATTGTCAACTATCTTGTGAGCCATTCGGGGTTGTTGATATACCAATTGACAGTTTTGGCCAAACATTCTTGGTAAGAGTTGGGTGCTCGCCAACCTAGCCGGTATAGTTGGCTAGGATCAACACTAAAGCATAAGTCGTGCCCAGGCCGATCAACTGGAACCAATTGATAGGATAATTTACGACCCATTACCTGTGCAATCTGTTGGGCAAATTCAAGATTATCGATAAATTTATCTCCGGCGCTGTTCCATTTTTCACAATGTGTCAATTGTGTTTCTAATATAAATCGAGTATGGCCAGCTACATCCCCAGCATAAAACCAACGACGTCCACCAATCAACTCATTAGGACCCACGTGTATATCCAAAGTTTCGTTGTTGAGTAATTTTCGTATAATGATTACCGGCAACCGATTGCTTTGGCAACGTGGACCAAAGGTATTGTTGATGTGTATAATGCTCACAGGAACTTCGAATGAATTGGCGTAGGCCAGGCACAGTTCTTCACCGGCTGCTTTGCTGGCCGCATAGGGACTGTTGCTGTTGTAGGCGTCGCTCACCAGGCTGTCTTGACCAATGGGCACAGGACCATATACTTCTCCTGAACTATAGTAGACAAATCGTTCAACACCGGTGTGTCTGGCATGTTCCAGTAAGTTTAGTGTGCCCAACACATTGTCCATGACAGATGCAATAGGATTACTCAAACTATCAGCGGCACTGGGATTGGCTCCTGCATGTAATACAATATCAGCTTTTGGAAGATTAGCACAAGTATTTTTAATATCGTGTTCAATGATTTCGATATCATTGACAAATTCTTCTAATCTAATCATGTTGGTAGATCCAGGGCGAACCACACAGATCACACGATAATCCTTAAGAAATTCTTCCACTAGGTAGTGTCCAATGAATCCATTGGCACCAGTAATTAACGCAGTTTTCATGGTTGGTATTTGTAAACAGTATCAGAATATTCGTGTATGATTTCTTTATAGCCTTGATCACTGAGAAACTTGTCAAACGTAGTTTTATCAACACCGTATCTAGCAGACCATGCGTCAAACCACTCTACTATGATTACAGGATGATATTGTTCAATAGTTTGGACAGCACCTTGTAAGGCAAAATATTCATAACCTTCTATGTCCAACTGAATAAGATCACATCCGGGCAAATTCATGTCATCAATACGCACAGTGGGTATATTGCCTTTTTGTCCTACATGCATGCCACCTGCTTCTAGACCATCATCACTGACGTGTGCATCTAATTCTATAAAGATTTTTTCTTTCCCTAGGCATGCTTGAGTCTTTATTACATTCCTAGGGCAGTTCAATGTAAGGCACATGAAGTTTAGTGGATCTGGTTCAAATGTATATACGGTGTTGAACCACTTTGCGTATTCTCGAACATATTGGCCACAGTTTCCTCCGGCCTGGACCATGATATTACGATTAGGAATATGATCCATTAATTTTTTTAAAAACTCCAGAGTCACTGGCGAGTCATGCATGGCCCACCACGTACCTCGATCATATTTGGGCCAAAATATAGGCTCAAAGTCTGGCAACTGATCAGATGTTCTAATCTCAATGAGATTATTTATTTTGTCGTTGGTCATGTTCTTCTCACATTTAGATACGCTGGCTGATCACTATACAAAAACTCTGACCACATAGATTCTAGCTCAGTTATGCTGTTAGGTTGATAAATTTTAATATTAGGAAATACCGCAACAGCACGAGCAGCATCTTCGGCCCAGTGACTAAATCCCAAGTGGCCGTAATCTTGATCACGGCCTACACCCACTAGTTTAACTGGAGCCAGTTCATGATCTAAGTAGTTGCGTAACCATTCGTACGGGCGAAAGATTACAAAAGGAGTAATGCTGTAGCACACAGGTATCTTGCCACAATGTGTAAGTCCAACAGCGGTGCCTAACATTAGTTGTTCTGCGGCACCTACATTAAGAGCACGGTCAGGTGCCACTTCTCTTGACCGATTCAGCACACCAAATCCAAGGTCGCCTGACAACAACCATACATCAGGATCTGCTGCCAATGAGTCAGCCATGAGTTCACCAAATCTATTTCTCATAGTTGATCCAAATCTTCTGGTTTTAATACATAGTAATGTGTGAGTATGCCTTTGGCAAACGACCAATCCGGTGGCGTAGTTTCACGTATATTGATACGTGGTAAGAAAGCACGTAAACGATTAATAATATATTCCTTGTCAATAAAATCATAGGCAATCATACCGTTGACGTTTACATATACTTCCAGATTATCCAACCGGGCTTCGTAGATAAAACGCAGTGCTTCCCATATGCTGCCTTCACCACACTCGCCGTCACTGATTAAACAATGCACTCGACGATTACGATCGGCTAGGGCATATCCACAGGCCACAGTAAGTCCCATGCCCAGGCTACCAGAGCTACAAGGCAAGCCGTCCTCTACATTTCTGTGTGGATGAACTCCGTGTTTGTGAAACAGGTGTTCGGCATCCTTGCCTAGATATTTTTCCAACACCACATACCAGGCCAGCGCCGCATGGCCTGAACTTAAAATAAAAGGCTCGTTGGGTTGTCGATTTTTGTAAATTTCTTCAATGATATTAACTGCATTAAGATTGGAACTTAGATGCCCAATCTTTTCTCGATAACTAATATCAATGATTCTTTGTTCAACATCGTTCATAGGTATAGACTCATAAATCCATTAACCTTCTCACCAATGTAGGCAATTTGCTCAGTAGTAATAACTGGGCTACATCCATGAAAGTAAGTGTTCTTCATAGTATGTGTGGCCACAGGATAGTTATCACGTGCCTCCACAGGATTCATTAAATGACTATACGCAGGTTGCAACATGATATTACCCGCAAAGTATGGGCGTGTTTGTATCAAGTTTTCTTCTAAATAGTCAACAATATCCATACGGGAGAACGGAGCATCCGCACGTATGGTCAATGGAAATGCAAACCAACTGACATCTGCTTTATCTCTGGCACGCGGCAAATGAAAGAACTCTTCATACTTTTCATAGATAGCAAACAATAGATTATAGTTGCGTTGGCGCAGCTGATGTATTTCCGGTAATTTCTTAAGTTGTTCGAGTCCCATGGCTGCTTGTAGTTCAATAGGTTTTAAGTTATAACCAATTTCATCATACACATACTTGTGATCAAATATCTGATCTGGCATTTCAGGAATCCACTCATTGAATCTCTTACCGCAGGTACCACATTTTAACTTGTTGGCCTCGGGTCCTACACAATAGCAACCACGCCCCCATTCACGTAGGCTACGCACAATAATTTCTTGTTGTGAGTCATTCATAGCAACAAACCCGCCTTCGCCCATGGTCATATGATGTGCTGGATAAAAACTACAGCTGGCCATTAAACCAAAGCTACCCAAAGGTTTACCATCGTATGTAGTACCAAGTCCGTCACAACAATCTTCAAGTAACACAAGATTGTATCGGTTGACTAGTTCCATTACCCGGTCCATGTTAGGAGGATTACCCAACACATGCGCGAAGGTTATAATTTTAATGTCTGGATTGTTAGCCAGTATCTGTTCTGCTTGATCCAAGTCGATGTTTAAGGTATCAATTTCGATGTCGCAGAACACCGGAGTAAACCCGTTTTGTATTGTGGGATTAAGTGTTGTTGGAAAACCAGCAATAGGCATCAATACTTTAGTGCCGGGTGGAAAGTTGTAGCCACGTTTGCTTTTCATTGCTGCCATCATAAGCAAGTTAGCCGAACTACCACTGTTGGTTAATACACCGCGTGTCTTACCAAATTCTTTGGGGAATTTTTGTTCAAATTGCAAACTCTTGTTGCCCATAACAAGCCAGCCATTGAGCAAGGCCTCGGCCGCCGCCATATATTCATCAGATGAAAAATAAGGTCCTGCATAGTTGACAAAGTCCTTGCCGGCTACCCAGGTTTTGTCTGCTTGTTTAGCATCAATATATTTTTTAATGTCTTCTAATATTTGTTTCATATGTTAATTCCAAGTTGATTGCAAATTTCTCTCATAATGTTTATTACTGCTTGACTACCACGACTGCCATGAAAATGTAGTATATGAGCCCGCTCTATAGGCCAAGAATTCCACACATTGTGCTGACCTATTATATTTGGATCCATGGTTCTTACCTTCATTGCTTGATAGGCCATTTCTGGATGCCACCGGTCTGTGTCTGGAATATCTTGACTCCAGAACATGGCATTGTGTCTTAGCTGGTCAAAACCCCAATTACGGTCTGGGTGAGTTTCTCTTTGAGTCAACAACTCTTCTCCAAGTTTCCATACATTGTCTGACATGGTGTGTGGATAATATTGTATATCATCATTGAAATAGTGTGCAAAATCTTTATAATTTTTTGGATCAGTATAATTGAATAATCGATATTGAGAGAACCTGTCAGAAAACAAGTTTGTAGGCTGAATCATAAGTGTATCAGCTCCTGCCCAAAATATGTTGCAAGGTTCTTTGTGCCATAATTCTTTGATATCTAACCAATTTTGATAGGTGCAAGTATCGCTATTGGTAGCAGGATCAGTCCATACCACAGATTCAAATGGTTCTTTTACAAAGTGTTCAAAACTGGCCAATCTTAAACGATACATTTCTTGATAGTCCAAATGCAGTTGTGAACTGGCTTGATTCATCCAATTTTCTGATATAGGACGAACCGAACATACCAAGTAGTTCTTTATCATACTTGTCATTTCAAATGAGAGATATCTATAATTTTTGATGGTCTAGGATTTACCGGAACATCGGGTATTTTTAGCGCATTATTCATGTTTTGCATCAAATGCAATTTCAATCCAGCATGTCTACTTCCATGCCAGTGAGCAACTTTGGCATCTTCTATACGGCAACCGTTCCATGTATCTGACAATTGTTGAGCTTCATCGTTGCCGGGTAACCAATGACCTTGATATGCCATAGTGGGGTCAATTACCTGCTCTGGAGCGAGTCCTTGATCCCATACCATATGATTATACAATCTTTGATCGTCATTCCATTCAGTGCAGTTGCTCAATTTACCAAGAGCAGTTTCAAACATGTTACGATCCATTTCGGCTGGAAAATAACGTATGTCGGCATTTAAAAAATGTTCAATTTCATCTAGACTTTTAGGATCAGTATAATTAAACATCATAAAGTGTTTGTATTGCCCAAACACGTCAACCGGTTTTAATACCTGCACATCACTGCCACAATAATAGATGTTACAAGGTTCGCCGGACCAAATATCCCATATGGCACGGAACTGTTGACGAAATACATGCTTGACATCTGTGGCAGTTGATTCTAATTTAATATACTCCCAATCACCTTGCAGGAAATGAAAGAAACTGGCTTCGCTGAGCCGGGACATTTTTTCATAGTAGTAGTATAAATCACCATCAATGGTTTCTTCAGTTGACCGGTCGCTGCCTGGCCACCATTCGGTACTAACAATACGGTGTAAACCTTTAACTAGATAATTTTTCATTGTGTGACCTCCACTGTTGGGGAATATCTAAGGAATCTATCATTATCATTATTTCTAGCCTTTTGAATTTTAGATTTTATTTCTTTAAAAAAGTTCCATGCTAATGATATAAATAGTATTTTATTCTCGGAGTTACAATTATTCAAGTGATCAACACTGAAAATAGCGCAACCGGTACCGGGTGTAAATTTGCCTTGTTTGAGTGGATTGTCGTCTATAATAAAATCCAATTGGATATTGCCAAAGTTTAATAGTGTATTACCTTTAGCCGAAGCACCATAGCCCACTAAGGTATATCCATCTGCTCGATATTGATCAATAACTTGAATCAATTGATCCATGTTAGACTTAACTATGGATCCCCAGCGAGTATACGTATCCTTGTTCAACAAGCCGTATGCGGCTTCAAGGTCAATAATATTCTTTACACGATTTTTATTAACAGAGGCCCGGCTTAAAATAAAAATATAACTGTTGCCGTGTATGGGGGTTTTAATTGTATCAACTAAATTTAACCCTGCACGTTGAGCCAATCGGCTCATTGAGTTAACATTAAAGAAGTTAACGTGCTCGTGATAAATTGTATCAAACTCATTGTGTAACACCATGTCAGCCTGGCTGGTTTGAATAAACAACACAGTGTTGTCAGTCATTAGTTCAGCACAACAAGTTATAAATTCGTACGGATCTGGATTATGGGCACAGACATTTTGTGCTATGATAATGTCGTAGTTGACTTGTTTTAATTTTTCAATAGCAGCAGGTCCAAAGAAATCACAAATCACTGAATGGCTGGCACTGCTACGGAGAAAAAGATTTTCAGCAGGGTCAATACCATATGTGTTTATTGGTTGCAACTGTTGATTTCTTGCTTTTTTAAAATAGTTAAGTTGTGTTCCATCATTACAGCCGATGTCTAACACATTGCTAACGCCGATACAAGACTCTAAACAAAAATCAGCAAACCATTTGCAATAGTCCTGTATGGTTTGATTGGTGCCGGTAGCATACAAATAGTTTTTATAAATAATTGCCGGATCAACTGTGTGATTTAATTGTAAGTGAAAACAATCATGGCAAAGGCTTACCGCCAACGGATAACGGTCTTCGGTTGCATCGGCCGAATCTCTGTAACTGTTAGCCAATGGCTGTTGGCCAAGATCTAATGCTGTGTGAATATCATCTGACCCACAGGCCAAACAGTGTGTATTTTCTGTTACGTGATTCATAATTTTAACCAGCGATCATTCTTTAACGTCCAAGAGACCATTTGATCAATTCTAGTGTCAAAGCTATACTTAGGTTCCCAACCCAGCCGTTTCATATATTCACCACTGAGTGCGTAGCGGAAATCATGTCCGGGACGTTGTGTGTCGTAACCAACCATAGTATATTTTAATTCCTTACCGAGAATCCTTGCAATCTTTTGTGCTACATCAAAGTTAGAGACTTCTTGCTGTCCTACAATGTTGAACTTAGGACACGTAGCACCACCATGGTCATCGGCTAGTGGAAAACCTTTGTGTGGCAACGCCATGATAAACATAGTAGCATCGGCTACATCGGCTGCATGAACCCAGTGACGCAATCCACTCTCGGTACCGGTTTCTTCATCGCAATGAATGGTAACCGGTTCGTCGGCTAGAATCTTACGCATGGCAATACCAATAAACTTCTCTGGCAGTTGACGTTCACCAAACACATTCATTGTATGTGTGCAGTAGATAGGCATGCCAAATGTGTTTTCATAGGCCACACACAATTCTTCTGCACCTGCTTTGGTAGCACTGTATGGACTACGACTATTATAGCGATCCCATTCTCGGTATTCTACGCCTTCGGGTGCCGAACCAAACACTTCATCTGTGCCAAAGTTGATAAATTTTTCCAAATCGGGCAAATAACGTCGAGCATAATCCAACAAGTTGCAAGTGCCAACCACATTGTCTTGCACAAACAACATGGGATTTTCAATTGACCTAGTAACATGGCTACCTGCAGCCATATGGATAATAAGGTCTACTGGACCAATCTGTGCGGCCAGTTGCGGATTAATCTCTGCACGTAGGTCATGATAAATCACTCGCAACCGACTCATAGCATCAGTGCCAAACTCTTGACTTAGTTCATGTAAACGATTTAGATTTCCTGAAAAGTCTAAACGATCCATGCTGATGATATTGTATTCGTCGTGTTTGAGCAGTCGACGAATCATATGATGACCAATAAAGCCAGCGCCTCCGGTTACTAGTATAGTTTTTTTCATAATGTTGATTAGTTGGCCTTTAGTGTAAATTGACGCATTTGATCGTTGATGTCGTTTTCTCTTAGCTTTTCCCAAGGATCTTGTTTGCCTGTTTTGATACGATCCCACCAGTCAGAAGCCACTCCTATGCTTTTTAAATGATTGTTAACAATCTCGCATTCTTGCATACGCAACCGAGTCATATTGGGATTATGAAAATCTCTAGGATTACTAGGGTTTCCTTCAAGCAGTTCTCTTTCTTTGTAAGTAGCATCCAAGTTATTGCCGGTCAAGTCAGCACGGTCGTGAATCACATCTACTTCAATGCGTTCCCAAATATCTACGCAATAGGCAATTTGGCTCAACCATGCATCGGTCATGCTGTGCAGACTCAAATGCCCAATGAGATCCAACCAGGCTCTAGGCACTATAGGAAATATACTATAAGGATGGTCTTGATGAGTATGCACAGCCAATAACTTGAACTCGCCGGTGCGCTTGACAATTTCTAAATCCCAATTGTTGCTTTCCATTAGGGCATCGTCATTCCAGAAAAATATCCAGTCTGCATCTGAATTTTTACTTAGGGTGTTGATGTATTCGTTTAGACGACTGTATCCAAGTGGTTCAAATGTCATAGCAGTGTATGAAACTTCCATCTCGTCCAGTTGCGGCTGTAATGATTCTTTGAAATGTGTTAAACCTGCTGTGTCATCGGTGTCCAACCCTAACAACACTTGTATCGAATCTAGATCTGCGGCTTTTTCAAGCAGTCCAACGAGACTGCGTGTCAGTGTCTTGGTACGACCTCGAGTGGGTAATATGATTGCTATTTTGTATTCATGTGGCATAGTGCGAATATTTATATGCGCCGTTTATTCAGTGATAATTTGTTGTTCATTACCAATGTCGGACAACTCCTGCAATTATAAAAAAGTTTGTGATGATGTATATTAACACAATCACGGTACGAATGCAGGCAACACGATCTGCTTCTGCATCAGTATTGCCTGTTTTTTCACCTAAGGACTTGGCCCAAAGTCTCCAGATTCTTTTCATACACCACAATCTATACGCCATGGACATTGTGATAATGTGTTGGTGCTACAGTCGTCTTGCCCAAAGCACCACGGTGATTATGAGCCACGTTTCAATCGAATCATAGTATGAAGTTGCACACGTTCCTTGCTATTGCCCAGTCCCTTGTTAGAAAGCTGGGCTTCTTCGTTGAGTAGATCTTGAAGATTATGCGAAAAGGTCTTCATTCCATTCACGGTGCCCTTCACGGAACGCCATGTTGCTTTGTGTTTCACGCACTTCTACACGATAACACCACAAGCGAGCCGCTTCACCTGGTCCCCACATCTCAGGAATGTAAACACCGTTGACATATTTGTAAAGCATATCGCTAAGTCCTTCACAACCTAGCTTTGGTAACACGACAATCTTGGCCATGTTCCGCTCTTGCAACAACTTGAATGTCTCCATGTCAGGATCATCCTGTGCCACAATCAAGGTGTGATCAAATTGGTCTTCTAATGTCTTCTTGAGTTCTTTGAGTCCACCGTAGTCGGCGGCCCAGTTACGCACATCCAATTCGTTGGTGCCAAAGTAAAACTTCATACTAAACGAATAACCGTGTATCAAGTTGCAGTGGCTGTCGGCTCGCCATTGTCTATACGCACATGGAAATGCGTCGTGGTACTCTTTGGTACTGGTGTATTTGTAAACTACGGGATTTAATGTTGTCATGCTGTTTTTCTCCTATGTTAAAGTATAGCATAGGCGGCGGAGTTTGTAAAGCGGGACGATGCCGATAGGCCGCTGAGATTACTTTTTCTTATCTGGTGCTTTTTTTCTAGCCGACTTGGTTTCTGTCGCATCGGTCGTATCAGCTGATTTGATCAATTGTTCCACTGTGTCAAGCGCCTCGGTAGTGGCAAACATTTGCCAAAGTCGATTGCTAGTGGCATCGATGGGCGAAAACTTAAATTCAATTACTGAATCATCTTTTAGCCGCAGTTGGATAATTCGTTCTTGTGGCAAATTTACTGTGCGAAGTCCTGTCATATTATGTCTTTCCCTTATTAATCTATTTATTTGTTTCAGTTGGCAAACATTTTAAAGTTCCGTCACAACGTTCAACCTCGGGTGTTTTAATTTCGGCTTTTTTTTCCTTAAAAACAGGTTCGGGCAAGTAAGGTGTAATAACGTAATAGTTGGCACCCCACCACCCAATGGCCGACAAGAAGCCGATAAAAATACATTCAATAACCATGTGTGTCCTTTTGAATCAAAATGTGTATCTGTATTCAGCCATTGTACGATATTGCCTGTCCTGTGTAGCCATACCCGATAATCTGTAGGCATTGTGCCGATCAATAACACCGGTATATAATGCACGAACATACGGAGTGGTTTGACTCACAACACCCATCTTAGTGTTAGTATACACTGGATTGCCTGCGCTGTCAACACTGGTTGGTATAGTAGCTGTTATATTTCCGCTCAATACCACCGGCTTTACACCCGCATACACACCAAGATCGCCAAATCCCAATTCATTGTATCGATAACCGATTTCCGCCCAGCCGGCTACAATTGGACTTACGTTGGTTATTATGCCAGGTTTAAAATTAGTAGTGGTCATCATCAGTGCACCTTGCACCGTGAATCTATCCTTTCGATAAGTCATCACTTGTTCTACGGTGCTACTGCTGTTGACAGATCCAAAAGACCCAGTGAAATTTAACCATGGATTGGTGTTGAGACTGGTAAACTGTAGACCAGTAGAGAAGTTACCACGTTTATAAATTTCCGGTAAACCAAAACTCCATTGGTTAGTTGGTCTTGGCCTTGGATACATACTCACTGATTGTTCGCCAAACTCTTTTGGTAGTAACGGAGCACCGATCGTGTTTGATTGATTGCGATTCTCAGCACCTAGCCGCACAGCCATGCCTTGTTGATTGTATACTGTATTTGTGCTGCCATTCAACATGTATTCAGTGTGACTGGTAAGATTGTATTGATCAATATGTTCAGTGTTGAACGTATAACCATTGGGTCCAACTGAATTTGAGGTGGCAAAATTTAAACTGTAATTACGCCCTAAGGAATCAAACGCCTGCATCTGATTGAAGCCTGACATGTTGACGCCAGCAACACCACCGGTTATACCGTTCAATGGTACGGCACCTGCCCGGGTAGCAATGCTTAATGAACCAATTGGACTCAATAATTTGTCAGGATTCAATACCAAGCCTGAACCGGCGTCGGTTAAATATGTGCTGGAAGTTTGTGCCAGCACCTGATTTACTTGTGCAGAACTCATCCATGGCCATGTTGCTTTGACAGAATTGAACGCTGTTTGTGCGGTAACTGGATTGACTTGACCGCCTATTAGACTCAAATAAGTAGACATCCGCATAGGGCTGTTGGCATCGTTGTGCCATTGTAGTGTGCTAACAAGATATAGGTTGTTGCTTTTATCTTTGACCACAGCCACCTGGTTACCACTGTTGACGGTACTGGCTACCAAGTTGGCCTGACTGGCAAAGTCAGTAATGATATTTTGGAATGCCGCCACATAAGGACCAGTGGCGCTTTGCTTGATCAAGATTTGTGTGCTACTGTTTGCGGTTCCAGACCAGTCAGTTCCACTTAGGATCATACTTTTAAAGCCGTTGCCCAGATCTACAAATTGTGGACGATAGGTACCGTAAGTATTGGTATTATAACCTGTTACCATAGAGGTGGTTACGTCGGTAAAATTACCTGCGCCATCATTTTGTAAAAATTGTATAGCTGATTGTTTTACGCCACCGCTGGTACCAGGCGAGCTAAACAAGATCAAACTTTGATTGCCACTGCTATTAAAATCATAGTTTATGACCAGATAATTGTGACTACTATTGCCCAATATTGGAGCAGGCAAGTCTTTGGCCCAATTGATGCTGAGTTTGTTAGTGGTTGAGTCTATAGCCCAGGTATACATTTTGGTAGTGCTGGCACCACATCCGTTCCAGGCAGTGGCACCAACACAGGCTCTACTGTCGGTGGCTACAAGTTGTGTTGAACCGTTGTTTAAAAAGTCAGCGGCTGCAATGCTACTTGCACCCCAAAACAAATCGTTGTTACCTCGGGCCTGGTATACAGTAAATCCGTTTACACGATTATTCATTAAGAATGTGGTGTTGGGACCGTAGTCAGTGATAATAGCATCCTGCCATCCAGACTTGGTTAAATCAGCAATGGTACTACCATGTCCCCAAACCTGTGCGCCCAACTCAATGGTGTTGAGATTAAATTGACTTCCGGTATTGCTAAACAACCAAGCCTGACTAGACCCAGTAGGTCCATAGTAGTTCATGTCAGTGGCTGGAACAATTAACATGTCTGTTCGTCCAGTCTTAAAAAAGTCAGCAAAATGAACGCCTGTGTATTCGGCACCTAGGATTGAATTTGTACCGTTAGGAAACCACTTGGCTGTGTCATTAACAAAACTTCCGTCCTTCCAAGTGAATAGTTGTATGCTACTGTTGACCCACTCACCACTGGTAGCTGGTTGACTCATACGCCCAGTGACAATCATATTGTCAGCACCATCGCCTGTTAGGTTGTTAACCACATGTTGTTGACTTACTGCGGTTTTGGTACTATCGCTGGTATACGGATTAAATGTGCTGACATGGGTAGGAGTGCTAAACGGAACAGTGTCACGAGATCCTGAAGAAAATCCGTATCTGTATAATGTGCCGGAACTGTAATACGGAGTATCGGGTTTAAGTATTGGATTAGAGCTGTTGGCAGGCCAACTGCTACCGCCACCACCACCACCGCCTCCACATGCCGTAAGTAAGAAAACAGTAGATACAGCAAGAGCTATAGCTGTCTGTTTAATTACACGTGATTTTTTCATATAGTTACTCTAAGAATAATTGGTCATGCAATTATTATAGCAGGTAACTATTTTTGGGTCAATCGCGCTTGAGATATTGTAGTTTATTGGCAACACCAGACCATTCGGTTGCACCGGGCATAGCGGCTTTGGATTTGACGATTGGTTTCCAAAGTTTGGCCAACTCGGCATTTATTTGAATGAACTGCTGTTGGTCTTTGGGCACATCATCTTCCGCAAAAATGGCATCTTCTGGACATTCAGGAACGCATACAGCACAGTCAATACATCCATCTGGATCAATGGCTAGAAAGTTTGGACCTTCGACAAAACAATCAACCGGGCAAACATCTACGCAATCGGTGTGTTTGCAAAGAACACACCCTTCTGTGACTACGTAGGTCATACCCGTTGTCCTTGCAACCATGCATCTACCCGAGATTCGGCTTCGTCTTGACTCATAGCCGGAACAGTAATCTCTGCTAGTTCGCCCATATTGTGTCGAATCGAATATGGTGCTGGTTTGCCAGAAAACACAATCGTGTCCATGTCACGGAACACAGCAAATTCTTGAAGATACTTAGCTCGTTCAATGGCCACTGCGGTTAAATTATTAATATCTGTCATTGTATTTCCTTTAAGTTATCTTGGGGCAAAGTCTTGTTGCAGTTTAATATTGTCCATAAACTCTTTCTTAGTACCTGAGTCTGTGGCAAAACTACCTTTTAATACTGTGGTCTGTGTTAAACTACTGTGTGCCATAATACCACGATTTTCACAACAACCATGCGTGGCTTGAATGTAAACACCTACATTTTCACTGTCAGTGGCTCGCATAATCTCGCGAGCTATGTCATTACACAATTCTTCTTGTAGGGTACCACGACGGGCACACCATTGGGCAATACGTGTATACTTTGACAATCCAATGAGTTTGTTGGCGGCAATGATTCCGATGTAGGCAACGCCAGCAACAGGCTGATGATGATGACTACACATACTACGAAGCTCACTCCTAACCACCAACATACCTTCATAACGATCCGCACTATCGTTTGGAAAAGCTGTTGCATCGGGTGCTGGTTCATATCTTCCTGCCATTATCTCATTAAAATACATTTTAGCAAGGCGTCTTGCTGTGCCTTGGCTGTTAGGATCCGTTTCGCGATCAATTAGCAGACGATCTAGCACTGTTTCAAATGCTTCTGCGGCTTCGTCAATCAGTTGTGCTTTGACATGTTCATTGTCAATGTATTCACTGATGTTGTCGCCTGCCCAAAAGCGTTTGCCTTCGCGCTTCATCTTGAAGCGAAGAAAATTGCCTAGGTATTTTCCTTCGCGATATCCACCGTCTCCGGCTATAGCATCTAGTGCTGTGTTGTTTTCATCTGTCAATTTTATTCTCCGAGTTAGGGTCGTGGATGACCAGTCTTGTTGCTATTATAACAGTTATTTAGATTTAAATCAATACTTAAATGTAATTTTTCTGCAATCAGGATAGATGCCAGGTTGTGCTTTTGGTTCTACACCAGGTAATAAATCTAATCCTTTTACACATAATTCCAAGGTAGGACAATAATGCCATCCGATTATTAAATCCGTTTCTTTTACCCAGGAGATATTTAGATCTCTGCCATCACTTCGTTGACGACTCATCATGCGATATGCTTTAGGATCATCTAACAATATGGCACCGATTTTACCCAACTGCAATGGTTTGGTCCAGCCAAAACTCAAACACTGCATTGAGCCAGGTCGATACATATTGCGTTCTAATCTACGAGCACTGTCCCAAATTCGTGTATTACGAAATTGATATTCTCCGGTCCAAACCTCGTCAGTCATGGTGTATTCTATACCCAAGTGCGTCAGGGCCATTGGCACACTAATATATGTATAAGCTGAAAATTGACATTCTTTAACCTGTTCGTATCGCATACACAGCTCAATAGCATGTGTGCAACCGTCGGTTACGACCACATACGGTGCACCTGTATATTCAGCCAAGGCTGATTCAAAATTAAATAAGGCTTTGAAGCTCATTGACTATACCAGGCCCATACATGTTGTATGATATCAGTTAATCCAAATCGTGGTTGCCAACCGCTTGCGGTCATAAATTTGTTGGCATCAGCCACCAGTTGAGCTGGATCTCCTGCACGTTTTGGTCCGTGTAGATAAGCAATGTCTCGTTTCAACACAGCAGATGCCGCTTGTAATATTTGTAAATTGCTATGGCCTTGGTTAGTGCCTAGATTGTATATGTCTGATTTGATAGTAAGGTCAATGGCCGCAATATGTGCCTCAGCTAAATCTTCTACATGGATGTAATCACGAACGCAGGTGCCATCTTCAGTAGGGTAATCGGTGCCATACATTGTAAAGTCGCGGCCGTCGCGAACACTTTCTAACAGTCTAGCAATAATGTGGGTAGCACCGGGTGCTTGTCCATGACGACCTTGACTGTCAGCCCCACAAGCATTGAAGTAACGGAACGACACAAAGTCTAATCCATAGGCTTGATGATAACTCTTCAACATCCAATCTGTCATTAACTTGCTTTCGCCATACGGGCTAATAGGTTCAGTAGGATCAACTTCCTGTATTGGAGTCATGATAGGATTGCCATACGTTGCGGCACTTGAACTAAAAATAAATCTGGCACTGATCTTGTATTGTATCAACCGATCCAATAGTCGTTTAGTTTTAACAAAATTATTGTCATAGTATTGTTGTGGATCAGAAACACTAGGGCCTACCAGACTTGTGCCAGCACAATGAATGATAGCATCTGGATTAAACAATACAATTGAATCCAGCGCGACATCGCCGCTGAAATCTCCGGTGAGCCATTTGGCGCCCGAGTTAAGTAACCGCTCACTGGGTACGACACGATCAATTGCGTAGACACTGTGTCCAGCATCTAGCAATTTAAGAACTGTTTCGCCACCGATAAATCCAGCACCACCAGTTACAATGACTCTCATATATAATTTTTTCTCAGCAAAAACGGTATAATAATTTCATTGACAAATTTTTCGTTGTGCTCAGTGGTAGGATGATCATCAACTCCATACTTGCACGGAAAAAATGGTAATCCTGTGTCTACAGCCCACTCATATTGTCCGTTAATTGGCAAAAACTGATCATGATCAATTTGATTGTATAGATGTGCTGTATCAGCATGTCTTAAGATTTTATTTTGAAACAACTTATTTTGATTATAAAACACAGTTCCCATATACGTAGTCATAAAGTATCGAATCTTATGTAATTTCAAAAACCATTGCACTCTAAGTATGTGCTCATAAGTGTAAATGAGTGAACCTATATCGTCATGGAATGTGCTGTAATAGGACTTGGCATAATGATTTTTCCAATGAGCATTTAGTATAATCCATTTTTTATTTGTAGTGGGTGATAAACTTGTGTGGAGATAATCAGGATGATTATCAATATTTTTATCATTGTTATTTAGATAAAAATCGTGTCTATCTGGACCACTCCACATGATACCAACTAAAATATCCGAAGCGTTGTTGGTTTTCAAAATCTCAGTAATTTGATGTATGATCTTTCTACTGATCATTCCATTTCCTTGAGACTGAAGGGCTGTGTTTATAAATGGCACATCTAAATGATCAGCTAGTTGTATTGGCCATTTCCTAGGAGAATTTTCATCAGGCATTGTAAAACTGCAACCGCCAGTGACCAATAACTTGGTGTTCATCCTTTAATTTTCCTCACCGTATATTTTGCTTGACTTACATGATCACGATATCTATTGCCTGAACGATTCCACTTGGTAGCCTTGCATTCTGCAGAGCCTTCCACAATGGTACCAGCAGTTTCAATAATGTCACAGATACGATCAATGGTTCCATCGTTCCAATCTGAGATCAAACCCATATTGTGATGTGGTGCCTGCAACAAGTTTTCCAATTTGTGATAGGCATCATCTATTGACCAGGGAACATAGAGCCGGTTAGGGTCATCTGCAAAAGTTTCAGGGAAACTGCGATAAGCAGGATATAGAACGTTGGCTCCGAGGGTATCTGCTTCAGACACAGTGTTCGAGACCCAATCTTGCAGAGCACAATTGAACAGCACACGAGTATCGTTAAGGAGAGCATAGTAGTCGTTCTTAGTTAAGTTTTCATAGATTGTCAGTTTGCCTTCACTAGCTAACTGACGAGCACGAGCCACATACTCAGGATTATTACTGCGTAATGGGCCACCTTGGAAGATGGCAAACTCTATGTCTTTGTGACGACCTTGTGCATGATACATTTCAATGAGATCCATAAAGAAGCCAGGTTGCTTCTCTTGATCAAATCTTGCGGCAAAGCCCACACGCATCTTGCGTTGATCAAACGGCTTGATGTTCTGAACGCCACCAATACGCTCTAGCACTTCTGCCTTGCCAAATGCTAGGCCGCTAATATTATATATAGGAGCAGTCCATCCAGCAATCCGCATATGAGCAACCATCTCTTCGTTCGTGGCGAGAACTCCTGTAACAAACTCATTAACCATTTGTTCGTAGAGTCCCATCCATCGCGCCATACCCCATACATGTACGAAATCATCAGGATCAATGGATTGAGCAAGACAGCGAACAAACACGCGAGGCTGAGCATTTTGAGGAATCTGGTCCATAATATAAGGTAGACTCTCGATACCGGGTTGAAACATGTCTTCAAAGTAGATAACATCTTCATGTGTGACTTCTCCATTACGCATCATTTGAACTAGATTCATCATTTGGCTCATGCCAAAGTAACTGCGACCATGTGCATCCAGCACTTGTCCTACACTGATACTTTGTGTATTGTCAATAGTAGTGCCAGGAACGTAAACAATGTCTAATCCACGACGATCAAACACACGTCGATTCCATTCGGTAAGTTGTAGTGTGTAGCGGGCCTCATAACTCTCAAGTCCCATGTAGAATAGTTTACGCATAGCGACGTTGTCCTGCAAATCTGCGGCTATCTTCGTCCCACATGTTCTTGGCATGTTTACCCTGTGCAAATTTATTATATTGTTGCCAGGCATAACTGCGGAAATTATACAAGTCTTCCTCTCGGTACCTATAGCCGTAATCACGACAGAATTCCAAGTAGTTTGATAAATCTTCAAATGCTTGAAGAGCTCTAGGATTTGTACGATATTGGGATTTACCCATGATAGTTCCTTTTAAGGGAGGTTGATAAAATTTTAAATACTTCTTCATTGCCTTTGGCATCATAATGATTGGTAGAACCACCGTTAGATGCAAAGAGATTGCTAAAATCGATCATATTTTTAAAACTATAAATGGTTTTATAATCAATATTGGCAATGTGGATCACTCGATCTGCAATAGATTCAAGCAGTTGTTCAATTTCCTTACACAACAATCTATGTATGTCTTTTGCATAATCAAGATCAAAATAGTTTTCAATGTAATCTACAATAGGAACAAGATT
>Ga0114974_10000556_pt1 | contig 31049 bp, 25 predicted proteins | sample S_130206_EF_Meta_FD_87318 | JGI IMG/M metagenome (GOLD analysis project Ga0114974, IMG submission 87318) | Freshwater microbial communities from Lake Simoncouche, Canada to study carbon cycling - S_130206_EF_MetaG | ecosystem: Environmental > Aquatic > Freshwater > Lake | place: Lake... | reverse complement strand
ATTATTCATTATTTATTATAATAATTAATTATTATTATAATATTGATGTATTGATGTCTTGATGTCTTGATAACTGCCCAATCAACTTATGCGGTCGCTTTTATAACGCGCAAGTTATAATTGAGCGAATACATCAGATGCGCCGGTAATAGATTGTTCACATAGTCAATAGTCACCGCATTAGACACATATGAATTCGTAGGCTTCAGCTCATTCACATATTTCTCGTGTAGATTAAACATGTGCGTCCTAAATTGCTTGGGATACTCGCGTATCGGCTTCTCCTTTTTAATATAACAGTTCACATAGTTTGCATGCAAGTTATAGGTAAACGCATGCAACTGGTTGCGAAAATGAGTGAACATCTCCTGATGCTCTGGAAAATACTGCAAATACTTCGCAACTGCTCCCTCTTTTCTCAAGGTTAAATAATGATACTGGGGTTTAGAATGGTTCCCTCGCAATATTCGCATCTTTTCATAGGTGGGATTGCGGATTTTACATCTTGCGCCAGTTCTCATATTTTTAATAACCACTCCTACCACCGTATATGGTGTGGTTAAAGATGCATACATGTTTGTCAAGTCATCATAACTATGCCAACCGGTAAACTCTTGCGGAAACTTTACAGTAGTGGTTGTCCAATCATATGCGATGGATGGGCAAATTGGCATGACAGTTACCTCTTGCACATTAGTCAGTTCATTGTAATTGTGAATGTCGTAGGTTGCAATCAAATATAATTGTGGTTTAGAAAAGGCGACTACAATGCGATTTTCGGGATGTTGCATTACAAAACTGTAGCAAAACCTCTTATTCAATTTATTCACGTCTAACTGACAAGCGGCAGCGCATTCTGCGAACATGGTTTTAAATGTTTTACTGGTTGCACCTTGTCCCTTATAAAACGTGACATCCGCGCCAACATTATTGCGAGTTGCAAACTCAAACCCATTTAAGGCCTCGTCCCAAAAGACGTTAATCATCGTTCCCTCTACAAACTCCTCAGCCACAAGATATTGTTGCCATGCAGATTGCTCGGGATACTCAGTGATAAACGTCTCCGTAGATAATGATTTGGGAGGAGAAAAACAAACAATCTGGTCGGATGCATTCACAATGACTGACCGGAGCAAACCATATGTGTAAGTTAACTCCGCATTTAATGCGGACTTGTCATAATGGTATACACGGTACGACCTTTCAAAACTTTCAGGTAAATTTGGGCCATTGCATTTATCCACCTTTGTTTGTCTGGTGCACACAATATTTGGGTCGGTAACCGGGTGATCCGGATTAGAGACAATGGTCATAAAATTGGGGATTTTAGTCAAGTTGTATGATAGCATTGATGACGTATGTATAATCTATAATGTATTTTGGTCAAATGTCTTTATATCATATTTTTTTATTATATGATGCAATATAAATTTATTGGTTTAGTATGTTTAGTGAACCAATATATCAATATATCAATTATCAATATATCAATTATCAATTTAAAATTTCTTTATTATATATAAGATAAATGTCAAGTCAATTATCTGACATAGCAACAAGTAATCCAAAAAAAGCTCCAATAAAAATAGGCGACCCTATTAATATTGATGAGGCACAATTAGGCGAACCCATTGACGCACCTCTCGCAAATGTTGGGGACCAAGGACAAGGGGACCAAGAGGAAGAAGGGGCAGGGGACCAAGGACAAGGGGGCCAAGAGGAAGAAGGAACGGTGGAGGAAAACACAGGCGTTGGCCTTGAGCTTGGCGATATTATTGATATTGTCGCTCCATTGAACGAATTGTTAAATAATAACCGGTTTTTTATTGATTTTATTAATGAGGACAAAATCATTCTCATTGATTTAAAATCATTTAAGAAAATTCAACTAAACATTGATGAGAATGGGGTGATTGATAATAATTCCATCGCCAATATTGCACTAATCAGTCGCAATGAAAAAAAGGGATACGCGCGACAAAATAATCTTTTACCAGGTATATGGGTTAATATCCATTTTGGCGGCGACGTTCCTGCCATCATTACCGGCGAAATCACAAATCTAGAAGAAGACATGATTGAAATCACCACCTTCCCAGCAGGTCGCGTGATTTATATTCCATTCAACTATCAAGGCCTCCCAGAAAACCTACCCATTGAACAATTTGAAATACGCCGAAAACCAGAACCCCGCAAAGAAGCGTCAGCCGCATTGGTCGGCGAAGAAGAAGGAGTGGATGAAGGAGTGGATGAAGGGAAGGAAGAAACCGGGGAACCCGGAGATCAGGATGCAGACATTGACCCATCAGATTTATATGAACCAGAAGACATAGATGACACAGAAGAAGGCGATAAAACCGCATTGCAACCAAAACAGCAGCAAGCCATCAACAAACACATATTGGAAGACCAAATCGTGTTTGGCGAGTTTAATCAACCCATTCTACAGTTTGTTGAATTAGATGCGAAATTTAAACGCTACAATATTGACGTTCAAACCAATGACCTATTAGATAGCATGATGTCCACCATTCCTACCAATCAACAAACCCCAACTGTATTAAATAATATCCACACCTCCATTGAACGGTTTACCCAATTGCGCACAGAGTTTTCTAAATTCAATAAAAACGGGGTTATTGACCGCATGACAGTAAAGTCGCATTTGCATAAACCATTAAGAGAAGTGCTCTCAAGTAGTAGCTCAAACTTGTATTGGATTTTGCCTGTAGCCAAAAATGAGAAAAAAATGTATTCGGAAGACGCCGCAGTTGTAATTGTAGATAATGATATTCCCGACATATCGCGACTGCAATTTTATGAAGACATCACAAATATGTCCACCATCATTGAAGAAAACAAAACCATGCCCATCTCCAATGACCAAAACAAATACGTAGAGCTATATAATGCTTTAAACCCGTTCTTCACACCATTTTATAACACTAACCCGAACTCGCAAGAAAACGCCAATGTTCTTACCCAACAATTCGCCACTTGCGATAAATCCATAATTATTGATAACTATGGAGACCTACAATCCAGCGCAATGAATGCAAACGCGCTAAGTCGCAAACGGTTCTTTATGCAAAGATACAATACCGGCCTCACCCATTTAGATGTAATTGCAAAAACCTCCACCAGCATGGATACTGTAGTTGCACCGTTGACGCCTTCAGATAAGATGGCGATTACTTCTTACCTCACATTGCCTGCACCGGCCATTCAATTCTCCAAAATCAATTTGCCCGGTACTGATATTTTGGTGTCTTCCAATTTAAACACACAATTCTTAAATTATTGGCAATTGTTGAAAAAGAATACGCGTATAAATACGATTGACGTGCACCTAATAGATGAAGAGGCGCCGAGTGTTCATAGCGCAAATGTGGCGAAAAAACGGAAGGAAGAACAATCTTTAAAGAGTTACTTTGACAGCATTAATCATTTCGTTTTGAAAAGTCGCATTGGCGAGGAGGTCTCAAGCTCTGCACATTTCTTGAATTATTTGGATAAAGTTATACCAACCACGAAAGACATATTCAATATAATGGCCAAATACATTGTGGGGAAAGTGTCGCTTGTAAATATTGTGGACGTGTTGGAGCCATTTTTGATTTATTCAGGGGATTTAACGTATAAACAGTATCAGATTATCGTGGCATTTATTGATTGCAAAATTTCCAAATTTAATAAATCAATGCTTGAACACAAGCGTTATTTTAATGAATTGAAATATATTAACCCAAAAGTAGTCTTAAGAAAGGAAACTTTTCTTAGCACCTCGGTGTCAATGTTCCCAGACAGCAAAGTGAGGAGTGAGACGTTTAATAGCTATCTTTATCCATACCAATCCATACATAAAAGTGATTCAGAGTTGATGAAAAAAATCCTCACTGATGACTTTGGCAATCTCCTCAATTGCAGCGTGTCGATTTCCACCGTCTACCTAAAATACCCATCTCATGTAAGCGAACTACTTGAATTCTCCAATGAGAATTTAAAACAAGACCGCATTAAAGATGTCGCCGATGACAAGTGCTTAAACTACACCATCGCAAAAAAATATCGCGTAAAAACTGACATTGACGCGGACAATGGAGTAGAAATCTATTATGATAAAGAGTTTGATAAAACCCCCTATGGCATTTTGGACGATTATGTAAACGAAAGGAATAAACTCAACCAAGACGACTTTGAAAAGTTTCTCGTGGACAAGCTACAGAAAAAGCACAAGTTTGGCGAGCAAATGGCTGAAGAACACGCGGTAGCCATGATTATCGGGATGAAACCAGTGAAAGAAGGCGATTATGCCGTTTTTTTCAATTCCGTGCAAAATGCGTTTGAATTTTATGTCAGAGAAACCAACATATGGCGATTAGACGAGAACGCATCCAAAGATATGTTCCAAGGGTCGCCCGACACTCTATGTAACATTCAAAAAGACTGCTTGTACTCATTACAAAAAGTGAACGGCGTGTGCGAAAGCCTAACTGTAAACAAGGATAACTTGCAACTCAACGCAATGAACTCTATTATGGAACAATTTGACCAAAAATATGAAACATCCAAGGAAGAACAGACCGCCAGATTGATGGCACAATTTAATTATTATGTAACCATTATTGCAAAACTTAAAGAAATGCATAAATACAACAAGTTCAAACAAACTGTCGCCAATTATGAGCTTGGCCTCAGTTTAGTCAACGACACGGAAACCATCGTTTCCCCTTATTCCCCATTTTTGGATATTATTTTGGGGCAAGATGACATTGCCAAAAAATATGAAAACATTCTAAAATTCGCCCGGTTATGCACGAGACCGCCAATTGAACGCACCGAAAATGCCAACTTCCTTTATTGCATCAAAACAAACGTCCCCCTTTTACCACAATTTTTATATACTCTTGCAATGGCATTCATCAACAACCATGAACATTATGCCGACGCGCTACAGGATGCAATTCGCACGAACGGAGTTATCAGCGAAGAAGGCGACCGCATCGTAGACAAACATAGTGGTAAACTAATTACATTGGCCAACTTCAGCGAAGAAGAAGGGTTTGACGCCGCCGGTTTTCAACTGCGGACTAGAGAAGTGGAAGAAGCCGACTGGGCAGACATACAACCTGATGACCCCCCCGCTGGTCCATTGATACAAGTTGCAATGTCCGCCGAAACGCAGCTCATTTATAAAATTGTTAATGCATTGTCCACCGCAACCGGCATATCCATTCCCGCGCAAATGGAGTTTATTGTTAGAAATGTCAAGAATACAGTGATGACTGTCCTGCCTACTGAGGACGAAGTTGCAGAGCGCAACGAGGCGCTTGAAAAAAAGGGCAAACAACCCACCACCTACGAAGACCAGAAAAATGCCCTGTTTTTATATTTGACACTCGGCATGTTTATTATCGCAGTTCAAACCAATGTGCCTTCTATAAAAACGCGCAAATCTTACCCCGGATGCAGCAGCTCATTTGAGGGATACCCGCTTGAACCAGGCGCAAACAAATCGTTCATCAATTACATCGCGTGTATTGCGTATAAGATTAGGTCCAACTTCGCCCCTTGGAGCGTGCTATTAAAAAAGAAGGAAGAATATATTTCTTCCACGATTTTCAATTACATTGAAAGCTATCTTGCACAAACCCAAGAAGTCATTCAAAATATCAGGAGCAAACACGAATATTTGCAATCCGCGGAACATGGATTATTATCCAGCGACATTGCGTCCATATTCAGCGTTAAACGAATGACGACTTTTTTACCTTCCCAAATTCCAGTAAAGATGACCCATTTAGCGCCGGTTTCCCAACATTTTAATCAATCGTTGCTTGATAATTTGAACACTGGGTCTTATAAACAGACCGACCAGCTGAACGCATTGCAGGCAATTATTATTCGGTTCTCTTATGCGATACAGGAAGAAATGCAGAAAGTGGTGACAGAGGTTATTACAAAAAATGTTAAAAAACAACACAAACTCAACCTATTGATAAACGTCGGGGGCAAACTCGCGCTAGAAAACACGTGCTGTAATGAAGAAAACGGGAACAGCTTTTTACAATATTTCAAAGATAAAAATGCGGACATCGGCACATTCAATGATATCGTGCAAAGCTATTCCGCGATTATGCGCGATGTCAAGTTTTACACCACGCCGTGCTTGTTTTCAAGCAGAATAAACACAAAACATATGTTCCCTCCATTAGACGTTCTATTCAGCAGCGAAACAATTTATAAAACGTTTATTCATTATTGCAAATTTAACTCGTTGAAACCCACTCCTACCGTTTTAGTACCATTGTGCAATGATAAACCGGCGAACTTTAACAAGTTTGACACCATTGAAACCCAAATCGGCAAACTGAAGAATGACGGCCGCGAATACACCAATGAAACGATGCTCCGACTTCTATTAATCATCAGCAGCAAAAATGTTATCAACACTACCATCTCTCAACAAGTAATCACGCGGCTGCAAAAAATCCGCGCCATCATTGAAAACGTCTACGTGAGCCACCGTGCAGATATTATTAAAACTGTTCCTGCGGCGTTTCAGGGTCACATGATGACGGTAATGGACGTTTATGCGGTAGCAGCGCAGGCAGAAGAAGATGAAAATTTAGCGATAGATGAAATGCGCGATTATTTGGTGAACGCCAATAAAAATTTGAAAAAGACCATTCTTCAATTCATCAAAACGCACGGACAAGTGGGCAAAGGGAAATTAGATAAAGTGCATAACTCGTTGAACACGATTATGGAGTGGGGCAAATCTGTCGGTCACAATATGAAAACGGATGATATGCGCAGCTCTATTAATTTTATTAAAACATATTTGTGCAACTTCATTAAAATCTTTCCCAACGCAATTTTATCGCAAAACTCTTTAAATACTTTCAAGAAAGTCATCCCCCACCATTGGAACGTTTCGCCGAATGACGCCGCCAAGATTTCATTTGAAGTGACTGAATATTACAGCAAATTGCAACATTTTTATGGGAACAGTCGGCTCACCAATGTTCTTCAACGTGTACCTGTGGACCTAAATGTAATCCTTGAGCTTGCAAATGATACGCCTATCGGTGACGGCATTGGCGCAGGCGCATTTGATAAAAAGACCGGAATATACTTATTTGAGTTCTATTTTTTAACCACTTTGCACGGATACATCAACAGCATTAATTTAAAACCGGTCGCCGCTCAAATGCGCGCAGATGTAGACCTAGACACGCCATTTGACGGCGCACCTTTAGCCGCGGAAGACGTGGAATATGACGAGTATTCTAGCGAGATTAATCAAGGAGAACTAAAAGATATTAAACATCATGTCGCTGGACTATTAACGTCTTATTTAGAACTGATGGAAGGACACAAAATAATGGTAAACATTTCGTATGACTTTATTATGAATAGCGTCTTCAAAATTCAGCAGAGCGAGAAAGATACGTTTACGAGCAAGCTTGAAAAAATGTCGCCGGACCTCCGCAAAGTGGATACCTTGATGAAAACTCATAAATTGGGTGACTGGAATAAAGGTCTACAAAAAGGCTTGACCACTTACAACAAAAATTTGGATGATGATGAGTTGCGTGCTCAAAACGAGAGCTACCAGCGACTAGAGCGGCGGCTATTTGCCAACAAAGATGCAAACCCTCAAAATTTTGAACAATACGCAGACGATCTTTTAGCCGATGCCGAGATGGAGGACGCCATTGACACTGAGGAGTATCGCATGGACAACATTGGCGAAGATTATGAAGATGGCAACCCGTATGGGGAAGAAAATAATGAGGATTAATCATAAATCTCCTTTTGTGCCCATTTATTAGTTATATTTTAATTATTACATTCCTTTTATAATGTAATAATGAGCTCCTTACAGTCAAATAATCAAATGGTTGTATATTTGCAGCACGATGACCCAGAAGTTGCAATCCCATTTCACATTAGCATGTATGGATTAATTAGCGCGCACATCATCCTTGCAAATAGTGTTGTTTCTATATTGCATAATCATAAGTCATTAAGCATAATGTCATACTGTTTATACATCACTACACTACTATTTTGGAATAATTTAACGCATTCAGGAATAATTAGAAATATTGACATTGCTACTTGGATTGTAAATATAATATCTATTTCATATTACGATAGCTTACGGTTTGATGCATTGTATAAAGAATTGTGGGCAAGTGCTATGAGCTTAGGTTGTCTTGTATATTTATTTAATTCGTATATATTTTATTGTCAAACGACACCGGAGTCACAATATATAACAAATGACGACCAGAGCAATATTATAACAAAGTATTCCTATTTTTCAACAAAGTATATTCCCCCGAATACGTATAACCGCGAGCTAGCGTATTATTATGCCACATTTGTCCATATATTCGCATTGCATGTTTTGCCGCCAGTTACGTGCATGTATTGCATTATTTATAGCGATAATTCTCTAGAACATAAATATCCAGTTCTGCATTAGGTCAAATAAAAAAGTAAAAAAATTGTTATAATATAGTATGCTAAAACAATTTGCGCGCGACAATGTTACATTAGTCTCCATTATTGTGTTTTTAATCATATACAGTTTAATTCAAATGAACCGCCCGGCCATTTTCTATAACCTGGATGGAAGTATCCGTGATTTTGGGGTCGGCTATAAAAATAAAACTATTCTTCCTATTTGGTTATTATCCATTATTTTAGGCATCTTGTCTTATTTAGCTGTATTGTATTACATCTCTTATTCCCATCTGGTAACTTTCTAATTTATTATGCATTTATTATGCATTTATTAATGTATTCACAATTTTATGATTACATTACGGTGTTATATCACGGCTTTCAATTATTTGGCGCTAGAGTATAAGCTTGTCCCGCGGTCTTAGCAGCAGTGGATGCCTCTGTATTCGCGGTGGTTTTCAAGTATTCGGCACGAGCATCCGCGATTTGTTTCAAATCCTTATTACATCCGCGCGATATTAAATTATACGACACGATTGACGTGAGCAATAGCCCTGTGTATATATACCAAAGGCCTTCGCCAATGTTGTCCTTTTTAATAATCAGTTCTTTAAGTTGTTTTTTATATGTATTACGGTCGGCTTCGCCTACATCTGGTGTGATTAGCGGCGTAAGCACGCCCCATATGCTATTAAAATTTTCTGGGTTCATTGAATTTACTAAAATGCCTTTATTGCCGCATAGTTTCATGATGGCTTCCGCCGCCTTTCTTAGACCGGTGGATTTCTCACCAGTGGCGGTTTCACCTGCTTCCGCTAATGATTTCGTGATGGTATTTTCTAAATCAGAGTCCACAATGATTTTGCCTAGAATGTTGTTTGCATCATTGTATATGAAAAAATAACCAACCACGTCTGCGAAAGCCCCCTTTAATCCTGGGTAGACAATGAGCGCCATAATTACTGAGCCAAAAATGAATACCCACGGGATGATAGTAATGATTAATGTGGACACGAAGTTTTTGCCGACAGTACCCCCACATCGCTGAACGGTGGCGCCCAAATTAAATGCGAGCTGCTGTAACAAGACTACGAAAAAGTAGAGCGCTAGGCGCGACATGTTGCTGGTTAAATAGTCCGCATAGGTTAATTCATCGGTCCCATTATCAAATGGTAGCTTGAAATAATAAAAATATATTAGGGTAATCATAAAAAATGCAAATAACGACACGTACGTAATGTCCATATATTATTACACAATATATATTACTTAAGGTTATTTCGCCAAATTCACCTTATTAATACTATGCAATAATTATATGAACTTCAATGATGTGAATAAACCATTGTTGACTGAACCAGGCGTGAAATATTTCTTAAGCGAAACACTAAAACAGTGCAGAGACTTTAAATATAAGCATCATAACACCCTTTTAAATATCGGGATGTTTCTCCTCTTCATAACTATTTTAGGCATATTGCTCTTTTATAAATACAAAGGCAAGCTCACCCCAAAAGAGCGGCATGAAAAGGACAATCACAAGCGGCAATACATATTGTCTAAAATATCAAATTACCAAACCGCTAAAAAACGCGAACAACAAGAATTAATCACAGGATTGCCCCATTGGAATAATGAATATGAAGTTACTCGTCAGCGTCTGCGATAAACCCATTATTTAAATAATGCAACCTTCTGCAAATGTGTGTAACACCAATCATAAAAATATATTAATAAATTATATATGTCCGTCAATGAACCGCCTGCAACTATTGAAAACCTCGGTCCACTACAAGAAGTAGACCCCACTGTTGCCGAACCAAAACTCGGTGTGGTGTCCGCTGTCACCAATGTCGGGGCTCAAATCCAAGACCTCATTGCAAACACATTTACATCTGCACCTGCAGCGGAAGAACCTGCAGCGGAAGCCGCGGCGCCGGCAGAAGACACCGATACGCCTCCAGCTGCAGCCGCGGATGACACGGGTGAAACGGTGTTTGATAAAGATTATGGACCATCACCAGATTATGCTCCATCTCCAGATTATGCCCCATCTCCAGATTATGATGATGAATCCGGCGTGTTCGCGCCATTAAGAATAGCTAAAGACTCTTATAGCGAATGGTCCAATAATTCTTATAATATGCCTTCTACTCCGCTAGAAAAAACCATTTCATTCAATAATGATAGCGATGCGTCTTTTTATGTAGAGCACGAGGATGAAATGACGGATTATTATGAAGCCATTGACAGCTATTATAGTTATAAAGAGCATTATGAAAACAGTAAAACCGCCATTAAAAATAAAATTTCATCCAATCACGCGGACGTAAGCTGGAGACAAAAACGTAACTTGTATAGAAAAACTAGACCGGCATGCATCAATTGCAAACGCAAAGTGGGGACAGTGTTCGCGACAGAGTACGTAGAAGACAAGGCGGACCCGAATAATATTGATAAAACTGCGAGACTATTAAAGGCGCGATGCGGCGATGACAAGGAGCCGTGCACACTGGATATTCAAATAATGATACCTTACACGATAATGTTCGAAAAAATATTTGAAAACAATAAAAAATTAATAAAAACAATGCAAAAAATGATTATTGAAGAGAAAAATAACGCGATTTTTGGATACTCTCCACGCAATTCTGCGATACTAAAGTTTCAAACCATCAATAACCAATTGTCTACTGTGATTAAAGACGATGAATACGTGTCATTATTGTTTGAATACATCGCAAATAATTCCAAAAAAACGAAACTATTGGAAGAAACACATGCCGCATTTTATACCAATATTAATATTTTACGTGATTATCTCGCCGAATATGAAAAAACAAACGATGAACAATCTATTATAGATGCGGTCACATTGTATAATGACGAAATCTTGCCACAGCTTGAACAAATCGCAACATTAAAGTTTATGCACCAATCCGTGGAAATGGATAATAATGCAACATTTCATCTGGTTCAGCAAGAGGTCAACCTGCCAAACCGCGTTTATTCATCGTTAGACACCGCACGCATTGTTAAATATGTGGTGGACAATGAAAACATCGTTCCCAAAAAGAAGTCCTTATTAAAGCCTAATCCGCTTATTGCGGACGCTACTAGTAGCGCTAGTAGTGGGGCGTCAAACACCTCACTAATGACGACCACGAGCACGAGCCAAGGACAAAGTGTTGGGTCAAATTAATAACATAATAAAAGTGTGACATATGGTCAAAGTATGACATATGGTCAACAGTGTAGATAATATAATATAATATAGTATAATGATCCTCAATTATATTTCTATTCCCGTTTTTTTAATTAGTTTAGCAATTGGCCTATTTTTCGTATACGTGTTAGGTCCGGAAGAGAAAAAAGTCTTCCTTTATCCCAATCCTCAAAATATTTTGAACACCATTTATAAAGATAAAGCGGATCAATGTTTCAAGTATTCATCTAGCGAAGTAACCTGTCCCACAGACACTTCACAAATTCAAGACGTCCCAATGCAGGATTAACCAGTTATTAAATATGTGTGTCAAAATATATAGGCATTATATATGGTGCACTTGTCAAAATTTATTCATTCAAATACCGGCAAATTAATAATGTCCGCTATTCTAGGATTTGGGTTCGCTACGTTGTTTAGAAAAGTGTGCATTGGCAAGAATTGCGTTATTTATAATGCTCCGCCTTTGGAAAATGTGAAAGACAAAATATTTAAATATGACAACAAATGCTATAAATATTCGCACGAGAATGTGAAATGCGACACAAGTAAAAAAGTTATTGAATTCAAATAATGTGCACAAAATGTAAACTATAGGAATAACCATTGTGCAAATGCAAATGCAAATGTAAATGCAAATGCAAATGCGTAATTTATAATTATCCAACAATATTTAGATAATTATATGAGTAGCACTACTAATATTAATGATCTTCCAACTGACCCCGCCGGCGGGGGAAACAGCACTGGAAATGTATCATATAATCCAAACCCTAATATGATGTCAAATACCAACCCGGGCGCTCAACCTCCACAACAGCAACAGCAACAGCAGATGCAACCTTCTTCCTCATCCTCGTCTTCTCTAACTCTAGACCAAACCACTATTAACCAAATCATCAGCGGACTACAGATTGCAAGCAGCGCCGGCGCGACACAACTCCCGTCCAAAGATATCCCGAGAAGCACCGAAGGCATAACACATGACGTGCAAATCCAGCCGAATTATATGGCGCCGGCCACAAACCGGGATTACATTGTGGAGAATGAAACAAATAACGAGATTATTCAGGAATATAGCAGGAGCGCAACCAGGGCAAGCAAGCTGGACGACATTTATGATGAACTACAAATACCGTTGCTGTTAGGAGTGCTATACTTTATATTTCAACTCCCAGTAGTAAAAAAATATTTATTCAATTATCTTCCTTTTTTGTTTCATGTAGACGGCAATCTCAACATCAATGGTTATTTAATCACGAGCGCGCTCTTTGGGCTAATATACTATATATTGTCAAAAGTCATGGCGCAACTCAACCGGATTTAGTTAATGCACGTATTTTGGTGTCATAAGTAGAGATAGCCAACAATAAACTATACATTTCAAGATTTGAGCGTTTTCCTTTGTTATTTATGATGCATTCTATCTTAGACAGCATCATTACATTGGTTTTATAGCGTGTTGTTTTTTGTTCAAATGCATCATGATACGATGCATCATATGATGGCTTAATCTTATCTAACACAAATGCGAGGTCCTTCTTAGTCCACGATTTCATTAAACTGGTGATGCGCCATTTATGCATTTCAAACCAACTGTTGTAAAACTCAATCTTCAACAGTTTCTTTTGATTTACCACTTCATTGGAAAACGCACCAATAATTTTTTTGAGTTCCGCAGGCATGCGGAACAAGTTATAAACCACCTCATATTGTGCGGTTGATTTTGCAAGGTCCGCGGTTACTTGCGTTTTTTTCTTGTGCAATAGCGCAAGCATTTCATTGGATTGAGGTGGGTCTTGCAACATGTTATTAATTGTGATGAGAATGCTCTCATCATAATCACGGACAGCTTTATATTGTTCAATGTAATTCATTGCATTAACAGTTTATACAAAGGGCCGCCCTTTAAAAAGTAATCAATTTTATTTATTGAGGCATGTGGTTTTGAATTATTCGTATTTATACCCCTGTGGAGCAAATAGATGCGCGGGCGTTTGCAAATGAATGCGATTGATATTTCTCCTTTCATAATTAGAAAAAAGGAAGAAAAAGATGGTATCTACAAATTACTTGAAAATATTCAATAACTTGGACAAGGGTTTCTTCCTTGTTCCTGTTTTCTTCCTTTTAACCTTCTTTTTAAGTGTTACATTCTTAGGTTCATTCTCCTTTTCATTCGACACCTTATCCAGAGCCTTCTTATTAATCGCCAAGTCCGCCGGCCTGTACCTCAAAAACCATTCTTCAAACTCTTTACTGTTGCGATTATTTTTCAATTCCTGGAACTTCGCCGTCTTTTGCGCGCGCATCTCTTCTATCGTCTCTTGATGACCAACGCAATTAATACTGAACCGTTTTAATAGCCCATTTTGCTTCAGCCTGTTTCGCCTTTGCACCTCAAACAAAAACTGCGACATGCATAAAATCCGGTCCGGGTTATAGTTGTATAACGGGTTATCAATATACAAAAACGCCAAATAAAAGCTCAACATGGTATCTATAGACGCGACATTAATGTCTTCCCCATGTTGTGTAAACGTGTTGTAGCTATGGCACGCAAGTGGCTCATAAATAACGGCTACATTATCCTTACCCACCTTAATTTCGTAATGCGGCGCAATAATTTCGCCAATTCCCTCTAATCGGTGAATGGAGACATTTTTAATGCCGATTTCTTCTAGGCGCTCCTTGACAATTTCGGCAGTTAGCGTGGGCTCCTCCGACAGCACATCAAAATCAGGGTTTTTTTCCAATTTGGTCCGCATATGTCTCGGCATATAGTGCGACATCAGGGAGACCGCAAAGCCGCCGAAGAATATCACGCTTTGGTCAATGAGCGCCTGTTTTACCGTATTATAAATGGTGTCGTCATTCAGTTTGCTCGTCATTTTACGCTGAAATTCTACTGTATCACAGTGTTGTGATGTAAGAGGGTAATGCTTATTTAAAACCACTAAACGTTTCAGCACTTTTTCCCAACGACTGACGTCGCCAGCGGGGCGCGATAGTTCAAGATACATAGACATGCGCAAATAATTGGGAGGCGCATATAAAATTCCGCCCACGCGTTTTGCGTCAGTTTTCAGTTTGTTAAACAGTTCCGCCGGAATGCTGGTTATGTCTGCAACGGGAATAAAGTTCACAAACACCTTATATGTGCCGTGATGTTGACCGCTTTTTGCTTCCACCTCTTCAAACCCGGCTTTAAAATATATATTGGTCAGTTCTTTTGCATCATTTAACGCGTTGGCTGAAAAGAAATCATAATCAGGAATATCAATCTCTTTATTGTAGAACTGGTCTTGTTTAGGTAATATATTATTGATTGCCGTGCCACCGTAACATATGAGATGCTTCTGTTTTAAAAACACCTCAACAATATGCATAATGGATTTGATTTCGGGAAGAGCGGCGGTTTTTTTGCCCTGTATGTTTTCAACGGAGTCCACTGCCGCGCGCAAAATGGTTAATTCGCAATCTTGAAACGTCATTTTACGGTCGCACAATGGGTTGGAAATAGTTACATTACCGTTATTATATGTGGTTGCAGTATTTGTTGCAGTTATATTATCACTATTTTTATGGCTGTCTCTTTCAAATTTGTTACGATGATTGCGGCTTTTACTTTTGTGTTTGTTTTTGTTATTGTTTTTGTATTTCATAAATTTCATACATTATAACTATATAAAAATACATTGATAATGTTAGATACTTTAAATCTGAATGATTTAAATCTAAGTTTGATATGTAACCACATTTGTTTCAACAACATTGGTTTCATAAGATAACGCCGGATTTTGAGGTGGAGGCGCATCAATTGTTGGTTGCACATAACGGAACTTCTCCGGCTTCAATACAAATGCATACCCTGCCTGGTCAAAAAACAGGTTATTTTCCTCCAAATACGTATCCGTATTTTGAAACCTCATCGCAATAAATTGCGTCCCCGTTTCACGTATTAACGCCCCGCTTGGATTACTAGGGTTAATACCCTTATCAGGCATTGCCATTGTCATCCCCTGTTTATTGTGCTCAATGAGCTCATTTAAGTCGGGCGTATACTGCACATCATAATAATGCAACGCCCGCATAAAAATGGAATTACTTGTGATATTGACAAACTCATATAATTCTTTACAATCCATAAATGCGGGATTTGTCTTATCTACAATGAGAACTATTTTTTTTTTTAAATCAAGCAATTTGACATCTCCTAAATTATGCCGGCCATTTTCATAACTGTGGTCTTCGTTCAACATTTTATCTTCATACGATTTAAATATTTCGGAAAGATTTTTATACATTTGTGGGTTAGAACTGAAGAACCTTAAATGAATTATCAATGGGTCTTCCGCATTTTGGCATGTGGTCTCTGAAAACGCAGTCTTGGTTATTACATTCATCACATTTGCAAAATCAATGGAGTTAAACGTTTCCTTAATATGAAAACTATTCGCGGTAGAGGTTGCCACCACTGGGCGGTCATTGACGGAATAAATTTCAAAATCCAATGCGCGCACACCTTGGCCTAAAATGCTCTTTAATACACATAGAGACACGTAATCATTTTTATACGAGCCGCCACTACAGCAGTTGTATGCGGTTTTAATATAATAGTCACGAAATTTGTATTGGCACTGTTGGGCATTTTTATTAATTGCGACTAAACTAGTTTTTGTTGAATATTTTTTATCAAAAAACTTGCATTCACGGTTTTGCAAGTTGGACAAATAAATGTAGTAGATTATAAACGATATGACTAATACTATAAATAACATATATGCCCAGACAGTTGCGGAAATATTTTGAAGCTCTCTCATAGTCATATTTACAACTTCTTTCACACGGCCTATTGTATCATTAACCAAAGTAGTTGTTAATGCTGGATCACCAATTGTAGACATATTATATATTAGTATAAAAAATGTTTGTATTGTATTGTATTGTATTGTATTGTTATAAAAATGATTTATATCAATGGTTTAAATGAAACATTTAAAATAGTAAAGGGTTTAAAAAATTATCAATAGTATAATAATAATATAGTATAATATGCCAGGCGGGTTGATGAATTTAGTCTCTCAAGGACAACAAAACGTTATTTTAAATGGAAACCCCAGCAAATCATTTTTTAAAACCACATATTCTAAATACACTAATTTTGGTCTTCAAAAATTTCGCGTTGACTTTGATGGCTCTAGAACTCTTCGCATGACAGAAGAGTCTACGTTTACATTTAAAGTGCCCCGATATGCCGATTTATTGATGGACACCTATTTATCTGTTGCTTTACCCAGCATTTGGAGCCCTATTATGCCTCCGTCCGACCGCGTTGAACCAGACACAATTAATGCCGGCGCATGGATCCCGTACGAATTCAAATGGATTGATAATTTAGGCGCAAAAATGATTTCAAAAATAACCATCACGTGCGGCAATCAAACCTTGCAAGAATACACCGGCAATTATATTCTTGCCACGGTTCAACGCGACTATAGCACCGAAAAGTTGGCGCTTTTCAATAAAATGACCGGCAACGTCCCCGAATTAAACGACCCAGCAAACGCCGGCTCTCGCGTAAATAGCTATCCCAATGCATTCTTTACCGAAGAACAGTGCGGACCAGAACCCTCCATTCGCGGCAGAATGATATACATTCCATTAAATGCATGGTTCGGCACAAAAAGCCAAATGGCGTTCCCGCTAGTCGCCCTACAGTATAATGAGCTATATATCAATGTCACCTTTCGCCCAGTGAACCAGCTATTTCAAATTCGTGATGTATTTGACAATGTTAATAATTACCCTTATGTCGCACCCAACTTTAATGCATTCTACATGCAATTTTACCGGTTTTTACAGCCTCCTCCGGATTTGACTTTAAATATTGACTCCTATACAGACACGAGAACTGGTTGGAATGCGGATGTTCATTTAGAATGCACATACTGCTTTTTATCCAATGAAGAGTCGCGGTATTTTGCGTCCAAAGAACAAAAATATCTGTTTAAACAAGTGCGCGAAAAAACGTTCTATAATGTAACCGGCTCAAATAAAGTTCAGCTGGAGTCGCTCGGGATGGTATCTAATTGGCTCTTTTATTTTCAAAGGAGCGACGTTAATCTGCGCAATGAATGGTCTAATTACACGAACTGGCCGTATAACTATATGCCGATGGATTTAATCCCTGCGCCAACGGACGGCATTTATCCAGTTCAAAGAGTTTACGATGACTTTACTGAAACCGCACAAATCGGACCAGGCGTAAATGTAGACGGGCGTCTCACCGGATGGATGATTACCGGACCATATAATATTCAAAATGACAAACACATATTAGTCAATCTGGGAATATTATTAGACGGGTCTTATCGTGAGAATATTCAACCCGTCGGCATTTTTAATTACATTGAAAAATATACGAGAACTAGCGGCAACGCACCGGATGGACTATATTGCTACAACTTTTGCGTCAACTCATCTTTAACCGACTTGCAACCGTCTGGCGCAATTAATATGAGCCGGTTTAACCAAATAGAGTTTGAATTTAATACGATAATTCCGGCAATTGACCCGCTCGCACAAACTCTCACCATTTGTGACCCGCAAACGGGGAATATTATTGGAGTGAATAAACCTACATGGCGGATTTATGAATATAATTATAATTTATACGTCATGGAGGAACGATTAAATGTGATTACCTTTTTATCTGGAAATTGTGGGCTGATGTATGCAACATAAGTATTATATGGATTGGTCGCATTTGCATTTGCATTTAGGAATGCGCACACACATATTAGTCAATTTGCAAATAGTCAAATAGTAAAAATTTTATATTTGACTATTATAATATGAGCGATTTGTTGAGTGATAATACAAATATTATGGAAGAAAAAAAATTGCAACAAAAAACACGCAAGTCTACTAAGACAAATATGTTTACTGTAAAAAACTTGAAAAAAATAACACGGGTGACTCTGAAAGTCTTTATGAGCATAGCCATGCTGTTTTTAGGTGGCTCCATTTTTTGGTATTATGGAATTATCTGCCATGCAGGCCTTTTACAAACAGAATTCCCGCACGACTATTATGAGCGCGACTTTGAACCAAACGCACCCAAAACCGGATTTGACAAAATAAAAATACTCAAAACACAGGTTCCTATATATAGCATGGATGATGACCAGAATACAACGCGATGCTCATTCGTGCATTTTGATGAAGCGGACATTAACAAACAGTTTGAAGGAACCCTAAATGAGAAAGGCAAGCAAGAAAACGCCAGCTTATTATACAAATTAACCGAAATAAAAGAAGGCGCCGAAAAACAGGGCACCGGGTTTATTAAATATTCCTTTATAAATTATGTACAACGGCTAATTATTGCGGATTTTAAAGTCATCAGTACTTATTTTGAGTTTTTTCATAGTTTTTGTAATGAAAGCGTCGGCTTAATGCTTGGCGCATTATTTTTAATACCATTCGTGCCTATATACATCATTTGCCATATCGCATCCAGTATAGGGCTATATTTAATGTCAATCATTGATATTTTTAAAACTGGACACTATGACCCTAAAAATCACGAGGGCGAATCTGGTTGGACAAAAATATGGCAAATATTTTTCCCAATCGGGGGATCAATGTCTACCCCCGAATATGAACCTCTCACATGGGGTGGGCTCTTTATAAGATTGTTTTATTTGTTCTTTTTATGCACCATGGGCATAATGTTAAACGTTATCACATCTATTTTTTGCGCGCTTTATTCTGTTGCCAAAGTGTTTGCAATGGCCGGCACTGTAGATGTTTTAAAAAATGATAAAACGGATAACCCTGTCAAAACTAAACAATTCACCATTTTTCACCTATTGAAAAATAATTTACACTTTTATAGCAGGGGCTATTTAATCGCATTCACATTAATGCTTATCAAACAAATATATATAGATATGAGCCCAACTACTGCCATTGGCTGCATATTCGCAGTAATTATATTGGTGTTTGGCACAAATGTGTTCGCCAAATATGTAGTAGACCCGAATGACTTCTCCTCTTCCGGCGATAAATGCGACGCATCTGTTGATAGAGAGCCTGACGCACCCAAACAACAGGTTGACCCATCCGCGCCGCCTATGCCCGCAAATGTAACAAATGTAACAAATGTAACAAATGCAGAAAATATTGATGTTAATGTAGGAGACCCAACCAATACAACAATTTTACTGAAAGGAGGGAATAAACCATTAAAAATTGGATCATCTAAAACACAAAGGAAGAAACCTTCAGTAAATGAAGTAGTGCAATAAGTATTTAAAGATATTGATATTGTTTATATAAATGAAAAACACGAAAAACGCGAAAAACACGTCAATAAATGATACATTCCCATTCGTGAGCATTTGCACACCCACGTTTAACCGTCGCCCATTTATTCCCTACATCATCAAATGCGTAGAATACCAAACATACCCCAAAGACCGGATGGAGTGGATTATTATTGACGATGGTGCCGATAAAGTTCAAGACATATTTAAAGAGGCGATTAAGACTAACCCGCTCTTACCGACCATCAAATATTTCCCCAATTCCACGCACATGACACTCGGCAAAAAACGCAATGCAATGCACGAAAAATGTAGTGGCTCTATCATCGTGTATATGGACGACGACGATTATTATCCTCCTGAGCGCGTATCTCATGCAGTGGAAACTCTCCTTGCTCACCCAGAAGCCTTGTGTGCCGGGTCAAGCGAGATGCATATTTATTATGACGGCATTAACCAGTTGGTTCAATGCGGACCCTATGGGCCATCCCATGCGACTGCCGCAACGTTCGCATTTAGAAAAGAGCTGTTGAATTTTACCCAATATGACAACACCGCTGCAGTCGCAGAAGAGCGCCTTTTTTTGAAAAACTATTCTATTCCATTTGTTCAGCTAGACACTACTAAAACCATTCTCGTGTTTGCCCATATTCAAAACTCGGTAGATAAACGTCGCCTCATTGAAGAACCTAGCCAATATGTGGGCCCATCGCCCAAAACGGTGGACGACTTTATTAAACATCCCGATTTAAAAGCGTTTTATGTAGGTAATATAAACCCTCAGCTAATCACTTATCCGCTGGGAAAGCCGGAGCATAAACCGGAGTTGATGAAACAAATACAAGATATGAAGGAAGAACGGGAGCGAATGATGGCGCCGATGCAAGATATGTATAATAGTTTGATGGGACAAATGAATGAAATGCGCGCCGGGTTTGATAAAGTTATTGAAAATAAAGACACCATTATTAATGCGCTTATGAAAAAACTCAAAGAGTTGAAAGAAGAGAACGAAGCATTAAAAATAAATAACACGAATATTGAAATCGGACCAGCATAAATATAATAACTTATTTAACCGTAAAATAGCTTAAAGACATTTTGCAAAAAGATATTATAAAAGGAAGAAGTTATGGATTACGACGACAACTTTAACAAGGCGTTTCAAGACCACGACCTATTGGACGCGCATTCAGTGAAAAGCGGTGGTAAACGTGCGGCTGCGACAGCAGCACTTGTTCAGCTTACAGACAAACATTGCCGCACCATAAAACGCCCATTCAACAACATTTATAAGGATGGCAAGTTTCGCGAATTTGTAAACATTCGTATGTATTCCACTGGAATAACCGGCTCAAACATTCGCAATGCGGTTACCGGCGAGTATTCCAGACACATTGTCGGCACTCTAGAGCAAAACCTGTTTTTTAAAGTGGTCATGTCCACCGGCGAATTCAAGGGTGGACCGTCGCCAGTGCACCTATATTACATTAGCCCTGAACAATTTGAAGCGCACCAGTATTGTGAAGTGGATGAAGAGACCCGTAATAAGTGGAATGAAACTTATGCGGCCACTTGTGCAAAGTTGGGAATGTAATTTATTCAGTCACATATTATTAAATTTAAATGTAAACATTCATAATACTACTTAAATATTATTATGAATATAATGATTATTGGAATGAATGCGCAACAAAATCAAGAGAACCAAAATTTAAATGGGCTCACATATGGCCCGAAACAAACCAGTGTACTTTTGAAAACTACTTCTGTCACGATTGTATCCACATGGTATGCATTTAACTAACGCTAGTATGATTTTGCACTCTGTAACGCAGTCGTATTATTTACTTCTATTAATTATTGGCGCAATCCTAAATACACTTGCATGAGAAGATGCATTGATATTGCCAGTGTGCTTTCTTCCTTAATTTACCATATATACGTTGCATTTCATTCACAACGTGCATTGCAATACTATGCAATCACTGGATTAGGCATGTATTTTTATCATTTAGGTTGCGTACATTATAATGATAAAGACTACTGGAGATCCGCTTACTCACATAGCGTTCTCCATATATTGGCAAATCTCGCACAAATCGTGTTATATTCGGGAATTCGCGGCTAATCCCCGCCACTAATATCATCCGCAATATCATCTAAGTCTTCTGCGGTCTCTTTAATAAATTTGTCTAAATACCGATATATCCGGTTAATGTCTAATTTATTTATTTCGTAATTCTCAAATAGCGCCAAAATGCTCGCGTCATCCTCGCACTTGCTCTTCAAATCAATGAAAAAATAAAACAAATCATTCTTGTCCATACCTAGCTGCTGGCATAGCGACTGGATAAAAATAGAATTGTTGTATTCAGTGGAATATTTGGTGAGAACTTTGGTAAACCTTATGTCGCCACTGGCTGCCGCTTTCGGCTTTTTCTTAAATGTAGAGTGGTACAGCTTGTTGTTTTTAAACGTTTTAATCAATGAACTCAACTCGTTGAATTGCCAAATCTGTTTTTGAAACGTGATCCGGTCAATGTAGTCCGCAAAACAAATATTGTCCAACACTTTCAAATAAAATGGAATAGACGTTTCTTTCTTCATTTTAGAAATGCTGTCAATAATATTTTCATGCCATAGTAGCCCGACAATCGTGCGATCCGTCTCGTTCATTATGTTTAAATGCTGGTCAATGCTGTGAGGGATATTAATCAACTTTTGCGCGATTTGTTTCGTATCATCATTATGCGACTTGGTTTGAAAAATATTGTGAATAATATTGGTCCGAAGTAAATGCTTATTGCTCGTATAAATGTCGTAAATGTTTTTCAGTTTTCTAATGTCGCCCTGAACAAATTGGATAACATTGGTCTTCAAGTCGTCTTCAATCGTAGGCATTATCGCGTTAATAATATTCATTATCTGTGGGCAAGTGGGTGTCTTTAGTTCTATTACATTGCATACCTTCATCAATTCCTTGATTTTTTTATCAATGTGGTAATTCCCGATGCAGATGATTGGATTTAATGACACCTCTTCTAGGCGCTGTTTTTTCGTCTTTTTTGGGCGGATTAGTTTTATTAATGTATTAATACCGCCTTTGTCACCATTATTCATGCCATCAATCTCGTCCATTATGATGACGATTTTTTTCGCCTTTTTTTGGAATAAACTCATAATATTTTTGTCCGACATATTATGTTTTGTAATCGTATCAATAATCTGTTTATTACGAATATCGCCTGCGTCATACTTAATGACATCATAGTCTAACGATTTTAATAAATCCATTATAAATGTGGTTTTGCCGATGCCTGGATTGCCATATATGTATATCCCCTTTTTAAAGAGAAGGTTTTGCTTGCTCTCCTCAAAATTAGACAATATTTTTGTAATTTTAGCAACTTCTTCCTCTCTATTTAAAAAGTTATTAAAATCAATATTATTCATATTATAATAATATTGGTATTGTTTTTATGTTCATTTGCACTCAATTGGTTTATTGTATTGACACATTGATGCATTAATGCGTTAATGCGTTTAATTGCACGGGTCTACTCTTCCATAAGTAATTCCCTCCCATGCAGTTTTGCATTGATCTGCCCACTCTTTTTTTGCGCATGCACCTCTCGCGCCTATATAAGGGGCTACTGAAAAATTTTTTCCACCTTGTGGGTTACATTCTGCATCTTCAATAATATTTGGCGCATTTTCAGTTGGTTTACAATTGCCAGAACCATCCGCTGCCCAAAAATCAGGACATTGAGGCACAAGAGGAGGCCATACTTGCTTTGAGTTCGACTGTTTAATTTGCATTCCAATAAAGACTAATGAAACAATTAAGATGATAATCGCAATAATAAGCACTGTTTTTTGAAAATTAAGGGTTTGGAATAACCACCCGCTCGTGGTAGATACATTCTGCGCAACATCCATATTTATATATGCATATAAAAATTTAAACAATGCAATGAAAGGTTGCCCAACCAATTTAGGAAATTAGGAAATTAGGAAATTAGGAAATTAGGAAATTAGGGAATTAGGGAATTAGGAAATATTAATAATCCATAAATCATAAATCATAATATCACAATATTATTATGAGGACTAAGACTAGGCGCATGCAAACGAAACGCGTGCAAATAAATGCGCGCAATAAAATTCAAACCCTCAAAAAATGCCCGTCTAAATACAAACATTCACAACTTGTGCAAAACATATTGCGAGAATGGAAGGCGCAGACCAATGGCAATGGTCACATTACAAGAGACATTGGAACCATTTATAAATGCGACTATTACCTATCTTTGACAAACACAGATAACCGCGATACACATGTACACTTAATTATTCGCAATTTTTACAATAATAGTCGCGCGCGATCCGGGTCGACATTTGTTCGCAAATCAAATAATGTTCTAGGGTATTGCATTAAAAAACGAGGAAACCATTCTGCACCAGTTACAATTAATAGAACCCAAACTCCTAAATCCATTGTATCCACCATGTTGAAAAAACTCAGTTAAAATAACTAGGCAAATGAATAAATGAATTTAGAAATATTATAGGGAGTTGGTCCATTCTAATTATATTCTATTCTATTATATAATATAATGAACATTCGCAACAATGTATATGTAGACAAAAGCTCAAATGGTCGCGTTGACATTATGAAACAATATGCAGAGCCAAATACCAAAAACTTGTTCGCCATGTATGATAAAATCCCAAGTGCGCAACAAAACACCAACTATAGAGAACCCACCATCGGATTATGGGACGACACCACATTGTCTAAACTGTTCTTTTCAAAACAAAATATCGCCATTATACAAAACGGTATTCGCGCAGGCGTATATAATAAATCAAACGGACAATACGTAATTGGAGTACAAGATTTAGACGCCCTTAAAATTATCATGCGCAGCATATTTTTACAATTCTCCGCAAACCAGCTCACACACATCACTGAACAAATCAGCGAACTCAACTCGGTTGTACTTAATTATGCTGTGAAGCAGGTGTATGGCGAGGCTCAAGGATACATTAAGTACTTGTATGATGCGAGCAATATGTACACGCCACTCGCGCCACCAGTCATGTCTTCTACCAATGATAAACAGCTGGAACTTAAGTCGTTCTTTTAATTTGCACTTCATGTAAACGCAAATGGAACTACATGTTTCTCTTAAATGCGGGGAATATGTTAATATATTAAATCATATTAAATATATTAGTAATGGCAGATAAATGGAATGAATGGTATAAAGATTTAACACTTGATGATTGTGGAAGTTTTAGATATGGGAATACATTGACGTATGAATTAGGTTATAATTTTTTAAAACATTGTAATAAGATTGAAGATTGGGGATGTGGTGCAGGAGGATTTAAAACAACATTTACTAACCTGGATTTAAATAAATATATAGGCGTAGATGGCAGTAAAACACCATTTGCCGATGTTAAAACTGACTTGACAACCTACACTTCAAATGTGGATGGAATTTTTATGAGACATGTTTTAGAACATAATTATGAATGGAAATTAATTTTAGAAAACGCATGTAAATCTTTTACAAAATCAATGTGCTTAGTTTTATTTACACCTTTTAACGGGGCAACAAAAGAAATCGCGCACAATTTAATGTATGGCGTGGACGTTCCCGATTTATCCTTTGATAAAAATGAGTTAACAAATATTTTTGAAAAATATAATATAAAATATGAATTGAAATCATTTAATACTGTCACTGGTTATAATATTGAACATGTATTCTACTTAAATAAAACGAAAGTTTTTAATTTAGCGTTTTATACGTATTTTTATGGAAGCAACAATAACCCCGCATTTAAAATACCAGAATTACCATCATTGAAATATAAATGTTATTATTATACAAATAATCAGTCTATTATTGAAAATTTAAAAACCACAAATTGGGTTGGAATTTACGACGATAACCCAACAGAAGATGATTTAATAGAAAGTTGTATGGTTGGTAAACATATTAAAACAATGCCTCAAGAATATCAAGAATTAAAAGATTATGATTACCTGTGTTTTTTAGATAGCAAATTAGATAAAGTAAATGAAACATTTGTGGAAAATTTTATTGTTAAATATTTTATAGAACAAAATTATGCGTTATTGTTGAGAAAACATTGGTATGTTGATAATAATATATGGAATGAATTCAATATAAGCATTTTGTATCATGAGAAATATAGACTAGAACGTGAAAAATATGTAAAATATATAACAAATCAAGTGAACCATGGTCTAAGCGAAACCACCGTTGCACATTGCGCATGCGGGTTTTTGATTAGAAATATGAAACATAAAAAAATGATTGAACTCAACAGCACTTGGTATCAACACATTCAAGAGTGTGGCATCCAAGACCAAATATCTTTCTTTTTTGTAAAACAATTATTTAAAGATTACATACACCCTTTTACTGAAATCCCATTTGTTTAATCGCGCATTCAACGTAATGTTATAAATATTAAGTGTAATCATTATTTCGCAGTCGCCGCGCTCACCACTTTGAGCTTAGGTTTCTTCTTCTTTTCTGCCACCTTCACCTCCACATTAGATAACATGATCGCCCTTTCTTCCTTATGTTTCAAATATTCCGCTTGAAGCTCATCCAACTCTCTTGTCCACATTTGGTCCACCGTTGTTCCCTTGACCCTTACTAGGTCCGCCTGCTTTGCATCATGCTCTTTATTCAGTTTCTCCACCATTTCTTCCGTCACGCTGTCCATCGGCATCTTGATCAAATACTTGTAATCCTTCTTCGCGTCTTCGTCATCAATGCGACTAAACCCTTTGGCCTCCAGCATTGCCACCACTTCTTCCTTTTTCTTTTTCCTTAAATCAATTGTTCCCTCCAACAATTCATTTATATACCGGGCTTTGTTAGACAGCAGCACCAGCTCTTTCTCTAGTGATGCGATAATGTATTGCTTGCGCACACCATACAGCTCCAGCCGCTTACCAAAATAATCGTCAATAATCTGAACCACCGTGTCATACTTTTTCAGCTTGTCCTCATAATCAAACAAGTGCATATTTGTAGAACTCGCGCTAGTGAACAGTTTCAATAACTTTTCCACGCCATTGCAGCCGTTCTCATGCATTGTCGCCTCCAGTTCATCTAACGCGCCTTTAGGGAAGTCTATCGTTACATCCACCACTGTATCGTTACTGTTGTGCCTGCAATCTTTCACTAACGCCGGCGACTTTTTACCGTCTTTTGCTACCACCGGCTCCATCAACGTCTCCATCAACTCTTTGAAGTCCTGCGTCCAATATCCGACCGGCAATTCAGTAACCCGGATTTTATCGGGGCCCACCTTTTCATACACGCCTTTAATCAAGAACTTGTTGTCCGAGACTTTTTCTATTCTTCCTTTAAATCCATCATAGAAGGGAATAAAGTCTTGCATAAACGCTTCACCCCGGAGTTTGCATTTCAAATAGTCAATGATATCTAGCGGGTTATAACACATAATGTCCGTGCTAAATCCAGTGCCAATACCTTTTGACCCGTTTACGAGTATCATCGGAATAATCGGCGCATAAAACAGCGGTTCCACCGGCGTGCCATCGTCGTCCAAATAATTCAGAATGTGGTTGTCCATCTCCGGATAAATCAGCTTCGTAATACCAGTTAAACGCGTGAAGATATACCTGGGGCTTGCACTGTCCTTGCCACCCAACAATCGGGTCCCCATTTGACCATCCGGATAAAGCAGGTTGATATTATTGGAGCCCACAAAGTTTTGCGCCATACCCACAATGGCTTGGTTCAAACTCTCTTCACCGTGATGATAGCATGAATGCTCCGACACATAGCCGGACAATTGCGATACTTTAATACAGTGTGTCAAGTTGCGTTTGAATGACGAAAACAATATTTTGCGCAAGCTGGTTTTGAGACCATCCATCAGGTTAGGAATGCTCCGGTCGCAGTCATATTTTGAGAAGTGGATCAGCTCCTTATGAATGAACTCTTCATACTGAACATCTGTGCGACTGGTGTCTAAGTATGAGTTTCTGTCATACACTTTTAACCACCCTTTGCGGTCGTCTGCGCGCTTCTTGTTGAACACCATATCCACGGCGTCATCGCTGTTATCGCCAGTATGAATGAACCCGACCATCTTTTTCTCTGCGAAATATTCTACAAACTCTTTTTTGGTGCTTGTGCCGAGACCTTTGTAATATTTCGTGGTCCAGCCAGATAAGTTGGTAACACTTTTCCAAGTCTCATATTCGCCCTGATTATAGAATGACTTCACTTGATTGCCTTTCGTTGCTTTTAAGATGGGGGTATTCATAAACCCGATAAACCCGTTAATTTTGGCAAGAGTGGGCCATTCGCATTGGAACAGATTGATACAGAGGCCCTTGATATGACTTCCATCTAAATCTTGGTCCGTCATAAAGATGATTTTACCGTATCGCAAATGAGTGGCGATGTCTTCAATCGTGGAATATTCGCGATCGGTTTCTAGTCCCAGGATTTTCTTCACATCCGCGATTTCCTTGTTGTCGGCGATTTTTTTGATTGGCTCGCCGCGGACATTCATCATTTTCCCCTTGATAGGGAACACGCCAAAACGGTTTCTATCTTCCGACGATAATCCAGACAAACAACCGGCCTTCGCTGAGTCGCCTTCTGTAATTAACAGGATGCACTCAATAGACCGCTCCGTGCCTGCCCAGTTTGCGTCTTCTAGTTTGGGGATGCCGCGAATATTTTTTGTCTTGGTTCCATCGCTCTTTTTGCACGCTTTCATTTCCTTGACTTCGGTTAACGAACATGCCGCATCCATCACGCCCATTTTTGCGACCTTCTCAATAAATTTGTCGCTAACTACGCAGCTAGACCCAAACTTGTTGGAAGGAGTATTCATGAAATCCTTGGTTTGGCTATCAAACGACGGGTTCTCCACGTCGCACCTTAAAAACAGGATGAGCTGCTCTTTGATGCTAGACGCGTTCACTTTGATTTTTTTCTTTTTCTCAATAAACTCCACCAGTTTGCGCGTGATTTGCCCTAGAATATAGTCCACATGTTTGCCGCCTTTGCCTGTGCATATGCCATTTACGAATGACACCTGCATAAACTCGTGATTAGGCGACAATGCGACGGCGTATTCCCAGCGTTCATTCGCCTCCTCAAATACTCTAGGCGAAACCGCTTTATCGCCAATGTAGAGGTCAATGTATTGTTGGAAGTTTTTGATAGGAACTAGTGCACTATTATACCTGACTTTAATATTTTTGTCAGTGATTGCGGCGATGTCATACGTGCGTTTTTTAAGAAGCGCGATCATATCAGGAGTTAGCCCGTCAATGCCTAATCTCGCATAGTCTGGCTTAAACGTTATTTTAGTATATGGTTTCGTTTTGCATTTGGTAATCGTCGGAGGATGAATGGTGTCCAAGTTGTTTGAGAACTCTTGCACATATTTAAGTCCGCGAACGTGGTCCACTGTTTCTATGGAGCCAAACGTTGACCATATGAGCACCAGTTTAAACCCGAACCCATTTTTGCCGCCGGTGATTTTCTTTTCTGTTTTGTCATAGTTGGTGGAGGTTCTTAAGTGACCAAATATTAGTTCAGGGATCCAAATGTTGTATTCAGGGTGTTTTGCGACATCAATGCCGTTGCCGTCATTCGTCATAATAATGGTCCCGTCATCTTGAATGGTTACATCAATGTATGTGACTGGGAGCGCATGAGGAGCATTATTATCAACGGCCGCCTGCATTCTAACTACATGGTCTCTGCAGTTAACGACGCCTTCGTCAAACAATTTGAATAATCCTGAAATATAAATAATGTTCTTCTCGTATATTCTGGCGCCATCCTCGGCGAGAAGCCACATATGAGAGTCAACATTTTCAATAGACCCGATGTATGTGTCGGGGTTATCAAGAATATGTTGTTTGTCAGTCTTTTGCTGATATTTATTGGAAAGTTCGGTAGATACGTCGGTGGCGTTCATTGTTATAAGTTATAAGCTATATTAATTTACACAATTCTTTTTAATATTGTTCAATTTTAATTTTTAGCATATTTTCATATTTTTATGTAAATAGTTAATGGACATAAAAATAAATTTATGATAATATAATTATAATATAACAATGGTAAGAACCTCAAATATTAGAAGAATTCTTGAAAGAACCAATGCAAATAATTGCAGTAATTATACTGCAAGTCAAGGTCAAGGCGCGAATGGAGGTGCAAACAATATAAATAATGTTAACTACATTGAATTGTTATGTCCCAAAATTGAAATACCTATAAGCCAGACTGCCGGCAATGACCCAAACCAAACCACAATACAACGCATTTCTCAACAAATAAGGAACCCTTTAGGAGGAACTACAGTATTTGGCATCAATGGCAACCCAATTCCTGTAAACTGTTTAGGAAGACGGGAGGGACAATCCGGAGGCAGCGGCGCGCCAATACGTAATACTTTTTAGAATAGTTTTGACTATGCGTTTGATTATTTATTATTAGTTATTTATTTAAATAAAACTATAATATTATTTATTTTCTAATTAATAATATATAATGGCTCGTTATACAAAAACCGCAGATGGAAAATACCATATTCAAGGAAAAACGTTTGAGATGTTGGTTGGCACTCGCGCGCAGGTCTGGCACGGAACCGCGTACAAGACGTCAGGTGGTCTTAAAAAGACGGACCTGATGCAAAATAAAGCGGGGAGAATTGTGTCCGAAAAGAAGCATTTCACCGCAAAACGCGAGAACCGGTTGGTAAAAAATGGCTTTGGCACGGTCAAAGGACGCTTCGGATTTGTCCGCATTGGCTCTAAAAAGAGACGCTCTCAAAAAAAGAAATAAAATAATTCTACAATTTAAAATATAACACGCACATTCTAGACTTTATTCAAAAATTGATTTAAACATTAATCTAATATTTATATCATTAAATTAATGTGCATTTATAAT
>Ga0114974_10000554_pt1 | contig 31148 bp, 46 predicted proteins | sample S_130206_EF_Meta_FD_87318 | JGI IMG/M metagenome (GOLD analysis project Ga0114974, IMG submission 87318) | Freshwater microbial communities from Lake Simoncouche, Canada to study carbon cycling - S_130206_EF_MetaG | ecosystem: Environmental > Aquatic > Freshwater > Lake | place: Lake... | reverse complement strand
TGCAAGAGATGAAAGAACTTGTGATGTTTGCGGACCAATGAACGGTTTGGAAATTTCGTGGACTATGAATTTTAGTACAGGCGACCAAATGCCACCTGCCCACCCTAATTGTCGTTGTACTGCGGTAATTGTACCTGCCGAAGAATCTTTTGCTAAACATTTACAAGGGCGCCACAACCAAAAAACTCACGGCGGCGGTATGGGTCCTAACTGGCAAAAGGGCGAGTGGCATCAAATGAATGATAAAGAGTATGTTAGTTTTATTAGCGACTCTAATAGGTTAGCAACAGGAAAGTCCGAGAAAAGAGTTATTACTAAGACGGAATGGAATAGGGATTACGCCTTAAATGCTGAAGGGTACTTAATAGATAAACCTACAAGAGTTTACAAAAATGGTAAGATAGTGGTTTTTTCTAATCAGTCTGCTAGCCCGTATCATACAGAAATTAACGAAGCCTCGTTTATGAGAGATGTCGATGACTTACAAGAAAAATATCCCTTAGACCAATTAGTAATTAGAATAGGCGACGATATTACAAATGTTACTAAAGATACGGCTTTTGGCGCGACAGTACGAGGCGGTCAAGGAGGTCGGTTAATGTGGATTAAAGGTGATGCGCTTAATCCAAATCAAATGCGGCAAGGCGGATATGCAATGGACGCTCAATTTAAGACAGGGGTTAGAACTTATGTTCTTACTCATGAATGGGGTCACGCTATCGATAGCCCTGATATACCATTGGACTTTACTTCTAAAGATAAGTTAATCAACGATACTTTAAGTCGCACTTATCAATCACTAGGCCTAGATGTGGCAGGCACTAAACTAATGAGCACTTACGGCAATAGCGACCCTTCTGAAGCCTTTGCTGAAGGGTTCTTAGATTATGTTGTAGGTCAAGACAGAGGTAAGCCATCAGTTAATCCATTAGTAATGGCGATGGCTCAAACGTTCGGATGGGATAAACCATGGAAGAAGTAACTCCAGTACTAAATACTTGTACTAAATTAAATTATGGAACTATGCCTGACCAAGTTCTAATGGAAATGGCAGCAGAAGATAATTTAGAGGCATTGAAAGAGTTGCAGAGGCGCGGAGCCTTCAAAAAGCCTGTTAAGGGGTAAACTAAGTCTATGCCATACAAAGTCGCTACAGATGTCGAAGGTTGTTCTGCCTATGCCGTGATTAAACCTAATACAGGAGAAATGGTTGCTTGCCACCAAACTAAAGGTGAAGCAGCAGCCCATGTAAGAGCCTTGTATGCCAATGTTCCTGACGCGGTTCAAAAAGCCACGGCAGAAAAACTATTAAGCCTTTATGAGAAGTTAAATCAAGAGGAACTTAATTCAGCCGCGCTAGTCACACATCACTACATAACAGCCGAATTGACTAAGCGCGGTTTAGATTTCAGTAAGGACGCAGCGTTTAATACGCCAGTTATTCTAGATACTGAATTAGTATTTGACGGAATCGAACTAGAAGAACTATTTAATGGTGAAGAGATGCTGGTTGAAAAATACGTGGACCAATGGGAAGAAGGCGAGTACGATTACTATAAAGTTGCCTTTGGATTAACTGGAGATGGCGTAACTACTTTAGTTGAACCTATTGAAGATGAATTAGAAAAGGCCTCAGATACAGATACTTATACTCCACCTGCTTCAGTTGCTCGCGCTGCTAAAAGAGCATTGGAATGGATTAGAGAAGGACATGCTGGTGGAGGCTTTACTAGCGTTGGTCGCGCTCGCGCTGCTCAATTAGCCGCAAGACGCCCAGTAAGTTTAAGGACTATTCGCCGCATGAATTCTTTCTTAGCCCGCCATGAAAGTGATAAAGCAGGAAAAGGTTTTAGTCAAGGGGAAGATGGCTTTCCTAGTGGCGGTAGAGTTGCTTGGGACGCTTGGGGCGGAGACCCTGCAAAGAGTTGGGTAAGTGGAATTATTGACGGTGTAGAAAAGTCTTTACGCTATGAAGAACCTTTTATGAAAGCCGATGAAAGAAAATTTACCTTAGGACCCCTTTATATTCCTAATACAGAAGACGCTCACTCTGAATGGACCGATGCTGATGAATTACAGGTTGCAGTATGGGAGTATGTAAAGTCAGGCGATAGAAGAATCCGCTTACAACATAACAAAGATGTAGTTGCGGGTGAGTGGTTAGAAGTAATGACTTTCCCTTATGAGTTAAGCGTTCCTATGATGAAAGCCAATGGTACGACAAGCCAAGTTACATATCCACCTAATACAGTTTTCATGGTAGTTCAATGGAATGATTGGGCTTGGGACTTAGTAAAGGCAGGAAAGTTAAGAGGCTATTCAATCGGTGGCAAAGCAAAGAGAATAAGTGCGGACTTACCTGAGCCTGAAGAAGTCAAAGTGGAGTTATCTTCCCCTGACGTTAATAGCGTTCATGTTGATACTATAATGAAACCATCAAAACGAAAGAAGAAAAATGGATGAGAAAGATTTTAGATTCTTACCGCAATCGTCCTGCTGTTCGAGCGAGTGCGCTTGCTCTGTTGCTGTATCTGAGTCCAATCTTGTTATACAAATTCCTAAAGAAAAAAAGGCGGAATAGATAATGGGGATATTCTTAAACGATCACGGCTTAGAAGAAGAAGTTGCTAAACATGGTAGCCATAACCAATCTAGCCACGGAAGAAAAGGCGGGGGTGGCGGTGGCGGTTCTCAGGCGCCAGAGGAGTTCAAAGATAAATTAGTCGAAGCGCACGAAGGCCTAAGTAATATGATGGCAGGAGCCCAGAAACTCGTTGATAACGCTAAAGATAGAAGGTCTTTTGATATGGCAAGAGGCGCAGTTAGAGGCTTCAAAGATGTTCAGAGCGCATTAGGTAATAAAAACAAAATGAAGCAAGTCAGGGTCAAAAGAAATTCCAAAGCAGCACAAATAATGAAAGCACCTGGCACATTAGCACCACTTCAAGATGGTTACGCAGAAATGGTTGGTTATGTAAATGCCGCTACCTCAGCACTTGCTCAATATGGAGACTTATAGTGTTTCTCTATAACACTGCACTAGATAAAGCCAAGTCCTTAAAAGAAGGAGATATGGTTTCATGGAACTCATCAGGCGGTAGGGCAACAGGTAAAGTAGTCCATATCATGGATTATGGCACTTTAGATATTCCTAATACTAAGTTTAAGATTAAAGGCGAAAAAGATAATCCTGCCGTACTAATTCAATTATATCGAGATGGTAAAGAAACAGATATTCAAGTCGGCCATAAAATGAGTTCTCTAACTAAGTAAGTGCTTGTAAGGCCTTAGTAAATAAGGTAAATTCAAGGCAATGCCAAAAGGTAAAGAAGTCCCTGATAAAACTATCGCGGTGGTAATAAGCCCACTAGTTGATAACTCTAGTTCAGTAGAAAAAAGAGTACTTAATTTAATACAAAGGCCAAAGAAAACTAGAGATTGGTTTACGCCGCACTTTTATAGATGCTTGCCTTTAACTATAGGCAACCAATATGGATTTATCGTTACGAATGAGTTCGACTTTTCTTTTACTTGGGACGGCGGGAGTGATATAGGCGCTGTAACTTTTGATTTTTATGAAGAAAGAGAAACTCTCGATAGAAAACTATTTATGATAGAGAGTCATTTCGGTTCAGGAATCATAACTATAAGTCCACCTATCACGCTAAAAACTCCTAAGGGCGTTAATTTAATGACGATAAACCCACCTAACTATGTTATTCCAAATATAACTGTTATGACTGGAGTGGTAGAGACAGATAACTTAAATAACCCCTTTACATTCAACTTAAAAATTCAAATGCCTAATCTTAAAGTATTTATACCTGCGGGAACTCCGCTTGCTGGTTTCATTCCAATTCCAAGATATTACGCTGATTCATTTTCATTGAAATTAGCAGAGGAAGTTTTTGACGAAGAAACAATGCAAGAAAGTCTTCAAACTCTAGTAGATACAGTAACTCATAGGCGAGAGGTAGAAGATAGCCTTACAAACAATATAGGAAGGCTGTACTTCAAAGGCCAAGATGTTTATGGCAACGAATTTTTAGACCATCAAAAACCTTAAGAGGACTTGTGCTACTTAAGTAAATAAACTAGGCTGGTAACATGTTCAATCGCAAAAAAGAACCGCTAATGACTTTCCTTACTAATGTTCCGGGCTTAGCAGAAGACCCTTTATGCCAACCGCAACCTGCAATGAAATTCATTCCTGACGCTTGGAAGAAGGTTCCGCGATTTTCACCCTTAGGTAATTTTGGATTAAAGAGCCAAAGAAGAAGAACGATTAAAACTTGTCCTAGTTTTGTTGATTGGTTTACTACAGGGGTAATACTTCCCGCTTGGTGCGATATGTCTTTTAAGTACGATAAAGAAAGCAACCAATGGTGGGCTCAGGCTGGCATTGGAGAGTATTACACTATTAAAGCGCACCCTCAAGACCAAATGTTAGACTATATGGATTACAAACATAGAGGCGATAAAGCCCAACTAATTTTCAAACTGAATTGCCCTTGGTTCTTAAAAACTCCTAAAGGGTACTCAACTCTACAACTACCTCTTTTCTACCACGCGGACCGCGATTGGCAAATAGCCGCAGGTATGTGGGACTCTTGGCTTTCTCACGCTTTAAGCCAGCAATTATTTTATTTTGGCGATGGCGAAGAAGTAAATATCAAAAAAGGGGAACCTTTAGTACATTACATGACTTTTAAGAAAAAGAAGACTAACTTTGTATATCGATTTATGAAAAAAAGAGATGCGTATAATATAGAAGCATCACAGACTAGAATTAACTCAAAATCAGGCGGAGGGCTACAGGCAATATCAGATGAACTCTAAAAGAAATCACATGGCTTGGGTGGTAGCGCTTGGAACTATGCGGCATAAAAAATACTGGACGCGGGCTAATACAGTAGAGTTTTTTGCCTTTCTTGCTAAGGGCATAATAATAATTCCGGGCTTGCTTTTTGATGTAAGTATCTGGTGGTTTTATATCTTTGCTTTAATTAGTAGCCTCGGCTTAATTTGGTCCTCGACTGTTAAAACTATTCCTACTTTAATTTGGTTCAACATACTTTGGAGTGCGCTCGCGTTGATATTTATACTGAAACACTTTGGGCTACTACTTTGAAAAAAATAATCGTTGCAGGTGGGGGAACAGCAGGGTGGCTAACAGCCTTATATGCTCAACGCACCTTTCCTTTCGCTGATATTACTTTAATTGAAAGTGAAGAGTATGGCATTTTAGGAGCAGGTGAAGGCGGTACACCGCACCTAGTAGAAGTTTTAGAGTTTTTAGAAATATCTATTCCTGAAATTATTGCAAATTGCCAAGCGACTATCAAAACTAGTATTAAATTTACTAATTGGAGTTCTTCGCGAAAGTCTTATCATCAACCCTTCTATGTGAAAGATAGCGTTACTAATGATTATTCATGGAGCCTTAAAAGCCTTTATGAAGAAGAAGTAACGAACTACGCTCATTTAGTCGCCCCTACTTTTGATGACGACTTGAAGGATTATTCATTCCTCGAAAAGTCAGGGGAAAGTAATAAAGTTCCTTTTGTTAAAAACCCAGAAACAATGCTGATAGAACCCCATAGTAGTTTCTCTTTACACTTCGACGCTCGCTTATTAGCGGCATACTTAAAGTCTGTTGCCATAAGCCGTGGAGTAAAGCATGAAGAAGGAATCATCTCTGAAATTGTTAGCGATGAAGAAGGCTACATAACAGCCCTAAAAACTAATAAGGTTTTTTTGCCGTGCGATTTCGTTTTTGACTGCACAGGTTTTAGAAGGTTAATAATTGGCAATTTCTATAAGAGTACTTGGAAGTCACATACTGACAAGTTACCTTGTAAAAAGGCACTTCCTTTTTTTATAGAAATGGGTGAAGACGTTCCGCCTTATACAGAGGCTATCGCTATGAAGTATGGCTGGATTTGGAAAATACCTTTACAGAATAGATATGGTTGCGGGTATGTATTCGATAGCGATTATATTTCAGAAAAAGAAGCCGCGGAAGAGATAGAAAGTTACTTAGGCTATGAGCCTCATTATCCTAGGGCAGATAAAGGTGCGTTTGATTTCACAGCAGGGTGTTATGAAAAGATATGGATTAAGAATGCTTTCGGTGTAGGACTTTCTACAGGTTTTATCGAACCGTTAGAAGCGACTTCTATTATGCAGGCCATCGTAATGTTAAGAAAGTTTATGAGTAATGTTGCCAATTTAGAAGTTAGAAGCGACCAAATAAGAGATAAGTTGAATACAGTCTTTTTAGCCCAGACTTTGGAAACTGTAGATTTCTTATATCTCCACTACGCCTCAGCGAGGAAAGATACTGAATTTTGGAAAGACTTTTCTACTAGGAATAAAGCATCTCACAGAGTCCAATACCTTTTAGATGTAGCCAAAGAGAAAGTCTTGACTAGGAATTTCGACTTCTATGAAAGCGCTTTATTTGAGAGTATCGCGGTTAATTGGATTTTAATTGGCAATGGCTTAATAGATAAGCAAACTTTATTACGTTTAGGAGAACCATACCTAACGCCAAGTAAGAGGCAAGAGTATGCAAACTTAATTGCTAAAGATAATGCTTTGATTGCTAAGTTTATGAACCATAAGGAGTTTTTAACGGCTTTAACCGCCATTGCTTAAGCCTCTATGCGATAATAACTATTAAGTTACTGGAACTAACTTAATGGGGATTACGCTTGAAAACTCTGCGTTTATTATTTGCTGCTTACTTGTTATCAGGGTGGCTATTTATTACTCCTGCCTACGCTGAAGGAGAGCCTGCACCTGAACCTGCTGTAACTGTTATTGTTACTAATGGCGGAGATGATGTTAGTTATCAAGTACCCTTAACAACTACAGTTATTTTTGATGAAGTAACTTATTCAAATGTTTACGCAACGACTAACTCGGTAATAACTTTTGGTAATCCTGACGGAACTTATTGGACCTATCCCACTACTCCTTCTGTATCTATTGAATCTAGGGACTGGTGGGCTTTGCCAAACCGTATGCCTGATACCCATTTCATAATTAGAGTCAGCGATGGCGGTTTTCAAGTAGATGGGGCTTATCGCCCTTACGGAACTCTAAATGGTGCCGTTACTAATATCGTAATTACTGCGCAAATAACTCTTACAGGCCAAGTTGAATATACCTATAACGTAGAAGGACCTTTGTATGGCGATGAAAGAACTGGGGCTAGATTAAATGATGGAAGTATCGTAACATTAGAGGCAATCGGCATAACTGAAGTTACTGCGCCTGTAGAACTTGCCCCTGAACCAGTAACGCCTACGCCAGTAGAGCCAGTAGTAGTGCCACCTGTTGTTCCAGTAGAGCCACCAGTGATAACACCAGAGATAGTAAATCCATATATTCCCCCTCAGATTATTGTGATAGATACAAACCTAGAGCCATTGCCCACGATAGAAGAACTAATACCTGAGCCACCCATAGAAGAACTTTTAACTGATGGGGAATCTGTTCCTGTTGGCGAGTCTTTGATAGAAGAAACACTAGAACAAGCGACACAAGAACTAGAGCAAGAAAGTCAGTTGGAAGGACCACAAGACGAGCCTACCAACGAAATGGTAGAAAGCCAAGAACCTATTACACAAGCCGAAATGAATAATTTAGTTGAGGACTTAGTTTCAAACGGGCAAGTTACAACAGAGGACGCAGTAGAGATACTAGAAACCTTATCTCAAGACGGAGAAATTACTCAAGATGAAGTAAATAATCTCTCTGAAGCATTAAGCGCCGATGGAACTTTCACTGAGTCTGAAAGAGAATTAGTTGCTGAAGCCTTAATTGAGTCGGCTGAAGGTGAAGCAGTAACAGTAGAGGCTATCGCTGAAGCGGGAATTACTTTAGACGACCTTCCACCTTCTACGCCTGTTGAAGTACGCCAAGACGCTAACGGAAATGAAGTAATCGTAACTGCTGAAGTTGCCGCAGCCTTAGTTGTATTAGAGAGTCCAGTAGAATTACTTACAACTATTTTTAGCGACCCTGCTCAAGCCTTATTGGCTATTAGCAGTATCGGAGCAGATATGTCTGATGAGGAACGGGCCGAGTCAGAACAAACAATCGTTGCCGCAGTTATCGTAAGTGGAATAGCAGTCCAATCTGCCGCTTCCGCAGCCTTAGCAGGTAGCGCTAGTTATAGAAGGAGGATGTAATGAAAAAATGGTTCTCAGATATTGCTAACCAAATTTGGACTTTGCTAGGTATGTTTGTTGCTTGGGTCGTCCTTGACGGTTCCGCGAAAACTGTAGTAGGTTATGCTATTATTCTTTCCAGCGTATTATGGATTGCCACTTTCCCGCTAAGGAATTCTGAAGAGGAGTAATGGTCGATTTAACTAGTTTCTACGTTAACAAAGCAGAAGGTTGCCCTGTCGCGACTACTGACGTAGAAAAAAATTTAGCCAACCGAAAAGACGCAATTGATAAAGCGGCTTATGGTCCGTTAAATCCAAATGAACCTAATACTGAATTTTGGCAAAAGAAAGCAGACCGTTGGGATACAACAGTCGCCGAGGCGAAGAAATCTAAGTGCGGAAATTGCGCGGCATTTATACAAACTCCAAAGATGCTCAACTGTATTAAAGACGGATTAGCGGCTGGAGATAGCGCGGCTAATGCTTGGGATACTACTAGGGCTGGAGACCTCGGATATTGTGAGGCTTTTGATTTTAAGTGCGCCAGTAAACGCACTTGTGATGCTTGGATAGTAGGCGGACCTGTTAAGTGAGGTTAAATAACTTTTAATGGCTAGTCCTAGACCTTGTCCTTTTTGCAGCAAAATTTTCAACCCAAAGTTTGGCGGACAGCCATGGGGAACTCAAGTAATTTGCAACGACTGCTATGTAAGAAAAAGTTTAGATTTTAAGAATCGAAACACGCCAACAAAGTGAATCCTCTAGCCTAAAATCAAGGCTAGTACTCGCTAAACTAAAGACTATCGTGTTACTATTCTATCGGAATAGGACCGCGTACGTAGGAACTATCTATGAAAAAGGAGAAGTATGGCCAAGGCCCGCAAAATGGTTGCTCTCAATATCGAGGAAACTAGTGGCGTTGACCACCCTGCTCACCTTCATGAAGGTTGGTTAGTCATCAAGTCAGAGAATTTAACTGGCGTGGACGACCTTCTTTCAGACCTAAGTAATAATACAAATAACTCAAACGAGTTCCAGAACGGGACTGAGGAGGAAGCCATGTCAGAAAATAATAACGTGGAAGTAACTTCTGAAGTCGTGTCTACTGAAGAAGTAGATAAGGCGATGCAAGAAGACAAGAAAAAAATGTCTTACGACGAAATGATGAAAAAAATCAAAATGCTTGAGGACGAATTAGCAACTGCTAAAGGAAAACTTAAGAAGTCAGAAGACGATGAAGTTGTAATTGATACCGCTTCATTAGTGAAGTCGGCTCCAGAGCCACTTCGTAAAATGTTAGAAGATTTAGAGAAGTCAGCAGCAGAAGCAACCGCTCGTGCTAATAGTGCAGAAGAAGTTCTAAAAGCAGAAAGAGTTGCACGCGCTGATAGTGAGTCAATTGAGAAAGCAAAGGCTTGGAAATTCCTAGGTCTAGATGCTGAAAAAATTGGCCCAGCACTTCGCCAGTTAGCAGAAATTAACGAAGAGTTAGCAAAGTCTTTCGAAGACGCACTTAACTCAGTTAATGCTCAAGCGGAGTCAGCAAATATATTTGCCGAAATCGGCAAGTCATCAACACCTACTAGCGGTTCTGCTTACGAGCAGTTAACTTCTATGGCTAAGGCTGTTGCTGGAACAGATGGTGTAACTTTCGAACAGGCGTTTGCTAACGCTGTTGCTAAAAACACTGACTTGTACAATCAATACCTAAACGAGAAGGGTGCTAAGTAAAATGGCATATGAAATTAGTAATTATTCAGTAAAGTTAACGCTCGTTGCGGGTGCTGACCTATCTGCTTTACAGTACACATTTGTAAAGTTGAACTCAAGCGGTCAAGCAATCGCAGTAGCCGCAGCAACAGATTTGCCAATTGGCATTCTACAAAATGCTCCAACATCAGGACAAGAAGCAGAAGTTCTTGTTGCAGGTGGTAGCAAGTTAGTTCTAGGTGGCACAGTTGCCGCAGCAGCAGTTGTTGGTACTTCATCAGCAGGTGCAGGCGTTGCAATCGTTCATGGAACAGATACAACTAAGTACGCCGTTGCTCAAGCCGTTACAGGTGGAGCGTCTGGCGAAATCGTAACCGTCGTTGTCGCTTGCGCCAACGCTGGCAGAGCAGCATAAGGAGCGAATAAAAAATGCCACAGCCAAATATCAACTCAGTACACGTAGACGCGATTCTGACTAACATCTCAATTGCCTACCTACAAAATCAAGACAACTTTATTGCAGACAAGGTGTTCCCAGTAATTCCTGTGGACAAGAAGTCTGACAAGTTCTTTACCTACACTAAGAACGATTGGTTCCGCGATGAGGCACAACGCCGCGCTGGTGGAACTGAATCTGCTGGTGGAGGCTACGGTCTATCAACTGGTTCTTATAGCGCAGATGTATTTGCGTTCCATAAGGACGTAGATGACCAGACTCTTGCTAACTCAGACGCACCTATCAACCCACTTCGCGAAGCGACAGAGTTTGTAACTCGTCGTTTAATGCTTCGTAAGGAAATCCAATGGAACACAGACTTCTTTGCTGGTGGCGTATGGGCAAATGATTACGATGGCGTTTCAGGAACTCCTTCAACAAACGAAGTAAAGCAATGGTCAGACTATGCTGCTTCAGATCCAATTGATGATATCGAAGACGCTAAGGCAGGTATTCTTTCAACAACTGGTATGGAACCAAACACTTTAGTATTGGGATACGATGTATTCCGTGCACTAAAGAATCACCCTGATATCGTAGACCGTATCAAGTACACATCTGCACAGACTGTTACTTCAGATATGTTAGCCGCGATGTTTGATATTCCTCGCGTTATCATCTCTAAAGGTGTTAAGGCTACAAACAACGAAGGTGCAACTGCTGCGTATTCATTTACCTCAGGAAAGAAAGCCCTTCTTGCTTATGTTGCTCCAACACCAGGCTTGTTGACTCCTTCTGCTGGATACTCTTTCTCATGGACAGGTGTATCAGGCGGTATCGGTTCAACAGTTGGCGTAAGTTCATTCCGTATGGAATCTCTCAAGGCAGACCGTATTGAAGGAGAAATGGCTTTTGACAATAAAGTTATTGCTTCTGATCTAGGTTGGTTCTGGGATTCAGTAGTCGCTTAATTAAATTGAGTAGGGAGGGGACCTAAAAAGCCTCTCCCTCTCCAAAATAAGGAGAAATATGTTTAATAGAATTACGCGAGGAAATGCGGTTGTTGGTGGACTTACTGTAACTGGTAACATGCAACAGATTCGTTCAGTAACAAATATCGCTGATGGTGCCTCAATGGTACACACAGTAGCGGGCATGCAAGGTGGTATTACTACTGCGACTCTTACAACAGCAAGAACTATTACTACTCCAACTGCCGCTGCGATTATTGCAGCAACAGGCTCTGTTGTAGGAACAAGTTTTAAGTTCAGTTATATCAACTTAGCGGCTTATGTTGCTACTTTGGCTGGTGGAACTGGTGTAACAATCGTAGGACTTGCAACAACTGCCGCGACTGCTGGACAAGCATCTCGCTGGCAAGTAGTTGTAACTGCTCCAACGACAGTATCGATTTACCGCATAGCCTAAAGATCTACTTAATTATTTAGAAAGGGTGATACTTCAGTAATGGGGTATCACTCTTTCTTAAAGGAGCAACTATGGCACTAACTCACGCACAAGTTTCAGTAGGCACTACTGCTACCTTACTTTCTGCCACAGGAGCAGGACGAGATGGCCAAACAGTTTTAGTACAGAATCCAACCACTGGTCAAAGTGTTTATATTGGTGGCACAGGTGTTACCACAGCCTCTTATGGCTTTTTACTTTTAGCAGGAACTGCTTTCGCTATTGAATTACAAGACGGCGAAGGCATTTATGGCGTAGTTGCTTCGAGCACTCAAACTGTGGGCGTTATCCGACAAGGAGTTTAATCATGGCTATTTCGATTATTCAGTATCCAGTTCCTCAAGTACTTGTAGATAGCAAGGGCGATATGTTCGTTGCTACAAGCGACAACACTGTAGGTAAATTATCAGTTGGCGCCAATAATACAGTTCTTACAGCCGACTCAAATGAGTCAGGCGGAGTAAAATGGGCATCACCAGCAAGCGGAGGATTTGATTCCTTTATGTTAATGGGTTAGGAGTTCAAAGTGGCTTTAAGCGGCGATATCTCTACCTGTGTACTAAATGGCACCTATGTTGATATTACTGGTGCCGCACAAGCGGGCTCAGTTCGCTTTACTCCAATTTGTAATGTAATTGATACTGACCAAAATCAAATAGTAGTAGGACAAGCCATAACTAAAGTTTTAGATACTAATGGTACTTTCACTGTAACTTTACCAGTTACTAATGATACAGACTATACACCAAATCCAATCGCTTACCAAGTTGAGGAAATTTTTTCAGGTGGTAGAGATTTTTACATAACTTTGCCCTCAGGAACAGCAACTTACGATTTATCTGATTTATCAGAAGCAGTAAGTGGTGCTGAGGCAGCAGGATTTGTAACTACCACTCAGTACAATACTCTTTTAGCCTCATATAACGCTGCTAATGGAACCTTTGCTACTTTAGATAGCGCACCTGACATTGCCGATACTGCTACGGCTAATGCTATACTAGTTTCTAATGAAGTTGGAAATATAACTAAAGTATCTTTAAGCCCGTATTTACTGATGGGACTATAAAATGGCTAACGTAGGAATTGCGGCATTTACTACTTACACAGCAACCATGGCAGGAATAACCCCTGTAACTGCTATTGGTGGAACTATTTCTACGGCTATAAATGTTGCGAGCGCAGATGTCACAAGCGATTTAGCAGCGGTCCAAGCCCTCGTTCCTTTAGTTGCTAATCCATTCTTAGCGGTAGGTGCCTAATGGCACTAGGCGCAGCAATAACTACTGTGGCATTAGCAGGCAACTATGTTGACTACACAGGTGCCGCTATTAGCGGACAAGTTAAATTTACTTTAAGTGATTTACTGCAAAATGGAACAGATAACCAAATGATAGTTCCATCTACTAAGTCAGTTACTTTAGACGCTAACGGCTCCTTTAGTACTACGTTACCTGCTACTAATGACCCCGACCTTGTCCCTATCCCTTATACAATCACAGTCGAAGAAGCCTTCCCTAAAGGCAGAACCTATACAATTAGTTTGCCTTACACAACTTCAGGAACTCTTAACTTAGCCGATATAAGTCCCGCAATAACTGCCGATACTTACGTTGGATTAGTTTCAGATTCTTTATGGAATGTACTTACAGCCAATATCGATATCCTCGACGGGCAAATAGACCAAGCCCTTTCGAGTTATGTATTTAGTGGCAAGTATAGATACTTTCAGTTAGGAAATGCCACTTATACGGCTCTAAATGCGCGAGCGGCTACTTATACAGCACTAACTAATATAACTTGGACGACAGTACCAAGTTTTTTTTCTACCTACCAAACTCAAACAGAAAACGCGTCAATTTCATCATCAGCGAGTCTCGTGTCCGCCCAATCTCTAACTACAGGCGTGCTAAACTCGTTCTTATTCATAGGAGGCTAAACCATGGCAACTACTTACAAGGTGCTCGGACAATCTAACCCAAGCGCAACAACCGCAACAACCCTTTACACAGTACCTTCTGCAACTGAGGCTGTATTAAGTACTGTCGTAGTAGCAAATCAAGCAGCATCAGCAGGAACTTATCGCTTGGCAATCAGGCCTGACGGTGAGTCTTTAGCCGCCAAACATTATCTCGCTTACGATGTTGCTTTACCTGCCAACTCTACGCATACTTACACAATCGGTGTAACTCTTAACGCGGCAGATGTAATTACTGTTTATGCTTCTTCAGCAAGTCAATCATTTAACGCCTTCGGAAGTGAGATTGCGTAATGGCTTTCTTAGAAAACGGCTCACCTGTAGCAACTAAATTAGGACCTATAGCCCAACTCAATAGCGCTCTTACAGGCAAGGCGACGGCTACCTCTATTTTCGCGATAGCCAATACAACTCGTGTTTGGCTTTTAATGCCGCAAACCACGGCAGGAACTTACGCTTGTGTAACTAGTACTGGAACCGCCATACTTTATGTTTATGATACTAATTACGATTTGATTCAAGAGATTAACGTAAACTCAACTTCTTCGAATAACGCTATTGCCTCTAACTTTCACCGAATTGAGTGCGTAGCGAGCGGTGCTTTAGATTTGAGTATTAGCCCAGTAAACGCCAAAATTACAACTGCTGGCGGAACGATGGTTTTAGAAGAATTAACAACTTCAGGTAACTACGGTCTTGGTTCAAGCAACGTAACAGGTTCAAATAATGGCTACTCAGCAGGACAATACGCCCACGTAATCGTTGCTGGTGCAAGCGGTGGTGGCGGTGGAGGCAACTGGAACCAAGCGAGATATGGTCCTTACGGCTCGGCTGGAGGCGCGGGAGGAAATGGTGGAGTGTCAGCCACTACTACGGCTTTCGCTCTAACTGGAACTTATGCCATTACGATTGGCGCAGGCGGCAACGCTGGCTCTAACAGTTTCGGTGGAGGCGCTGGTTCAGGAGGACAAGGCGCCGTTACGAATGCTTTTAATTTAACGTCTACTGGCGGCAATGGTGGGTCTGTCAACACACAGGGTACTGAAGGGACTCCTTCTTTACCTGCCAATACTGATATTTATCTAGGTGTCACAAACGCTGAATTAAGTCAGGCTGGAGGCAATGGCGCTAATAGACCTGGCCCTAATACTCCTAACGTAGGTTCTAGTGGAAGGGTATTGGTACTTAGATGGACACCATAGAAGTAGCCTTTATTAAAAACGGCTCCGTCATAAACGTTTTAGTTTTTAAGTCGAGCGTGCCTGAAGAAGAATTAAACACTTTCAAAACAAATTTGGAAGCAGATTCTTTCAAGCGCTTGGCATATAATGAGATTGTGAAAGACGGAGCAATTAGCATACCTGAAAAGCCTGCGCCAGTTAGTGGTGTGGAATATGAATGGATACAAGAAAGTAAAGCATGGGGCTTACCTCAACTTGACTTTGATGTGCCAGTTTTATCAGGTGAAGCCCTTCGCCAAAAACTAGAGAGCGAACTCAACCAAAACTAATGAGTGCTCGCTACGAGTCGTTTTATCATTTTCACATAGGTAAAACGGGTGGCACATATCTATACAATACTCTCGTTGAGCCGTTATTTGAGGCTTTATGGGCTAATAGTATTTTTACTCTTAATGGGGCTTACCATGTAGGTTGGCTGAACCGCCAAAAAAATTATGTATTGTCCTCTTTTAGAGACCCTGTAAAAAGAACTGCTAGCCATTACGCGTTTTACAAAATGGGAGGCGGCAGACGCAACTCAAGACAAACTAACATACTAGATTTCATGCCTTGGGTAGAAACTTATCAAAACTTACTTGCTAACTACCAATCAAAGAATTTTTTATACGAGAAGAAAAATTTCGCTTTGAATACATTAACCCTTTAGAGATGCTAGACCCTGATTTTTTAGCAATAACTATGGATGAAAAAACTCTCCTAGCCCGAGTGTTAGAAGTCAATATACTACTGCGAGATAACCAATGGAATAATATAACTTGCGAAGCGGCTATGGCTAAAATCTCGACAGATTTCAATTTCGAAATTCCGCCGCAAATAACGCCAATACGGAAAAAATCCCAATATAGGATAACTGACGAGTCCTTTCAAGTCTATACAGCCTTAAGCGAAAAAGAGAAAAAGTACTTATATGAACTTAGTCCTTTAGACTCTGAGATATATTTTACTCCTTCGTTATTTTTTAATAATGGCCAAACGAAATCTAATTAGAGGAAGGTCAGTTACCTAGCCGAATTTTAGAGAATATGCTAAGGTGAAGTCATGAAAGATATTTTATTTACCGACACTATGGGAGTTACTTCTGACTACTTTCCCGCTCCTGCTAAAAACTTCACTCCAAAATGGTATAAAGATACTAGGTCTTATATTGGTGATAAAAAAGGCGTTACAGAGTCAGGGCCCGGTACTACAGTAAAAAAATGTGTTCCCGTTTTAGATATGATGACGGCGGGATACATAATACCTACTTGGGCTGACATTTGGGTAACGATTAAAGACGGTAATTGCACATTCTATTCGGGAGATAGAAATATGAAGTTCGGCTTCCACCCTATAACTCAGATAGCACATTATCCTGCAAACATGAGCGCAGGTGGGGCGCATAAGTTTGAAAATCCATGGAGTATAAGAACTCCAAAAGGCTACTCTTGCTTCTTTATGCCTCCTGCTCATAATCCTAACCCTTACTTCGAAGTTTTATCAGGTTTAGTGGATACAGATAATTATTACGCTCCTGTAAATTTCCCTTTTTTATTTAAGGTAAACGAGTTCGAAGGTCTCATACCTGCTGGCACTCCCCTTGTTCAAGTAATACCTTTTAAGCGAGAAAAATGGCAAATGAAATTCGGCGATAGCGAAGATGAAATAAAATCAGCGAAAATAGGTCATGAATTGAAGGTGAATATCTTTAATTCTTATCGCACTAGGTTCTGGAATAAAAAAGACTTTAATTGACTCTCTAAAACGAAGGTACTGGCGCCTATCTAATCGCCTTTGTGCTAAAATTCTTAAGTCATAAAGGAGTAAAAATGGCAACTACTGGTCGAGGTTTGAGATACCCCCTAGCCGCAGCAACCCCTGCGGTCCATACTGATTTGAAAAACTTAGCAGATGACGCTGATGCTGAGTTCGACGACTTCCAAATCATGCGCATAATGAAGGCTGACTAATGGCCGTAACCCCAAAGATACTTTCACGGACGGCTGCTGCTACTTCAAGCGCGACTCTTTATACAACCCCTGCGTCCACTACTACAGTAGTCACTGAAATTACGGTTACTAATACTTCAAGTGGTTCTTTAACTTTTTCTATTCTGTTAGATGATGTAGATTTATTTAAGACTCTAAGTATTGCAGCCAACACAACTACAACTTATTCAATGAAGCAAACCTTAACAGCGACGAAAACGATTAAAGGCTTGGCATCAGCCACAGATATTAACTTCTTTATAGCAGGAGTGGAGATAACCTGATGTCAGTAATAACACCTAAAATACTTCACCGCGCAGCAGCCCAAACTGGTTCTTCCACTCTTTACACAGTTCCTGCTTCAACAACTACTATTGTTACCAGTATCGTAGTTTGTAATGAGGGTGCTTCAACAAGGACCTTCACTATCTCGCTCAACAGCATTCAATTATTTGGAACTGTAAGCATCACAGCAGGCGCAACTCAAATCTATAATATCTCTCAGCCTTTAACCACAGGGCAACTAATAACAGGAAACGCTTCTAACGCTGAAGTAAATTTTCATATCTGCGGAGTAGAGATAGTATAAAATGGCATTCACTTATGTAGACCCTTCAAGCGGTAATCGCGACAAAGTTCGTTTCTTAATTAGCGATACTGACTCAACTGATTACAATTTAGAAGACGCAGAAATAACTTATTTACTAAGTCTTTACCCTAATGTTTTTGACGCGGCTATCGCAGGGGCAGAAATTATTGCTGGCAACTTCGCTCAAAAAACTAACTACTCTAGAAGCATAGGCGATTTATCTATATCTGAAAGTTACCAAACTTCTGCTTCAGAGTTCTTCAAGTTAGCAGACCGATTAAGGGCGCAAAAGAATGACCTTTACCCACCTACACCAATAGTCAATTCCGCAGCAATAATATCAACAGCCGCGAAAGCAGTAACAACTTACAACACAGATTTTCATACTGGTATCCACGACTACACCGTTTAGGAGTTCAAAATGCCTACTTATGTAACAGGTGCTCCTGCCCACTGGTTAGGAGATATGACCCATACAGTTACTGTCTATAGTGCTTCATCTTTGGATAATTACGGCAAACAAACTATTTCAGGCAGCGGAACCTCTTATAGTTGCCACTTAGTTTTAGAAAAGTCTTCAAGTCGAGATGAACAAGGTAAGCAAGTTTCTGAAGGCGGAAAACTTTACATAATGTCTGACGCAAATATAGATACTGGCGATAAATTAGACCTTCCAGACACCGCCATAGACCCTCGTATAATAAGTGTGAAGAAAGTCAAATACATGGCAAATGGAACTTCTACTGTTCACCATACAGTAGTTACTTTTGGAGCCTTAAATGGCTAGTGCCAAAAAAACTGTAGAGGTTCAATTTGACGCCCGTAAACTAACTGAATTATTAACTAAAGGCGGACCTAAAGCAGCGAAAGCCTTAGAGCAAAGTCTTTATAGGGAAGCGGCGGCCGTGTTCGCCCAAAGCCAAGTCGAAGTTCCAGTTGATACAGGCAATTTAAGAAACTCAGGTAAATTAGGTCTGCCTTTTTCTGAAAGCGGGCAGGTGGTAGTAGAAATCAGTTATGGAGGCGCGGCTGCAGATTACGGCATTTATGTTCATGAAGATTTAGAAGCCCGCCATAACCCAGGAACTAATGCTAAATTTTTAGAAGGTCCTCTTAAAAGGCAAACAAAAGGCATGGCAACTCGTTTGACCGCCTCAGTCGCCCGAGCGTTAGGAATATAATGGCTACAGCCCTTGAAGCAATTGGAAGTCATATTGACTCTAACAATGCTACTTTAACTATTGGAACTAATTTATTTTTAGCCAAAATGCCTGACTCTCCTGACCTATGCGTCTGTCTTTATGAGTACCAAGGACTGGCTCCTTTAGAAACTTTCGGGGCAACTGCCTTTGAAGTAGACCGCCCTAGTATTCAAATCGTAGTTAGGGCTGGCAGAGATGATTACCCTACTGCTCGCGACTTAGCGGACACTTTAAGGACTTTAGTTTCAGGTATGAGAAATGTAACTGCCGCGGGCGTAACTGTAATGAGGGTATCTTCCTCTGGAGGTTTGTATCCTCTTGGTGCAGACCAATTAGACAGGCCGCGTGTGGTGTTTAACCTAGATTGCCATGTGGATGTGTAAACTTGGCCGAGCAAGAGGGTAAACGAGACCCTTACGCCCGAGGAGATAATCGTGACGAATATCCAAGATGTTGGCGCTGTAACAGAATCCTTGCTGAGTTCCTCTCTAGACCATGGAAACTCAACTGCGGAAGATGTAAAGCAACCAACCAGCAAGTTGCTTAGTTTTGATGACGCATTAAATAATTTCACACCTACTAAAAAATCTAATGGTATGGTGTGTTCAGTTAAAAAAGTTTTAGATAGTTTAGAAGACCCAACTAAAACTAAATTAGTCGCCCTAATGGCTAACTCATCAGTCCTTTCTTTAGACCTAGTTAAATTATTAAAAGAATTTGACTTTGGTGTTAGTGCAGAAGTTATGCGCCGCCACCGACGAAGGGCTAAAGGCGGGGGTTGTAGTTGTCCATGAATTTAGACGACGAGATAGATAAACTTTTAAGTACTACTACTAGCCCAACTAACGAGCCAAAGTTAAATAAAATTGGAGCCGAGTGGCAGGCTGGAGTTATTTGGAATGGTAACGAAGGAACGATTACTACTACCGCTTTACCTTTAGAAGAAGCGCCTAACTGGGACGCCATACTTCGTATTTGGGGATTAGACCCTGATAACTTCCGCGTAATTGAGCCCGTTTTATTTAACGTATGGGGTAATCCTGATGGTGCGTTAAATCGCCAATGGAAAGGCAAAGTCGTTCAAGTTAAAGATAGTGATAAGAAAGAAGAGTTTACCGAATTACAAAACGAAATTAAAAAATATAAGCCTAAGTTAAAAAGTAATTTTGCTGGGACGGGCGCTTTCATAGTTGTATTATCTGACTGGCAAATCGGTAAAGCAGATGGAGATGGATTAAAAGGAACTATTGAACGTATCCTTAATGGAATAGATAAAGTAGAAACCCGTATAAAAGAATTAGAAAAATTAAAAAGACCGATAGGTAAGTTAGTAGTTTTATGGACTGGCGATTCTATAGAAGGTTGCGTGGGCCATTACGCCCAACAAACTTTCAGCGTTGAGTTAGACCGCCGAGACCAAGTTAAAATAGCAAGGCGTTTATTAAGAGATGCTTTAATGCGTTGGAGCAAATACTTCGTAGAGGTCCAAGTTATGGCAGTTGCGGGCAACCATGGAGAAAATAGGAATAGTTCTGGAAAGTCTTATACGACTCTAAACGATAACGATGATGTAGCGATAGTAGAGCAAGTCGCTGAAATCTTAGAAACTAATCAAGAGGCTTTCGGGCATATTCAGTTCGCTATTCCAAAAAACCGCTTAAGTATTACAGCAGAAGTCGCGGGGTGGGTATTAGGTATCACGCACGGCCATGCCGCAAGAAGAGGTGGTCAGGGAGTAGAAGGAAAATTAAGAAGATGGCTAGAAGGGCAGTCATTAGGTCGCCAAAGTGTCGGTGGTGCTGATGTATTAGTTTCGGGACATTACCATCATTTTAGAGCCGCAGATTGGGGGGGTTGCGTTTGGTTACAAGCCCCTGCTATGGATGGCGGAAGTGATTGGTGGAGAGAGATTACAGGCGAAAAATCTGAATCAGGAGTTTTAACTTTTTGCATGTATCCTGAAATAAGAGTTACAGATATAGCAATACTAAAGTAAGCCGTAGCCACTTTATTAAGTAAATTAGTGCTAATCTTTACATAACGAGTCCATTGAGACCCCACTACATGCAGAGCCATTAGGCCTAAGGTAGTTGGGTCCGTGTTGCCCAGAGGAGAAATTCAATGACACAATACCGAGTTTTAGTAGGTATAGATTACCCACCTGACAAGCGAGCAGAGTCAGGGACTATTGTTTCAGATATTCCAGAGAAATCAGCCAAGTGGTTACTTGAGCAAGGCTTAATTGAATCCTCTGATGGTAAAGCCAAAAAAATTGAACCCGTAATCGAACCTGAAGTTACTTTTGACCCTAAAGCAACAGATGGCGATAAGGACGGCTTCGTCCAAGATGGAACAGAATTCCAACGCTCAGTTGAGGAGACAAACTAATGCCTACATTTCGCCATGGTAAGAACACCACAGTATTAAGTGATGATTTTGACCTAACTACTTACTTAAATAGCGCCACTGCCGCTTATTCGGTTGATACCGCAGAAACTACAACTTTCGGCTCATCTGACCGCTCTTATATTGTCGGTCATAACGAGGGAACTATTTCATTCGAAGGTTTATTCGATGGAACTACTTCTAGCGCAGATTCCATTTTTCACGCCGCTTTAGGTAATGCTACTGATAAAGTAGTAACAGTATCTAACGACAGCACTAGCATAGGGGGACGAGCAATTCTTGCGGCAGCGTCCTCAACCTCATACGAGATTAGTAGTCCTTTAACTGATGTTGTTTCTGTATCAGCGGAAGCGATAGCAGATGGGGGATTAGATTCAGGAGTTTGGTTAGTTTGCCAAACTGCCGTATCTACAACTACCAACACCACAAGTGTTGATAACGCGGCTTCATCTACTAATGGTGGGGTAGCACATATGCACGTAACTACAAACGCTAGAACAGCAACTACTGTAATCGCAGTACAACATTCAGCCGATAACTCAACATGGGCTGATTTAGTTGTATTCGGCACGGTAGCACTTTCTGGAAAAGATTCAGAAAGAGTTGAAGTTGCTTCAGGAACGACAGTAAATCGTTACTTGAGGACAAGAACCACAATCGCAACAGGCACAGGTGCTATAACCCGTAGCGTCGCATTTTCAAGGAGATAATAATATGCCAACATTCAGACATGGTAAATCGGCCGTATTCAAAGTAGACAATAACGCTGGCTCACTTACCGATATTAGCAATACACTTAATTCAGTTTCTTTCCCTCGGGAAGCAGAAACTTTAGAGACAACCTCATTTGGTTCCTCTGACCGTTCTTACGTAATTGGCTTTACAGGCGCAACTATCAGCGTTGAAGGTTCATTTGACGCGACTGTAGATACGCACTTGGCTGCTATCGTAGGAAAGACTGACTCAGTTTCATTTGAGTATGGTCCTGAAGGTTCAACTGCTACTTATACAAAGTACACAGGCGAGTGCTTCTTGACTTCATACGAAACTTCAGCAGGAGTAGGCGACATTGTTTCCTATTCAGCAGAGTTCCAAATTACAGGTGCCGTTACCCGCGGTGCTTACGCATAATAATTAAAAAGTAGTAGAATCCAGATAACCGAGTCCAACGAGACCAAAAGGAGAAAACGTGTCCATTAGAGACCAAATTTTATCTGCTCAGGATATTCCGTCAGAGATGGTAGATGTTCCAGAGTGGGGCGTTAAAGTAGAAGTTCGTGGTATGACAGGCGCAGAGCGTACTCGTATCATGGATTTAGCAATTGATAACAAAGGCGGAGTTAATCTGCAATTTGTCTATCCTGAAATTGTAATCGCTACTTCTTTCGATGTAGAGAGTGGCGTTCAAATCTTTAAGCCCGCAGACCGCGATGCCCTATTAGCCAAAGCCGCTACAGCATTAGACCGCTTAGCAGGAGTTGGTATGAGGTTATCAGGATTCACACAAGAGTCGGCTGATGCGCAGGGAAAAGATTCCTCCGCAACGGCTACCGAAGATTTGTCTTCGACCTCGCAGAACGCTTAGGAAGAACTGTCGAAGAACTTTTGTATGGCAGTTCAACTTACAAAGCGATTTCCGCTTATGAATTAGCAGAGTGGGAATCGCTTGAGCGGTTGCGGATATGGGAACAGGAACAAGCATCTAAAAAGAGGAAGTGAACTTAATTGGCAGTCGTTGATGTACTTGCTAGGCTTAAGGCCGACACTTCTCAATTTACTACTGCCATGTCGCAGGCTCAAAAGGCTACTGAGAATTTAACTAAGTCCTCTAATACAACTGCTTCTTTTTTAGGCGGTAAATTTAAGTTAGCCTTTGCTGCTGCAACAACAGCGGCTGGTGCTTTCGCTATTAAATTAGGCGTTGATTCAGTTCGCGCCGCCCAACAATCAGGTGCGGCCCAAAATCGCCTTGCTCGTTTGCTCTACAACACAAATGGCGCGACTGCGGAACAAGTCCAAGTATTAAATCAACAAGCAGCCGCCCTTGAAAAGTTAACTAGTATTTCTTCGGAAAATATAACTGTTATCCAATCGCAGTTGGCTACTTTCGATTTACATGGAAGTACGATTGGAATGCTTACCCCTGCTATTTTGGACTATGTAGTTGCTGAAAAAGGCGCGAGCGCTTCTGCCGATGAATTTAGGGCAATGACTAATGGTCTTGCTCAAGCATTAAACGGTCAATTCGCTTCTTTGACTAGAACTGGCTTCGTACTAGATAAAGAGACAAAAAATATGATTAAGTCAGGCACTGAAAACGAACGAGCCGCGGCTATCGTAAAAGTTTTAGGAACGACCTATAGAGATTTCGCACAAAATGCTTTAACTCCAGCCCAAAAGGCGCAAAGAGATTTAACTAAAGGTGTTACAGATACTCAAAAGGCTTTCGGTAAGGCTTTAATCCCAATAATAGGCCAAGTGGCTGTTGCCCTTAGTTCAGTTTTAACTCCAGCCTTTGCAACATTGCAGGCTAAGTTCAAAGATGGGGCGGCTATTGAAAGATTCGTAGGTTTCATAAAAGGTTTAGTCAAAGACATTTTTGATTTTTCTAAAGCCGTTGCTTCAGTATTCGCTCCGATATTTACAGGACTAATAGTTCCTGCCATCGAATTAGCAGTTGGAGCAGTAATCGGTTTAATCAAAGCCCTTGGAGTAATCGGTAGATTTATACAAAGTAACATAAAAGTATTTCAAGTTCTAGCGGGAGTCGTAGCGACAGTCGCCATAGGTATGGCTGCTTACATACTTCAAGTAAAACTATACAACGCTGTATCAAAAGTTATGTTAGCCCTGACGGCTGCTAAAACTATGGCCACAAGCGGTTTAGTTAAAGCCTTCAAAGGCTTAAATTTAGTAATGCGTATGAACCCTATTGGGTTAGTAGTAGCGGCAGCCGCCATGTTAGTAACAGGCTTTATGTTGTTATGGAACAGGTCAGAAACTTTCCGCAAGGCTATGATTTCAATTGGAAAAGTTGGAGTAACTGTATTTAGCGGAATGATAAAGTTTGCAGGTATTTACGCAGAAGCGTTAGCGAACTTAATAACTGGCCCTGTTAAATTGTTCCTAAAGGCTATGAGTTTCTTTAGTCCTGAGGCTAAAGATGCTTACAATAAATTAAAAGATTTCACTAATAATGTAGGTGGCTTCTTCGACAATGCCTCTAAAAAAGTTGAAAGTTATCGCGACAATTTAGATAAATTAAATAAGCCCGTTAAAATTGGAGTTACTGGTAGCGTAGATGGCGTAACAATGCCCGACCTAGGACTATTAGGGTCTTCAGATAGGATTTTTGGCGGCAATGATAAAAAGGCTAAAATTAAGAAAGGCATTAACGATTCTTTAGCCGATATTATGCAAGGCTATAACGATTACATAAATAATGATTTCCGTAAAGGATTCGAAGGCGGAGCAGAGAAGGCTAGAGATACTATCCTTCAAAGCACAGAACAAGTTAAAAAAGTATTTGACTTTATGGGCAAAGAACTTTCAGGTAAAGCCGCGGCTAAGATGAAAGCAGGCTACGATAAATTAAATGAGGCTCTTAGAGCGTTTATACCTCAAGCGGAAGCCAATGCTAAGGCGTTAGAAGAAGTAACTAAAAAACTAGAAGACGCTCAGCGCAATTACGAAGATGTACTAAAGAGTAGAGCCGATGGCGCTGCTGAATTAGCCGATATCCTTCGTATGCCTTTCGGTGAAGCAAGTGCTTTAACTAAAGCCCTTTCAAGCGCTGAGGCTGATGTTAGTTCAATTATTGGTATGTATGACCAATTAACTGCGGCAATAAATAAACGATACGCTGGTATTGACCCTGCTTCTGGACAAAAGATGCTTAACTTCTTAGAGTTACAAACTAAACAACTTATCGCGCTCGCAAAGCGTAGAGAAAAGGCTGTTAAAGTATTAGAAGAAGCCCAAAAGAATTTAGAAAGCGTTTTAACCGACCAAGCAGACTTTAATAAAACTGTAACAGGTAACTTAAAGAAGTACGCAACTGCCTTGGTTGATTTATCGAAAGCCGATAGCGCAGCCGTTTACAATGTAGCCAAGACCGCCACTGGTTATGTTATCTCTCAAATTAAAGCCTCATCAGGTGGGCTAGAATCAATTACTAAGCAGTTACAAGACCGCTTAGCAATGATTACCTCTTTCTCTAGCAATATAAAGAAACTTCTAGCCTCAGGACTGAACCAAGAGTATGTCCGTCAATTACTAGAGGCTGGTCCTGAAACTGCTTCCTTAACTGCTCAGACTTTAACTACAGCAAGTCAAGAACAAATAAGTTCAATTAACTCTTTATACGACCAAATTAACTCAGCCTCAACGACCTTTGGAACAGACATGGCGACTGTCTTTTATGGCAACGCAGTAAGTATGGCTCAAGCCTTCGTAGCAGGCGCGCAAGCGGAAGTTGAAAACATAAATCTACAAATGACTTTCATTAAAGACTCTATCGTTTCAATGCTCGCCCCATTAAGAAATGAGGGAACTAATTTAGGAACAGATTTAGCCTTAAACATGATGAACGCTTTAGAAGCCCAAAGAGCAAGTTTAGTAGGGACTGCTCAGAGTATTGCCGAACAAATGGTTGCTGTTATTGCTGCTGCTTTCGCTTCTATTGGAGGCATAAGTGGCGCTGTGGGCGGTGGCAGTAGTGGCAGTACGAAAGTCGTTCCGCCTGTTAAAAAAACTACTACAAGTGGTGGCTACTCAGGTATCCCTACACCTAGTTCTAGTAAGTCTAACTTTACTTATGGCGCTGGTAACCCTAATGTGAGTGTAAATATCAATACTCAAAAAGTTACGCCGACAGTTACTTCTAATACAGTTGCGAGTGCAGTTGCTAAAGCCCTTGCTCAAAGAAGAGGAAAGTAATGGCAGTTACAACAGTATTGGCTAACGCCACAGTAACAGGTTCAGGTAATTTTGATAATACAGGAGGCGCTGCTTCTTTTCATGCTGCCGTAAATGACGCAAGCGATACTACTTACATTTCTAAAAAGACATCAGTTTCAGGCATCGCTTCTATTCTTTATGACTTTGGCACAACTACCTTAACGGCAAGTCAAAAAGTTAAAAGAGTACGAGTCAGAGCAAGAATTAAAACTGGAGCCTCTGCAACAGGCAAGTTAAACGTTTATTTAGGTTCTCGTATTGATAATGAAAACTACTACCATTCTCCGTTACAACTTCGTGGAACTTACTCAAGTATTACTACCTTAACTGGAGCATACCAAGTCGCTGCCCCTAATGGATTAGCATGGACTCAAACTGATATAAATAATCTTAGGGTTAAAGTTACTGAGTATCAAGACTCAACAGATATATCAAACCTTTACGAACTTTATGTAGATGTAGATATTGTTAGCGAACCGACAGTATCAGTTACTACCCCTAACGGAACTATTACAAACACTGCTAGCCCTGATGTTTCATGGACTTTTACAGATACAGATGGAGATACCCAGAGTTACTACCAGATAAAAGTTTTTACTGCTGCCCAGTATGGTGCGGGTGGATTTGACCCTGAAACATCTACTTCGACTTATGATTCAGGCGTAATTGGTTCTGCCGATACTAATGACGTAGTTGGCGCTTTACTTGCTAACGCTACATATAGGGCGTATATGAAAGTTGGAAAGACAGTTAATAACTCGCCTTTTTATTCAGATTGGGCTTACAGCGGATTTGTAATAAATAACACTTTGCCAACAGGTCCTTCTTTATCTGCTGTTTATAGTAACGACGATAACTACACGACTTTGACTGCAACAGGTGTAGCCGTATCAGGAGGATTCGCGAGCCAAGTATTTGAAATTTATAGGTCAGACGATTCAGGAACAACTTATACCCTAGTAAGAGATGGAGATGAACTAACTCCTAGCGGAAGTTTTATTGCTTCAGTAATTGATTATGAAGCCCCAAGAGACGCAAGCGCTTATTACCGAACTAGGTCTATAGCGACTACTTCAGGGGGAGTTGAAATTCCTTCCGCTTATAGTGCTGTAGTTCAAGTGTATGTAGTGAGCGATGAAACTTGGTGGTTTAAGGCTATCAGTAAGCCCTCTATAAATATCGGTAGCGTAAGGGTCTTAGCACAATTAGATACTAATGTTGAAGAACCAAATACAGTATTTCGCCCATTGGGAGAAAGTCGCCCTATTGTAGTTGATGGCCCTATTCAAGGTGAAGATGGTATCTATCAAATTAAAACTTTATCTGAAACTGAGTGGGACGACTTCTATCCAATTATTGAGCACCAAGGAACTTTATTAGTTCAAGACCCACAACTTAACCAAAAGTTTATTCGCGTGGTTGGTAGAACATGGGCGGCTGAATCTTTCCAAAACGGAGTTATCTACCGCGACATAGAATTAGCCTATGTTGAGGTTGATGGCTAATGTTTCCTACTAGTGCTGACTTTAGAACGGCCATATCGACTAATCATACAGTAGTCAGTAAAGCGGAAATATGGTCGGTAGACCAAAAATTAGCCGAAATAGATATTGAATCAGGAACAGTCGAAATATCTACATCTAATGCAATTAGAAGGTCCTGCAAAGTAAATTTAATAACTGATAGGACGAATAACAATTTAGTTCCTGATAACCAATTCGACTTACTTAACCCCTTCGGAAATGAAATTAGGCTTTATAGAGGTGTCAGGTTCGCGAGCGGAACTGATGAGTATGTTCCTCTAGGTGTATTTGTTATTACTGACGTTAGTATTTCAGATACTAATGACGGAGTATCTATAGAAGTAAGTGGTGAAGATAGGTCGCTTGTCATAAGCCGGAATAAATGGACTTCACCATACCAGTTAGTAACAGGAACTTTAGAAAGTTCTATTACGGCTTTGTTAGCGAATAGATACCCCGAGGTAGTTACTTCTTTCCCCACAACTAACGTTACTATCAACCAAGTTATTCTAGGTGCCGAAAATGATAACGACCCTTGGAAAGACGCTGTTGAGATATGTGAGTTAGTTGGCTTTGATTTATTTTTTGACGCTACAGGCGTAGTAACGATGAAGCAGTTTCCTACTTTAGATGGAACGAGCCCTATTGCTACTTTCGTAGAAGGCGAAGGAACTACAGTTACTAGCCTTAACAGGTCTATAAGTACTAAAGAAACTTACAACGGCGTTATTTATTATGTAGAAGGAAGTAACGTTTCAACTCCGATTAGAGTTGAGGTATGGGACGAAGATTCTGGAAGTCCAACTTACCGCTACGGAAAATTCGGCCAAGTTCCTACCTTTATTAGTACTAACCTTTTAAGCACTTCAGCAGCAGCCATTACCGCCGCGACTTTATTACTAAACACTTATATTGGAGCCCAAGAAACTATCAATTGGGAAGGTTTAGTCAATCCCGCTTTAGATGTGCAGGATATTGTTTATGTAAAATCTATTGGCGCCAAAGTAGATAGAGTCGTTATTTTAGATACTTTAACTATTCCTTTATCGCCCCAAGATGTTATGTCTGCCTCAGCCCGAACTGTAAGATTAGTTGACGCCGATGAGAGTATAGGTTAAACGTTATGGAATTTTCTACCATTATTAAAGGACTAGTTGAACAAAACTCTCGTATCGCTATCCACCAAGCCGTAGTTCAGACTGTTGTAGCAGGACCGCCAGCCTCTTTAACTATTCGCCTCAGCGGAGATACTACTAATTTAACTGGTATTCGTTATCTATCAAGTTACACACCAACCGCCTCAGATAAAGTTTTTTGCTTAATTAACGCGGGCGATATATTTGTTTTAGGAAAATTAGCCTAGGACATAAGTTATTGTGTCTTCATATAGCGGTGGCATATTGGTATCCTTTAAGTCATGTCTACTTACCAATACGCTGAAATTGTCGCGGCTACAACCGCCTCTCTATTGGCAATTCTAACTATCGCAAGTAAATTTATTTGGAGACCTATGAAAAAAAATATCACTAGAGATATCTTAGAAATGCTAGACGAAAGACTTAAGCCTATGGAAGCCCAGTTGAGCCAATTATCTCCCAATGGGGGCAGTAGTTTGGCAGACAAAGTGATAAGATTAGAGGAACGCCAAGCGGGAGTCGTAAGTCGAATAGATGATATTTACGACATGGTTAAACAATTGGCAATTAGGGAGTCAAAATGAAGTTGAATAAAGCAATGCTAGATAGTTACGGTAGACACTTATTAGGAGCCGTTATAGCAGGTGTAGCAGCCATTGGAGCGCTTACAGGTAAGTCCCCTGTAGATTTTGCTTCAGGCGATTGGTGGGCAGTAGCAAACTCTGTATGGGTGGCTATCGTTCCAGTTGCAATGAGATTTTTTAATAGTAAAGACCCAGCCTTTGGTAAAGTAGCAGAATCTGTTGCTAAAGAGGTCGGTAAGAAGATAAATGCTAAGTCAAGACCAAGTAAAAAGGCAGTCAAGTAGCATATAATTAGTTCGGCTAGGCGGTGAGGGGATTCACTGCTTAGCCGTTTTTTATTTAATTGGCTTGTACCCTTATCCCCATGACGACCATTATCGCTATCCAGCAAAAAGATAAAGTTCTGTTCGGGGCTGATAGCCAAGTAACTGCAGGTAATGGTCGAGTTCAAAAGCATAAAGAAATGATAAAGATAAGCGAGCGCGGCCCTTTTATTATTGCTGGAAGCGGCGAATGTGCCCCTTGCGATATTGCGCAACATATTTGGAACCCTCCTAGACCCACAGGTAACGAGTGGCAAGACCTTTATCATTTTATGATTGCTAAAGTAGTTCCTTCTTTGAAAGCAGTTTTCAAGGAGAACGAATATAAATGGGATACAGATGATGATGAAGCCAAGTTTTGCTTCTTAATTGCTATCGGTGGGCAGGTATTCGAAATAGCCGACGATATGAGCGTTAGTTTAACTGATACGGGATTCTTTGGAGTAGGTTCAGGAAGTAGTTACGCTATCGGGGCTTTAGAAGCAGGAGCCAGCCTCTCAGAAGCGTTAGAAATATCAGCGAGGAATGACGCCTATACAAGTGCGCCGTTTATCTACTACACTCAGCCCCAACCTAAAAAAGCCGTAAGGAGAAAGTAAAATGGTATCTACTGGGAAGAATAAATTGGAAGGTACTACTTTTATGGAGAAAATTGTTAGCATAGTTAAGCGAATTTTCGCAGTATTTTTGGCTAGTGGATTATCAGTAATTGGCGCTGGAGCCATCATTGGCATAGATACGATTAAAGCCGTTATCTTGGCAGGAACTTTAGGGGTTGTTACAGTAGTCGAACAACTATCTCGTTCTTACTTAGTAGATGGTAAATTATCAAGTGCTGAAATTAACGAAGCCTTTGCCGATGTAGATGGAAAGACCGCAGCCCGTAAAGGCAAATAATGACCGCTGCTTACAAAAGATGTTTCCCTTTTAACCCTATGCAAATTAAAGATGGTTGGATAGTTCGCGTAGGCAAAGATGGTAAGATTCGAGAAAGAATTGAAAAGTATCCGCGTGAGAAAACTAAGAGGAGTAAGTAATGGCAGATTTAGGAACGGCAGCGAAATTAGTAGAAGTTGCCCAAGCCGAAGTAGGAACTATTGAAGGTCCTAAAGATAATGAAACTAAATACGGCAAATTTGCGAAAGCCAATTTCAAACCATGGTGCGGTTCATTTGTTATGTGGTGCGCTGACCAAGCGGGAGTTAAAATTCCTAATTGTGTAAGCACCCTTGCTGGAGCCGAGGCTTTTAAGAAAAACAAAACTTGGTTCGAAGGTGAAGAGTCTAAACCTCAAGCAGGCGATATTGTTTTCTTCGACTTTCCTGGTGATGGAGTAGATAGAATCTCACATGTTGGAGTTGTTGTAAAAGATAATTTAGATGGAACTGTAACTACTGTAGAAGGCAATACGGCTGCCGATAAAAAAGGTGACCAAAGGAACGGTGGCGAAG
>Ga0114974_10000552_pt1 | contig 31228 bp, 18 predicted proteins | sample S_130206_EF_Meta_FD_87318 | JGI IMG/M metagenome (GOLD analysis project Ga0114974, IMG submission 87318) | Freshwater microbial communities from Lake Simoncouche, Canada to study carbon cycling - S_130206_EF_MetaG | ecosystem: Environmental > Aquatic > Freshwater > Lake | place: Lake... | reverse complement strand
TCGTTCAGGCGACATCGGCCGACGGCGTGACGCGCGATGTCTCGGGGCAGGCGACGTTCGTGGTCGAGCACCCTGAGCGCGTGGCGGTGGAAGGGGGAATGCTCCGTCCCCTCGCTGACGGCGATACGACGCTCAAGGTGGCCGTCGGCGAGAAGTCGCTGACGATTCCCGTCCATGTCGAGCGGGCCGGGGAGGATCCCCCCTTGAGCTTCAGGCTCGACATCATGCCGGTGTTCTTGCGTGCTGGCTGCAACACCGGGAGTTGTCACGGCGCCGCCCGGGGCAAGGACGGCTTTCGGCTGTCGCTGTTCGGGTTCGATCCTGACGGCGATCACCACCGCCTCACGCGGGAGTTCTCCGGCCGCCGGCTCAATCTGGCCATCGCCGAGGAAAGCCTGCTGATGGAGAAGTCGATCAACGCCGTGCCCCACAGTGGCGGCGGAGAGATCAAGAAGGGGGACGAATACTACGCCAGGCTCGTCCGCTGGCTCGAGGCGGGCGCGGCCAACGATCCCGGCCCCGTACCGGCGGTGGTCAAGGTGGAGATCGATCCGCCGACCGCGGTTCTCGACGGCGAAGGGGCGACACAGAAGTTCATCGTCCGCGCCAAGTACGCCGACGGCACCGACCGCGACGTGACGAATCTCACCGTGTTCTCGAGCAACAACGACAACTCGGCCGTGATCGTTCAAGACGGAACGACGACCGCCAAGAACCGGGGTGAGGCCTTCATCATGGCCCGCTACGACACCCACACCGTCGGCTCTCACGTCATCGTGCTGCCGAAGGGGCTCGTGTTTCAGTGGTCGAATCCACCGGCCAACAATTACGTCGATCAACTCGTGAACGCGAAGCTCCTCAAGCTCCGCATCAACCCGTCAGAGCTGTGCAGCGACGACGAATTCATCCGCCGCGTCAGCCTCGACATTTGCGGCACCCTACCGACGACCGACGAGCTGCAGTCGTTCCTCTCGAGCGTTGATCCTGCCAAGCGGGAACACTTCGTCGACTCGCTCCTCGAGCGGAAGGAGTTCGTCGAGATGTGGGTGATGAAGTGGTCGGAGCTGCTCATGATCCGCACCTCGCAGCAGATCAGCTACAAGGCGATGCTCCTCTACTACAACTGGCTCCAGCAGCAGATCCAGGGGAACGTCCCGATCGACCAGTTGGTGCGGGATCTCCTCTCGGCCAAGGGAGGGACGTTCTCGAGCGCTGCGACGAACTACTACCAAAACGAGACGGATACGCTGAAAGTCTCCGAAAACGTCGCCCAGGTTTTCATGGGGATGCGGATCCAGTGCGCCCAGTGCCACAATCATCCGTTCGACCGCTGGACGATGGATGACTACTACGGCTTCGCCAACTTCTTCGCCCAGATCGGCCGCAAGCCCGGCGAGGATCCCCGTGAGACGATCGTCTTTAATTCCGGCGGAGGGGATGTGAAGCATCCCGTCGGCGGCCGGGTGATCGCGCCAAAGTTTCTCGGCGGCGACACGCCCGACTTGACCGGCAAGGATCGGCGTGAAGTGATGGCGGCCTGGCTGACCGGGCCCAACAACACGTTCTTCTCGCAAAATCTCGTGAACCTCGTCTGGGCTCACTTCTTCGGCCCCGGCCTCATCAACGACGTCGACGATGTCCGCGTCAGTAATCCTCCGGTCAACAAAGAGCTCCTCGAGGAACTCGCCCGGCGGTTCGTCGACTACAAGTACGACTTCAAGAAGCTCGTTCGCGACATCTGCACGTCACGGACCTACCAGCTCTCCACGAAGACGAACGAATCCAACGCCACCGACGAGCGCAACTTCTCCCACGCGCTTCTGCGGCGGGTGCGAGCCGAGGTGCTCCTCGACATGGTGACGGGCGTCACCGATACGAAGAACAAGTTCTCCGGGCTGCCCATCGGTGCGCGGGCGGTGCAGATCGCCGACGGCAACACCTCGACCTACTTCCTCACCACCTTCGGCCGCGCCACCCGCGGGACGGTCTGCTCGTGCGAGGTGAAGATGGAGCCGAACCTGTCGCAAGCGCTTCACCTCCTCAACGGTGACACCATCCAGGGGAAGATCCAGCAGGGGGGGCTCATCAAGCGACTCCTCGATGCCGGGCAGCCTCCCGAAGCGATCATCGATGAAATCTATCGACGGAGCCTCACCCGTCTGCCGACGGAGAAAGAGAAGGAGGCGATGCTGGGAATCGTCCGCGAGGATCCAAACCCGCTGCAGGCCCTCGAGGATGGATTCTGGGCGATCCTCAATTCCCGCGAGTTCGTCTTCAACCATTGATCTGACGTCTGCTGGCCCGAGACCCCAATCATGATCACTTCGCGTTTCCAAGTCGTGACGGCCGTCATCTTCGGGGCGGCATTCCTTCCGAGCCTGACGGCCTCGGCCGACGATGCCTTGACGTTCGACGACAATGTCCTGCCGGTTCTCCGTCAGCGGTGCGGGAGCTGCCACAACCCCGACAAGAAGGCGGGTGGGCTCGACATCACCACGTACACCGGACTGATGGCAGGGGGCGGGTCGGGCGGATCGATCGAGCCCGGCGACGCGTCGGCGAGCTATCTCTACCGGCTCGTCACGCAGGAAGACGAGCCGAAGATGCCCCCCGATTCCCCGCCGATTCCTGAGGAGGAACGGGCCGTTCTCAAGCGCTGGATCGACGGCGGGATCCTCGAGAACAAGGGGAGCAAGGCAGCGGCGCCGAAAAAGAAGAAGTTCAACCTCGCCATGGATACCGCGCCGACCGAGCGTCCGGCGACGGTCCCCCTCCCGGCCCACATCCCCCTCGAGCCGGCCGTCCACACCCGCTCGCTCAACGCCTGCACGTCGATTGCCACGAGCCCCTGGGCGCCACTTGCGGCCGTCTGCGGCCAGAAGCAGGTGCTCCTCTATCGCACCGACACGCGCGAACTCGCCGGCGTCCTCCCCTTCCCGGAAGGGCGGCCGCAGGTGCTCCAGTTCAGCCGTAATGGCAGCCTCGTCCTTGCCGGCGGCGGTCGGGGCGGGGCCAGTGGCAAGGTGGTGGTGTGGAGTGTCGACAGTGGCCGCCGCGTCATGGAGATCGGCGACGAACTCGACACCGTGCTCGCGGCCGACATCAGCTCCGACCATCGCCTCGTGGCCCTCGGCGGTCCGCAAAAAGTCGTGCGGATCTACTCGACCGAGACCGGCGAGCGTCTTCAGGAGATGAAGAAGCACACCGACTGGGTGACGGCGGTCGGTTTCAGCCCCGACGGAGTACTTCTGGCCACCGGTGACCGCAACGGGGGCGTGATGGTGTGGGAATCGGGAACGGGACGCGATTACCTCACGCTCGCCGGCCACACCGCGGCGATCACGGCCGTGTCGTGGCGGGGCGATTCCAATCTCCTCGCCACTGGCAGTGAGGACGGCACGATCCGCCTCTAGGAGATGGAGAACGGCGGCCAAGTGAAGAGCTGGAACGCCCACGGGGGGGGTGTCGCGGCGCTCGAGTTCACCCGTGACGGGCGGATTGTCAGCATCGGCCGCGACAAGCAGCCGAAGATCTGGGCCCAGGACGGCAACCAGCAAAAAGCCTTCGATGCCTGTGCGGATCTCGGTCTGGCCATCTCCTTCTGTGACGAGACCGACTCGGTGATCGTCGGCGACTGGACGGGGGAGGTTCGCGTTTGGAAAGCGACCGAAGGAGTCCGTCTCGCCGGTATCACGAGCAACCCCGAGCCGATCGCCGCGCGGATCGCCGCGGCCGACAAGGCCGTGGCTGAGCGCGCCCCGGCCATCGAGCCGGCGAAGGTCGCGGCCGCGGAGGTCGCCAGCCAGCTTGCCGGCATGCAACAGGCCTACGATGGCCTGATGCAGGGGAAGCTGGGGGCTGACACGCAACTGGCCGAGATGCAGAAGGGGTTCGACGCGGCGATGGTGGGAAAGACAGAGGCGGCCGCGGCGTACACGGTTGCCACCGACGCCGCGGTGGCCGCGGCCCGCGACCTCGCTCCGCTCGTCGAGGCCCAGGCGAAGTCGCTCGCGGCCGTCGCGCAGAATCCGGCCGACGAGGGGGCGAAGCAGTCGATGGCGCAGGTGGGGGAGCAACTCCGGCTCCAGCGGGAGGCGATTGCGGCCCGCGAGGCGGAACTGATGGCCTCTGCCACCCGCATGGCAGACGGTGAAAAGAAGCTCGCCGAGACGGCCGCCCAGCGTGATCAGGCCAAGGCCGTTGCCGACCAGATGGCTGCGAAGGTCGCCGAAATGACGCCCGGCCTCGAGGCCCTGAAGACCTCTGCTGCTGCGGCGGCGACGAAGGTGGCCGAACTCTCGACGCAACTCGACGCTGCCCGGGCCGATCTGGCCCGTTGGCAGGGGGAGCAGGCCTTCGTCCAAAAGTACGCCGAACTCACCGGCGTGGTAACCGCGCGAGAGGGGGCTGTTCGGGAGGTGGAGACGAAGGCCGCCGAGATCCGTGCCAAGATGGCCGGCGACGAGCAGGCCCGCCGCGGGATCGAGGCGCAGAAGGGAGAGCGGATGAAGGCCGTCGAGGCACTCTCCGCGGCCCTTGCCGCGGCGGCCGGCGAACACGCGTCGCTCTTGGAGAGGATTGCCAAGCGCCAGCAGGAGATCCTGGCCCAGCAGGGAACGATCGACACGATCACGAAGGCCACGGGGATGCTCGAACAGGCCGCCACTCAGGCCAAAGCCGCGCTCGATGTCGTCGCCGGTGATGCCGAACTCGCCGCCGCCCACAAAGTCCTCATCGACACGCTGACCGCGAAAGCGGCGCAGGTGAAGGGAATGCGGGAGGGGATGGAGGCTCTGGCCGCCGAACGGGCCGGCTGGGAGAAGCAGGCGGCCGAGACGGTGGCGATGATGGAGAAGCGGCAGGCCGAGATGCCGGCGCTGGTCGCAGCGGCAGCCGAGATGGACGGCCCACTCGCCGAGGCGGCGAAGGTGGTCGAGGGGGCGGCCGCGGCCGTCGCCGCCACCGAGGCTGAGGCGGCGGCCAAGCAGGCCGAGGTGGAGGCGGCCGTCCGCGATCTCCTCGCCCTCCAGGGGATCCAGGCGCCAGCGCCAACGCCCTGATGCCCCTAGGAGCCAGAGCAGATCAGGCCCCGGCCGGCAATACGAGGCCGCGGATGAGGAGATCGTCGCCGAGGGGAGTCATGGCCTCGACGACGATCCGTTGGGCCTTGTCGACGATCCAGGCCCCTTCTCCGCCGATGGCGGCCGGTGATCGCTCTCCGCCGATGAGCTTCGGGGCCACGAAGGCCCATGCCTCATCGATGAGGCCGCCGTCGCGGAGGCTCCCGAAGATCCCGGAGCCCCCTTCGACGAGGAGGTTGGTGAGTCGCTGCCCGCCGAGGTGCCAAAGGAGCGATGCCAAGCGTGCCTCGCGGTCGGTCTCCCCGCCTCGCCAGATCTGGCACCCGAGCGAACGGAGCGTGGCCACCCGGTGCTCCGGGGCATCAGGGCCGACGGCGACAAGGATCGGCACCTCGCGGGCCGTCTGGACCAGTCGGCTCCCGGGAGGAAGCCGGGCCGCGGAGTCGACCACCACCCGGAGCGGCACGCGGCGTCCCGGAGGCCTCGCCGTGAGGAGCGGATCGTCGGCCAGAGCGGTGCCGATGCCGACGAGGATGGCGTCCATCCGACCGCGAAGCTCATGAACGACGCTCCGCGACGCCTCTCCCGAGATCCAGTTCGAGGCCCCGCTGGCTGCCGCGATCCGACCATCGAGGCTCATCGCCCACTTGGCGATCACCCACGGTCGGCCCGAGGTGACGAGGCGGCGAAACGGTGCGGTGAGGCGCTCGGCATCGGCTGAAAGAATCCCACTCTCGACCTCAATGCCGGCGGCACGCAGACTCGCGATCCCCCCGCCGGCAACCGCCGGGAAGGGATCGCCTGCGCCGACAACCACCCGGCGGATCCCGGCGGCGATCACCGCATCGGTGCAGGGGGGAGTCTTGCCGTGGTGGCAGCAGGGCTCGAGCGTCACCACGAGCGTGCCGCCGTAAGCCGACTCACCCGCGGCCTCGAGCGCCACGACTTCGGCGTGCGGGCCACCGTGGCGGGCATGCCATCCTTCGCCGACGACGCGGCCTTCCGCCGTGAGCACGACAGCGCCGACCTGGGGATTCGGTTCCACGAATCCTTCACCGCGGCGGGCCAGTTCGATGGCCCGCCCCATCGCCAAGACCTCGCCGTCCATGTCAGCTGCCGGGGGTCCAGATGGCCTTCTTCTCCCCTTGGGGCGGAGCCTGACCGCCACCTCCCGGGGTCCAAATCCCACCGGCAGGCGCCGCCTGCGCGGCCCCCGCGCCGGGCGATCCGGAGCCACCGAGCGTTGTCGCGGCGCCGCCGCCGGCCCGGGCCGCGGCCAGACCGGGGAGATCAATGCCCGCCTCCATGAGGACCTCCGCGACCGCCTCCATGATCCGGGCGTCGCGCGAGTGTTCGCGGCGGAGATGGTCGAGGAGCCGCATCGTCTCTGCCTGATCGCCACGCTGGAGGCGGATCCTCAACTCGGTGACGTCGATCATGCCGTCGTTGGCCTTGAGCTCGGCGACGATCGCACGCAATTCGGCGATGATCTCGAGCTTGCGGACGCTCCCCTGGGCCCGCTCCTCGAGGAACGAGAGGGCCTCCCAGCGTTCCTCCGGCGCCGCGTCGGGGCGGGCGAGGATCGCCGTGGCGGCCCGCTCGGCGGCGAGGTCGAATCCGGCATCCGCCGCCATGAGGAACAGGCCGCGCAGCTCGGCCGCGTCGAGCCCCTCGAGGGCCACGCGGTGCCAGCGCATCGGCGGCACCTCCTCGAGCGGGTTGGTCGAGGCGATCGGCGCGGCGGCCCGGAGGCCGAGCTTTTCCCGCATCCTGATCCAGGCATCGGTAGCGTCGGGACGGCGGCTGGTCGCCTCCCCCTCGACGATCAGCGCCTCGACGCGGGGGTCGCCGTCGGCGATCGCCTGACGGGGCGTTTTTCCGAGCAGTTCCGGAAGGGGGGTGTCTGGCCAGAGGGCGTCAAAGCGGGACCACAGCGCCTCGCGCTGCACGTCGAGGAGGCGATCGAGCGGGCCTAACTCCCCGGGCGGCGTGCCAGCGGTCGGAACGGCGGGGGGCACCATGCGGAACTGCGTGGAGAGGAGCCAAGTCGTCGGCGTTGCCAACGGCAGCTTTCCGCCGTCCTTCAGACGTTCAAACGTGACCGTCGTCAGCCCGGCAACGACGCCCTCGGCGTCTTGAACATCGGGCTGGAAGCCCTGGAGCACCAACTCAGCCTCGCGGTCGGTTTGGCGGCCGAAGACGAGGAGCGTCGCCAGCAATCGTCCCAGCTTGGCGGCCTCGGGCCCGGCGTCGTAGACCCGCCACACCGAACGGGGGGGGACTGCTCCTCGCGACACCCACTCCGAGCGTTCGAACGGGGTAGGCTCGATTCGGCCATCTTTGCGGAAGCGGTCTTCGAGGAGATCGAGGCCGTCCCCGGAGGCGACCTCCGCCGGCAGGGGCCCGGCGACGCGGATCAGGGGAATGACCGGGGAGCGATCCTGATCGGCCTCGGTTTCCAGCGCCATCGCCCGGCCCGTGGCCTCCACCGCCGTATCGTGGTCAGCATGGCGGAGCTTCGCCACGGTCGCCCATGCCTCGGCCGCTTCATAGGGGAGGGCGAGGAGTTCACAGACCCGGGCCAGGTTCGTAAACACTTCCGGGCTTTGCCCTGCCAGTTTCTTCAGGCTCCGGAACGTCGTCAGCGCCTTGCCGAGTCGCCACTCGCGGGCCGCCTTGAGGCCGATGTCAAACTCGAAGCGCCACGGAGAATCCTCCGGGCAACTCTCGAAGGGAACGCGGGCCCGCAGCGCTGAGGGGACACCGGCCGAACCGACCACCGAGGCCAGCATCTGCCGGTCCTCCGGGGTCCCGATGCCGGCATCGGAGAGCCATTCGACGATCCCCTGAGCGAAGCCGGTGTGGCCAGTCTGAGCGGCCACCTGCACCAGCGTCGCCGCGATCCGCTCCATCTCCGGGCCAATCTCGCTGCCGGCGGTTTCCCGCGCCTTGTCGAACAGACCGGCCGCCTCTTGGATCCGGCTGTTGATCGCCTCCGCCACCGCCGCCTGCCCGAGGGCGAGGGGATTGGCGGGGAACGCTGCGAGGAACTCGGCCGACCCAGCCGCCGCCTCGACGAACTTCCGGGTTGCGAGTTGGAGCTTTGTTCGGGTGGCGAGGAGGCAGGCCCTCCCCGGGGTCTTGGCGAGTTGGCGCTCGACCTGTTCGAGGGCCGCGGTCACCTGTTCCCCCTCGAGGAGCCGCTCGACCTGCTCGAGTTCGCCGACAAGATCCTGGCAGCAGAACTTGATCTTCTTCCCCGTTCCCCCGGGGCAGGCAGCGTACGGATCGATCGGCATGCGAGGGAGAACTCCGGTGGTCGGGAGAGGGCTTCTATTTCGACGAATGTACCAGAGCCCGGCGCCGTCGGCAGGCGGGGGACAAGGGGCATTTGCCCCCTTTCCCGATGCCCTGCATACTCCATGGCTGGAGCGCGGGACAGGCGGCCTGCGCGACCAATGCCCGGCCCCTCCAGTCGCGGTCGGCGGATCTCCGGATCCGCACGGTTCGCGGTCCCCGGACGACGGTCCCCATTCGCCATGCGACAGCCGCGTATTCTCGTTGTCGACGCCGCCGGACCGACCGGCCTTCCCTATGCCCGTCTCGTGGCCAGGCTCCAGCCGATGGAGCTGCGCTTCGAGTCGTTGGCCAAGGCGGTCGACAGCCTCTCCCGGGACGCCTGGGATCTCGGCATCCTCACCATCCGTGGCGGGCAGTCGTCCGACGCGCTCCACGAGGCCATCCGTGGCGCCGACCCCCGTCTCCCACTCCTCGTCGTCGATCCGCACCCGTCGGTCGAAGCCGCCCGATCCTGCCTCCAGGCGGGGCCGTGCGACTACCTCGCGCTCGATCAGGTCGAGGTGGGGCTCGAGGATGCGTTGGTGAGGCTGCTGGCGACGAGCCGCAAGCGCGACGCCGAGGAGGTGCTCCGTCGGGTCGTCGAACGCCCCTATTCGTTCGAGGGATTCCTCGGCGAGAGTCCGCCGATGAGGCAGGTCTATTCCGTCATCGAGCGGGTGGCGGCCAGCAACGTCGACGTCCTCGTCACCGGCGAGACGGGGACCGGCAAGGAACTCGTCGCGCGGGCGATCCACCAGCGCAGCCGGAGGGCGCAGGGGCCGTTCGTGCCGGTCGATTGCGGCGCGATCCCCGACGCGCTGCTGGAGAGCGAACTGTTCGGCCACGAGCGGGGCGCGTTCACCGGCGCCGATGCCCGCCGGATGGGGCTGATCGAGTTTGCCGACGGCGGCACGATGTTCCTCGACGAGATCGGGGAGTTGCCCCTTCCGCTCCAGGCGAAGCTCCTTCGCGTCCTTCAGGAGCGTCGCGTGCGGCGGGTCGGTGCCCGTCAGGAGAATGCCGTCGACGTCCGTGTCGTCGCCGCCACGTCGCGGCCGATCGACGAGATGGTGGAGCGGGGCGCCTTCCGCCGCGATCTCTTCTACCGCATCAACGTCGTCAGGATCGATCTTCCCCCCCTGCGGATGCGCGGCGACGACATCGGCCTGTTGGCGGAGTGGTTTGCCAACCGCGCCGGCCAGGAGATGGGGAGGCCGGTGGCGGGGCTTTCGACCGATGCTTATCAGGTGTTGAAGAATTACCATTGGCCGGGGAACGTCCGCGAACTGCAAAACGTCGTCCGCCGGGCGATCGCCATGGCCCGCGGACCGATGGCGGGGGTCGACGATCTCCCCGACGACGTCGTCGCGGCGGCGGGCCGTTCTGCTGGCGCCGAGGCGGGCGCGATCGGCTTCTTTGCCCAGCGGGCCGAACAGGTGGCCCGCTTCGAGCGCACGTATCTCACCGAACTCCTCACCCGTCACCTCGGCGACGTCTCGGCCGCCGCCCGGGAAGCCCGCCTGCCCCGCGGCACGCTCTACCGGCTGATGAAATCTCACGCGCTCGATGGCGCGAGCTTCCGTCGGCCGGCGGATCCGAGGGGCGATGCCCCCCCGGCCGATTCCATCGGTTGATCGCAATCGCCTCCTCCGCTGCCAGCCACGGCCCTCCCGCCCAGGCCGGCTGTCTCATCGGCGCGACACCGCGCCACGCCGGCGCGACAGCCGTACGATCGGCCTGTTTCCCTGGCCTTTCGGGGCGTTATCAGGCCGGCATCGAGACGAGCGATGTGCCACCGGCGCGACGGATCGTGCCCCTCGTCGGTGCTCCCGAACGCGGTCACGGAGGCTTGAAGCATGGGAATGAACTTTTCCCCACTGCTTGGCACGCCGAGTGCATAAGGAAGTCTCCCGGGGGCCGGTCTCGAGGATCGGTGCCCTGAGGACCACACCAACACACCCTGTCCAGGAGTCCGTGCCATGAAGAAGATCGAAGCCATCATCCGCCACTTCAAGCTCGAAGAGGTCAAGGACGCCCTCAACGCCGCCGGTGTCCGCGGCATGACCGTCACGGAGGTTCGCGGCTTCGGCCGCCAGAAGGGGCACACGGAGACCTACCGTGGCGCCGAGTACTCCGTCGACTTCCTTCCCAAGGTGAAGATCGAAGTCGTCGTCAGCAACGAGGAAGCTCAGGGCGTGATCAACAAGATCATGACGACCGCCCGCACCGGGCAGGTGGGCGACGGCAAGATCTTCGTCACCGATCTCTCCGAGGTGGTGCGCATCCGCACCGGCGAGACCTCCGCCGCCGCGATCTAATTTCACGGCGGCACGGCCATCCCTGGCCGCGCCGCCGTGGCCCGCCGCGGCGAACGCCGAGGGTTCGCCGGGCGGGCTGGCGGTCGCACCTCCGGGCGCCCGCGGGCCTCCGCCTTGCGGAGGCCTCGGCAGCGGCGGAAACCACTCGGTGGACAAAGCCCGTACGGCGGCCGGGCGTGCATGAGGCGATCGATGCCGGTGAGGCGATCGATCCGCACGTCAGGTCGCCAGGGGGCGCGTCATCTCCACGGGGATCACCCAGCGGTCATAGTCCTCGGCGCTGACGTAGCCGGAGGCGACGGCGGCGGCCTTGAGGCTCGTCCCCTCGAGATGGGCCTTCTTCGCGATCTTCGCCGCCTTCTCGTAGCCGATGTGGGTGTTGAGGGCCGTGACGAGCATCAGCGATTCGTCGAGATGGTGACGAATGCGAGCGAGGTTCGGCTCGATGCCGACGGCACAGTGGATCCGCATCGAGTCGCAGGCATCGGCCATCAGGTCGGCCGACTCAAGCACATTGTGGATCATCACCGGCTTGTAGACGTTGAGCTGGAAGTTGCCCTGCGAGCCGGCGAAGGCCACGGCGGCGTCGTTCCCGAAAACCTGCACGCAGACCATCGTCATCGCCTCGCACTGCGTTGGGTTCACCTTGCCCGGCATGATCGAACTTCCCGGCTCGTTTTCCGGAATCGAAATCTCGCCGATCCCGCAGCGCGGCCCCGAGGCGAGCCAGCGGATGTCATTGGCGATCTTGAGCAGGGCCATCGCCAAGCTCCGTTCGACGGCGCTGACATCGACGAGGGCATCGTGGGCCGAGAGGGCGGCGAACTTATTCTCCGCCGACACGAACGGATGGCCGGTCTCGCGGGCGATGAACTTCGCCGCCACGTTCCCAAACTGCGGGTGGGCATTGAGGCCGGTGCCGACGGCCGTGCCGCCGATCGCCAGTTCGTACAGGCCCGGGAGGGCTCGCTCGATCGCGGCCATCCGGTCGTCGAGTTGCGCCCGCCAGGCCGACACCTCTTGGCCGAGCGTGATCGGCGTGGCATCCTGGAGGTGGGTGCGGCCGATCTTGACGATCTCGGCCGTCCGCTGCTCGAGGTCGGCAAACACGTCGCGCAACTGCCGCACCGCCGGCAGGAGGCGGTCGTGGATCACCTCGACGGCGGCAATGTGCATCGCGGTTGGAAAGGTGTCGTTCGACGACTGGCCGCGATTGACGTCGTCGTTGGGATGAACCGGCTTCTTCGAGCCCATCTCGCCACCGGCGATCTCGATGGCGCGGTTGGAGATCACCTCGTTGGCGTTCATGTTCGACTGCGTGCCGCTGCCGGTCTGGAAGACGACGAGCGGGAAATGGTCGTCGAGCTTCCCGGCGATCACCTCGTCGGCGGCCTGAACGATGAGCTTCACTCGGTCGGCCGGAAGCTGCCCGAGCTCGCCGTTGGCCAGCGCCGCCGATTTCTTGAGGATGCCGAGCGCCTTCTTCACCGCCCTGCCCCACTGGAAGCGGTCGACGCCGATCTTGAAGTTGTCGCGGGAGCGTTCCGTCTGAGCGCCCCAGTAACGATCGGAGGCGACCTGAACGGCCCCCATGCTGTCGGTCTCGGTGCGCGTCGGTGTGGCGGCGGTCATGGAGAGTGTCCGGAGAGGGATGGATGGGCAGCGAGCGGCTCGAGGGGCCGGGGCATGAAAAGTCATTTTTCCCGCATCGAGCCCTCGGTTTCAACCGTGGGCCGTGCTTCCCCTGGAGCCGTCCGTGGCTGCCGGGGAAGGCCGCCGGGGAGGCCACCGATTAGCGCCTGAGGATGCGGCGGGCTGGAGACGGGGGCGGGGCGGCGATCTTCGCCGGCGACGGCGGCGTCGCCTCGGGCAGTTCGCCGAGCGAGATCGCCAGCCAGCCGTCGGCGCTCACGGCCTGGAGAACCTTCATGTCGGCGAGTCGGGGATTGGTGACGAAGGCCTCCGGCAGCAACGGCAGCGGACGCTCCTTGGGGAAGATCTTTCCAAACACCGCCCGCAGCGCGATCTCGGCCCGCCCCTGGTGGCCTGGTCCACTGAGATGGACAGACCCCTCGCGCTCGAGGAACAGTTGTGGATCGTCGGCCTTCGGCCGGTAGGTGACGCTGGCGACGATGTCGTGCCAGCCGCGACGGCCGCTCTCGATCGCCTCAAGCGCCACGCGGATGTGAACCAGCCCATCCCGGTACTGCACCCGCAGCGGCTGCTCCCGTGCGAAGGTGATGACGACATCCTCGGGAAGCTCGTCGGGGATGTGGGGCTCGACGCCGGCCCGCTCGCAGAGGAGGTGGATGAGATCTTCCAGCGGCAGCTGCCGGCCGGCGAGCGAGAGCCGCTCGAGGGCGTTGTTGATCGCCGACTCGTGGATCTGCACCGAGAGCATCGAGCCGTTGGGGGCCCGCGGCCGCGGCGTGTGGGCTGCCAGTTGGTCGTCGCCGGCCAGTCGCAGTCTCGCCATGGCGATGCCATCCTGGGTCTCGAGCGAAACGGGGGTCGGCTCGAGGCCCAGCTTCACCAGCGGCCCCCATGCCTGGGTGCGAAGCTTTTCCGCGGCGGCGAGGAGTTGCGGCTCGACCTGCTGGTCGACCTCCCGGCAGGCGCGGGCAACGATCTTGTCGATCACTTCCCGATTGGCCTTGGGGAGATGCTCGTCGTGCTGGTTGCGGGCGATGTTCCGGACGAGCGACCGCATGATCGGCACGCCGTCGAAGCTCGTCTGGATATCCGCCAACTGCGAACGAGACGACGCCGAGCCGGTGGCCTGGCCGAGTCGGAGGCCCGTTCCTCCCACACTCACCGGCTTGCGGACGGTGAACGACGAGGAGCCGCGTGACGTGAGCGCGACAGGGCCCGACTCGGTGACCGTTCGGGAGGCGACGTCGCCGCGGACTTCGAGCACCAGCGAGATCCCGCGGGCATCGGGACTGAAGCGAACGGCGGTCGATTGTTCGACCCGACTCGTGCCGCGCACCTGCCGGCCGAGGACGGTGTCGTCAACCGGCGCTGTCGTCACTCTGGCCGGAGGCATCACCCGTTCCAAAAACTTCTGGTGAACGGCGACGCGGACATTCGCTGCCGAGTAGTGATCCCGGACGGTGGTGGCGAAATCGACGAGGCTCTTGATTCCGCTTTCGGCCAGAGCGTCGATCGACTCGACGGCCAGCGCCCCCTCGGCCGGGGTCGGAGTCGATTCGTAGCGCTCGAGGGTCGCCAGGAGGGCTTCGACCGTGGCGCGGTGAGCGCCACTCGATTCAGACTCAGCGGGAGGAGCGGGCTCGGTCACATCGGCGGGGGTGATCACCGCGGTAGCCGCACCCTGCCAGACCAGCGTGCGCCGCTGCGTGGCGAGCGTGGCCCGGCGGATGGCTGCGGCGGCGGTGGGGTCGTCGGTGGTCAGAGCGATCTTCAGTCCATCCTCCACGAGAAGGGCAAGCTGCTCGAGCGGGGGAGTGGCAGCCGGATCGGCCGGGCCCGTGGTGGCGATGACGGCCCGCACTGCCGCCGTCGTCCTCTCCCCCCAGGAGGAAGCAGGGCCATCGGCTTTTGCGAGCTGCTCGAGTTGCTTCAGCAGAGTCGTCGGCACGGGCCACCCCCCTGCGGATGTCGCCGCGCCCTGGCCGGCGGGCGACTTGTCCTCCTTGGAAGGGGCGCGATCGCGCGCCAACAGGCGCTCTCCGGCGCGGAGTCGATCGAGGAGACGGGTGCCGGGTTGGGGGGCGCTTGCCTGCCGTTGGGGAAAGGGCACGACGCCGGAACGCGAGGCCCGGAGGTCGTCCAGCGAATCACGAAGCCATTCGGCGACCGGCCCACGCCGTGTCCCCGACTGGGGATCGAGCTGCGGGACGACGGCCGACGCTCCTTCGGGGCATTCGATGGAGTCGCTGTCGGGGCCGCCTTCGCCTGAAGAGCCCCCCCGTGACTCGGTTGCCGGGCCGAACTCCAGCAGGGGCACGACGCGGCCGGCCGGGCCCTCGTCGGGCGCGCCGTCATACTGGACGAGCGACACGGTGGGGGCGGACATGCTCCGGGCCGTGGGGCGGATCGGGGCCGCATCGAAGGCTTCGACCGGGAGCCTGGCGGGGGAGGGAGGCGCCGCCGAGGACGTGGGGGCTTCTTGCGCCGGGGAGGCGATGAGCACGGCCACACGGCCGGCGATCGGCTCAGCCACGCGAGTGCTGGCCTCGCCAGCGTGCTGCCAGGAGGGGACGTGGCGCCCTGTGGCGGCGCGACGTCCCGGGCGGACTTCCCAGGAAAACTGGAGCCTCGATGGTGCAGGGCCTTCGGCAGCCGCTCCCGGCGCATCGATGCCTGCCCGGAGGGCCATCCGCTTGGGCAAGGACGAAGGGCTGTCGACGCCGGGATGGACGCTCGAATGGAGGGCATGCCCCACCAGTCCGAGGCCTGACGAGGCCACGAGGCTGGCCAGAAAAGCCACCGCGACGATTCTGCCTCCTGCCTGCTGCGACATGCCGACTCACGTCCCCGCGAGGGGAGTCATCGAGAGCGGTCGGAGCGGATTGGGCAGGACAGTCCCGCCGCATTTCTCCGTCTCCTGACGTTGACCTCAACGTCAGATCGACAGGCGCGGAGGGAAAAATCGATTCGGTCAGGACAACACCGTCACATTCCGCACGGCATGCAGCTTCGCCAGCCTGCCTGAATTGCCAGAAGCTGCGCGGCAGACGCTACGGCAGGCCGGCTCGTCGGTCAGGCTCGGAAAGGGCGCGAGGCCGGGGGGGTTGGAGCGACGGCAGGCTCGAGCCTCGCGCTCCACGCATCGACGAGCGTGGGGAGATGGGCGTTGCGGTCGATACCGTCGAGCGCATCGAGCGTCCGGCGGAGGCCGTCGATCGCGTCATCGCCCGTTCCCCCCCAGCTGGCAACGGCCCGGTCGAGGGGCGGATCGGAGGCGGAGCGATCCCGCCCTGGCGAGGCGCCGGAAGCGTCGCGACGGAGCGCGGCGCGGAAGAAGTCGATGGCTGCCCCGAGGAGGATTCGCAGGCGGGCCCGGCGTGGCGGCGCGTCCTTGCCGGCGGCTTCGACGCAGGCCTGGACCTCCTTGGAAAGCTCCACGCCGTGGAGAGGGCGGGCGGAGAGAAGTTCGAGGAGCCGAGCCCGAAACGCCTCGATCTCCGGATTAAGGAGCAGCCGGGCCCGGGCGATGCTCCCTCCGCTCCGCGCGGCGGCAGCGGCAATCGCGGCCGTGTCGGGGCTGGGCGTGTCGGTTGCCCCGGCCGTGAGCACCCGCCGAACGATCTCCGTGTCGAGGGGGGCGAAGCGCACGATCTGCGACCGCGAACGGATCGTGGGGAGCTGACGCTCGAGCGCCGTCCCGACGAGGATAATCACCGCACCGTCCGGGGGTTCTTCCAGGGTCTTGAGGAGGCAGTTGGCTCCCTCCTCGGCGAGGTGATCGGCATCGAGGATGATCGCCACTTTCCGCGTCCCGAGGGCCGGCCGCAGCAGGATCCGCCAGCAGAGCCCCTCGCGCATCCGGTTTTCACGGTCGCCGATGAACGCCTCGAGTGGGATCGTGGCCCGGTCTTCCGGCTTCTCGACGACGTCGATGTCGGGATGACTTCCGGCGGCAGCTTGGAGACACGACACGCAGGCCCCGCAGGCCACGAGCCCGGGCCGGGGTGCGAGGCAGACAAGCGCCCTTGCCAGCGCCTTGGCAAACGCTCCCTTGCCGATCCCTTCCGGCCCGATGAACAGATACGTGCCGGCGATCCGGCCGCGCAACTCGGCGGCGACGAATCGCCCGGCCACGTCGTCATGCCCCTCGATGCCCTGCCAGCCCATCGTGACACGTTCCCCGGGGACCATTCCGCCACACGCCACCACACCGCGACCAGCGCTCTGGTCACCCCCCATGCCGCTCCACCGCGGCGCGGATCCGCGCGCCGACACTCGCCATGTCTGCCGCGGCGTCGATGATTTCGAAACGGTCGGGTTGCGCCGCGGCCTCGCGGAGATAGCCTTCGCGCAGCCGGCGGCGGAAGTCGTCGCCACGGCTCTCGAGGCGATCGAGGGGGCGGTCGAGGCGGAGCGCGGCTGCGGCGGGATCGAGGTCGAGGAGGAGGACAAGATCAGGGGCGATCCCGCCGGTGGCGATGCCGCCGACGCTGCGGATGGTCTCCGGATCGAGCGAGCCGGCGTGCCCTTGGTAGACGATGTTCGCGGGCAGGTAGCGGTCCGACACGACCCACGCGCCGCGCTCGAGTGCCGGAGCGATCACGGCGCTGACCAACTGCGCCCGGGCTGCCATGTAGAGGAGCATCTCGGTCGTGGGCCCGAGGGGAATCTCCTGGCGGTGGAGGAGGATCTGGCGGATGGCGTCGCCGGCCGGCGTCGCCCCGGGATCGCGGCAGGCCACCACGTCATGACCGCGGCCGCGGAGCCATTCCACGAGCGGCGCCACCTGCGACGACTTGCCCGAGCCGTCGATTCCCTCGAGCACGATGAAGCGGGCCGTCGAGTGTGGGGCTGTCGAGTCAGTCATGCTTTCTCCCCCTGCCCACCCGCGGCAAGGCGGATGAGCCCGAGTGGATCGGCCGGATCGAGCGCCGCGATCTTCTTCGCCGTTTCGACGGCCATCCCCTTGCGGCCCGATTCGAGGAGGGCGTGGACGAGCCCCTTGGCCGACTCGAAGAAGGGACGGTTGCCGGGGAGCGAGTAGGGAAGCGGTCGCGGATTTCCGGCCGTCTCCAGGGCCTTGAAGCCGAGTTCGACGGCCCGGCCGAAGTGGCCGCGGGCGAGCTTCGGATCATCCTCTTCAAGCGCGAGCAGGCCGAGTTGGAGGTGGGCGTCGAGAAAGTCGGGGCATTCCGAGAGGAGCCAAACCAGCTCTTCCCGCGCGACGTCCGGCTCGCCGGCCTCGATCATCGCCTCGACCTCTTCGAGATCCTCGCGTCTCCGCCGCGCGCAGCGCGGGTGGATGAACTCCCAGGCCGGGGCTGCAAGGCTCGGCAGCATCACCATCTCCCCTTCCCCCGCGATGGTCGTCGTCCGTCGCTCCACGCGAAGGATCTTGTCGGCCTTGCTTACCGGCTTTCCGGTCGACCGACCAGCCGCGCGAGCGGTCTTTTTCTTCTTCACCTTCTTGCGCCGCGGGGCTCCATCGGCGTGGAGAGGATCGGTCGATGGATCGTCCGAGGAGGGCATGGCACTGCGGCTGCGGGGAACGGTGTGAAGACACGGGGGCTCGTCCGCAAAGGCTACACTGCCCACGACGGCGGTGGCTCGGGGATTCCCGCGACCTTCGTTGGAAACGATCCACCACCACTTGGCAAGGGGTCATGGCGAAGGAGCCGCGCTTGTCACGGCGTAAAAGCCCCCCCCGGACCGCTGCCGGGGGGCTGAAGCCCCGTCGCGCCGGCCCGGCTTACGCTCCCGGCAACGACCCGCTCCCAACGCCCCTCCGAGCCGGGATGGCGCCGATCCACGAGGCCCTCCTCGGCTGGTTCACGCGGGTCGGGCGCGATCTCCCCTGGCGCCGTGGGATTGATCCCTACCGCACCTGGATCAGCGAGGTGATGCTCCAGCAGACGCAAGTCGATCGGGTCGTCGATTTCTTCCACCGCTTCACGGAGCGGTTTCCGACCGTCGAGCGGCTCGCGGCGGCGCCGGAGGCGGACGTGCTCCGTGCCTGGGAGGGGCTCGGGTACTATCGCCGGGCCCGGCAACTTCACGCGGCAGCCAAACGGATCGTCGCTGACCATGGCGGCCATCTCCCTTCCACCGCGCCTGAGCTCCGGGAGCTTCCGGGCATCGGCCGATACACCGCCGGCGCGATCGCGTCGATCGCCTTCGGTCGCCCCGAGCCGATCGTCGAGGCCAACTCGCGCCGCGTCCTCGCCCGTCTCGCCGCCCACGCCGCGCCGCTCGATGGCACCGCCGGCGACGGGCCGATCTGGGAGATCGCAACCGCACTGCTCCCGCCGCACAGCGCCGGGCTGTGGAATCAGGCGCTGATGGATCTTGGCGCGACGGTCTGCACGCCGCGGAGTCCGATCTGTTCACGCTGTCCGCTCTCGCCGCACTGCCTGGCGCTCAAGACCGGGCAGGCAGGGTCGATCCCCGTATCGACGGTGCGGCGCACGGTGATCGATCTCGACGAGACGGCGGTCGTCGTTCGGCGCGGGGCGAAGGTCTTGGTCGTCCGACGCGGCGTGGGGGAGTGGTGGGAGGGACTGTGGGACTTCCCCCGGCTGCCCGCGAAGGAGATCCTCGCGCCCCTCGGATGCGGCCGTCGGCGAGTCGTCGGCAACTGCAGCTACACCGTCACGCATCATCGGGTCGCGGTCACGGTCGCGGCCTGCCAGGCAAGCCGTCAGGGGCCGCGGCGCGACGGAGTGGCGTGGATCGACTGGGAGTCGCTCGGGACGCTTGCCATGACGTCGCCGGGCCGGCGGATCGCGGCCCTTGCCGAACGGGGGGCGGGGGAGGCCGGCCAAAGCAGCGCCGCGGCCTCGCGGTCACGGCGTGGCTAGAATGGAATGATCCCCCTCGCCCGGAGCCGAGCGATGCCGCCGCGATTGAGCCGACGCTGTGCCCTTTTGACCCCCTTCGCCGACAGGCTGGGGATCTGGCTCGGAGCCTTTTTGGCCCCGTTCGCCCTGCTCCAGGCAGGCTGGCTTCCGGCGGCCGGGCCAGATGCGTTCGACGACACGGTTCGGCCACTTCTCGTCCGATACTGCAACGACTGCCACACCGGCGACACCCCGGAGGCGGGGGTTCGGCTCGACGATCGGCACGCCGACCTGGCGAAGACGACCGACCGCGCCCTGTGGAACAAGGTCCTGCGGCAGATCGAGGGGGGAGTGATGCCCCCGGAAGGCTCTGGCGCGCTTGCCGACGAGGAACGCAAGACGCTTGCCGCTTGGATCCGCGACGTCGCCCTCACTCCCGATTGCTCGCTGGGGGAGCGTCCCGGCCGGGTGACGCTCCGCCGCCTCAACCGGGCGGAGTATGACAACACCGTCCGCGACCTGTTCGGCATCGATGTCAAGGTGGCGGCCGACTTCCCCAGCGACGATGTCGGCTACGGATTCGACAACATCGGCGATGTCCTTTCGATGCCGCCGGTCCTCTTCGAGCGGGCCCTCGAAGCGGCCGAGAAGGTTGCCCGGGCGGCGATCGTCACCGGCGAGATCGAGTCGGCGCCGGTGCAGAAGGGGGCGGGAGGAACGCTCGGATCGGATGGGGAGATCGGCCAGGACTTCGACTTCCCTGCCGAGGGGGAGTATTTGTTTCGGGCGAATGCCTCAGGCGACCAGGCCGGGCCCGACCCGGTGCGGATGGGATTCCGGATCGCAGGCCGCGAGGAGCATGTCGTCGACGTCTCCAACCGGCGACGATCGCCGAAGGACTTTGAGTTTCGCATGCGCGTGCCGGCCGGTCGGCAACGGTTCGCGGTCGCCTTCCTCAACGACTACTACAATCCTGAAGCGGAGAATCCCAAGCAGCGCGATCGGAATCTCCACGTCGAATCGCTCACGGTCGTCGGCCCGCTGGGGATTGTCGAGGCCGCGCTGCCGGCGTCGCACCGGCGGATCTTCGCCACGCCGATGCCCCCCGGGCTCGACGCGGCTGCCGAGCGCGGCGCCGTGATGGCCAACCTCCGGCCGCTGGTGTCGCGGGCTTTCCGTCGCCCTGCCACCGCTGCCGAGGTCGAGCGGCTCGCCGCCATCTATGCGGCAGCCAGGAGCTCGGGCGAAACGATCGAGCGTTCGATGCAGGTGGCCGTGACGGCGATGCTCGTCTCCCCGTCGTTCCTCTATCTTGTCGAGGCCGATCCGCCGCCGGGCGAAGTACGGAGGCTCGACGATCACGAGGTTGCCGCGCGGCTCTCCTATTTCCTCTGGAGCAGCATGCCCGACGAGGCGCTCGCTGCTGCGGCCGCTGCCGGGGAGTTACAGCGCGACGACCAGATCGTCGCCCAGGCCCGGCGGATGCTCGCCGACCCGAAGTCGCGGGCGCTGGTCGAAAACTTCGCCGGCCAGTGGTTGCAGCTGAGGACGCTCTCCGCGTTCTCTCCAGACCGGGCCCGGTTTCCAAGCTTTGACGACGAACTGCGGCAGGCGATGCGCCGCGAGACGGAGGAGTTTTTTGGTGCAATTGTCCGCGAGGACCGGAGCATCGTCGAGTTTCTCGATGCCGATTCGACGTTCGTCAACGAGCGGCTGGCGAAGCACTACGGGATCGAGGGGGTGACGGGGAACGAGTTTCGCCGCGTGGCGGTCAACCGCGACCAGCGCGGCGGGCTCCTCGGGCAGGCGAGCATCCTGGCGGTGACGAGCAATCCGACGCGCACCAGCCCCGTGAAGCGTGGTCGGTGGGTGCTCGAGAATCTCCTCGCCGCCCCTCCTCCTCCTCCGCCGCCGAATGTTCCCGAGCTTCCCAACTCCGGCGAAGCCCTCACCGGCACGCTGCGGCAGAAGATGGAGCAGCACCGCGTCAACCCATCCTGTGCGGCCTGTCACAAGCTCATGGATCCGCTCGGCTTCGGCCTCGAAAACTTCGACGCCATCGGCGCCTGGCGGACCGAGGATGGCGGGGCGCCGGTCGATCCGTCGGGGGAATTGCCCGACGGCCGCCGTTTCGCCGGCCCCGCCGAACTGCGGCAGGTGCTCGTGGGGCGGCGGGGAGAGTTTCGCCGCTGCCTCAGCGAGAAGCTGTTCACCTACGCCCTCGGCCGCGGGCTTGAGTACTACGACGCCTGTGCCGTGGAGCGGATTGCCGCCGCGACCGAGGCCGAAGGAGACCGGTTCTCGGCGCTCGTGGCCGCGATCGTGACGAGCCCCGCCTTTCGGCAACGGGAATCGGATCAACCTCGCTGACCAGCCTCAGGCGATCGCAGGGTGATTGCTGTGGAGCGGATCGGTCGATGACAAAAAGGGATTGATGGAGGGGGGCTCGTGAAAAGCGAGCCAACGGCCCCGGCCGGGAGCTGTTGGGGGTGCCCAGAGTCCCCCGGGAGAGTGTCGGAATTGACTCCCAGCCCCTGGCATCCGACGATTGAATCATCCGGGGCAAAAAGCCCCACTCGAGGAGGACTTCCCATGCCCCAGCCGATCTCCCGACGCACCGTCCTTCGTGGAGCGGGGACGGCGGTCGCCCTGCCGCTCCTCGAAGCGATGGTCCCGGCCGCCGTCATCCCGGCAGCGAAGGGCGAGACAGCCGTCGCCGCCGACCTCGCGCCCCGCCGGGTTGCCTTCCTCTATGTCCCCAACGGGGTGCACATGCAGGATTGGACGCCGAAGCAGGTCGGCGCCGGCTTCGATCTCCCCGCGACCCTCGAGCCGCTGTGTGGGGTGTATGGAAAGTTCTCGATCCACTCGCACCTCGCGCAGAAGAAGGCCGAGGCCAACGGGGATGGCGCCGGCGACCATGCCCGCGCCCTGGCGACGTTCCTCACCGGCACCCAGGCCCGCAAGACGGCCGGGGCCGACATCCGTGCCGGCGTCTCGGTCGATCAGATCGCCGCGGCCCATCTCGGTCGCCACACGCGGCTGCCGTCGCTCGAGATCGGCACCGAGGGGGGCGGGCAGTCGGGCAACTGCGATTCCGGTTACAGCTGCGTCTACTCCGCAAATATCGCCTGGCGGAGCGACACCCAGTCGGTGCCGAAGGAGAGCAACCCGAAGCTGATCTTCGATCGGCTCTTCGCCGCCGGTCGCCCCGGCGAGTCGGAAGAGGCCCGGGTGAAGCGCGAGCAGCACTCGCGGAGCATCCTCGACTACGTCCGTGAGGAGGCCCGGGGGATGGATCGGGTGGTAGGCGTCGCCGACCGCCGCAAGATCGACGAGTATTTCACCGCCGTGCGCGAACTCGAGGTTCGTTTGGAGCGTTTCTCCAACGGCGTCGGCTCGCCGCAGGATCTCGGCATGGCGAGGCCCGATGGGCCTCCGGAGCGCTACGAGGAGCACCTGCGGATCCTCGCCGACATGCTCGTTCTCGCGTTCCTTACCGATACGACGCGGGTCTCGACCTTCGTGTTCGCCAACGAGGGGAGCAACAAGAGCTATTCGTTCATCGGCGTCCCCGAGGGGCACCACGACCTCTCCCATCACGGCCGCGATGCCACCAAGCAGGCGAAGATCCAGCGGATCAACCGCTTCCACATCGATCAGTTGGCCTATCTCCTCGAGAAGCTCGATCGGACGCGCGAAGGGGACGGCTCTCTCCTCGACCGCTGCATGATCGTCTACGGGAGCGGCATCGGTGACGGCGATCGTCACAACCACGACGATCTCCCGATCCTCGTCGCCGGCGGCGGCGGCGGGGTGCTCAAGCCGGGGCGGCATGTCGTCCATGAGAAAAACACGCCGCTGACGAATCTCTACCTCGGCATGCTCGACGGCCTCGGCTGCCCGGCCCCGACGCTCGGCGATAGCACTGGACGGCTCACCGAGATTTGAAATGGCCCCCGCCCTCTGCCGATGACGCGTTGAACCTCAGCGCGGACCGGGCGGGCAGTATTTCTCGACCCAACCGAAGACTTCCTCGTGCCAGCGGCGGGCGTTGCGCGGTTTGTTCACCCAGTGCCCCTCGTCGGGGAAGTTGACGAATCGGCTCTCGACACCTTGACGCTGGAGCGCCGAAAAGAGCTCGTGCCCCTGGCCGATGGGGCAGCGGAAGTCGAGATCGTTGTGGATCACGAGCATCGGCGTCTTGTGGCGGCCGAGTTCACCGGCTCTGGAGTGGGGGCTGAACTCGCGGTAGCGGCCGGGCTGCTCCCAGGGGAGCCCGCCGTGGTCGTTCTCGTCGAACCACAGCTCCTCGGTCGTGCCCCACATGCTCTCGAAGTTCCACACCGAGCAGTGGTTGACGAGGCAGCGGAAGCGGGGCGCGATGTCGTTGACGGCAAACCAGTTCATCATGTATCCGCCGAAGCTTGCCCCGGCCGTGGCGATCCTGTCGGCATCGACAAAGGGGAGCTTCACCGTGGCATCGAGGCCAGCGACGAGGTCGCGGTAGCACTTCCCCCCCCAGTCGCCGGTGATCTCGTCGACAAAGGCCTGGCCGAAGCCGGTCGATCCGCGCGGGTTGGGCATGACGACGACGTAGCCGCGGGCGGCCCACAGCTCCGGGTTCCAACGGTAGCTCCAGCCGTCCTCCCAGGCGCCCTGCGGCCCACCGTGAACGAGATAGATCACGGGCCACTTCTTCGCGGCGTCGAATCCGGGCGGCTCGAGGATCCACATCTGCATCTCCACGCCCCCTTCCACCGGCACGTTCACCGAGCGGGGGCGGGGGAGATCGAGGCCGGCGAGGAGCCGTTCGTTGGCCCGGCTCACCGGGATGCGGGCCGAGGTGCCGCGGCCCCCGGCGTCGACCGTATCGACCACAAACACTTCCGCCGGGGCGTCCATCCGTACCACCTGGAAGGCGGCGGCGTGTCCGCTCGTCGAGATTCCGGTGAGCGCGCCGGGCCAGAAGCGGTCGAACTGCACGCCCCGGGAATCGAGGAATGCCTTGCCGAGGAAGCTCGAAGCCTTCTCTTCGTAAAGGAAGGCGACGTAGGGCTTGAAGTCGGCATCCTCGAGCCAAGCGATCTCACCGACGGAGACGTCGGCCTTGGCGGTGAGGTTTCTCGGGCTGCCGACGAGCGTGCCGTCGGGCTTCACGTCGGAGACGAGGATGTCCCACTTGTCGGCCTCGTAGCCGGGCCGCTTCTGCGCCCTCCAGGCGAGGCGCTTCCCGTCGGGGCTGAACCGTGGCCCGTTGTCGGCGGCCTTGTTGGTGGCGGTGAGGCTCTCCCATTCCGCCGACGGCTCGTCGATGGCCACGCGGCACAGATCGTGGTCGGTGCTCCACGCCTCCCCCTCCGCCGGCACGGCCGTGAACACGACATGCCGGGAGTCGGGGGTGAAGGTGTGATCCTCGGCGACGGAGAAGGTCTTGCTTGTCGGTGCGGCGTCGCGGTCGCCGGGGGTAATGTCGCGGCAGCCGCCGCCGGTTGCATCGATGACGAACAGATGGCGGCGCTTGTCACCGACATACTCGTCCCAATGGCGGAAGAAGAGGCGGGTGAAAACCCGCGCCTTCACCGGATCCTCGGCGATCGCCTTCTCCCGCTCGGCATTGAGGCGGTCGCTCTCGGCGAAGGGGAGCGTGCTGTATTCGGGATGGACGGCCGACACGAAGACGATCCGGCTGCCGTCAGGGCTCCAGGCGGCGGCCTCGGCGCCGGTGGCGATGTTCGTGAGGCGTACGGGGGCGCCACCCGCTGCGGGCACGACATGGAGCTGCGAGGAACCGGTGCGGTTGGACTGGAAGAGAATCGTTGACCCGTCGGGCGACCAACGTGGGTGGGAATCGCTCGTCTTCCCTTCGGTGACCGTCAGTGCTCGGGGTGGGGCCGAGCCGTTGGCCGGGGCGATCCACAAGCCCGTGGCACTGCCATTGGCCTCCGGGTTGACCGTCGTCACCTGCCAGACGATCTGCGTCCCATCGGGGGAGATCTGCGGATCGGCGACCCGGAGAAAACGGAACAGGTCCTCGATTTCCATGCGGCGCTTCGCCGCTAACTCGGCAGCCTGGGGGCATGTGCCAGTGGCCAGGAACAACGATCCCATCACCATCACCATGATCAGGAGGGAGGAGAGAACGGGACGCATGGCGGACTCCAGAGGCGGGCGGTGGAAGCAGGCGGTGTCGAGCCGACAAAGCCCTTGCCGGGGCCACTGCCGGGGCCGATGTCGTGGCCAAGAATAACCCACCTGGCCGTCGACCCGGAATCGTTCGATCCGGCCCCCGGCCCCGTCGCGGGCGGGGATTTTTCGGCTTTTCCGCAGGGAGCAGCCCATTAATGGCCTAGGGGCTCTGGGGGAGATTCCCTACGCTCTCCGCTCACGCGCCGGAATGAGCACTCCGGAGTGTCCCCTCAGGACCAGGAGCGCATCATGTCCGTGACGCTGGCCGATTCTCTCCCCGTGATCGAAGCTGACTGTGGGGTCGCATCGGTCTCCGCTGCCACCGGCCGCAAGCTTTCGATCTGCCTCATCAATCCCCGCTTCGAGCCCTCGTATTGGGGCTTCGATTTCGCCCTCCCGATGTACCCGGGCAACAAGCGGAGCACGATGATCTCGGGGGCCCTCTCCGCCCTAGCCGGGATGTGCGGCGATCACGACGTTGTCCTCGTCGACGAGAACGTCGAGGAGATTGACTGGGAGGCGATGGCCCGTTTCGACATCGTTGGCGTGACGGGGATGATCGTCCAGAAGGATCGGATGCGGGAGATCTTCGAGCGGCTCGCCCCGCTCCCCCCGATGACGGTCGTCGGCGGGCCGCTGGTCTCGGTCGACGAGGCGTTCTTTGCCGACTTGTGCGACGTCAGGTTCATCGGCGAGGCGGAGACGACCTGGCCGGGCTTCCTCCACGACGTCGCCCACGGCATCCAGACGGTGACCCGCTACGAGCAGGAGCGGCCCACCGACATGACGACGGTGACCCGGCCGCGCTTCGACCTCCTGAAAGTCGACCGCTACGCCTCGGCCGCCGTGCAGTATTCGCGCGGGTGCCCATTCCAGTGCGAGTTCTGCGACATCATCGTGATCTACGGCCGCAAGCCGCGGGTGAAGAAGCCTGAGCAGTTGATCGCCGAGCTCGACGATCTCCGCCGGGCCGGCTTCCACTCCGCCTTCATCGTCGATGACAACTTCATTGGCGACAAGAAGAAGGCCAAGGCGCTCCTCGAGTTGATCGTGCCGTGGATGGAGAAGTATGACTATCCGCTCCGACTGACGACCGAGGCGAGCATCGATCTGGCCAACGACGACGAGCTCCTCGATCTCCTCTACCGGGCGAACTTCCGCAGCGTCTTCGTCGGCATTGAGACGCCGCGGATGGCGTCGCTCCAGGAGACGAAGAAGTTCCAGAACGTGCGAGGAGATTCGCTCGAGGCCAAGCTCGCCCGGATCCAAGCAGCCGGCATCGACATCAACGCCGGCTTCATCGTCGGCTTCGACAGTGACGACAAAGAGATCTTCGAGGATCAGTACCGCTTCATTCAGGACAACGGGATCACGCTGGCGATGGTGGGAATGCTCCAGGCGATCCCGCGGACGCCCCTTTACGAGCGTCTCGAACGCGAGGGGCGCCTCGTGCTGGACGATCCGAGCCTAAACATCATCCCCAAGCAGATGACGCGTGAGGAGCTCCGCCAGGGCTACTGGGATCTCGTCACCCGGCTCTACACGCCGCAGGCCTATCTGGAGCGTTCCTCGCGGGTCTACGATTCGGCGTCGTATGTCAGCCGCCGGGCGGAGATCTGCCGAAAGGCGGGCGAGGGAAAGCACATTCCCACGCTCTTCTACGCCCTGGCCCTTCTCTGGGCGATGGTGAAGACGCTCGTCCGCGACGGCTCGCTGTTCTCGGTCGGATCGGTCTACGCCCGCCACTTCGTCAAAAATCGCGTCGTCGGCAGGCGCGGGATCGTCGGCTTCGCGCAGTTCATGAGCCGATGTGTGACCCACTGGCACTTCTACAAGTTCACCCGCGAGGCGACGGCGGGACGGCTGCGGGCCTACAACACCACCTGATCTTGCTGGTAGCGAGGGGTTGCCCGTGCCCTCGAGCCCGCCGCGACGGCCATACCAACAAAAAAAGCTGCCGGGGGTGGCGAAACACCCCCGGCAGCCTGCAATGACCGGGCCACCACGCCGTGGTGGCGCTCCGGTCACTCTGCGGCCGGCTGATCGACCGGCCGCGTTCCCTCGCCGCCAGAGGCGGCCATGGTTTCAAGAACCTGCTCCGACATTCGGTCGGCAAACCGCTTCAGCGGGTCGGCTTCGTCGATGCCGATGCCCCCCAGGCCGCTCTTTTCGGCGACGAGGAGATTGACGAGCAGGCCGAGCATTCCCTGGCCGCTCGCCTGATCCCCCTTGCCGTCGCCGCCACCGGAGATGAACAGGCGCTGGGGAACGAGCGGCTGAGCGCTCGCCGACAGGCTGTCGGCCACGAGCGTCAGGGCGTAGAGGCGCGGATCGCCGTAGCTCGAGATCTTCTTGAGCTGGATGGCCGCCTCGCTGAGGCCGATCTGCATCACCTTCTGCCCCTCGCCGCGCCCCTCGAGCTCCTTCTGCTTCGAGTCGGCCTCGGCGAGGAGAACGCGCTGCTCCGCTTGGAGGCGCGACCGCGACAGCTCTGCCTCCGCCATCACGACCATCTGCTCGGCCGACTTGCGGGCCCGGAACAGATCGGCCTCGCCCTGCTGCTCGGCGATCTGTGCCTCGACGCGGGCGTTGGTGAGCTGCGTCTGCATCGTCGCTTGGGCTTGTGCCTCGGCAAGGAGGCGCATCTTCTCCGAGGCCACCCGCTTGCGCTCGAAGGTCTCGAGCTGCTCGACCGAGAGCTGCCGTTCGCGGAGCTGGTCGAGGAGCGTCTCGATCTTGCCGGAATCCTTGCCGGTCTCCGGCTTGCCGATGAGGACGTCGACGCACTCGATGTCGAACTCATGAAACTTGGCGTGGAGCTCTTGGCGGGCCTCGGCCTGGATCAGGTCGCGGTCGTGGAGGAGCTCGAGCATCGTCTTCTTGTGGGCGATGTCACGGAAGTAGGCCGAGAGCATCGGATCGAGCGTCTGCGTGATCAGCCGCTGCACGTCGCCGAACCGCTGGATGACGCTCGGGGCCCGCTGGTAGTCGATGTGGACGACCACCGAGAGGGGGAGCGACGGCTCGTAGGCATCCTTCGTGACCAGGTCGATCGACTTGAGGCTCTCGTCGTAGCGGTGCGACTCGCTCCGGCCGGTCACCCAGTGGAGGACGAAGTTCGTCGTCGGCACGAGGACGACGTTGCCCGAGTAGGTGTTGAAGGCGTACTTGCCCGGGCCGAGGGCCCGCTCCCACACGCCCCGCTCCCCCTCGGCGACGCGCTCGCCGTGGCGGAAGGTGGCGCCGGAGATGTCGTTGCCGGTGCGGCCGATGTAGCTCACCACGACGCCCACCGAACCGATCGGCACGACCGTCTTGGGGATCATCTCCACCGTCGCGAACCAGCGGTTCACGAAGTAGGTGCCATCGGTGAGGGGCATGTGCTGACGGCCGCGGCGGCCACCGGCCCGGAGGAAGGCCTCCGGATCCTGGTAGTTGTTGTGATAGTCGGCGTCGGCGAGATCACCGCCGACCGTCGGGGCGATGATCTCCCCCGGAGCCAGCGACGGGCCGTCGTGGACGGTGACGATCGCGAGCGAGTCGGCCGGGGTTTCCGCCGCGACGACAGCCGAGTCATGGTCGGGAATCGCTGCCACGGCCGTTCCCTTGCCGACGACGACCGGCTCGAAGCCGGAGGCGGCACGGAGCTCGGCCAGCCAGCGGCCGAGCGATTCCTGCTCGGCCCGGGTCTGCACGATTTTCAGCGCGAAGACGGCGTTCTCACTGATCACCGTGAACAGCGCCGGGTTGATCGCATAGACGCCCTCGCGGAGGATCGCGCGCTGGCGTCCCTTCTGGCCGGCGATCCGGCCGGTGGTGGCGTCAGCGGGAGCCTTGAGGCCGAGGAAGCCGCGGGCATCCTGGAAGTTGTTGCAGTCGATGACCCGCGCGAGCGTCTGGCTGGGGGGGAGCGGCTTGCCATCACGAGCAAAGACGTAGCCGATCTTCCCCTCGGGGATGCTCACCAGGGGCGCGGTGTGGATGGCGTATTGCCAGCGCCACCAGCCGAAGTGGAGGCCACCGCGGAGGATGTCGGCCTGGTAACCGGCCTCGGCAGCGGGAGCGATGATCCGCCCCTCCGTCACGCTGCCGGCAAGGGACCACCACTTCTCCACGACGCCGATCCGGTCGTTGGGGATCCAGCGGAAGCAGAGCCAGAACAACACGGCCCCGGCGACGAGGATCCACGCCGGCAGCCAGGCGAGGGAGAACGACAGCGCCCCGAGGGGGAGCGATCGCGGAATCAGCAGGGAGAAGTCCGCAGAGCGGACCGCGAGACAGACCATTCCCGTCAGGGAATCATGGAAAGACACGTGAAAAGCCCTCCGGCGTCGGAGCCGGACCGGGGGCCGTAAGGAAGGCCACCGGGAGGACCGACGCCCGTAGCAAACCCAGGGCCTTCGCGCTCCTGCGGGGAGCGAAAGAGTGCCCTTTCAAATCGGGCCGGACACCGCGTCCGACCATGCCTACGGGGTTAGCTGACGGGCTAGGGCTTGAAAGTACCCTGGTTCACTCGCGTGAACCTACGCCCCGGGTTTGGTCGCCGCCTCGCAAGGGCGATCGACCACACCGGTTGGTTCCCCCGTTCGCGGCCTTTCGGCCACGACTCGGCGACGTTTCCATTATACCACTGACCGTCAAGCAGCGCGGCGCGGATTTTCTCGGGATCGCGCGCAACCACCGCTGCGACAGGCAGATCGGATCGATTCCCAGGACCGCGGTCTATCGGGGGCTGTGAGACGTGAGTCCCCTACCGACGGTCATGTCGGCCGAGGATCGGATACGCCGATCGCCGCCGTGGTATTCTCCGCCACCCCTCTGGAGGACCTCTTCATGCTTCGCTTTCTTCGCCTCGTTTCGTGCGCGCTTGTAGCCTTTTTCGTAGCCTTCGCCCCGGTCGCTTCGGCTGCCGAGCCTCCCGCCGGCAAAGACCGGCCGCTCGAGGTGCTCTACATCACCGGCGGGTGCTGCCACGACTACGACGCCCAGAAGGTGCTGATCGCCAAGGGAATGGCGGCCCGGGCCCGGATCCGCACCACGGTCGTGCAGGAGGGGGGCACGTCGACAAACCACCCGATCTCGATCTACGACAAGCCCGACTGGTCGAAGGGCTATGACGTCGTCTTCCACAACGAGTGCTTCTCCGACGTCAAGGATCCGGCCTTCCTCAAGAAGATTCTCGCCGAGCACGAGAAGGGGGTGCCGGCGGTCCTCATGCACTGCGCGATGCACTGCTACAGGGTCGGCAACGACGAGTGGTTCAAGTTTTGCGGGATCACCTCCCCCGGCCATGGCGCCCACTACGCCTACACCTGCAAGCTCAAGGGGAAGCACCCGATCCTCACCGGGCTGCCGCTCGAGTGGGAGGTGCCGAAGGAGGAGCTCTACTACTCCGACAAGGTGTGGGAGACGGCGACGCCGCTCGGTGAGGCGATGAGCACCGACCGCAACGCCATGCAGACCTGCATCTGGACCAACCAGTTCGGCAAAACCCGCGTCTTCGGGACGACGATCGGCCACTACGCCGAGACGACGGCGACGCCGGAGTTCCTCGGGCTCGTCACCCGGGGCACCCTGTGGGCGGCGGGGAAGCTCGACGAGGATGGCACTCCCGCCGACGGCCTGGAGCTGACCGAGGCGGAAAAGGCCGCGGTCGTCGATCCCGCCCCGGAGCCACAGCCGACCCCTGCCAACTGAGCTGAATCCCCCGGTCGAGAAGCCCTTCCCGGCCCTCGGGCCGGGTGAGGCCCCCTTGCGCCCCCGGTTCGGCGTGCCCTGCCTGACAGCCGCGGGGGCCATGGTACGCTTCGGG
>Ga0114974_10000550_pt1 | contig 31250 bp, 20 predicted proteins | sample S_130206_EF_Meta_FD_87318 | JGI IMG/M metagenome (GOLD analysis project Ga0114974, IMG submission 87318) | Freshwater microbial communities from Lake Simoncouche, Canada to study carbon cycling - S_130206_EF_MetaG | ecosystem: Environmental > Aquatic > Freshwater > Lake | place: Lake... | reverse complement strand
GCTCGATCCGCATTCACAACCCGGCGATGCAGAACAAGATTTTTGAAGATGTGCTCAAGATTCCGGCCGACGTGGTGGAAAGCCGATTTGGCTACATGTTGAAGGCGTTTACTTACGGCGCGCCGCCGCACGGTGGCATCGCGTTCGGTTTGGACCGGATGTGTGCTTTGCTCTGCGGCACGACGAGCATCCGTGACGTGATCGCGTTTCCGAAAACTCAAAAAGGCCAAGATCTCATGGCGCAGAGCCCGACACCGGTCACGGCGAAGCAGCTGAAGGAACTGCACATTGCTATCGCGATGCCCGAGTGAGCTCGGTGGTCGCGATGCAACGCGTGATCTTTTGCGGCGAGCCGGACGAGCGGATACTCGCTTGCGCGTGACCTTGGCGAATCTACGCTCTGATCCGCTCTCCTAAGCTAGGACTTTCTCATGAAACTTATCATCGCCATCATCAAGCCATTCAAGCTGGAGGAAGTAAAAGCAGCGCTCGCCGAGGCCGGGATCGAGGGGATGACGGTGACCGAAGTCAAAGGCTTCGGTCGCCAAAAGGGACACACGGAGACTTATCGTGGCAGTGAATACACCGTCGATTTTCTGCCCAAGGTGAAAATCGAAGTGGCCGTGGCTGATGAGGCTGCTGGCAAGGCGGTCGAGCTCATCGTCAAAGCCGCGAAGACGGGAAAGATCGGCGACGGCAAAGTGTTTATCCTCCCGCTGGAGGAAGTGGTGCGCATCAGGACGGACGAGCGGGGCGAGTCGGCGGTCTGAGTCCGGAACGGGGCGGAGGGGACGGCGTGGATTGGCGTGGAACGGGGGCTCCCCGTGGGCTCTGTCATAAACTTTGATTGATCGATTCATCAAAGACGTGACTAGCATGAATAATAATACTGAGTGGATTGACCCTTATGCGAATACTCCGTGCTGACCTTCGTCCTATTCTCATCTCGCTTTTTCTCGGGCTGCTGTGCTCTCCATGGGCGCGCGGCGAGTCCGCGGCGGCTGCACCGGTGGTGCCCGTCGTACTGGCTCCGACGGTGGAGCAAAGGCTAGCGAGTGTGGAGGCTTATCTGGCTAATGCCGATCCGACCGCGGCTCTGAAAAATGCCCGAGGCGAAATTCCGCCGGGGCTGACCACACCCAGCGCGAGCGTCGCCGGACCGGGCCACAACGCGTGGATGATGGTGAGTGCGGCGCTCGTGCTGTTCATGACGCTCCCGGGGTTGGCGCTTTTTTACGGCGGACTGGTGCGTGCGAAAAATGTGCTGTCGATCATGGGCTGGTGCCTGGGTATCACGAGTGTGGTGACGGTGTTGTGGTGGGCCGTGGGCTACAGTTTGGTCTTTGGCAAAAGCTTCGACAGTCCCTACCTCGGAGGCTCGGAGCACTTCTTTCTGAAGGGCGTGGGGGGCGCCCCCAATCCGAATTATTCGTTTTGGGTTTCGCACAATGTTTTCGCGATGTTTCAGCTGATGTTTGCGATCATCACGCCGGCAGTGATTGTCGGCGCGGTGGTGGAGCGCATGAAGTTCTCCGCCGTGCTCGCGTTCACCGTGCTCTGGGTGCTGTTGGTGTATTGTCCCCTCGCGCACATGGTGTGGGGCGTAAACGGATTGATGAACGGGCTCGCCAATCCCGCCGCCTCGATCAAGGCGATCGATTTCGCGGGCGGCATGGTCGTGGAGATGGCGTCCGGTTGGTCGGCGTTGGTTTTGTGTACCGTGCTGGGTCCACGGCTTGGTTTCGGCAAGACGCCCATGCCGCCACATAGTCTGGTGCTCTGTATGGTGGGGACGGGCCTACTGTGGGTGGGCTGGTATGGATTCAACGCAGGGTCGGCGGTCGCGGCGGATGGAATCGCCGGTAATGCTTTCATGGCGACGACGATTGCCGCGGCGGTGGCCGCGGGCACGTGGGCGGGGTTGGAGTATTATGTGCGCGGCAAGGCCAGTGTGCTCGGATTCTGTTCGGGTGCGGTGGCGGGGTTGGTGGCGATCACGCCGGCGTGCGGCTTTATCGACGCCACTGCGTCGGTTTGGGTGGGATTGGCAGGCGGCACCTTGCCTTTCTTTGCCTGCACGAAGCTGAAGGGGTGGCTGCGCTACGACGACGCGTTGGACGTCTTTGGCGTCCATGGCGTGGGCGGCACGATCGGGATGCTCCTCACCGGCGTGTTTGCCGATGTCGCGATTAACGGGAATCTCGCCACTCACCTGAGCGCATCAGTCGGGCGCACGTTGTGGATGGAGCAACTCAAGGGGATGGGCGTCGCCTTGGGTCTGGCGGTCGGCGGAACGTTGATCATTGCCCTCGTGCTGCGTGCGACCATCGGTCTGAGACCCACGATCGAGGCGGAGCAGGAAGGTCTCGATCTGACCGACCACGGGGAGCACGGGTATATCTATGATGCCAGCAACATCTGAGTTGCTACCATGAAACTCATTATTGCGGTCATCAAGCCCTTCAGACTCGAAGAGGTCAAAGACGCGCTCGCGGCAGTCGGCGTGGCAGGCCTGACGGTGACCGAAGTCAAAGGCTTCGGCCGGCAAAAAGGCCACACGGAGATCTACCGGGGCAACGAATACACGGTGGATTTTCTCCCGAAGGCCAAGCTGGAGATTGCGGTGCCGGATGAGCTGGCGGGCGCAGTGGTCGAGGCGATCGCGAGCGCGGCTCGTACCGGAAAGATCGGTGATGGTAAGATCCTCGTCCTGCCTTTGGAGGACGTGGTGCGCATCCGCACGGGCGAGCGGGGCGAGGCGGCGGTCTGACCGAGGGATGACCCAGTAGCGTTCCCTGAAGGTTTACGGTGACGGGTGTGCCCGTTCGGGTGCGGATTCAGAGAACTTGTTTAAATTTTAGATTCGGTAACTCGCTCCACAATAGTACGAAGCGGTGTTATGGGGTGTTTTTTATGAAAATCACGCGGGAGATTCATGCACGGCATTGATTTTGCTCATAGGGAGTTGCGTCTAACCCTATGAATACACTTCGAATCAAACTCTTCAGATCGCTCTTCGCGGCATGTCTGGCGCTGGTGGCCACCGTGTCTGCTTTTGCCCAAGCTGCTGCTCCCGCAGCCGCTACGCCTCCGCCGCCTCCGGCTCCGACGCTGGAGCAGCGCATCGCTGGTCTCGAAGCCTATATCGGCAACGGCGACCCTTCGGCGGCGTTGAAAGTCGGACCGAAAGATAAGGACGGCAACCTGACTATCCCGGCCGGACTGACGACTCCTTCCGTGGGTGTCGCTGGTCCCGGTCACAACGCATGGATGATGACGAGCGCGGCGCTCGTGCTTTTCATGACGCTGCCCGGTCTGGCGCTCTTTTACGGCGGCTTGGTCCGCACGAAGAACGTCCTGTCGGTCATGGCGCAGTGTCTGAGCTTGGCCGGCCTCGTCACCATCTTGTGGTGGGCGTTTGGTTACAGCTTGGTTTTCGGGAAGAGTTTCAACAGCCCGTTCCTCGGTGGCTCGGAATTCTTCTTTTTGAAAGGCGTCGATAGCGCGCCGAACACGGACTACGCCTTCTGGGTTTCGCAGAATGTATTCGCGATGTACCAGATGATGTTCGCGATCATTACGCCCGCGCTGATCGTGGGTGCGATCGCCGAGCGCATGAAATTCTCCGCTATGATTCTCTTTATGACCGGCTGGATGTTTTTGGTCTACTTCCCGCTCGCGCACATGGTGTGGGGCGTCAACGGGTTCATGAACGGCGTGTGGAACGCCGGCGCGACCATTAAAGCCATCGACTTTGCTGGTGGCACCGTGGTGCACATGTCGTCTGGGTGGTCAGCGCTGATTCTCTGCATGCTCGTGGGCAAGCGCCTTGGCTTCGGAAAAACTCCGATGCTTCCGCACAGCCTCGTCCTCTGCATGGTCGGCACCGGAATGCTCTGGGTCGGCTGGTATGGGTTTAATGCCGGTTCTGCCGTCGCTGCCGATGGTGTCGCCGCCAACGCCTTTACTACCACTACGCTCGCGACCGGTGTCGCGGCCTCAGTCTGGGCCCTCCTGGAATACCTCACCCGCAAGAAGGCCAGCGTCCTCGGGCTCTGCTCAGGTGCCGTCGCCGGTCTCGTCGTGGTGACGCCCGCGTGCGGATTTATCGACAGCACGTCGGCTATGTGGGTCGGTATCCTTGCCGGGGCGATTCCGTTCTTCGCGGTGACGAAGCTGAAGGCGATGTTCGGCTACGATGACGCCCTTGATACCTTCGGCGTCCATGCAGTGGGTGGCACGTTGGGTGCGTTGTTGACCGGTGTTTTTGCCACGCCTGCCGTCAATGCCAACCTGAGCACGAATCTCAAGGACGTCGTCGGCAAGACGCTTTGGATCGAGCAAATCAAGGCGATCGGCATCACGCTGGTCATGGCGGCCGTCGCGACCGTGATCATCGCTCTCATCGTGAAGGCCCTCGTAGGACTTCGTCCCTCGGTTGAGGCCGAGCAAGAAGGTCTCGACCTCAGTGACCATGGTGAAGAAGGTTATATCTACGAGTCGAAGTCTTGAGCGCACGGACCTATCATTAACCCATTTATTCCATGAAACTGATCATCGCCATCATCAAACCGTTCAAACTCGAAGAAGTGAAAACCGCCCTCGCCGAAGTCGGTGTGGAAGGTATGACGGTCACCGAAGTCAAGGGCTTCGGTCGTCAGAAGGGTCACACCGAGATTTATCGTGGCAGCGAGTATACCGTCGATTTCCTCCCCAAGGTGAAAATCGAAGTGGCCGTGACCGACGATGCCGTCGGCAAGGCAATTGATGCCATCGTCGCCTCGGCCAAGACCGGCAAGATCGGTGACGGCAAGGTCTTCGTGCTCCCGCTCGAGGGCGTCGTGCGCATCCGTACCGACGAACGTGGAGACGCGGCGATCTAAAGTCGCCCGAACCGCGGTGTCCTGATTCTCAAGCCGGCGTCGCGCATGCGATGTCGGCTTTTTTTGTCGGCTGACGCCTGCCGTTTACAGGGTGCCGCGCGGGTTCCGACCACCGTCGACTACATGCGCGTGAGCGTGCTGAGGCCGAGCAGGTGAAGACCGGTTTCGAGTGTCAGCAGCGTCCGGGCGCAAAGCATGAGGCGGCGAGCGCGGAGGACCGGATCATCGACGAGCACTTTATCCGCACTGTTGAACGAGCTGTAGTCACCGGCGAGTTCGAAGAGGTAGAGGCAGAGGAAGTGCGGACGCAGACTCTCGCCGGCGATCCGAAGCGCGTCGGGGAATTTTGCCAGTTTGCGCGCGAGCATGATTTCGGCGGGCGTCTCCGGTGCGGTGGCGGTGGCGTTGAGCGCGAGCTCGGCGGGAGTGACGCCGGCCTTGCGGAAGATCGAGTGGATGCGCGCGACGGCGTAGAGCAGGTAGGGTGCGGTGTTGCCGTCGAGGGCGAGCATCTTGTCCCAGGAGAAGACGTAGTTGCTGCTGCGGTTTTGCGAGAGGTCGGCGTATTGGACGGAAGCGATGCCCACGGTCTGGGCGATGGTGCGGCAGGCTTCCGCGGAGAACTGATCGGCCTCGGTGCGCTCGGTATTTTTTGCGGTGACGATGGCGTGGGCGCGTTCCTCGGCTTCGTCGAGAAGGGCCTTGAGTTTGATGACGCCGCCGTCACGGGTTTTGAGGGCCTTGCCGTCTTCGCCGGTGACGGCGCCAAAGGTGACGTGATGCAACTCCGGCAGACGGTAGTTTTTCGCCACGAACCACTTTTTTACGGTGAGGAAGAGTTGCTCGAAGTGGTCCCCTTGGCGGAAATCCGTGACGACGACGATGCCATCGGCCCGGAAGTGCTCGGTGCGGTAGAGCGCGGTCGCGAGATCGGTGGAGGCGTAGTTGGAAGCACCGTCGGCCTTCCGCACCAAGAACGGCTGGGTTTTGAAACGCGGGTGCTCGGGGTGGAAAACGACGAGGGCGCCCTCGCTGATTTCGGCGAGCGGCGGGGTGGTTGCGGTCAGTTCGCGGTAGATCCGTTCGACCTGGTCGTTGTAGAACGATTCGCCGAGATGGTAGTCGAACTGGATACCGAGGCGGTCGTAGATCTTTTGGAAAGCGGCGAGGCTGACCTCGGAGAACGATTTCCAGAGCGCGACGTTGGTGGGGTCGCCGTTTTGGAGGGCGACGAGCTCGCGGCGAGCTTCGTCGAGTTCCGGAGAGTCATCGGGGGTGGCGGCATGGCCCAGTTTGTAAACGCGCTCGAGTTCTTCGATCGCGTCGGCGGCGAGTGCCTCCGCGTTTGCCCAGCGTTTGTAACCGTAGATGAGTTTACCGAATTGGGTGCCCCAATCGCCGAGGTGGTTGTCGCGGATGACGCGTGCGCCCGTGAAAGCGAGCAGACGGCAAATCGCCTCGCCGATCACGGCCGAGCGGAGGTGGCCGACGTGCATTTGCTTTGCGGTGTTCGGTGAGGAGTAATCGACCACCCAAGTTTGGCCAGCGTGGGCGGCGGCGGCACCTGTGGCCAGCGCCTCAGGCGTGGAAAAAGACTGCAGCCAGGCGAGGAGCGCGGCGGGTTTGAGGGTGAAATTGATGAAACCGGGGCCCGCGATGCTGACCTCGTAGGCGTCGCGAACGGAGGCGGGGAGGGCGGCGACGAGTTGTTCGGCGGTGGCGCGGGGGTTGAGTTTGCGCGCCTTGGCGTAGCCGAGCGTGCCGTTGGCTTGAAAGTCGCCGTGCTTGGGGTCGGCGGTGCGCACCTCAGGGGTGAAGGCGGCGGCGTCCGCCAGTCCGGCCGTGGTCGCGGCGGTCTTCAGGGACGTGTCGAGGTCGACGGCAAGATGGAAAGCGACGTGCATTTGGTGAGGAAACGAAATCGCGCGGCGGGCGCGCAAGCGTGGAGTTGGCGATTGGCTTGGCATCGAAAGCTCGTGAGGGACGATGCCGACGATCGCTGGACGCTCGCCTCGGGGAGTTTCTCACCGGGTGCTACCATCCGCAGAGAGGGGCGGTCGCGGGCGAACGGACCCTCGGTCCGATACTGGGCTTTGCACGTGATGACTGAGGCGATTTTACTCGACGGACAGCACCTGGTGATCGCTACGCCGGGAGGAATTCCGGAGGGAATTTTGGCTCGACTTCCGACATGAACTCCATTGGATCGCAAATTTCTCCGCGCTGGGGGCCAAGTCCGTCGATCCTTATACATTACTCATGACAAGCAAACGAAACATTCCAACCCGTCGGTTTATCAAGCCCACTTTCGAGTTCTTGATCGAAAAAAAGCGCGACGGTGGTGAGTTTACTCAGGAAGAAATCCGCTTTATCATCGACAGCACGCTGGATGGTGAAATGCCTCGTCATCAATTGGCTGCGTTGGCGATGGCTATCTATTTCTCGGGCATGTCGGCGCAGGAAACGGCCGATCTCACGGAAGAAATGATGCTGTCCGGCGAGGTCATCGACCTCTCGCTCATCGCGAAGCCGAAGATCGACAAATACTCTACGGGTGGCGTCGGCGACAAAACCTCGCTCGTGCTGGTCCCCCTGGCGATGGCCGCGGGTGTCGTGGTTCCGATGATGTGCGGTGTCGAGCACGATTACGTCATCAATACCTTAGAGAAACTCGCGGCCGTGCCCGGCTTCAAGAGCCACCAAACGAACGATCAGTTTGTCGCTCAGCTGGCCAAAATCGGCGGCGCGATCATCGCCCAGACCGAGGACCTCGCTCCGGTCGAGGCCAAGTTCTACGCCCTGCGAAAAGAGACTGGCACGATTCCGAGCCTCCCGCTCATTACCGGCAGTGTGCTTTCGAAGAAACTCGCCGAAGGCTCCGAGGGCCTCGTGATTGATGTGAAGTGGGGCAACGGCTCGTTCATCAAGGATCTCGAGCAGGCCAAGCAGCTCGCTCGCTCGATGACGCGCGTCGGTCGCTCCATGAAGCGCCGTTGCGTCGCCTTGGTTACAGATATGAACCAGCCGCTCGGTGACAGCGTCGGCACGTCGCTTGAAGTGAAGGAAGCGATTCAACTCCTCACGGGCGGAGGTCCGGAAGACATGAAGGAACTCGTCCTGAAGCTCGGCATGGAGATCGTCCGCCTGGCCGGCGTCGCAGGATCCACGCTCTCTGCGAAGCAGACGGTTCAGCGGCATCTGACCGATGGTTCGGCGCTCGAAAAGTTCAAAGATCTGATCAAAGCCCAAGGTGGCGATACGACGTTCATCGATCATCCTGAGAAATTCCCGGTGGCGAAACATATCCGCAAATTGCCCGCGCCGAAGCGCGGCTATGTTCATACCATTAATGCCGCCATGATTGCGCACGGCGTGCATATCCTCGGTGCGGGTAAGAACGCCGCAGGCGACAAGATCGATTACTCCGTCGGTGTTTCTGAAATCAAGAAGGTCGGCACGCAGGTGAAGCAAGGTGAGCCGCTCATGATGATTCATTACAACGACGAAGCGAAGCTCGAGCAGGCGCTCGATCACTTTAAGAACGCCTACCGGCTCGCTCCGAAGCGGCCGACGCCTCCGCCGCTCATCGTCGAGCGGGTGGCGTAGGCTGTTTTCTGGAGATGCGGCGCGCTCGCCGCGTTTGCCCGATGCTCCCAAGCCGACCGGAATATTCGGTCGGCTTTTTTATGCCGTCCGGTGGCCGAACGAGGGTAAGAGGGCGGGGAGGGGGGGGGAGCATCGGGCGACTGCGACCACCCGCGCTGCCAACACCGAGGGATCGGAGAAATAAATTCCCGCGGGAGCTAGGCGCCCGAGCACCGGAGGCCCAGGCTCGTTTCAGAATTTTTGGATAAAATTTGCCGAGTGCAGCTTCGACCTTCCCAATCACTCGAAATGGCCGACGAATCCGAGGATGTTGAGTTCACGCCCGAGAAGCCCACGAAAGCACCGCCCCCGGTGATCGACCGCTCAGCGTGGCCGAAACCGTGGGCGCAGTTGAAATATTTTACGTTTCAGCCGGCGATTTTCCCACGTCTCCTCGGCCAGTGTTCCCCGGACGCGCGTCCGGGAGACTTCGTCAACGTCTACGACAAGAACGGCAACCTCACGGGCGGAGGCCTCTTCAATCCGCGTGCGAAGATTCCGCTTCGCGTGGTGTGTCACTCGACTGAGCCCGTCAATGAGAGCTACTTTGAAGGAGCGATTCGTCGTGCAGTCGCGTTGCGACGGGACCTCTTCAAGCTCGATGAGACCACCGACGCGTATCGCCTGATCAGCTCCGATGGTGATGGACTCAGCGGACTGACGATCGACCGCTACGGCGATACCCTGCTGTGCGAGATTTACTCCCTGGGCATCGCGCAACGGTTGCCCCAATGGCTGCCGCTCTTGCACGAGCTGGCTGGAACGAAGTTTGCGCGTGTTCACGTGGATCACGACCTCGGCAGTCTCGAAGGCATCAAACCTTCGTTGTTTAAAGAAACCAACGCCGCGGCACCCGCCAAAGTGAAAATCCGCGAGCATGGCGTGCGCTACGAGGTGGACTTTGCGGAAGGGCACAAGACCGGTTTTTTCTGCGATCAACGCGACAATCGCCGGGCGGTGGTGCGATTTGCCAAAGACGCGCGGGTGCTCGATCTCTGCTGCTACACCGGTGGTTTTTCGCTCAATGCTAAGCTCATCGGTGGCGCCGCCGAAGTGACGAGTGTCGACCTTGACGAGGTCGCGCTCGAGCAAGCGAAACGGAACGCGAACCTCAACCAAGTTCGGCTAAAGTTTGTGCACGCCGATGCGTTTGCCTACGCGCGCCAGATGCAGCAAAACGGAGAAAAATGGGACGTCGTGGTGCTCGATCCGCCGAAATTTATCTTCACCCGCGATGCGGCGGGAAATTGGGAAGGGCGCCAAAAATACGAGGATCTCAATTTGCTCGCGATCTCGCTGGTGAAACCGGGCGGGATTTTCGTGACGTGTTCTTGCTCGGGTCTGTTGTCGCTGGAAGATTTTGAGGCGCACGTCATCAAGGCGGCGCATCGGCAGAGCCGGCGACTGCAGTTTTTTGATCGCACGGGGCCCGGTGTGGACCATCCGGTTTACTCCAATTGCTTGGAAAGCCGGTACCTGAAAGTCCTTTGGGCGCGGGTCGTGTAGGTTTGGATTCACCGCCAGCGCGGCATGCCCTCGGCTCGGGTTTCTCGCCGATGCTTTGGTGAACTTTTCGGGGAGAAACCAACCGCGCTGCCGGCCGGCGACGGCAGCGAGCGACTTCACGCCCCCCCCCACCTGCGCGCCATGTGGCGTGCGGATGGTGCCGGCGGACGGCGACGGCGGGCGTTGCCCGCATCGCCCGAAATGCGAGGTGACGACTCCCGCGGTGCTGGCGTCAGCGTTTGAGAGGGGAGGCCCGAGGCTGAGCGCTACAGCCGCAGGATTGAAGGTGGACATTTTTCCTGGCGCGAAAACGATCCCCTTCCCATGGACAACCTCAATCAGCTGTTTGAGCAGAACAAAGCGTGGGCGGACCACATTCGCGCCCGCGATCCGGATTTTTTTGAGAAGCTTTCGCGCCAGCAAAATCCCGCGTATCTCTGGATCGGTTGCTCTGACAGCCGCGTGCCGGCCAACGAAATCATCGGCCTGCTCCCCGGGGAGGTCTTTGTGCATCGCAATATTGCCAACGTGGTCGTGCACACCGACCTGAATTGCCTTTCGGTTATTCAGTTCGCGGTGGATGTGCTGAAGGTGAAACACGTGATGGTGGTGGGGCACTATGGGTGTGGTGGTGTGCGTGCGACGATTCGCTGTGAGCGGGTCGGTCTCGCCGACAACTGGCTGCGTCATGTGCAGGACGTGCGTGAAAAACACAGCGCCTGTCTGTGTCGGTTGCCCACTGAAAGCGCTCAGAGCGCGCGCCTGTGCGAACTCAACGTCGTCGAGCAGGTCGCGAACGTGACGCAGACCTCCATCGTGCGCGATGCGTGGCTACGCGGTCAGGAACTGACCGTGCATGGCTGGATCTACGGTTTGCGCGACGGCCTCCTCCGCGATCTCGAATGCACCGCGAGCACGCAAGCCGAGGCGGCGGTGCGCTACAAATCCGCGATCGCGGCACTGGCCTCGTAGGGCCACGGTTGGGACAATAAAAAAGCCTGCAGATTTTCTGCAGGCTGGGAGTTCGCGGGCGTCCGGGCCACCCCGGCGCAAATTGACTTAGGCGCGACCGAGGTAACTGCCATCTTCGGTGCTGACCTTGATGATCTCGCCTTCTTTGATGAAGAGCGGGACCTGCACCACGAGGCCGGTTTCAAGCTTGGCGGGTTTCTGGACGTTGCTGGCGGTGTCGCCCTTGATGCCGTCTGAGCTCTCAACGACCTTGAGTTCAACGGTCGAAGGCAGTTCGAGTGTCAAAGGCTTGTCGTCCACGAAGAGCACATCGCATTTGCCGCCAGCGGTAAGGTAGTGCTTCGAATCGCCGAGCAATTCGGCGCTCAGTTCGATCTGGTCGAAGGTATCCGGATCGATGAATGCGAACGCGTCACGGTCTGCGTAGCTGAACTCGAGGGTGCGCTTTTCGGTCGCGAGCACCTCGATGGTGTCCGTCGAAGCGAAGCGTTGGTCCAGTGCCTTGCCGTAGCGAAGATTGCGCATCTTGACCTGCACAAACGCCCGAAGATTTCCGGGCGTGCGGTGTTGGGTTTCCATGACGAGGTGCGGCTCGCCGTTGAATTTAATGACTTGGCCTCGGCGGATATCGTTGGCTGCTGGCATGACGGGATTCGGTTCGAACGGAAGGTTTTGAGTGGTGAAAAGGTCCACAGTGATGAGTCGCGTCATCGGCTGTCAAGGCCGCGGCTGACTCCACGCTTGCGCTCCGCCCAACGTGTTTCCGAGACTGACCGCTAACAGTTATGAAACAACGCACTCTCGCGCGGGAAGTCTCCATCAAGGGCAATTCACTGCACACCGGCGACGCGGTGACGATGACGCTGAAACCTGCGCCCGTGGACCATGGTTTCGTCTTTCGGCGGGTGGATCTCAGTGGGGCACCGGAGTTGCGCCCGCGCGTCGATTTCGTCACCGATCTCGTCCGCGCCACCACCATTCAGGTGGGCCACGCGAAAGTCCAGACGGTCGAACACGTCCTGAGTGCGTTGAGCGGCTGCGGCATCGACAACGCCATCATTGAAATGGACGCCTCGGAGCCGCCCATCCTCGATGGTTCGGCCAAACCCTTTGTCGATTTGATCATGCAAGGGGAGCCCATGGAGCAGGCCACGGATCGCGAATACTTCACGCTGGATGCCGCCGTCTCGGTGACGAAAGGTCAGTCGTCCATCATCGCGCTGCCGTCTGATGATCTCCGGATCTCCTGCACCTCGGCCGATGATCGGGGCATTCACACGCAGCATCTGTCGCTGCTCATCGATCCGGATTCCTACATGACGCAGATCGCGGCCGCGCGGACATTTACGATTTACGAGGACATCGAGGAGCTGCTCAAACTCGGTAAGATCAAAGGCGGCTCGCTCGATTGCGCGGTCGTGATCAAGGGCGATAAGATCATTTCGAAGGAAGGCCTGCGCTTTAAGGATGAGTTCGTGCGCCACAAGATTCTGGATATCATCGGGGACATCACGCTGTTGGGCCTGCCGTTGAAGGCGCACATTATCGCCACGCGCCCCGGTCATGCGATCAACGCCGAACTGACCAAGGCGCTCGCCGCCAAGTTGGAGGAACGTAAAAAGGGGCCGAAGAAAAAGCCGCGTCCGGCAATGGTCATGCCCGACGAGACGGCCCTCGATATCCGGCGTATTCTCGACACGCTGCCGCACCGTTATCCCTTTGTGATGATCGACCGCGTCGTGGAGTTCGTGGGGAGCGATGCGCTCGTTGCGATCAAGAACGTGAGCATCAATGAGCCGTATTTTCAGGGCCACTTTCCTGGGAATCCGGTCATGCCGGGTGTGCTCCAACTGGAGGCGATGGCTCAGGCCGCCGGTATTTTGATGCTTCGACGCGGATCCGCCGAGGGCAAAGCCACGCTGTTCATGAGCGCGGACAAGGTGAAATTTCGGAAGCCCGTGCGTCCCGGCGATCAGCTGATCCTCAACGCTAAGCTGACCAAAACCCGTGGTGAGAAGCTCGCCGCTGCTGAGGTCACCTGCACCGTGGATGGTCACGTCGTGTCGTCGGCTGAGCTGATGTTTGCCATTATCAACAGCTCCGAAATGGACTGAGCTCATGACCGCAAAGATCCACCCCACGTCCATTATTGAATCCGGTGCGCACCTCGGCGCCGACGTCGAAGTCGGTGCGTACGCTTACGTCGGCGCAGGTGTCACTTTGGGCGACGGCACGCGCCTGCACCACCACGCGTCCGTCGAAGGCAACACGGAGCTGGGCAAGTCCTGCGAGGTGTTTCCTTTCGCGTGTATCGGCGGAAAAACCCAGGATCTCAAGTTCTCCGGCGGCAATCCCGGCCTCCGCATTGGCGACCGCAACGTCTTCCGCGAATACGTCTCGATCCACTGCGCCACCAACGACGGCGACTGCACCCGGATTGGAGCCAACAACGTCCTCCTCGCGACCTGTCATGTCGCGCACGACTGCGTGTTGGGTGACAATATCATCATGAGCAACGGTGCCGTGTTGGGCGGCCACGTCACGGTCGAGAACTACGTCGTGATCGGTGGCTACGGCGGCATTCACCAGTTTTGTCGCCTCGGTGCCTATGCCATGCTCTCGGCGACGGCCAAGCTGGTGCACGACCTGCCGCCGTTTTTCATCGCCGACGGCACGCCGGCGGAGGTTCGCGCGATCAATCGCGTGGGACTCGAGCGCAACGGGTTCACTGCCGAGCAAGTCGACCGCGTAAAGCAGATCCACCGGTTGCTCTATCGCGATGGTCTCAATCGCTCCCAAGCTCTCGAAAAACTCGCCGCGCACCCGCAGGCCGCGAGCGCGGAGTTCGCCCGGGTGCTCGCCTTTGCGCAGTCGAGCGAACGCGGACTGGCCCCGGGTGGACGCTAGCCGCGGCCGGACGTCGCCGCGCATTGACAGGCTTGGGCCGCCGAAGCCACGGTGAAGGATGCGTATATCGCTCGGCTTCTTATCACTATTCTTGGTGTGTGTTGTGACGCTGCGGGCCGCAGTGCCCTACGATGTCGCCGTCAAAGATATCGACGGCAAGGCCACTTCGCTCGCGGCCTACAAGGGGCGCGTGCTGCTCATCGTCAATGTCGCCTCGGAGTGTGGCTACACGTCCCAATATCAAGGACTCGAGGCGGCGTTTCGAAAATATCAGGCGCAGGGCCTGACCGTCCTGGCGTTTCCGTGCAACCAGTTCGGGGCGCAAGAACCGGGCTCCTCCGCCGAGATCAAAAATTTCTGTAGCACGACGTTTCACGTGACGTTTCCGCTCTTCGAAAAAATCGAGGTGAATGGAGCGAAGCGGCACGCGCTCTACAGCGCGCTCGCGGGAAAGGACTCGCCGTTTCCGGGTAATATCGGATGGAACTTCACTAAATTTCTCGTCGGTCGCGATGGCGTGGTGCTTCAGCGCTTCGAGGCCGGCGTCGAGCCTGATTCGCCCGAGGTGAGCGCGGCGATCGCAGCTGCGCTGCGGGCGAAATAACCCCTGCGCACAGCGGATAAAAGGTTTCCCTCTCGGAGCGGCGCGCTTCATCCCTCGGGCATGTCATTTTCCTCCCTCGGCCTTTCGGCGGCGCTGCTCCGGGCGATCGCCGAGCGTGCGTACACCGAAGCCACGCCGATTCAGGCCGCCGCGATCCCCGCCGTGCTCCGAGGTGGCGATGTCTGGGCCTCGGCGCAGACCGGCTCGGGCAAGACTGCGGCCTTTGCCTTGCCGCTCCTGCAACTCCTCGCGGGCACACCGCGGGAGCGAGGGCGATTCGTGCGCGCGCTTGTTTTGGTTCCGACCCGCGAACTCGCAGCTCAGGTCGGCGACGCGTTTCGCGACTATGGTCGCTATCTGCCCGCACCACCGTTGAAGACGCTCGTCGTCTATGGTGGGGTGTCCATCAACCCGCAGATGATCGCACTCGGCGGCGGTGCGGACATCATGGTGGCCACGCCTGGTCGGTTGCTGGATTTGATCGCGCACCACGCCGTCTCGCTCTCTGCGGTGGCGACGCTTGTGCTGGACGAGGCCGATCGTCTCTTCGCGCTGGGCTTCGCGGATGAGCTCACGCGGATCTTTGCGCTGCTGCCCACTCGCCGGCAGACCCTGTTTTTTTCGGCTACGTTTCCCCCGGCGGTCTGGCAGTTGGCCGAGAGTCTTTTGAGGGAGCCAACGCGGATTGAGATCCCGACGGCACCCGCTGACGCTCCGGATATTACGCAGCGGGCGATCGAGGTCGACGCGCCGCAGCGCACGCAGCTCCTGCGCAACCTGATCGAGCTGCATGCGTGGACCCGCGTTTTGGTGTTCGTCGCCACCAAATATGCGACAGAGCACGTCGCTGAGAAATTGCGCCGTGCCGGGATCGAGGCCGCGGCGCTGCATGGTGAACTCAGCCAAGGGGCGCGGACGGCGGCGCTCGCTGAATTCAAGGCGTCGCGTATCCGTGTTTTGGTGGCAACGGATGTTGCCGCGCGCGGTCTCGACATCGCGGGGCTCCCCGTCGTCGTGAATTACGATCTGCCGCGTTCGCCGGTGGATTACGAACATCGGATTGGCCGCACCGGCCGGGCCGGTGAGAGCGGGGTGGCCGTGAGTTTCATCAGTGTGGAGACGGACGCCCACTTCCGGCTCATCGAAAAACGTAATCGCTGCAACCTCCCGCGGGAGCAGATCGCTGGGTTTGAACCGTTGCACACGGCTATGCCGGCGGCTGCTTCGACGGGCGGCGTGAAAGGAAAACGCAAGAGCAAGAAGGATCGCATGCGGGAGGCCGCCGGCGGGTCCGCGACCCGGCCCGTCGTGGCGGACGCGCCGGTCCGAATCGAGGTGCAGGAATATTTTCCGCTGACTCCGCGCATCCCGACCCAGCGGCGCGTGGGGCGCTGACCGAGCGCGGTGCGCGGCAGCTGTGACGAGTGCTGCGAGAGGTTGGCTAGATGCCAACGTCCTTTGAACGCGGGACGTTTCGGTAGCCGCGAACACCAGCGAGTGGACGGATCACCACTCGCTGGCGCTCGCAGCTACCCGGCCAATCACAGTCTGAATCTTTGGGCGATTGAGATGAGGAGTGACGAGCGGCGGCGCTACGGGATGAAGGCTTCGTCGTCGGCGGTGTGGTGTTTTTTATCGGGGCCGGCGCTGCGGACTTCCATCCGCGAGCCGCTCTCGGCATGAAAGAAAAACGGGGTGCCCCAGCGGTCGAGGAGTTCGCCGGTGGAACGATTGATCGCGGGGTGGTCGGGGGGGATGAGGGCGAGCTGAAGTTTGTTATTGCCGGCCAAGACCGCGGTGATTTCGGCGTTGGTGCCGACGGGATTGCCGGTGCGGGGGAAGTTGGTGCGAAAGGTTTCGAGGATTGCGCTCACGATGCGCAGGTCGTCACGGATATTCTTGGACGGGGCGTTGAGCAGATCGGCGAGGGTGCTGCGTTCGGCGGGGAGGGGCGCGGGCGGGGGCGTTCGAGAAGCGGGGGGTGGAGGCGGGGTGGCGGGCGGAGGGATTTGAGATTGAGGATTTGAAATTTGAGACGGCGAGGGAGCGCGGGCGGGCGAGGTGGGCCAGAAAAACCACGTGAGGAGCGCGAGGATGAGAGAGCAGAGCGTGAAGGTAAGGCGGTGGGCTTTCATGCAGAGGTGCGGGTGATGGCTGACTACGGATGAAGCGAGCTGGCCCGGGATGGCGAGCGAGTTGTACGGTCAGCCCGGCTGATCCACGCGCTGGCGCTCGCGGCTACCGGATCGCGCGCGCGGAGCGGCCGCGGGTCACGGGTCGAGGTCGTAAACTTCCACGAGGGCGGTGCCCGTGGTATTCGCGACGCCGGAGGTCACGACGGTGTAGCCGCCGGGGGGCAGGGTGAGGACGATGGCGGCATCTTTACTGTTGTCGGCGGCGAGATTGAAGGCGCCGGCGGCGGCGAAGGCGGCCTTGAGGGCGGCGGTGCCACCCCAGTCGTTGCTCGTGGCGATGGCGACGTCGGAGCCAGCTGGGAAGACGGAGAATTGAGGGTCGGCGAGCAGACCGCCGACGCCGAGTTGGGCGAGACCGGGGCCGATGGCGCGGATGAGCATGATTTTCGGCACGGTGCCGCGGATAACAAAGCCGGGGGTAAGGACGTTGGCACCGGTGCCGACGAAGCCGAGGGTGGAGACGTTAATGACGCGGACGGGAGAGTCATCGCTGTCGGCGTCGTAGGCTTCGGCGAGGGCAACGCCGGTGGTGCCGGTGCCGCTGGCGGCAACCTTAACGCTGTAGCCGCCCTGGTTGACAGGAAGCGTCGTCTGGACGGCGGCGTCTTTCGAGGAGGCGGTCAACGGGAAGGCCCCGAGGGACGCGAAGGCGGTGGAGAGCGGCGAGGACCCGCCCCAATCGTCGTTGCTGGCGGCAGTGGTCTGGGTCTGTTGGTTGACGACATCGAGTTTGAGATCGCTGAGGCCGGAGAGGCCGAAGGCGGAGAGGGTGGGGCCGACGGCGCGGACCACGACTCGTTTGCTACCGGTGCCGCGGAGGACGAAGCCAGGAGTGAGGTTTCCGCCGGGCTGCACCAAGCCGCGGGTGGCGACGTTGACGAGGCGCGAGGGCAGGACGGTGGGATTGCCGGCCTGGAGGATCGTGCCGCCGGATGCGACGATGACGGTGGAAAGCCCGTTGGATGCGACGGCGTAGAGGGTTTCGTTGAACGCGAGCGCGGGTAGGTAACGCCACGTAAAGCTATCGGGGGAGAAGAGCGCGACGCCCTGCTCGCCGACGATGAAGAGGCCACCGTTCGCCGCGGTGATCCCGCGATACGTGCTGTTGTTGGCAGCTGGGGCGGTGCGCGTGGTCCACGTCTCGGCGTCGGTGGACGCGAGGATCGTCCGGTTGCCGCCGACGATGTAGGCCGTGCCGCGATCGATGCAGATGCCGCGCAGGGCTTGGGTGGTGCCGGAAGTGGCGGCTGTCCACGTGGTGCCATCGGTGGAGGTTCGGATGACGCCGCTATCGCCAACGGCGATGAAGGTGCTGCCGAACGTGGTGAGGGCGTTGAAATTTGTGGTGACGGGGGATGTGACGGTGGTCCACGTCGTGCCGTTGGTGGAGGTGCGAATGACGCCACCAAAGCCGACGACGACCCAACGACCGTTGGCGTAGGCGATACCACGAAGGGACTGGGTCGTGCCGGAAGCGGTCGTATTGCCAACCCAAGTGGCGGCGTCGAGCGACGTGGTGATGTAACCTTGATCACCAATCGCGACGTAGCGCCCGGCGCCGTAGCCGATCGCGTTGAGCCCGTTGGCGGCAGGGATCGGGAGGCGCGTCCACGTGACGGCGTCGGGAGAGGTCAGGATGCCGGTGCTGTTGCCGACGGCTAACCACTGCGTATTCAGGAAGGTCACACCGTTGAGCTGCACCATGGTCCCGTTGCCGCCGCGTGGGGTCCAGGCGAGGCCATCAGGAGTCGTGGCGATTTCCCCGCCTTGGCCGACCGCGACGGTGAGGCCGTTGGCCGAGGTGCTAGCAAGACGGGCGGTGTTCAGGTTGAACGGCAGATTAACGCTGGTGAAAACGGCGAAGTTGGGCGTGACCACGATGCGCTCGCCGTCGGTGGTGATGATGAACTGTGAGCCGTTGTGGGTGACGCTGCGGAGATTGTTCGTGATCGTGGAGGTCGTGCGACTCGTCCATTCGATGCCATCGGCCGAGGAATAAATGCGGCCGGTGTCGCCGACGGCGATGAACTGGCCGGTGAGCAAGGCGACATGGTAGAAATTCTGGGTAACCTGCGGGATGGTGATGCGGGTCCACGTGATGCTGTCCGGTGAGGTCAAGATCGTGCCTGTCTGGCCGACGGCGACGTAGGCTCCGAGGCGGCCGGTGATGCTGGTGAGCTGCTGAGTAACGACGGGCGTGAGTGGCGGGCGGAGGCTCCAGTTAATCCCATCGGGGGAAACGAGGATGGTGCCGGAGTTGCCGCAGGCGAGGAATTGGTTGTTGGCGTAGGTGGCCGCAAGGAGGGTTTGCGTCGTCGGGGAGGTGCGCGGGGTCCAGACGACGGTGTCGGGTGAGGTGAAAATCACACCGCTGTCACCGACGGCGACCCAGAGACTGCCGTTGTGCGCAATGCCGCGCAGAGCCGTGGTGGGCAAAGTCGCGGCGAGGGACCAATTCACGGCATCGGGCGAGGTGACGATGCGACCACCGATGCCGACGGCGAGAAACTTGCCGGCACCAAAGCCGACGGAGAAGAGCGTACCGAGGGCGGGGGTGGGGTTGCGAAAGGTGAAGGTCGGCGTGACGGCGACCGCGATCGTGGCTGGATTGCTGGTGATGGTGCCGGCGGGATTGGTTACCTTGACTTCGTAAACGCCGGCATCGGCAGACTGGAGCGGTGAGAGGGTAAAAGCGGACGCGGTGGCACCACTGATAGCGGCACCGTTCCGCGACCATTGGTAGGTGAGCGGCGGGGAGCCGCTGGGTGCAACGGAAAGGGTGATGATGCCACCAGGGAGGAGCGTCTGACTGATGGGCTGGGTGGCGAGGGTGGGTGCGATGCCCGAGGGTGCGGTGAGGTCCGGTTTGGTTTCGAAGGCACCGATATCGAAGCCGGAACCGATCGGGCGGGCGGTGCCTTCAAAATCGCTCGGAGCGGCGAACGCGGAGCTGCCGTTGTCGATCGCAATACTGCCGGGTCCGGGGCGGAAATTATTCGTATCCGGGGCGATGAGACGGGGGTCGAGGAGGTAATTGTGCGCGCCGAGGACGGTGGTGGAATCGGCGGCGATCGAAAGCGTGCCGCCCGAAATGACATTGTAGTCCCACGTGGAGTTGGTGTTGCGGGCGTCGAAGATCGCATTCAACGACGCGGCGCGGGTCACGAGGATGTTGTTTACCCAGCGGATACTGTCGGTGTCTTGGCAGCTGAAGTCTCCGAGGGTGGTGATCGTATTGCGGAGTGGGAGGTTGTGGTAGGCGGTGTTGTGGCGGACGGTGATGTTGTCGCTGAGGCTGATGACGATGGCGCGGCCGACATTACCATAGACCAGGTTGTTTTCGATGAGGGTGGCGGGGCGATAGATGCCCGCGGTGGAGCCCTCGAGCGTGTTGCGGAAATCGTCGAGTTGGATGCCGATACCGACACGGAAATTGGTGCCGCCCGCCTGGGTGCTGACGACGCTGTCGTTTTCGAAGGATTCGTTGCCGCGAACGATGATATGGAAGCCGGGGGCCTGATCGAGGGCGACCGGTTGGTAGAGGGAGATACCGCTCGCTTGCGAGAAGTTCTGGTCGCCGTTGCGGAAGAGTCGGTTGCCTTCGATGGTGAGGTAATCGAAAGAAAAGGCGCTGATGCCGTGGCCCGAGCAGTTGTGAATATCGTTTTTTAGGATACGCACGCGATCGCTGGAAACAATGACCCCGCTCCCACTGCGATTCGTGATGTCGAAGCCGGAGAGCGTGAGATTGGAGCCCAAGATGCGGACTTGGCCGACGATTTTGGCGGCACCGCGGGTGGGAGAAGTAAACGTGATAGGGGCTGTGGGCGAACCGGAGCGGAGCAGCGATACGGTCTCGGTGTAGGTCCCGGCCGCGACCGTCACGGTGTCGCCGGGAGCGGTGGCTAAAAGTGCCGCGCGCGCGACATTTCGGAACGGTCGAGCCGCGGTGAGGCCGGTGTTGGTATCGTTGCCGTTCGTCGCGACGAAATAATCGGCGGCGTGATGTGGCACGGCGGACGCCAGGAGGAGCAGAAGCGCGAGGGCGTGGTGCGGCACGAGGCGGAGCAGGAATTTCATGCTAAATTCGATGAATCAAAAAACTGGACACTCACGGTCGGTATCCCCGTGTAACCCGGCCAGCGGCCGGGCCTACAAAGATTGTGGCCGGGCCTCCGACGACCCAGGCTGCGGTTAGACGAAGCCGAGGTTTGGTTTGGCGAAGCGACCGATGTTTGGGAGCACGGTCGGGAGGTCGGTGGCGCTGACGCCAAACCAGGTGGCGAGCGTGCCGGCGTATTCGTCGACGCTGGTGGTAGGAATCCAGCGACCTTGGGCGGTATCGTCGGGACCGCCAATCGTGAGGTTGGGCATTTTACCGTAGATGTCTCCGCCTTTGACGGCGCCACCGACGATCATGTGGTGATTACCCCAACCATGGTCGGAGCCGTCGCCGTTTGAGCGATACGTGCGGCCGAAGTCGGAGGCGGTAAAGGTCGTGACTTGGTTGGCGGCGCCGAGCTCGACGGTGGCGTTGTAGAAGGCGTTCAGGCCTTGGCTGACCTGTTGGAGGAGGCCGGCGTGGCTGCCCGTAACGGGCGCGGTGTTGTCGAGTTGCGAGGCGTGAGTATCCCAGCCGCCGATTTGCACGAAGAAGACCTGCCGTTTGAGGCTGAGCGATGAGGACGCTGCGATGAGGCGCGCGGCCATCTTCAGTTGATTGCCGAGGCTGGTATTGGGGAAGACCGTGGCGAGGGCGGGGGCGGTCGCGAGCGTCGTGTTGAGAAAATCGCTGTTGGTGATCGAGGTGCTCGAGATACCGGCAAACGCGGTATCGAAGAGGCCGGGCTGCGTGGCGTTGAACACATCTTTTTGAGCCTGGTAGCTGAGGGCATTATTGCCGCCGGTAGTACCGGCGAACGTGACGGCGCCGGTATTGGTGACGGCGTATTGCGAGACTTTGCTGCCGACTTGGAAGAAATTGGTGCCGGCGAGGCTGACCGACATCGAAAGTTTGTTATTCGTGTTAAACGCATTCACGAGGTCGGCGACGCGGCCGCCCCAGCCGGTGACGGCTGGGCGGTCGGGAATACTGTGGTGCCATTGGACGGTCTGGTCGCTGTGCGAGAAGAGCTGCGGGGGCAGCGGGACCGAGTTGGTCGTGTACTGCGCGCGCGTGGTCGGGTAGACGAGGGTGCCAACGTTGGCGAGGAGGGCGGCCTTGCCGGAACCGAAGAGGGTGTTGAATTCCGCCATCGAAGGATGGAGGCCGAAGGTCCGGCCGTCGGTGGTCTTTGGAGAGAGGGACAGCACGGAGGCGCTCGGGATGGCGAGGTTGGAGCGAGCGGAAGCGTAGCCCGCGTAGCCGGAGCCCGTGGGGATGATAAGGTTATTGGCGTCATTGCCGCCGCCGAGAAACACGCAGACCAAAGCCTTGTAGTCGGAGGCGACGGCGCCGGCGGTCTTGGGCGTGACGGGGCCATTGTTGGGACTGGCGGCGCCCCCCATGAGGCGAAGGCTCGATAGGGCCGAGAGCATTCCGGTCATGCCGACCCCGGCGCAGCAATTACTGAGGAACTTGCGGCGTGAGGAATCGAAGGCGGCCGCGGCGGAGAGAGAGGAGTTTTTGCTCATGGGGATCGAAATAGTTGAGAGCTGAGAGTCGAGGGAGGGAAGGATGAGGCCGGTCGATGAGTGGTTACTTTTGGACGGAGCCGTCGGGGGAGGTCGCGAGGACCAAAATGGCGCGTTGGGCGCGTTCGAGCGTCGACGTGTTGCTCGGCAGGGCGGCCAGCATGGTGGTCACGCGAGTGCGGGTGGCGGCGGTGAGATTTCCTCCGCACATTACTTGGTTCAAGTGGTCGAGGAGCGCGGAGGGAGTCGCGGCGAGCGACTGTTCGTAGCTCAGGTCGAGCACGACAGTATCGGGGTTGGTGCCGGCGGCATTAAAGATAAAGGTGCGGAGGAAATTGGGGACGCTGATCGCGTAGGTGGCGTCGGTGATTTCATACTCGGGGGCGACCAGGCCGGCGGAGGCCAAGGCACCGGGCAAGACGTAATCGGGTCGGAAGAAGTTGAATACGGTGGGGGCGCGCAGGGCGGATTGGGCGAGTGCAGTTTCGGTATTCGCAAGACCGGAGATATAGCGTCCGCTGGCTGGGTTGGCGCCGAAGGAGCGCAGGAGGGCGGTCGCGCGAATGAGGGGCTCGCGGAGCTTGCCGAAGGTCGGGGCGGTGAGGGTCGTCGAGGACCGCGCCTCGTAGTCGGTGAAGATTGCGCGCACCACGGCACTGAGATCGCCGCGCACGCCGGAGCCATTGTTTTCAAACTTCTGGGCAACGCGATAGACGTAGGCGGGCGTGGGATTGCTGGTGACCAAGCGTTGGATGAGTTGTTTTGAAATGAAGGGGGCGGTGTTGGGATGGGAGAACAAGGCGTCGAGCGTTTGTTCGAGATCCTTGGTGCCGCCTTGGCCGGCAGGGAGGACCACGCCGTTGAGGATGCTCTTCTGCGTGTCGTCGTGGAAGGCGGGGAAAAGTTGCAGTCGAGTAAAGTAATCCGTCGTCGCGGTGCGGAATTGGGTGAGATTGGTCGAGGGGTAGGCCCAACCGGTGAAGACCTTGGCCATCTCGGTGACGATATTTTGATTGTAGGTGGGGATGGGCAGGCCGGTCGGGTCGAACTTGAGGGTGCCATCGGGCTGGAGGAGATACAGACCGACGGAGAAGAGCTGCATGACCTCGCGGGCGTAGTTTTCGTCGGGCGTGGTGAGCGTGCCGCCGGAGGAGTCAAAGGTGGCCTTCGAATTCCGGAGCGAGCTGAGGTAAATCGACATCATCGGATTGAGGGAGACGTTTTCCAGCAGCGTGCGGAAATTGCCGAAGGCGCCGTTGCCCAAAATGTCGTAGTAGTTGGCGTGTGCCTCGACGGCGAAGTCGCCGCCGTTATCGGAAATGACGAGGATTTCACTGAGCGCGAAGGCGACACGTTGGCGCAGTTGGTCCGGAGCGGTGACGACGGTCTTCCACCACGCGGCTTGGCGGTTGGAGGGGCCATAGAGTCCGTTGCCTTGGCCGCCAAAGATTCGGTAGTCACTTACGGTGGCTGCGCGATGAGCGGTGTAAGGGAGGGCCAGCTGGGCGTCGATCCAAGCGTTGTAGCCTTGGGCCTGGACGGCGGCGATTTCACTGCGCAGGGGGCCAAAGGTGGATTGGGTCAGGAATCGCGCGGCCTCGGTGGAGGTGGGTAAACCGGCGGGCAGGGCGGGAGCTGCGGCGGGGACGACGAAGTTTTGCGAGCCGCTGCCGACGATGAAGGTGCCGCGCACTTCGCCGGAAGGATTGTTGGCGGTGTCGAGGCCGACGTAGATATTGCCGGACTTGAGGGCTTCGAGGAGGGCGGCGCTGGTGTAGGTGCCGCGAGGTTGGAAGGCCCACGTCACGTTGGTCGCTTGGCCAGTGGGGAGGTCGAGGACGAAGTCGCCGCTCGGTCCGATCTGAAGGTGTGAACCCGTGAGTGCAGAGGTGAGGCCGGAGAACGAGACGCTCACGCTCGCGAGGGTGCCGGCGGGGTTAACCAAAATGGTGGCGGTGCCGGTGGCGGATGAACCCGAGACAGACGGGGCGGGGCGCAAGTTGGAAACGTAGAGCGTGGCCGGACTATCGGCGATGGAGACGGTGGCGGTGTTGGCGTCGCCGATGGTGTAAGCGGTGCCGGCGGTCAGGACGGTGAGGACGGCGGTTTGCACGCCGGTCGCGAGCAGGGCGGGATTCGGGGTGACGGCGAGCTTGGCGGACGTCGCGCCGGCGGGGAGGGTGATCGTGCCGAGTAGCGGGGCGTAGGTGAAGCCGTTGACGGCGGAACCGCCGAGGGAATAGGTGACGTTGACGGCGGTGGTCGTATCGCCGCTGCGGGTGAAGGTGAATTCGCCGGGTTTGCTGCCGGATTTGTCGGCGGAGGCGATGCTGGCCGAGACCGTGATGGACGGGGGGCCGACGGGGGTGATGTCGTAGATTTCGACGATCGCGAGGCCGCTGGTGCCGCCGACGCCGCTGACGGCGATGGTATAATTACCGGCGGCGAGATCGACGGTGAGGGCGGCGTCTTTGCTGCCGGACGCAAAGGCGAAGGCGCCATTGGCCGTGAAGGACGAAGTCAGTTGGGCGGCGGTGGAGGCGCCGAGGCCGACGGGGGTGCCCCAATCATTATTGCTGGCGTAGGTCAGGGTGCCAGCAGCGTTGGTGACGACGATTTGAGGATCGGGCAACGTTCCGGTAAGACCGAAGGCGGCGAGGGCGGGGCCGGCGGCGCGGACGAGGAACTTGCGGTTGCCGGTGCCGGGTGCGACGACGATGCCGGGGATCATGACATTGGCCCCGGTGCCGACGGGACCGCGGCTGGAGATGTTGATCAGCTTCGCACCCGTGCCACCGACTTCGTAGACCTCGGCGATGGTGAGGCCGGTGGTGCCGCCGACGCCGCTGATTTGCGCGGTGTAGGCACCGGGGGCGAGCGTGGCGACGATGACGGCGTCTTTGCTGTTGGCGGGGAGAGCGAAGGCTCCGGCTGCGGCCATCGTGGCAGCATCGGCCGGGAGCCAGTTGTCATTGGTGGCGACCGTGGCCTGTGTGGTGGCGTTGATGAGCGTCAGGAAAGGATCCGCGAGGAGGCCTGAGAGACCGAAGGTCGAGAGGGTCGGTCCAATGGCGCGGATGACGACCTGTTTGTTCGGGCCGGGCCCGATGACGAAACCGGCGGTGAGCACTTCGGCACCGGTGCCGGTCTGGCCGCGGGTTGCGAGATTGGCGAGCCGGGCTTCTTGGGCCGGGAGGGTGGCGGCGCAAGCGAGGGCGAGGGACCACAGCACGAACGAACGGAGGGACTTCGAATTCATGGGATAAAGTTAAAGCGGGCAGAACGTGGGCGAACAAAACGGCTCGCCAAGAGTTATGATTGAATGGTGATGATCAGCCAAAGAGGCTAGACGGAAATTGATTTTCCATGTGACGATTTACCGGGAGAGGCGGGGGCCGGAGGGGCGGATCGGACCACTCGCGGGCGCTCGCGGCTGCGGGTGGATTGCTGGTGTGCCGGACTGCGACGGGCGCAAAAAAGCACGGGCGGGTGGGCTCGTGCTTTTGGAAATAAGGCGGTTGGGCAACCGCCGCTCCCTTTCGGATGGAGGCGTCAACTGAGGAAACCGAGGTTGGGTTTGGCGAAGCGGCCGATGTTGGGGAGGACGGTCGGAAGATCGGTGGCGCTGACGCCGAACCAGGTTGCGAGGGTGGCGGCGTATTCGTCGACGCTGGTCGTGGGAATCCAGCGGCCTTGGCCGGTGTCGTCGGGGCCGTTGACGGTGAGGGTGGGCATCTTGCCGTAGAGGTTGGTGCCGTTGACGGCGCCGCCGACGATGAAGTGGTGGCTGCCCCAGCCGTGGTCGGAGCCGTCTCCATTGGAGCGATACGTGCGGCCGAAGTCGGAGGCGGAGAAGGTGGTGACCTGGTTGGCGACGCGGAGTTCGACGGTGGCGTTGTAGAAGGCGTTCACGGCTTGACTGATTTGCGCGAGGAGCCCGGCGTGGGTGCCGTTGACGGGATCGGTATTGTCGAGCTGAGCGGCGTGGGTGTCCCACCCGCCGAGTTGCACGAAGAAAACTTGGCGCTTGAGGCCGAGGGTGGGTGAGGCACCGATGAGGCGCGCGGCCATTTTTAGCTGGTTGCCGGCGGAGGTGTTGGGGAAAACGGTGGTGAGGGCCGGCGAGGCGGCGAGGACGGTGTTGAGGAGGTCGGCGCTGACGATGGCGTCGCCGGTGGCGCTGGCGAAGGCGGTTTCGAAGAGGGTGGACTGGCTCTGGGCGAAAATGTCCTTCTGGGCCTTGAAGCGGATGCCATCCAGGCTGGTGGCGCTGGAGGTGCTACCGGAGAGGCTGACGGCGCCGCCGGTGCCGATGGCGTATTGGCAGACCTTGGCGCCGACTTGGAAAGTGTTTTTGCCGGCGAGGCTGATCGACATCGAGATTTGGTCGCTGGTGTTGAAGGCGTTGAGGAGATCGGCGGTGCGGCCGCCCCAGCCGGTGGTGGTGGGTTTGTCGGGGACGCTGTGCTGCCACTGGACCTGTTGGTCGCTGTGCGAAAAAAGCTGAGGAGGGAGGGGGACGCTGCGGGCGTTGTAGTGGCTCTTGGTGGTGGGGTAGACGAGGGTACCGGCGTTGGCGAGGAGCGCCATTTTACCGTAGTTGAAGAGGGTGTGGAGCTCTGTAACCGAAGGATGGAGACCCCACGAACGGCCGTCGGTGGTGCGCGGGGTGAAGGGGAGGACGCTGGCTTGGGGCAGGGCGAGATTGGAGCGGGCGGCGTCGTAGGCGGCGTAGCCGGAGCCGAGGGGGATAATGAGATTATTGGCGTCGTTGCCACCGTTGAGGAAAAGGCAGACGAGCGCTTTGTAATCGGAGGCGATCGGGGCGCCGGCGACCGACGGGAGTTGCGGGCCGTTGGCGGGGCTGGCGGCGGCACCCATGAGGCGGAGGCTGCCGAGGGCGGAGAGCAGGCCGGTGGCACCGACGGCGGCGCAGCAAGCGTTGCCGAGGAATTCGCGGCGGGTGACTTCGGGGGCGGACTTTTTGCTCATGGGCGAAGGGAGTGCGGGCGGGATGAGGAGAGGGGGGAGAGGGGGAGACGGGGAGACGGGGGCGTTCCTCGTTATCTTAATATTTTCGGTCTCGCGGGTCTTGGTTGAGGGAGGAAAAGAAGGGGCAGAACGAGAAGGGCGAGCGATTACTTTTGGATCGCGGCGGACGGGGAGGTGAGGACGAGGAAAATGGCGGTGTTGACCCGATCGAGGGTGCTCGTGGTCGAGGGGAGCGCGGCCAGTGCGGTAATAATGCGGGTGCGGGTGGCGGCAGAGAGCGAGTCGGCGGTGAGGACCGTGCTGAGATGATCGAGGAGGGCGGGCGGGTTACTCGCGAGAGCTTGCTCGTAGGTCGTGTTGAGCGTGAGCACGTAGGGCGCGGTGGTGGTGGGCACTCCGCCAGAGGTGGGAATGACTGCGTTGACAAAGTTGCGCAGGAAATTGGGCGTGGTGATGGCGAAATTATCGTCGGTGATTTCAAACTCAGGTGCGACGAGGCCGGCGGCCGCGACCGGGCCGGGGAGGACGTAGTCGGAGTGGTAGAAGTTGAAGACGGTGGGCGAACGGAGAGCGGCTTGGGCGATGTTGCTCAGGGCGCTGTAGATGAGGGTGGTGGAGTTGAGCGTAGAGATCTCGCCCTGCGTGGCGGGCTTGGGGGTGGCGCTGGTGATGGGAACTCCGTTCACGGCGTGCCGGTAGCCGAGGAAGCGGCCGCTGGTGGACGAGGCGCCGAAGGTGCGGAGGAGGCTGGTAAGGCGGAGGAGGGGCTCCTTGAGTTTGCCGAAGGAGGCGTTGTTGACGACGGACGGGGAGCGGGCCTCGTAGTCGGTGAGGATGGCGCGGACCACGGCGCCGAGGTCACCCCGGGTGCCCGTGCCGTTGTTCACAAATTTCTGGGCCACGCGGTAGACGTAGGCGGGGCTGGGGTTGCTGGTGACGAGGCGCTGGATGAGGAGCTTCGAGATAAACGGCGGGGTGTTGGCGTGATTGAAGAGGGCGTCGAGGGCGAGCTGGAGGTCTTTGACGCCGCCTTGGCCGGCGGGGATCGGAGTCGAGGAGACCGGAGCGATGTTCTTGACGGTATCGTCATGGAACGACGGGAACACTTGCATCGCGGTGTAGTAGTTCGTGCCCGCGGTACGGAACTGGGTGAGGTTAGTCGAGGGATAGCCCCAGCCGGTGAAGACCTTGGCCATTTCGGTGATCGTCGTTTGGTCGTAGGTCGGGAGCGGCAAGCCGTCGGGGCCGAGGGCGAGGGTGCCGTCCGGCTGGAGTTGGACGAGACCGATGGTGAACAGCTGCATGACCTCGCGGGCGTAATTTTCGTCGGGGGTGGTGCCGGTGACGGGGTCGGCTTTGGCGTTGCGTAGCGAACTGAGATACGCGCCCATGAGCGGGCTGAGGGAGACGTTTTCGAGGAGGGTGCGGAAGTTGCCGAAGGCGCCATTGCCGAGGATATCGTAATAGTTGGCGATCGGTTCGGCATGGCTGTCTTCACCCAAGGCAACATCGGAGATGACGAGGATCTGGCTGAGGGCGTAGGCGACGCGTTGGCGCAGTTGGTCGGGGGCGGTGAGGGAATTCTTGAACCACGCGGACTGGCGATTCTGGAGGTGAGTGGCGTTCCAATTTGTGAAGCTGCCGCTCCCGCCGTAGGTGGTGCGATCGAATTGGATGGCGGTCCGGTGGGAAGTGAACGGTCGGGCCAATTGCGCCGTAACCCAATTGTCGATACTGCCACCGGTGAGACTCTCGATTTCCGTTTTGGTCGGGCCGAAGGTAGCTTGGGTGAGGAGGCGCGCGGCGTCGGTAGCGGTGACGTTGGTGAGGGCGATGGCGGGCGCGGCGGCTGGCGCGACGAAGGTGCGGGAGCCGGTGCCTTGGATAAACGTGCCCTTCACTTCGCCGGTGGGATATTTGGCGGTGTCGATGCGGACGGAGATGTTGCCGCTCTTGATTGCGGCGACGAGGTCGGCGACGGAGTAGGGGCCGGTGGGGACGAAGTTCCACTGAGCCCCGGTGACCTGACCTTGGGGTAAATTGAACACGTAATCCTCGCTCGCGCCGATGGTGAGGTGGGCGGTGATTTGGGTGGAGCTGAGGTTGGAGAAAGAGACGTTGACGGCGGCGAGCGTGCCGCTGGAGCTGAGGAGAATCGTAGCGGTACCTGAGGCTGTGGATCCGCCAACGGCGGTCGTCGTCGGGCGGACCGATGCGAGGTAGAGCGTGGCCGGGGTGTCGGTGATGGTGACGGTCGCGCTGCTTTGCGCGCCGATGAGGTAGCCGCCGCCGGTGGCGAGGGAGAGGACGACGGTGTCGGTGCCGTCGACTTGGACATCAGGGTTGGGCGAGAGGGGGATTTTCACGCTCGTGGCGCCCGCGGGAATGACGACGGTGCCGAGGAGGGCCGGATAGTCGAAGCCGTTGACGGCGGAACCGCCGACTCCGTAGTTCACCACGAGGGGCAGGCCGTTTTCACCGGTGCGCGTGAGGGTGAACTCGCCGGGATTGGTGCCGGATTCATCGCTGGTGGGTTTGGTGGCGACGATGGTGACGGTGGGCGGATTGGCGGGCGTGAGGTCGTAGGCTTCGATAATGGCGAGGCCGCTGCCGCCTTCGTTGCCGGAAACTTGGATGCCATAGTTACCGGGAGCGAGATCGAGGAGGACAGCAGAATCTTTGCTGCCGGCCGGGAAGGTGAACGCCCCGGCGATGCCGAAGGCGTTGGTGAGGCCGAGGGTGTCGGCGGCGCGGGTATCGGAGGGGGTGCCCCAATTATCGTTGGAGGCGAGGGTCGTATCGAGGGAGTTGGTGATGCGAATGGTGGGATCGGCGAGGGTGCCGGTGAGGCCGAAGGCACCGAGGGCGGGGCCGGCGGTGCGGATGAGAAGTTTGCGGGTGCCGGTGCCGGGCGCGACGACCATGCCGATGATCGGACTGGACGCGGCGCTGATGGTGAGGCGGGTGGAAGTGTTGAGGAGCTTGGCGCCGGTATTGCCGATCTCGTAGACCTCAGCGAGGGCGACGCCCGTGGACGTGCCGGTGCCAGCGACCTGGGCGGTGTAGTTGCCGGGGGGGAGCGTCACGATCACGGCGGAGTCACGGCTGGTGGCGGTCAAGGCAAAGGCACCGACGCGGGCGAAGGCGGCGGAAAGTTCGGCGGCGGGGACGCCGCTGGCACCGAGCGGGGTGCCCCAGTCGTTATTGGTGGCGATGATGGCGTTGGCGCTGTTGAACACGGTGAGCACCGGGTCGGCGAGGGCCCCGGCGACACCGAAGCCGGAAAGGGTCGGGCCGACGGCGCGGATGAGCACCGGTTTGTTGGGGCCGGGCCCGATGACGAAGCCGAGGGTGAGCACGGAAGGGCCGGTGCCACTCAGGGCGCGGGCGGAAATGTTGGCGAGACGCGGCTCTTGGGGGTGGGCCGTGGGAACCAGAGCGGCGACGGCGGCCATCGCCACGAGGGAGCGGAGCAGAGAGGTGGCGGAAATGAGCGGAGATTTCATGCGACGCAAAAATCGAGCGGATCGAGCAACCGAGAGGGTTGGGGAGAAATGAGGAGCGTGAAGGAGAGCCTGTGAGCTGCTGACGATAACAACGGCGAAGAGCGCCGATGACGGTTGTGAGTTTGTGCGGCCGACGCTAACAAAAAAAATGCGCAGCTGAGATTTAGCGCGAAGCGGTCACGCGCGGATTGAAGGAGAGCGCGGGGACGGCTATGGCCGGCGCGGTGCACGGCAGCGTTCGCTGACCTTCGCAGCTACGGGCGGAGTTTAGCGGACGGTGCGCAGCTGCACGCTGTCCACGAGGCGGTCTTGGGAGACGATGTCGGTGGCGACGATGAGTTTGTCGCCGGGGACGATGCGGCCCTCGCGGCGGAGGAGGGCGATGGCGTTTTCGATCGTGATGTCG
>Ga0114974_10000549_pt1 | contig 31256 bp, 35 predicted proteins | sample S_130206_EF_Meta_FD_87318 | JGI IMG/M metagenome (GOLD analysis project Ga0114974, IMG submission 87318) | Freshwater microbial communities from Lake Simoncouche, Canada to study carbon cycling - S_130206_EF_MetaG | ecosystem: Environmental > Aquatic > Freshwater > Lake | place: Lake... | reverse complement strand
GCAGGAAGCCCCTCTGCGGTAAATGATGCCAAAGATAGAGGAAATCCAGAGGCAACATCTCTAAATACATTTAAGCTAGCACTATTAGTGCCAATCGACACGCTTTGACTCCCGACAAAAACAGATCCAGCAGCCGACACTCCAAACGGACTTGCATCTGGATTCGCAGAGTCCTCCACCACCAGCGCATTTCCGCTGCCAGTCTGCGTGATTCGCAGCGCATCCGTGGATGAGTTTGCTGAGATAACTCCGCCTGCAGTATTGAGCTTGGAATCAAGTGATGCCTGAAGGCTGGCAACGTCAGAAATTCCAAGTGTAATATCGCCTATTCTTCCAGCAACAGTTCGCACTGCATTTAATTGTGTTGCTGTTGCTTTTACTGTCTGTCCGTCTTGGACAATTGGAACTTCCTCTGCTCCAGTAATAAATTCTGCGGATGGTAGGTCGGAGATGCGTGTTGCCATATCAGTCAGCGATTAAGTATTGAGAAAGCTCGTTTGTCATTCTGTTTCCAGACTCTGTATTAAGCCTGTTTCCAATTGACGTAGTTTGTAATTTCTTAAATGCAAAAGTATTTGATCCATTTGAATGGACTTGAATTCTTGCAAACAATTTATCGTAAGCAAGATTGGTATTTGCATTTCTTTTTTTTAAGAACTTAGTAATCATATTAATATGTATATACCATGTCAAATTTTCTGACTTGTCCTTGCTGGCGAATAAGCACATCAATTTGTTGCTGAATAGAGTTTTCAGCAAGCCCATCTAAAATATTTGCTTCATCGGCACGGCCTTCAGAACGCAAAAAGTCACATGAAACACCATTAACTAAAAAATCACGAAAACGATATGGAATTTGGATTACTTTCCAATATTGACTTACATACGCAGGAACAACTCCTGCTGGAACTTCAGATAGCGATACAAAAAAGTTTTCTCCGTAATAAACTTGAGCACCACTTTGGTATACGGTTGATTGAGAATACTTTGATCCAAGTAATCTGATTGAAGGTATTCTGTACCCTACAAATTTTTGACCTGAATCAAATACTCTTAAATACGAATATTCTTCATTCCAAACAGATCCATCAAACGCTTGGTCATCCCTATTTGGCAAATCCTCAACAATAAATTTCTGAGGAGTACAGCGCGTCGTTGTTCTTGGATCTGAATTAAATACCTGCAGCCCTTGAAGCGAACTGTCCCTAAGTTGAATCAACAGTTGCTGGTTGCTTTCAAATACAACAGTTGTTGTTAAAGCGTTATTTGATTGAGTATTTGCGGCGCTATACTCTGGAATTGAGTATGGAATATTGATCTTAATTGCATGGATATAAGGCCCATATTCAGATTCACCAGTCCTTGAAATATATGTAAACTTATACGGAACACTTGCCACGCTTTGCCGAGTTCCGTCTGGAAGAAGAAGATAAAAGGGATTTAAGAAACTTACATTTGTTTCCGTAATTGTGTCTCTTCTGTAGGCGTCATTTACAAATCCAGACAGATATATCTTTGGAAAATCTTCATCTAAATATACAAAAAGAGGTATTGTTCCTTCTGAGTTTTCAGTCCAAATAACAACATCATTTTCACACAAGAGCGCCTGATCGTCTTCTGTTGTTAGATCTTGCGCTTCTACAAGTACTGAAGTCACAGGATTTCCCGGAAACGTACGCATGCTGCGCTCAACATCAGGCCATTCTTCCCTATCCCAAACTTGTGAAATTCTGCGAGATGTTAAGTCACGAATTGCTGAAAATGATTTGTCATTTAGCGTAGTCACATCAAGGCCAATCAGCTGGCACGTTTGATTTAAAATATCACTAAATGGGACGGTCTTCATTTATGGACGGATCTGCTTTTAGGAGGATTTACTGGAACCCATCCAACGTGGATTTGTTTAGTTCCGCCACTATTGACTCGAAGTTCTGGATTGTCACGAAGAAACTCTTTCATGAAAGCAGAATCATTCCAGCAATCATAACCCAGTTTTTGTCCCCAAAAATGAAAAGCAGTCTCAGGGATTCTAGCAACCAACTGGCCCAGCCCTTCAACTGATTTATGCCTTTCCCTATTAATGGCACCGTACTTTTTGGCTTGGATCTCCGCCTCGATACGGTTTTTTTGCCAACCTTTGCGGAATTCGTTTTCAAGGCCGTGCGCTAGTTCTGCAGTAATCTCATCAAGCATATGATTAAACTTTTGCAATGAATGTCATGCCAGAACCGCGAACTGTTGGCAACTTCCCATTTTCATCATAAATCCCAGAATAGGGAGTGATTGTATCTGGAGGAAGTCCATTGCCATCTTGTCCAGCAGGAGCAAGTACACGATTAGGCTTTGCAAGCACCTGAAGCCCCGCAGGAGCCTCTGTGTTTGTATATCGGAATACCATCGGAGGAATAGATGGGACGGGCTGTACGGTCATAAAATGGTGCGTGTCTCTCCACGCTAGTCACGCCACTAAGATGTGCGTTCACCACAACTCACACGTCAGTTGCCGACATTGCCGTCTCTCCGGCTGTCACACCACTTATAGAAGCGTAACCGTAATTACGCACTGGCAGGTGTCGCTCAGAAGGCTACTAAGAGCTAAAGTCAAATTTGCCGAGACCCAAAGGGTTCCCAACAACAAGACCAGCAACAGCTTCAATCAAACGGGCAGGGCCAGCGCCAAAGTCAGGAAGCGCAGTCACGTTGGCAACATTGCCACCATAACGAACTTCAAGCAAGTTCATATCAAGCACAAGGCCTTTATAAGGAGTGTTCGTAAGCGTTCCAACATTGCCAGAATACGTTACCGTATTCATAAACACCGTGGGATGCAAGCGAACCGTTCCAAAATCACCCTGAAATACATCAAGTGACTGAATAAACGTGTCGGCACTAGCGTCACGCTGGAATGTCTGAACTTTAGTAGCGCCAGCAGCAAGCGTATTTGTTGCGTTGCTAACGGTCGTCAAAGCGGTTGTGCCAAGCAGGTTGGTGAACGCACGCTTCAAATCAACGCCAACAATACAATCAAACGACTTGTACTGACCAGTTTGTGAAAACACAGACTTAAGCAGTCCCTGAACAATTGCATCCGTAAGCGTAGTGCCGCTCAATGCCTGACCCGATCCAACAATAGAGTCGGAAGGAGTTACAAACGAAGGCGTTTTGTCCGTGGTATCAAGCGTGGGAAGGCCCGTTCCAACCGTAGTGCCACCAATCCATTTTTGGACGCCAGCAGTAAGGTAAGGAGCGGAACCAGTATCCGGCTGACCAAGCTGGTTAGACGTAAACGTAGTTTCCATATCGCGCTTAAGGCCAGTAATGCCCTTAGCCACGTTATCAGCCAGCTCATCACGGATACCTGCCACATCGGCAATATCCTGAGTCAACTTGGAAACACGTACAACACGACGGAAAATCTGGGCATAATTGCCAAGTTCTTTCCGATACCCATCAACATAGTTGGAATAGGTAGTTACGTCCGTACCGTCAATCGTCCCGCCTGCCTGAGGAGCGGGAAGCGAGTCTGCCTGCCAGCGGAAATACATATTTCCGGGCTTGCTGCCTTTGCGGGCCATCGACGTAAAAGGAGTATCCTTTGCGTCAACAAGCGCAATCATGTCCATCAAATCTTCGCGTTTACCGCGACCACTAAGCTGAGGTTCTGTAAGAAGTGCCATAAAAATAATCTAAATGAGGTTACACTGCTGGGCTAAACAAAGCCCATTGCTTTAACGTAATCGGTTACAGCATCCCGATCAGAATTTCGCGCTGCGAACTTCTGTTTTGCTGAACGAAGATCATCTCCACTTGTTTTAGCTGGAAGGCTTCTGACTCCGGGTTGTGGTGGAGCTTTCTTAATAGGCGCAGGAGAAGTCTTTTTTGACCTCATATCCATATAAGACTTCATACCAAGAACAACTAATCCGGCAACATGCTTATAGTCTGCCCTGCGCTTTTTAAGCTCGGGAAATTCTTTAAGCACCATTTGAGCGGCTTTGTATTCTTCAGTTTCAGGCTTATCCCACCAAGCAAAATCCAATTTAACCTGATTTTCTGCTTGATCATGGCTCAGAACGTATTGAGACCTTTCAGGCAACTCAATTTCTTTCCTTCGCATGGCTGAATGTTTCATCTCAAGAACTTCATCCATATCCAGTTCGACTTGCTTTCCCTTGAAATCAATCGTTCCGCCATTTGGATTACGTTCACACCAGAGTAAAACTTCCACAGAATCTTTGTAGGCTTTCCTAATCTCATCTTGAGTATTTAGGGAGTTTACAAAGTCAGATACTTCAACTTCTTTTGCGGGACTTGAATTTCGAGCTATTTCCAGCTCTCCTTCAAGTTTTTGCAATTTAAGTTTTTGTTCTTCCAGCTTAAATTCGGCGCTTTTACGAGCAGCAACTAATTTGTTGATGCGCTTTTGAACGCCTCTGTTAAGAGTACTTTCGTCAGCAGTATCGGATTCAGATTCGTCAGATTCATCCTGAACATCTTCACTTGAAGCTTCGGGAAATTCTGCCTCCTCTTCCTGCTGCCCCTGTTGAGCCGGGGGCGCTTCCTCCTCGTTAAGGAAACTAGACTTCAATAGCTCAGAGAGACTATCTTTATCTAGAAGACCGAGTTTTTGAGCAACGGGTTTACTTTCTGCCTCCAAACCCCCGTGAGAGTCTGGCTGTGTATCGTTTTCATTCATGCGTTAAGGTCGCAAGTCCTATTGTTTTCATCCCAGTAACGCTGGGAAGTCCGTTAATAGCATTAATTGCCAAAATTTATTCATCTGTCAATCCATTTAATCGTTTAGCCTCATTCCTTAGGTTAACAAGAAGAGACATGGCCATATTGACCCCGTCAGCTTGACCGCAAGCATGAATACGCTCTTCGCCTTTTGGGTTTGAACTAATTGCATATAAGAATAGTGATTCCTGAGACTCTTGAAGTGCTTTAAGTACTTCAGTGTAAACAATGTTATTGCCGTAAAATCCAAATGCAGACAGTTGATCTTGAGTCATGTTATTGTTGAATTGGGCTAACTCCAATGCGTCCAATTTGAGCATTTTCCTGTTGGGAAACACTCATTTGCAGACTTTTAATGTAATTTTGGAACAATTGCTGGAAATTCTGATCCCCCTGAAGAGCCTGCTGTGCTTTTTGATTGGCTTCAATAATTTGCTGTGCGTACTGAAGTTTAGTCTTAGCTGTTGGATCATTTTCTTGATACAGAGCCTCATTTCCAAGCAGCATCATACCAATATCAGTCTGAACATCCTTAAACATCTTTTGACTGGCACCAGCTTGATCAACAATAAGCTCTTTTGCCATCTCAGGAGCAATAGCCTGAATCATCATTTGAATAAGCCTATTATTATCAAGCACTCCACCTGAATCTAGCTGCTTAATCTTTGTTAAAAAGTCTACCTTTTGACCAATGTACTCTTTATCCAAAGACATAACATCAAATCGAATATTGATATCGAATTCATCGTGAATTGCTGACAAATTAGTAGGAAGTTGAGCTTTTGTAATGGCAAAAATCTCTTCTGGGCTCATGTACTGACAACAAAGCGCAAACATTTGTTTAAACACAGAACGCCATGATAGTAGCCACGAGTTAACAAGCGCCTGCTGAGCAAGTTGAGTTCTAGGAGGCTCAACTAAAGCATTTGGAGTCCCAAAATACGATGCATGATGAGATTCTACCCTAGAAATCAAATTAAATGCTACCGTAGGCTCCCGTGCTGGCGGCTCCATAAATGTGTAGTCGTTAATGTTGGTAACAGGCAAATGCACGCCGGGGCCAACCTTATTAATGAAGCCAACACGCTTTACTACCTTGATTGGCGGGAGTGTAGAGAACGCCGTATGATCTCGAATTGAATCGTGCTGGGCTTTGATTTCATCCTGATCCGTAGACGCCAATTCTGGAATCCCGCGAGTGTCAGTGATCGCCCGTCGAAGTTGCTCTCTGCGGAACTCAACAAATGGATACTCCCCATGAGCATAGTCCAACCGTTCGTGGATTGCCCAAGAAGAAGTGTCTTCCTTACGATTTGAGGCAGCCTGCGGGCAAAATACAGTGTAGTAGATTGCTGGAGCGTCTCCATCAAGAGATTTTGTGTAAGCATATACGACCTCCACCATGTTCATGTAGTTTACGCCGTTGTAAACCAGCATTGTGGTGGTTGGAAGAAGGTTAATATTGTAAAAAGTACTGCTCTTTCCTAGTTGTTGGAGGGCGCGATCAACCCAGTCTGGATTCCATCCCTCGGTGGTAATCTTCTCCCTAAGCTCCACCTCTGACATCCATGTCCTCCTAAATATAACGCGACTACGCTGTAGATCAGCAGTCTCTGGCGGGAAGATAATTTCATCCCACGGTTTAAGGGCAACAATTTCGGGGAGGTTTTTGCTGACGTATTCTTCGTCATATGAAGTTTGTCCTGTTTTTCCCAGCTCCCTTACCATCCTCTTTGCTTCGCTCTGTGTAATACTAGGGATTGAGTTTTGAATGATAAGTTCAGCCTCCTCTGGCGCAGTCATAATCAACTGAGGTAATTGCGCCAACAATTGACTTCCAGAACTTTGCGCCAATTGAGCAACTTGCTCCATTGTAATTGGCTGAGTGCGCTTACTGATGTTCTGTTGCCATCCTATAAAATAAGCAGTCCATCCATACTGCATTGCGTACTGAGCGCCAAGCATTGCTTCTTTATAAAGCTGTTGAGGCATTTTAGTGTCCCTTACCCAATGAAGAAGCGTTGTAGCAACCCCACCAAGCGGCATGGTTGTCATATTGTTGCCATCAGCCCGAATCTCTGCTTTTTGAAATGCGCTAACCAAAAGATTAGATAACTCATTGCAGGTAGAATCAATAAGCCTATTCCTTACATCAGACGCCCCCTCAAATGGCATGGCTGGATGCCCTTCTGATCTATTCTCACTATGTTTTTTGCCGTCCTCAGATTGTCCCGGCCAACGACAAAAGCGAATGTTATCAAATTTTGTAACCAGATTACCCTGACTAGAGTTAATCATGCTTCGATTATACTCTCCAAGCAGTTCCCCAATATGAGGAGTATCGGAAGCAATTGCCAGTACGTCTGTTTTGGTATTCGGCATAAATCAATAACTAAATGGTTTGCTCAGTTTGCTCCATTCTTTTGAGTACTGAGATGTATTAATGTGTCTAGGCTGCATTGCAATTAAGTAACCAAGGGCATCTATTGGATCTTTACAGGCTCCTTTTTGTCCATCATGTCCAGTCCATTCCTTGATTGAAAAGATTAAATTACGGCAATCTTCATGCACCATTAGTTTTGGATGATTCTTTCCTCTTTCCATAGGATGCTCCCTATCGTGGCAAAGTAAATCATTAATCATGAATACGCGCTCGTCAATACTCATTGATGCTGCGGGAATAAAATACAAAGGATTAGTCGCATCAGCAAGCATGTCAACAATTGTAGTTCCACCTTCTTTTGACACTGCTTCCGTTCCCGCACTTCTAGGATCTATATAACGCTCGGAAACATCTTCCATTTTGTCGTCATGTTCTTCCAAAGACCAGATTAGTTCTGAGTACTCATTAACTCCTCTGCCTGCTCCTGACCTTTGGGCTGGCCCCGGTTTTCCATCTGGCTTGTCTCCAGCAAGCGCCCATTCCCCATAGCTTTCATCAGGCCACTCTCTATAAACCCAGATAACTCCATCCTCATCTACCCTAGCCCAAAGCATAAACCAGTTTCGTGCTCCGGCTGGATCTACCACCATGTAATTAGTTCCAGACTTAACAACACTAGTTACAGGTTCTGTAAATATATTGTAGTCATCAAAGAACGGAAACTGACTACCAGCAGTTTTGTCAGCCCAGCCATAAGCTCGGATCTTAATCTCATGGGACGATCTTCCCTTGAGCTGTTGCTTCATTCGTTCCCAGTTATTGTAGGGATTCAATTTTGAATGAAACCAAATACAGGAATGTCTACCATAAGCATCTTCTGCTGTGTATGGCATATTTCCCTCTGGAATATTTAATACATTAATATGAGGAAGAAGTTCTGATTCTTTCCAAGTTTTAATTCTGCTTGATGTAATGTATTCCTTAACAACTTGGGTATATCCTTGAATGGGAGTAAAGGTTACAAGTAACTTGCCATTTCTTGTGACAAGACGGTACTTAAGGGTTTCCAGCCAATCTGAAGGAACAAGCTCATCACACCAAACAATGTCAACTTCTCCCCCTTCAATAACTTTAATATCCTGACTGTAGTTAAGGAACCAAACTTGATTTCCCTGATATACAGCCGTGTTATCTGTAAACCCATTCTTCTGAGTCCAACTTAGCGCACATTGATTACTTCGTTTTGCAGCCTTAAGTTCAGAAGGAAGGTATTTGTAAAACGCTTTCTGTTGAACCGCAACACTTGTCATGTTGGTGGTATGTAGGCACCAGATGTTCAACCCGCGCTTCTGGCATCTTTCCTTTAGCCAATCTGGCAAATCCATATCTGCCCCCACAAAAGCCTGAACGCATCGCTTTGCGGCATATTCCGTTTTAGATGCTCGGTTACCTCCAAGGATTACAAGTTCACTAAACTTATCAAGTAACCCGTCTCCATCCTTCCAAGATTCAAATTCAACTCCATATCTAAATGGGTCTGTGCCCTCCGCCCTTACCCTTTGCTCCCTTTTTAAGAGTAGCCGCATGGTTTCCTCTGGGCCAATATTGTGCATCATTAGCGCCCTTTCGTCAGCAGACGGCGCTGGAATGATGGGATGATCAGACAACGGCAGCTTTAAAATCTTTTCAATTAATGCGTTTTTTTGCGTCTCGATTGTTGACATCTTGGTTGGAGTATGGCATTTTTTCTTTGCTGGTCAACATAGATCAGCCGCGTACTCCCTGCTGAACCTGAAAATGGATGCACGGACGAAGACATAGTTCCAACTATCCCTCTGGGGTTGGATTAAAAATGGGTGGCGTCCAAGAGCCATCCAGTACTACATGATCGTCTCCGCGATAGAGAGAATGCTAGGCTGAACGGGTAGCTATGGGCAGAGATCATGTTTTGCGAAGCGATGACGATCCTTTATACGGTAATCACTCCTAGCCACAGTACACTCCCAAGATAGGTAGCAATACCGAGTCTTGGGGGTACTATGCTCTCTCAGTCTCCTCATTACCGGTAATCTATTAAATACCACCGGTGAGCGCGGAGCGCGAGAGTGAACGAAGTGAACGGTTAAGTGTTAGTACACATAACACCACCTTTAACTCGGATAAGTTGATTAACATGTAGATTTAAACCTAACTTGTTAACGATAATTCGTCCAACGGTAGTCTCGATGAACCTTGGATTAGGGTGAAACCGCGTTATCTTCGTAAGAACTTCCTCACTATCTAACTTAGAAGTTACATCATCTAACTTGATGTTATCAACTTTAGTTGACTCTGTAACTTGAGGAATAATATCTACCACTTTTGGAATAACAAGTCCCTCCCGGAAGGTTAACTTGTAAGACTTAAAGCATTTCTTCTTAACATAATCTACTCCCTCAACGTACTTATCTACACTGTAGGATGCCCCTTCCTGAGCTTTTAAAGCCGCCTCAGACACGTTAAACTTAGGTTTGGTATCGTTCATATGATTGGCAGACACAATGTCAGGTACGGCCCCCTTTGTAAAATTAAAATCTGGATGAGGGGATGCGTCGGAGCATAAGAGAGAAGAAAGTCGGCTACCCCCTCCCCCCCTTTCTCTGTGGCACAGGCTGTTTTGCCACTTGAAAGGAGAGGAAGAGATGCCGACGCATCCAGATCAACTTCCCGACTACAACTTATTTCTCATCCACTTGGCAACGCGCCAGCGAATCCACCGCTTGACCAGCTCCGCTCCCAGAGGGAGCAGGAACATGGCAGTGCCCAGCGCGACGAACCAGCACGCAACCTCAAGGCAGTTCATGAGATTAAAAAGGTTCATTTGAATCGTCCTTTTCACAGGTTTCCCAAAAGGTTTCAACCTCTTCAGCGCACAAGCCACCATCTTCCCTGCCAGTGAGAACAAACCACTCCTCGGAGGAGTAGAATGGAGCACCTGTGAATCCCGTTTTGATGCACCGCCGTTCTTCCTCCATCCACGCCTCGAACTCAACTACGTCAAGCCCGCGTTCCTCTTGAAGCTTCACTTGAAGCTCCATGCCCCGAACTAGCTTGGCGTCCGTGTTGATCGCTGGCAACTTAATTAGACTACGAATCACCAGCTCGGCGACCGCACCCGCACCCACGCAGGCTCCGAACTTCCATTCGGGCTGGTGAGCCCGAGGAATAGGATGGCCGGAGCAGGGAGCAGGATTGACCCAGTCCAGCAAGTTAATTTGAACGTGACCGACTTTCTTTTTGTTTCTCATTATGTGTTTGTGTATGGGGAAGGGAACCATTCCCGTCCTTACAACTTATATCGGCTCGATACGGAATCCCTTTAATGCACCCTCACGCGTAGCGTATAGGCACGAATAAGGGGCACCCACACACACGCAGGCTTGCGTATGCACAGATGCCCCTAACGCGCAAATTCAAAAATCTAAGTTTTGAATATATAACTTAATTAGATATCCAACCAATAACTAATCATTGCTCCAATTAGATAACTGGCTGTAACTAATGCCACGAACCAGCATATCACACCGCCAACTTCAATGAATGCATCTATCATGATTGCCCATTCCTTTCTTCAACTTCCTGCATAACCTCAACAACCTCATCCACACAGGATGCACAACATAATTCATTATATACCTTATACAGTCCGGCGTGCTTATTGCACCACTCACAGACTAAAGGCTCCCAACGCTTATCTATATTCTTGCTCTTAGATGGAACATAAGGCTTCGAATATGAATCCCACTCGGAACGATACGAGCTTGCATAGGACATTAGCCAAGGCTTGGAATCCATACCCGCATTGGACTCCCAAACTTCATTGTCTATCCTCCAATTGCCATCCCTCTCATTAGCAATCCTAAGCTCTCCACTCTGGGACAGAAAGGCCATCTTGCCGTAGCCTAGACGATCAATCGCTTTCTCGATTCCCAACATATTTGGCTCATGACCCGAAAGGCCGAGCATGAATGACTGTGAATCCGTCATATCACCAATGCATTTCTGATGATTCAGGATGCCATTATGAGCACCAACCCACTGCCCCTTGAAGATAGACCAAGGATGACAATTCTGCAGCGACTTGCTCCCATGAGTAGCCAATCGCCAATGCATGATGAACGGAGCACCCGCCGGAATTGACGACAACATAATTCTTGCCGCTTCCTTATCCAGCGTCTTGTTGATCCACAACTGATCTGAACGCCAGCTAACACCAAACCCATGCGGGTTGGATGCCCAAGCATTATTAAACTCTTCATCCGATGGAAGCCATGCGGAACCTGCGACTCTTGCGATTAGTAAGCACATATAATTAGATGTTGGCAATTCCACAATTTGAGATCACAACCTGAAGAGCTTCACGGCTGGCTTTCTTCAACTTAATTGCAGACAGATTGCTCAACGCTAGATCCTCCAGTGTTTTTATTGTATCGAGATACAACTTAATTCTTGCTCCAGTCAGGACAGATCGAAACATCCGCCATTCCATGCGATCCGCACCAATGCGAAGCGCAAGATACTTGCCATAATATCCAGAAACCCACTCTCGCAACATATTCTTGCCAGAATTTGGAAAGTTTGCCCATTGCATGGACTCCCTTCCCGATATATTGATGAGAGTATACTTGCAAGCTTTCACCATGTAGCACAAGCGCATGATTTTCTTTATATCCCATCTAGAGTCGCGATTGCAGTTTATATGAATTCCAGCACCCGACTCCCCGCTGCTATTCTTGAACGACCAAGCACGAATCCCGAATCCCTTGCGAGATATTCCATTCACTAAACGAGAAGCGTCACAACATAATTCTTCAACCGAAGCGCGATGCTGAATCAGAATCTCCAGCCCCTTTCCACTTGGCAAGGAACCATCCGATTCCCAAGACACTTGCGACAAGTTAATTACCTTCAAATGCCGAACAAGATCATCCCGCTGTTCAGCGACTAACTCAAGTTCCATTGAATAGCTAGGAGCAGTGTAATCATTAGGCGTCCAGCGATGCGCCCCGTGATAAGAAGGCACATGCGACACCTTTAACGCATAGCAATCGCAACAATACCCATCCCCATCATCATCTACATTCTGGGACACGTCTTCGTGAAACCAGAATCCGCAGTCAGAGCAATTCCAAGATGAGCCATCCGAAACGCAAGTACCGCAAACCATAACATAATTCGACCTTCCCCGTCGAGAAGTATGGACAGGACTGCAGAACTGCATAGGCGTAATGCCCTCGCACTCCTCGCATGTATAGGTCTCTGACGCTGAATACCACCTGCCCCCATATTCAATCGCTTCCCTTGCGGGAACAAATGCTCTGTGATCCGCCAGCCAGACAATGCGAAACCGCTCGCATATTGCCGACTGTCTAGCTCGTGCTGTATTTTGAATCTCAGTTGTTGGTGCATAACTTATTTCTTGCCGCAGCTTGTTTGCTGCCCGTATTGCTATTGATGTCAGTGTCATATGTGTGTTGTGTGTTGTGTGTTGTTAGTGTCAGGACAACTTAATCTGTTCTCCCGACACTTATATATCGGTCAAATGCAGAATCCCTTTAATCCACATTTGCGCCCGCGTATGCATATTCACGCCCGATATGCCCTCATTACACGCCCGCGTCGCGCTCGCCTATATACGGCATTTTCAAAAATCCATATACGCGATTTTCAAAAATTGAAAATTCAAAAATTCAAAAATCAAAAGGGGCCACACCGATTAAAGCGTGACCCCTAGTCTATGAAGCCCCCGTGACGAGGTGTACTTACTGTTCTATCACTTTTGGCCGCATTGCCAAGAATATTTCTTGAGATAATTCAGCAGGGGCAGTCATGTGAATGTGATTGTGAATTTGATCAGGCGATCTACCCCTATCCATTGCCATCAACTTATCAGCCGCCACACCCAAGGCAATCACTGCATCCCTTGGGCTCATCTCATCCATTAGCTCATCAACTCGGTCTACAGCACGGTCTACTACCGTCTGTAACTTGTTGCGTAAGTTAATGTTAAACAACTTATCTCTAAGATGCGAATCACGGTCAATCGCATGAGTTTTAATCTCATTCACTGTAGCCTTGGAGATTCCAGTGCGCTCTTCAATGGCTCGCACCGACATTCCCTGACAATACATCTCAATGATCTGCTTCTGTAGATGCTCCGGCACGGAGGCAAATGGCCCAGCGCCATTCACCTTCTCAATGCCAGTTCCCATAACGTGATCCTCAATCTTTACGCCGGATAGCCCAGACAGCTGCCTAGCTCTAGACTCGGCAGACTTATACGTTCTCTTCTTCTTGGGGTCTTTCATAGGATACAAACTGTATAATTAGATCAGATGGATCAAATTTAATGCTGGTTGTTTCACCAAAATAATCGCCAACAATTAAAGCGTTTCCAACAATCTCCTGATATTTACCACCCTTTAATCCAAATATAAATCCACCAGAGTATTCTTTATATAATCCCTCATCATCAACAAATGCAATATGTCTTTTATCTAGTCTTACTGTATCAACTAAATCGCAACCAACATATTCATAAAGTTGTTCAAGAGTTCCATCATACTCAACGAATCTAACTTGCTTGAGTTTATGATCCAATAACAGTGCTGTTGTTGTATTTAAGCAAACCATATTATATCAATTTTAGGTATTTAAGTACTTTAGTTACAATGCTATCTGTATTTTTAAAAACTGGAACAACCCTCGGTTTTGAATATTTACCTTTAGATTTTAATGGATTTTCTTTTTCAACTTTTTCAATTTCAGTAATTGAATAAGCTTTTTTGCCATTAACTTTATAGCATTTAAGATCTCCAATTCTAACCCTGTAATCAATTGCTGTTGGATGACAATTCCAACGCTTAACCAACACTTCACGGGATACTTTTTTATTCATTTGTTTTAACTCTGTATTGTTTGATTTCATTAGCCAACTGAAGGGCAATACTGAATCCACTACCCACTTTTACTTCTTCGCTTTTCTTTACTACAAACTTCAAGCCGCATTGCTGAGCCTTTGCTCTGGCTTGCGCTAAGGTGCCTTGTGCTGACTCAGGAGAGCATCCTGTGACCTTTGCTATATCCTTTGGCGACATTCCAATGGAGTTTAGCCAGAAGGCGTGGGCTTGCTTTGCGGATGGTAGGTTCATTTCTTGTGCTTTGCCTTGTATCTGTCTCTCTTGATCTTTCTCTTCTGCTTGGCAATCACAGGATCTTGTAGCGCATACCGCGCTCGCCTCATCTTTCTGTTATGCTCCTTTTGTTCCTCAGTCAATCTTCTCTTTCCTTTATTCGCCTCATTCCACGCTTTCTTGTATTTCTTCCACTTTTCTGTCTGGTGACGAGGAGTCCGTAACGCAGCACGCTCTTCAAGGCGCTTCTTTTTGGCCGCTATAATGTCCGGCCTAGCCCAATAATCACGGATGCGCTGAAGCATATGGGACGTACGCTCTTCTTTGGTGGTAAACATTGCTCGCGATGGGCGTTTAACTTTCTTTGCCCTTTCTCTTGGAACTTGTATTGCGCCCTTTTCCTTGCTGGCGCTTTCGGCGTTAACCTCTGGCTTGTTCTTATTGTACAGCCCGCCATTGCCCCTTCCAAATCCGGGCACATAGTCAGGAAACCGCTTCTTAAGCCACTTCTCGCAGGCTCTAGCAACGTCACCATACGCACTATATGTAGACCCAATAGTCTCCAGATCTGCGGGGTGATTCATCTGCTGTTCAATTGTGGATGCGTCTTGTCTCATTTTGTATTTTTATTCCAACCTTAAACGCCTCTATCACTTCATCTTCCTTTAGTTTCTGCAATATCCTACCGTATCGAATGATAGACTGATTCATGTACTCATCTATGTACTCTAAGCAGTGGCTTGCTATTAGACCACTCTGGTAAAATGCACCCTCTTCTTCTGGTGTCATTGTCAGTAATTTATATTCTTTACTCACCCCTGCACCTCCTCCCGTATTGGCTCACGCCTTGCGGTTGCTAATCCCTCAAGAAGCTCAACGTGCTCACTGTCCATAATAGCCGTGCAGTGCGGATGACAGTTGTCGTTGAGCCACTGCATGAGCGGTATTGCGGCTTCTTTAAGTGCCACAAGTTGTTCTGGTGTTAGTGTCATTCTGCCTCCCCAGTTGTAAAGGATTCCTTGACTACTGCCTCCTCCCATTTGCCCAGCGTACGCAAAAACGCCTCTGCGCGTTCGCGGGCGGTGGCCCTGAGCAGGTACTCGTAGTTATGAGAGTTTGATATGTGCATTCCATATTCAAAAAGTAGCTCTTTGTCTTTTATCACCTTCTCCGCCTCATGCATCGCGTTGAGGTCGTTACACCAGTCCCATAATTCTGGATAAGTGCAGTCAATCCCGTTAGCAGTCCACATGTAAACGCCATCTTCCTTGCGCCACCCACACGCTTCAGCAATCGCCGCATTGATTGAACAATTTGTGTCTTGTTTCATATTTGTGTTTAATTGTTTGTTTAATTGTTTGTTTAATCTGTCTATCTCAGCCTCTGCTTCAAGCAACAGAATTCCTGATGCAATCGAATCTTCAATCATTCCCATATTACTCCTGAATAAACTCTGCTGTTCTTCCGTTAAACTTCAGTGAGGTCTTTACTCCACACTGACCGTTGCGCTGGTAGGGTATAATAATCTCCCTAGTAAACGCCTTGTCGTCTTCACCATCCGGCACCCTTAGCGACATAATGCAGGTGGCATCCTGTTGGATAGTCCTGCTCTCTCTGGCTTTGCCCTGCTCATTAAGCTGAGTGATGCCTATGACTAGACAGCCCAGCTCAATGCCTATCAATCTGAGCGCACGGCTTACCTCAGCCACCTCACGCTCACGATTGTTATCCTTGCCTGTATCGCACTTAACTAACTGGATGTAGTCAACCAGTAGCACGCCTAGTCCTGCGGGCTGTTTAGCCACGGCACGGGCAGTTGCTATGATAGAGTGAATATCATACAAATCATCACGCACGATCAGGTTTGCGCCTGATAACATCTGTACGGCCTTCTGTACGCCATGCACTTCGTATGCGCTCTTAACCCCCTCAGACAGCGATCTAAGGGAGACGTTTCCAAGTTTGGCTACAAGCCTGTCTATTATCTGTGCTGCTGGCATCTCCAGCGACACAATCAGTATTCCTTTGTTCATTTAGTTTTTTTGTTAGTTTAATTACCTGCTCTTCCAGCGTTTTAACCAAGTGTTTTAGATCTCTAATTTCGTTTTCCATTGTTTGGCCTAGATGATGTTCCTGTCTTCTGTCCTTTGTACTCCGTGACCACTAGGGCCACCTCAATTTCATCCGTGGATTGGTTCTTCTCTTCCCAATACATTGTGTCCAGCACTCGCTCAATAGACTCACGGGAATTGCTTATCATAATTACGTCCTGAGTTAGCTTTGGTCTTGGAAGATGTTTCACATGATCCATTACCTTGGTTGTTCGTATCAGAGCGTATTGTTTCATTTAATATCAATTGAACGGACTGACTCCAGCCCGCCATCAAACCCGTGCTGCTGGCAGTGCTTGAATTTCTCAAGCTCGCGATCAATCAGAATATCAGCTCCAGCCAGAACCCTTGCTGACGGGCTTACAATCTGGCAAAGATGAGGCGCATTTGTATCTACGACTAGAAAGTAAAACTCAACATTCTTTTGAGTGATAATCTCCAGCCCGCGCCGATACCATGCCGCCTGAATGTGATACCTGAAGTTCCAAAATGACCTGTCAAAAGACAAAATGTCATTTGTGGTCTTTAGGTCAATGATGCAGTAATCCCCGTTGAAGTGACCGATAATATCCGGCCTTCCCTTACAGGATACTCCATCACGCTCCCAGAACATAGAGCACTCAACATCGTTCTCCTTGTCGTAAAAGAACTGCTTGATAAACGGGCGGCAGGCTTCTTGGCAACCAAGAATTGTACTTTCCTCATCCTTTGTGATGATCGTCTTTCCAATGTTGTTGGCGCAGAAATCAGCCCACTCAGCCTTTCCTGCTGTTGTGCGCCTGTCTACTGCTGGCCCAACCGCATAGTCTACTCGGTCTTCCAGAACTAAACTGTGAACTAGAGTTCCCATCTCCATGCTTCTGGAAGGCTTAAACTCCTGTGACAGGCTCCACTCGTAGTACGAAGGAGCAATAGAGAACTTGTCAAGCTCATGCTTGCTAAGTCCTTCAAACTGACGGTATTGCTGCATTGGTATTCTGTGCTTGATCATATATAGTTTCGATTTGCAGGATTTTTTCGTGTAGCGCCTCCACCGTGGAGTCATTCACTACATCATAGTCGGCAGAAACCTCACTTTGCTTTAGCTCTGATTCGTGATTTCCGCAAATAATTTCTGGGCGCACAATTCTAATTACAATTCCCCCTTTGGATTTCACCCAGTCTGCCTCGTTCTGAAAACGAATATCAGTGATGACCACACGCTGGGTTTGACGGACAACGCTGAACCGCTCAAGCCAATCTACAAAGTAGTCTTGGTTGTATGCACGCACAGCAGATCCAATGTCCTGAAGAAGTTTTCTTCCGCGCTCGTCCTTGTGTCCGTCCCAGCCAACCTGACAGGCAAGCCACTTTATCCTTCCGGCAAATGCGCCCCGTTTGTATTTTAGCCCCAGTAGCGCCAATGCGGCAGTGTCTTTTCCGCTACCAGCAAGTCCCATTAATCCAATTAGTTTTGTCATATTTTATAGTTTTGAGTTTCTTTCAAATGCAGCGCACCCAATGATTGCGCCATTGTGATCACGAAGTAGTTTGGCTGGGCTAACTAGATCCAGTCTTTCCTTAAGGTAGATACGAACAATCGAGGGCACAACATATACAATGCCAGCTTCTGGCTCTGGAATATTTGTAGCACTACTCCCCGCAGCCTCAAGCACAGGAGTGCCATTAAGGCGATCAACCTCATGCATGATTGTGTTTACCCTAGCTACAAAACCAGATGGCATAAGGGCGTCCGGGTTTCCAGAAGCCATGATTTTGTGTGGAGTGAGATTAATTACTTTTACTTGCTTCATTTGAAATGATGTTAGCGATGATGTTTGTTGCGAACATACTCTTGCCTGACTTTTCGTGACCTCCAATTACAAGGAAGTCTCCGTATCTTATGGGAGTCATGTTATCTAGTTTATCGAAACCTGTCCGAATCCTCTGCGTCTTGTCGTCTCCGTCCTCATATCTGCACAGTGCCTCTACAAGCAATGTCTTCGTGTCTCTGATTACTGTTGGATGAAGATCTTTGTTTAGACCTTCAATATCAATGGCCGCACCGCTCACTATCTCCGAAGTTGTTATGTCATTTGATCCAATGTCTTCCAGTACTTTGTAGGCTATTGATAATAGCGCCCTGCGCTTTGCAGTGCTCTTAATAATATCAATCAACTCTGGAAGATGATGGTGTACTGGGCAGTACGACCACAAGTCACTCAACTGATGGAACCCAATGTGATCACTGATTTCCTTGCACTTCTCAAACACAACCCGAATGTCCGTTGATGCTCCCTTGGACTCTTGTGTAATAATAACTCCAACCATTGCTTTGCAGATTGGGTCTACAATATCATTAATATTAAAAGCCTTCTCAGTCGTTACCTTAACAAAAACCTGTGGGTGATTTGCAGCAATTGACGCTATTCCCTTCTCGGCCTCAACCGCTGTTGGCACAACGGGAGTCGGAAGGTGACTACCAACCTGATTCAGTTTCTTTTGCATTTGCGGAGATCAAGCTTCCAACTGAAGTTTCCTGTCTGTTCTCCTGCTTGGGAGTACGCTTGCCACGCTTATCTGTGCCAGTGGATCGCTTGAGCCATGCGTTAATGAACTTTCCGGTTCCACCCATCGTCTTCTGCTTCCGTGGGTTTGTCATCAGCCACAAACTTGCGGCATGAAGCTCGCGCTCCACAACCTCAACCCCAAACGCGGCGATAAGTTTGTTGACCAACTTAGCGGGCGGAACATAAACAGCGCCGTGGATGGTTTCAAATTCAATATCAAAGAAGGACTTTGTTTGCTCGGGTTTTTCCTCCCCTTCTCCCCTATCCTTCCTTTCCCCCACACCCCCTATCCTACCTAACCCCTCATCACCCTCCTTTTCCCCTACCGTAATTTCAAAACAAGATTGCTCTAGTTTTTCAAGTGAGTCCGAAAGCTTGTCTGAAGCCTCGCTCCAACTCACGACTTCAGGTTGCGATTCCTGCGCTGGAATTGGCGCTTCTACCGGGGTCTGGGCCTCATTGGCTATGACCACGCCGGAAGTGGGGGTTGATGCCGAATTTAAGGCAGCAGGATAGTCCAATGGAATGTTCATTGCTACAATTGTGCCGTTAGGTGTTGTGATTGTTAATGTTATCATATATTTAAGTTGCGCGTTACAGTCGCGCCCCTGTCTGCTTTCCGATTTCTTCAAGCCACAGCTTTCACTAGTGGTCGGAACCTACAGATCGGTTGATTGTTTCGTAAGGCTATCCATGCCTTCTCGAAGAAGTTGGAAGAACAAGCCTGCATCCATCGTGACCTTCCAGTCAGTACGGTTGCGCTTGTGGGCTACAATCCAAGCTTTTAATCCTGCATCACGCTCTGCTTGCTCGCAGGCTTTCTGAAGATTAAGAGCCTCGACGAACTTAACTTCCATGTGAAGGTTTTTAAGTTCTTCACAAATTACATCTGGGCTATCAGTGCCTCCAGAGAACTGCTGGCCCCGCCTTGCGGTGAAGCCAGCCTCACGAAGTTGATCGCGCCATAGACGCTCTCCCCGTGCCCCTTTAGCCCTCTGGTTCATTACCAGCCAACCTCAGCTTTAAACTCATCTTCAATCTCAGCAACCATTGCTGGAATAGAATCTTCAAGACGGAAGGAATTGTACAAACCAGCTTTGTCTGAGCTGATGAACAAAGAAGATACAAGAGCTTGGAACTGTTCAGCCGTCAAGTCATGCCTTTCACGAAGTAAACTTGCGACTTCATAGCAACGACCCCACATTACCGCACGCCGCTTGATTCCCTTAGTTGCGTCAACTTCGGTATCGAACGAAGCAACTTCATTAACTTTGGGAGCAGAAACTGAACTTGTTGCCTTGGCTACATAACTTGACACTGCATCAAGTCCATCTCCTTTGATCTCCGCCTTGTCGCTAACATCAAGTTCATTGGTGCTGCTGTGGCTGGAGTACTTGGCCTTCAGCCCAACAAGCCCCTTGTCGGAAGCCTTGGACTTGATCGTGACAGTCTTACCAACAAGCTTCTGAATGTCCCGTTCCGTCCAGAAGGAAGCGCGAACTTCTCCTGTGTCATCCTTAAGGATAGCGGCCTGAACCCGCCAAGGCCCGTACTTACCTTCTCCCGTCTTTGCGGCAAACGCCGCTTTAATCTGAACCGTCATCTCTCCGATGATAGCTCCGTCTGCAAGGTTTTGAATATCAGATACTTTTGCTACTTTCATGATGTTGTTTTTTTATTACTGTATGGGCGCGTTGTGCGCCAGCTACCGTTTGATAGCTACCCCTATATCGGAGCACTGGCAAGGAACTTTAGAACTATTTCTTTGGAGGCTGTGATTTTGTCACGGCGTCCTTCTGGATCTTGTAAGCCTCCGCTCGGCCTTCCGTCATTGGCTTACTTCTGGAGATCTCCTGTTTGATGTTGGCAACAAACGGATGTTCGGCTTTACCTTTTTTTGGTGGCATATTTTTTTGATACGTTAAGTGCTTTGTCGTAGTCTGGTGCAATCCCTACAAGAATTCCTGTGGAGATGGCGTACACCTTAAACTTTCGGCTGGGAGTGTAAACAATTTCCGTAGTGGCAGGAATGCTTTCAGAGACAACTCGAAGCCCGCCTTCCTTTTTGGCTTCCTTAGTAGACGGAGGTTCGCTTGAAAAGCGAGCGTCACGTTCTTTAAGAAGATACTCCATATCAATCGCGTGCTGTTCGTTGCGGAACTTGTCTGCATTACGCTGGGATTCTTCTCCCCTATTTCTTGCATACACGTTTTCAACTCCCTTTTGAAATTCAGCGCGGGCTTCTTTTTTCAAGTAGTCTTGAGCTTCCTTCTTGGCAACATACTCTTCTGCTCCGATTGGAGCCTTAGAGGCAGGCTTAGATGCGGCCTTGCCAGTCTTGGGTGGCACTGCGGCAGCAGGCGCGGCAACGGGGTTGTTTAGAGTTAAGGACTCAGTAGAGGGAGCAGGACTACCATTGGACTCACTGGCCTGCGGGACTTCAGCGCGGTTAACCTGTTTCATCCTTGCCTCAAACTCAGCAAGATCAAACGGCTTCGCTTCCGGCATTAGAGGTTGCTCCACTGCAACTTCACCTTCTTTAAATGCGCTGGCAGTGCTAACTTGTTTATTAACCTGCTGTAGTTCTTCAGGAACAGGAAATCCAGATTCTTTTAATGACTCCCTTGCCGCTTTTCTTTGCTCTGAACGCTTAATAATAATATCAGCGTAATCCATACCGGCAGTCAGCTCTTCTGGGAACTGCGCTATCTTGCCAGATGGAGATGTTTCTTTAGATGCAAGCCTTTGCGCTTTTTCTCCAAGTTGGATAATTTTACTACTCAAATAGTCCTCAAACCGATCAAGGGATACACCGGCCAGCTTTGCTCCAATTTCTTTTAACTGGGATAGACTTGTTAAAGCGTGGATAGACTCAGGCCTAATAGCCATATCCAAGTTAACATCCCCGGTTGATCCCCTCTTTAATTGAGTGGCAGCCAAGTCTTCAATGATAAACTTATCTCTATCAAATCTAGCCTGAACCTGTTGTTCTTTTCCGAGCTTCTTTAACTTAGCCTCAAGCACTTCGCTACTAAGGGACGCAAGCTCTTGAGGAGTCATGTCCTTTGCGGATTTTGACTTCATTTCAGCCTTAGCTTCCTTGCCCTGTTCGCGCTCCGCTTTGTTTCTTGCTGCTTCCTCTGCTCTTTGAGCTTTGGCATCAGCTTTTTTAAACTCATGACTTTTTAGGAATTCATCAAGCTGAGTAATGTCAACTTTGATTGCAGGCTCAAGAACTTCAGGCGGAGCAATAGGCTTCTGAGCATTTTCATTAAGAACCCCGTTAACCCAGTCTCTGGTGGCATTTCGCTGGGCTTCAAACGAATTAGCGCCATGCTTACCTCGAAGTGTTTCCTGAGCAAACTTGGCCTGCTCACGGGTCATGATTCCATCCTTAAAGATCTGGTTAATCTTCGAGGATAGTTCCCGTGAAGTGGTGAGCCCCGAGTTGATCAAGTTGTTAAAGCTATCCTTGTGCTGCTGCAACTTTTGATCGTATGGAATCTCTGGCATGACTGGCTCTTCAAACACGCCAACCATCTCTTGCTGTTTGTTAATGCTGGAATTAATGTCTTTGAGATCTTTTGAGATCACAGCCAGCCGCTGTGCGTCACGCTTTTTGCTATCAGCAACAACGTCACTAAGAGTGGCTTTTGCGCTAATACCCATTGTTATATTCTCGCCTTCAGCGCGGAGGTTATCAGTAGATTTTCTTTGAATAATCTGTTGTTGCGCTTCAGCAATAATGTCATCAGAAGTTCTGGATGAAATCTTCTGTGCTTCCAACATGAGGGGCTCTGCTTCTTTCTTAAGTTCTCCAATTGTAATTAGCGCAGACTGAGTCACAGATTCAGGCTGTGGCTTAGAAGTCTTGGCAGACGGAACCTTATTCACCTGCTCGTTTACCATTGGAGGCTCAGCCTTCTCGGTGGCAACGGGGGGTTCTGCAAACCTAGACAGATCAATCTCGCTACCAACTCGAACCGTTGCCTTTGTTTTTGGTGCTTTTGCTGCCTTGCCTTCGCCAATCTTAATACTAGGCGCAGACTGATGATCTAGTGTTATTTCAGCAATCCTAATTGTGCCAGCTTCTCCATCAACGGTTGCTTTGGCATTATAAAATCCAAATTTGGTAGCTGGAATTTCTTCACCAACATTAATAAAATCTTCAACATATGTATGCTCAAGAACTTTAGCTATGTAGTCCGGGCCAGCTTTAAATTCCTGCCCAATTTCAAGCGCGCCAGTTTCAACCTGTTTCCCGCCTTTTGAGACTAAAAAGCTGGCGGCATTATTGGAGTGTTCCGCTTCACTTGTGGAGTGAATATCAAATGACCTTGAAGATTTACTGATATCTTGAATTGCTTGAAAGAAATCCTCTGGACTACTTTTGTCGTATTCAAAATAGCCATGCTCTCTTCCGGCAAGGGAAAACATAATATCAGCAGGATTTTTTCCATGCTGGCTAAAAATACCTTGGTGAAATGCAGGAATATATGCTGTTTTTCCTGTTCCTAAACTGTAATTATTTGGATTAAAGTAATCATAGTAACCTTTTATTTGATTCCAATCTGGACGCTTCATTGCCGCAGACGGAGTTAAAATCTTAAGATTTTCCCCAATCATCTGTGCAATCAGCGGGTTCTCGTAAAAGCTTCCAGTGCCTCCTGTATTCCCTGTTGTTTGATACTCCTTAGACAAGCCCATCATCTTGTCTTTTGCAGCTTCAAGATTAGCCTTGATATTGCGATCCCAATTTTTTTTATCCTGACCTGCGGGAGCTTTAAATTTACCGGCATCAAAGTCACGCTTTAGCTTTTCGTACTCTGTCTTAGCAATAGCGTGCTCGGCCTCCTTGCCTTCTGCTGGCTTACTTCTGGATGTATAAGCGTTCTTCCTAGCAGCAAACTGGAAGTCCTTATATTGAAAGCCCATCACTTCATTTGCGATTTTGATGGAGCTATTATTTGCAGCTCGCTCGGCATCATCAGGCGTGGCGTGAACGCTCTTCTTGCCGTTCTCAAACAAGGTAGTCTTGCCATCTTTTGCAATGACCATGCGCTTCCCGCTGATGGTATCAGTGACAAACTCAGATGTTCCAATAACTTCGCTGGTAGTACTGCGTGCAGCAAAGTTAGCCCTGACCGCATTAGGCACAGTTGTAGGGTTGTAAGCCACAACAGCAGGGGCACCATTCAATGTGAAGTCAGATACTCCCATCACCCGATCAAGGCGCATCTGTCCAAGCACAACTGAACCACGGGACATTTGGATCTTATTGCCATTGATGTCGATAGTTTCCTTTTTGTTCTCACCAAACAGATTGGTTTCAAACGTAGGCACATTGGCCATAGCGTCCCTATCCATTTGGTAATACTTACTCTTCTCAGAGCGCGGTTTTACGTTTAGGGAATTGTAGATAAGATCCCTGAGACCTTCACTAAATCCGGGCAATGAAGCCGCAGGAATACGATTGGGACTAGAGTAGTTATCAAAGTAGGACTGCAAGAATGGAATAAACTTTTGAAGGGAGTTAATTCCCTTGTTCATCATCTCCGCCTTAACGGACGGAGTAACATCCGCAATGCGCTGTGCGTGCGACCAAGCCCTGCTGATGTCAACAAACCCAACATTAAGCCCGCCTTCTTTTGTTTGATGCAGGGACACAGGAAGGATATGACGGTTTGATCTCCCGTAATACTGGTTCTCCCGCGATCCCTGAGAACGCCCAATGTCATGCCAAGCATCAGTTGTGATAATGCGCCCTTCTCGGATAGCTTTGTTCACTGCAAGCCATCCCGTCTCTTGCTCTGGCGTGATAACCCTACGGCCATTAACTTCAATGCGAGCCATAGCCATCAGCGACTCATCAGACAACCTTTGAGTGTAGATAAGAGGATCACCCTCCTTGAGCCTAGAGATGTTAGCGTGAACGGTTCCGTCTCTAGACAAGCTTTCAGTGTACGCAAGCGTGCTTGCTCTGGGATCTGCGGATGCAATGGCGTGGGCTTTGTAGAACCATTCCCGCTTGATCTGATTCTTTTGAGACTCAGAAGTTGTCCACTCTCCGTCTTTCTTATCTTCAATGGAAAAGAACTTGCGATCTTTGCTTACATCAAAGTACCTAACGCCATCAAATGAATTGCGAGCTTCTACGGTTGATTTGCCCTCGGATACTGCGGTAAGAACTTTGTTAACAATGCCATCCATAATAGGACTCATTGCCAACTTGCCATCCGAGTTAAAGAAGTGCCCGTAGACTGGATCTTGATGAATGTCCTGCTTGCTGAAATCAAATGCAGACAAGATGTTTCCGACTGTCTTATCCCAAGCTTTATCAACCAAGTTCCTTGTCTTGCTGGGAAGAAGATCTTTTACCTTTGCTCCCGCAGTCTTTGCGCCAGCATAGTGCCCAACATACTCATCAAGGATTGGGCCAAGAATACTAATCCTGTCCTCGCTGGACATACTTGGTTGTGACGCCCGATCAATTAACTCATTAAAATGCGCTTGTTTTTCAGCTCCAACTTCTGGGCTAATAGCGGCAAGTTCTCTGGTGTACTTGTTAGAAAAATCAAGTAACTCTTTTGCGATTAAAGCTGGGTCTTCTGATTTAATTCGATCTGCAATCCCAGCAAAAACATCCTTTGCAACGGAGTCGCTGAACATTGAATGAAACACTTCCTGAGCTAGATCTGCTGTAGTAGCGTATTTTGGATTAAAGATGATGGTACTCCGGCCATCATTGCCCCTGCGAATATGAACCGCAGTTCCCCCAAGAAGTCCAAGTTCATCTAGGGCTTTAGTTGTTGCCTCTGTGCCATCATGGAAAATGAAATCATTCCCAGCCTTTTCCGAGGCTGTGGCCATAGACATGATAAGCTCTTTGCTATCTAGGGATACTTTCTTGTTGTTATACAAGTTCATCCTCCCAAGTGAGTCTGCAATGTTAACTTGAGTTGCCTCTCCATTAGCATCTGTAAACTCAAGTGTCTTGTCTAGCGCCCTGCTAGTTAAGTCCTTTTTAAACAGTGCGGCTACACGGTTCTCTTTTGAGTTAATGAGGGCACTAGCAAAGTGCGGCACTCCGGCAACTGCACCAACCCCAAGGCCAGCAGCAAAGCCTTCCATCATCCCGTGGATGGGATCATCATCAAGCGCATAAGCCTGCATTCCGCCGATTGCGCCCATGAATGCGCCGGTGTTCACGGCGGAGTCTGCCAGTGACTTCATGGCGTTTGTAAACGTATCTGGAGGGGCGATAGCCAAAGCCATCCTAGCCCCAGATCTAACTGTAGCTGCTTTTGTTGTGTTCTCTCCAAGGCCAAGCAAGGCTTCACGAACAGATCCTTCTTGAAGTCCTCTAAGGACTGCAGACCCAACTTCACCGCCAGCACGCAAAGCTTTTCCGCCAAGGGCGGCCCCAACTAAATAACCTCCAGTCCCGTACATAAAATCAGCTCCATATAGCATTTGGCGAGATGCCATTTGTCCTACAATTTGAGCAGACCTACTAACGGAATTTTCTGTTACACTTTCAACAACGCCAGCTAACGAATTAATTACAAACTTGGAAGTAGCATCAAGTGCTGTTCCTGTTAGAGAAGCTCCTTTCATTGCAAGTTGCGGAAGCATCTCATTAATAACAGCAGACGGAACAAGCTTTGAAGCTACAGATCCAAGCCCAATTGAAGCTCCGGCCTTTGCTAGCAGTCCACTTCCAGCAAGAAGCCAGCTTGCATCAAGAGCGTTCGAGATGCTGTTAGCGGCACGAACATCCGCAGGAGACGCTTGAATGTCAGGAGATGGCTGTAGTGCGCCGGGAACAGTAGGTAGAATAGGAGACTGAGCACCTTGAGTAAGAAGTTCTCCATTGCTTCTTTTGGTGGCAACATCTGCCATCTCATACATTTTCTTGTACGCGGCAAAGTCTTCATCCTTCTGATAGTCAAGACTGCTAGGGAGCACAGCTTTTTGCCCAGCATGAAAAGCCAACTGACCAAGCATTCCCAGACGCTCAGTGCCAACCAGAAAGCCTTCCGTTACGTTGTAAAGGGCTCTAGCAGACTTCCGTTCATCAAAGCTTCCAACCGCCTTGAGTCCCTCCATTCCAAGATCAACTAGCCCTGTTCCAAAATCAATTGCTGCGTGCTTGGCAATATCAACAATAGAAATATCGTGAGCGTCATCCAAGAGATCTTTGTCTTTCTTCCAGCTCAGATAGTCTTCCTTTGTCATGCGGTTAAGGACGTAGTCTGCCCCTCCCTGCATCTTGTCAATCTGAGTGTCGGCTGAGTTTCTTGGGAACGATACGTTGATATCAGCTATAGCCTGATCATAGGGAACGGATTTATCATAAGATACGATCAATGGCTCTCCGTCGTCATTTGCGCGAGTAGGCAAACTGATTTGATAATCAGTAGCGTTGGGATCATCTTTATGCCTAATTGCGGTAATTGGACTGAGTTCCATAATTAATTAGTCTTGTCCAAGAAGTGGCTGAAAGTTTGTAACTTGTTTAACGGATTGCCCAAAGTTTAATACCTTCCCTTTTTTAAGAGGAGGCCCAGAACTTGGAATTGGAGATTGTCCAGTTTGATTCATTACTGGCTTTTGAGATTCAGAGAATGGATTTTGATTATAGACAGGAGATACTCCGAATCCTTTTAACCTATCCTGAATATCCTGCACTTCAGATTTGGCCCTAGAGCCGGGATTAATTGTATCATTAAACCTACGCAACCCAGTATCTTCAATCGCTTTTCCTAATTTTCCATGAGCAAAATCATACTTGGCATTTTGAGATCCGGCTCCAGCTTTATATATGTTTTCAGACTTCTGAATAAATGAATCAACATCAGTGCCAAATATATTTGTAAATGCACCTCTGTTTTTGGAAAGCTCAGCCCATCCAGTTGGGCCAATTTCAATAAGGCTTTTAAGTTCCGGCATCAACCTAGTGGCTTCTGCTGGCTGAATAGCATCAGATTGACCAGTGGCAATAGACTGAAGAACTTTTGGAATATTTGCCTGAAGGAAGGTTATTAACTCACCCTGCTTTTTCTTTCCTTCGCTTGTGTTTCCAAGCCTTTTAACTTCGGCATTTAATACTTTTGCTGTAGCAAGTTCATTATGCAAAACTGAAAGCGTAAGTTCATTTTGAAGATGACCAGCCCTTCCAGCTTCAGACTCTGATACCTTAAAAAACCTACTTTCTCTGATGTCTGCCAGCGCAGGAGTCTTGAGATCAAGCATCATCCTGCTTTGCTCAATCCAGTCTTTTCTTAATTCAGGCGGAACCTGTTGTGCCTGATTAAGGATTTCAATCATGGCTTTTTGCCTGTGTTGATTTTTGAATTGCCTTTCAGCTTCATACTGATCCCCGACAGTAGGCTGTGCTTCAATATAGTCCTGCCATGTTCTGATTGGCTTATTGGGAGCCCTGTTGGAAACACGAACGTAGTCTGGGGCACCTTCGCCCGCTTGCCCAGTCGAAGGGGCGGCGGAAGTGGCGACCTGATCCGTAGTTACAGCTTGAACCTTTGGAGGCTGATAGCCGCTGGCAAATTGAGCCTTTTCAGTAGGGCTCAAATCATTAATAGTTTCCTCAGGAAATCCAGCCCGTTCAAGCTTTGATGTATTTACATTTTCTGCGTATTTTTCAGCATTTTTAGAAACCGTAGTTAATGTGTTCCTTATTTTTGATACTTCCTCCTCATAGACCTGAGGTGTAATGGCACGTTGCGCCATTTTATTATCCAAGTTTTGAAGGTCACGCTGGGCATTTTCAGTAGTTTGCTTCGAGGCTCCATAAGCCATCGAGTCAAGGAATTCACTTAGGTATCCCATAAATAATTACCTCCTTGGAAAAAGACTTTCATCATTAAAAAGAAAAGGTTGCTTTCTTCCAGAGCGATATGGGACAGGCATATCTTCACCAGAAGTATCATCCACTGGGAGAGGAAGGCTTTTTGCATTAACAGATCCAAGGCCTGAATTATTGTCTGGATGATATACAGAAGTAAACGGAGTACTTGCTGCATCTGCAGAGCCTCCCCCGTAAATAGGGGGAGCAACTTGTCTGTATGCAGCAGCCGCCGCTTGTGCATTCCAAGGTTGCATGGATTGAGCTTCTTCTGATTTCTTAAGCAAAGAGCTTTTAAATGCCATTGGAATAAATGACTCAAACATCTTAGCGGCACCCTTGGTTCCAAGGTTGTCTGCTTCTATTTTAATCTTATCAACCTGTTCCTGAGTCAGCCCGAGCATCTCTTGAGTCTTGGGATTATCTAGCATTTTCTTACTTGCCTCATTGCTGGCCTGAAGATCTTTATGCTCCTTATAAAGACCAGCCCCTGTGACAATAGCACCTGAAATGCTTTTGCCAACAGAGTCATATGCGGCGGCAGTTGTGTTCGCTATATTGCGCCCAACTTCAGCCCAATTATCGCCCATTTTCCCCATTGCAGCCGGGGCTTGACCGCTATATAATTCTCTTGGTTTCATAAATTATTTAATAGAGCGTACTCTACTGCTAGTGGAACGGTTTGTATACTTCCAGATGTGGACTTAAACCAATTTCTTGCACATTGTCTTAATGCCAATTTAATTGCAAACATAATCCACTGTTTGTCACTGACGCAATTAGCGTCCATCCATTTTTTGGCATCATCTGAATTTGATATATTTAAATTCCTCCACATTTTCTTGGACTGATCATCTATCTCCCTGTTGGTCGGAATAACTCCAATGTGGTTTGCCATTTCAGCCATAAGGTTAAAATCAATAGCTTCATCTTCAAATCTAGTTAATTGCCATCTTCTTTTGTCATTAATGGGAATGTCGTTATTTAACAATTCCTGCATATTAAGATTAAATGCATTAACCGCAGATTTAATTACAGGCTTATCTTTTTTGGCTAACTCAATTGCCTCATATGCATCAATTTGCTTTTGATTTACATAGTTTTCTTTAAGTAATTTATACAAAGTTTGAGATAATGATTTAATCTTACCCCAACTTCTTTCCATATAAAATACATCCTTAAGTGTATTTATGAACTCATCACTATGTATTACAGTTTTTCTTTCATCTCTTAAATGATAAGCTGTTGCTATAATATTCACCAGCGGAACTGATAAATGCCTGTACCCATCAGCCTCATCAGAATGAGCTAAGGCAACCTCTGAGTCATCGGTACAAGTTCCATCTAGATACCAATCACAGATAACTCCAGCCTTTTCCATCCCGTATCTTTCGCACTCAATTGCCCTTAAGGCTCCAAGTGAAGCCGCGCCAATAACTCGGCATCCATTTTCAATAGCAAAAAGAATTTCCTTATGCCAAGGGGATAGGTTTTGGGAAAAATATCCATCTATCAAGACAATGGTTTTTGCTCCATCTAAAACTGCAGCGGTAATATCTCCTTGTTGAGCTGGAGGCCTAACTTCTAGTCCAGTCAAATCCATTCCAACTCCAGTTGGGCCAATGAATATAATCACTTTGTCCCCCTTTTGCCAATTTGACCATGCTCATTAAAATAGCCCTCAAGCGTTGGTATGGCAATTTTCACAACACTGCATGGATATGGATGATTGAATTCATGCATTAACGGCTCTGGTATTTTATTTTTATCAAGAATATTTAAAACCTTATCAATATCTTTGGAGAATGAATCAGTGCTTATATCTTCATGTTCATTGCTTGATACAAGATTATCCAAAGACAAGAAGTACTCCATCGACTCTGCGTTGTCAGATGTTTTGTTTTTAACAAACCTTCTATGAGGAATGTCATCTCTGCTTCCAGAGATAAATACAACTCTACCTTGTACGGCCTCACAAATGGCCCTGCATTGGGCCACCTCTGGATTTAAGTGAGAGGCGTATCCCTTGTATATTCCAGTGCCTCTTTCGGAATCGTAAATATAGCAAATGTATGTTGGAATCCCTAAATCCAATGTGCAGTCCAGTATAACAGGCATTATTCCGTTGGATCTCAATTTGTACACTAGGCTTCCAATGGTATTGCTTGTAATACTGTCAAGGTCTACCCGCCTTGCTTTGATCCCCAAAGAAAAAGCACAAGCCACTTGATCTCTTTCAATGACTTCATATAACCCTCCAGCAATTGCTTCTTCAAGCGTATTGCCGCTGGATAGCCCATTACTATTTGAGCAAAATCTAGATTGAAACAAAGGATAAGATGGCTGAGTTGGGATCATCTTAATACAAGCAACAGGAACCAAGTGAATTGATTTACTGCCAATTCCAGTCATTGGATACCAATCAATTGGAGTTTTTGG
>Ga0114974_10000548_pt1 | contig 31359 bp, 31 predicted proteins | sample S_130206_EF_Meta_FD_87318 | JGI IMG/M metagenome (GOLD analysis project Ga0114974, IMG submission 87318) | Freshwater microbial communities from Lake Simoncouche, Canada to study carbon cycling - S_130206_EF_MetaG | ecosystem: Environmental > Aquatic > Freshwater > Lake | place: Lake... | reverse complement strand
ACGCCTAATCTCGGCCTCCTTGGCCTTCCGTTGAGGCCAGGCTGCCAAGAGCCCATGCCACCTGGGCCCCATGTGCGCTCTGTCCCAGGCGTCCCAGCGCTTCTGGGCATCACGTCTGGCCGCATTGACGCTGCCTTTAATGGCGTCCTTGAGCGCATCGGCCTCCTCTAGAGCCGCCCTGTCTTCTGGTGCCAAGGCCGTAAGACTTGCTCTGAGGGCTTCCACTTCCTTCTTACTGGCCTCCAGCTGTGTCATGTGCCGCCGATACCAATACGACTGCTCCATCAAGTCGATCCAGCGGAGATTCCCCGACTGCATGGTCTTCAAGAGGAAGTCGTAGTGGAAGGTCATGCGCGACTGGAAGGTCGAGCAGGACCCCGTCATCATGCGCCGAACATCATCGACCTCCTCCGGATCTCTGTCAGGAAGATAGAGCACCAAGCCCTTATCATCCTTTCCGCGCCGCCCTGCCCGCCCAGCCATCTGAATATACTCGTCCGTGTTTAAAAGGCGGGGACCCCTATCATCGAACTTCCGATAGGCCGTGAATACCACCGTCTTCGTCGGCATATTAATGCCCACTGCGAAGGTCTCCGTGGCAAAGAGGACCTTGACGTAGCCGCGACCGAAGAGAATCTCCACGATCTCTTTTAGGACAGGGAGAACACCGCTATGGTGAAAGGCGATGCCGCGCTCCAAAAGGGACCTCAAAGCCACATACTGCGGCATCTGCTTTAACGCGTCGCCGTAGCGATGCAGGTGAAAGTCGATAATATGCCTAACGGCCGCCGTATCTGAGGAGTCGATGAGGGTGTGCTCGACCTTGGCCGCATAGCGCTCACAGTCCTTACGGCTGAAGACGAAGAAGAGGGCCGGGAGCAGAGTCTTGGAATCGAGGCGACCAATGAGTTCATTGAGCTGGTGCAGATAGGACTTCTGGGAATCTCCTCGAGCCACTGGCCCATCCTCGTAGCCGCCGCGCCTACGATCGGCCACGCGAGCCCGATGGTCATCGGCAGCCTTGGCACCGCGCTCCCGAGACAGGATCCACATCTTATAGATTCCGGCATCAAAGTGGTTCTTATTGTCCATGACCGTGAGAAGCTCATCGCCCCTGTAAAGGGCGTGCTGGAGAGGCACCACGCGATACTGCGTCGAAATGAGATGGATAGGTCGCTGCTTCAGCTCCCCCAACCAGGCCGCAAAGTATTCGGGATGGTCAATGGTGGCCGAGAGAAGAACGAGGTTGACCGAGGGATCCAGAAGAATCATCGTCTCCTCCCAGACCGCGCCGCGATCCTTGTCATTGATATAGTGGCACTCATCAAAGACGACCGCATCGAGCCCATCGAGGCTGAGATCGGCCGTGATGCCCAGGGACCTGGTCGCGGAGTTCTGCTTGAAAAGGAGGTTGCGCAGAATCTCCGTGGTCATGATCACGACGTCGGCGTCTGGCTTGAATTTAATATCACCCGTCATGATGCCCACGCGGCCGGGAAACATCTCTTTCAGATCATAAAACTTCTGATTTGAAAGGGACTTGATAGGGGTCGTATAGAAGACGCGCCGGCCGGCGGCGAGGCTGTGGGCAATCTGGGCCTCGCCGACCAGAGTTTTTCCAGAACCCGTCTTGGCCGTTACGAGCACATTCTCGTGGCGACTAATGGCAGCCACGGCGTGCTTCTGAAAAGGGTCAAGCGGAAACTTGAACTCCATGGCGAAAGTCTCGGGCATTACGCATGGATCGGTAGGATTGACTATATGAAGCATGCCGGCCTTTTTGCCCGCCTTATTCTAAATTTTTGCCATCTCTCGACTTCGGCCCAGGCTTTCTACGCGTCCCGTGGAAAAGGGGGTGCAGCACAGAGATATTCGATCCAATGGCCCGGAGTTCAGCCTCCGAACGCCCCTTCAGCTCCATAAGAGTCTTCTTAGCCTCCTCGCGGATCCGCCGCACTTCGCTGCGGGTAAAGGCAAGGATAGACGGCGCATTGCGGCGCGAGGCATTCGCATTAATAACAGGGGCTCTACGTGTTTTCTTTCCAGCCTGCTTAGCATTATGGGCGGCGCGATCCCGGGCCAGAATCTGCGTAATCTTTGCCTCGGGATCGGCCGCTGATAGGACGGCCGCCGCGTTGTAGGCCTTGGGCTTCGGTCGACGCCCTTGGATATTGGCAAACTCCGTCTCATAACGGGCCTTGAGCTCCTTTAGCTTTTCGGCGCGAGCCGCGTCGACGCGCAGCTGCTTCGACGAACGTGTTATCTTGCCTTTTGGCTCAGATACAGCCTCGGGCTCCACAATGGCCGCATCCGCATTCACGGCTTCTGGATCTACAGGCTCGGCAGGTTCCGCAGAAATAAATGCCCCCGTCGCCTGATTTTGGATCATTTCTTCAAAGTCGTCCATCTACTTATAAGGGGCTATAAAACGCATCCAGCTCATTCAGTGCCCGTGGCTCTCTTTTCTCCATAGGCTCCTTGATTATTGCCGCCTTTGGCTGTGCCTGTTTCTCGACCTGCTTTGTCTCCTTCACTACCTCTTGAATAACCACCGGTTTCGATCGAGCCATAGCAATCAAGTAGGGCATCGCATATATCGTTCCAATAATAATGCACATTCGGACAATGATTGTCGTCTCCTTGAAAATCATGGCAAGTCCGCCAATGACTCCAATAAGTACAGCGTGCCCGCCCATTGCCGTAGAGCCATTCTGCTTGGCGTATCCCTTCAGTAGATCTATCATCTCATTCACGCCGCTCGGGGCCACATTAATGGCGCCGTAGTAGAATATTATATCATGCAGGAACTGAATACCGAGAAGAATGCAAATAAAGATAAAGGGTGACCAGGTCTTGGAGCCTGCATACCCGATAGTGTAGATCCAGCGTGTAATCTGGAAGATTATCATTATAAGCGCAAGATTGGCGAGAACGCCCTCTAGCCCAAAGGTGTCGAAATACGTGTTCAGGCTGACGCCTCCAATATTCCCTAGGCGGGCGCCGGCAATGGCCAGATTAATGCCAAAAAGAGAGGCGATTCCTATAGGGTAGAAATCGGCCACTTCCGTGTAGTTTCCAATATCACCGAGGCGAAATCCTTCTGCGGCACCACCCTCCATCTTAATATGAGCCGGCATATAAAATGTGGAAATGCTATCTGTTAGAAACAGTTAGCGGTCCACCAAAGACATATGTGGGAGTTACTCCTGATCTCGATCGGCGTCTCCGACAACATAATGGTGAGCTGTCCGGCGGGGCGAAGGCGACACATGGCCGTGCATGGAAGCGCGCCTGCCATGTCACCGGCTTCCCCGATTCGCGCGCGGCCCTCCAGTTCGAATGGCGCTGGAAACAGATTGCTCGCCGCCAGCTAGGGAATCCGATGGAGCGCCGAGCCCGGGCCCTCCAGATTCTTTTGGCCATGGATCGACCCACGGAGACCGCGGAGCCCTATTCGTCATGGCCGGCACCGCCAGAGGTAGTTTGGGAGGAAGGGGCCTGCCCTGCGCTTTAGAGAGGGCATCAAAGACCTTTGTAAGGATCAATGGGCGTTCCAGTATACCGGTCAGTCACATACGAGGGTTCCTCGTATGTTGTAGGCTCCATCCTTTTTAAACAGAATCTGGTTGAGTTCATTGTAGACTCCGCGGATCTCTCAGGCATTCAGCCATACACTTGGCACTATACATCGAATACTCTGGCCACTACTGTCTCCGACGTCTCCGGAAAGCACGAGGTCTATATGCATACGATGATCATGAAGCCAAAGGCGACGGAGGTCGTCCAGCACATTTCCGGAAATGGCCTCGATAATCGTCGGGCCAATCTCCGCTGCGTCGATCGCGGCGACTCTCTTCTCAACAGGGTCCAAAAGAAGCGCGTAGTGGAGCTGCCGCCAATGTGTGGCCTTGTGCCTGCCGATATTCCACGGCATATCTGGTATGTACAGGCGAACGGATATCATCGCGATCGATTTGCCATTGAGTTCAAGACGGAGAAAGTTCTGTGGAAATCGACCAGCTCGAAGCTCGTTTCTCTAAAGGAGAAACTGGAGGCCGCCAAGACAAAGTTGGCCGAGCTGTATTTGGAGTATCCGCACCTCGATCCGGCATTTCAAGAGGAGCTTATTGGGGGGCTGGAGGAGTCGTTTGCGGGAGCCTTAGAAGTTAAATAGCCCTTTACGAAAATACGACGGATTAATCCAAACTTCATTTCCTCGCTGTCTCTCTTTATAAGTAAAACCCTGTTTTGCCAAATATTCTCCGAATATCCTATTCTTTTCCTGTTCTGTAGAACTTGCTTCAATGATAATACATCCAATAGGAAATGAAAAATCGATCGTTTTTAGAAGACTGAGCTCACCACCTTCGACGTCAATAATCATGAAATCAATATATTTGAATCGTGACTTGGCTAAAATATCCTTCATCCATATATTTGGGACCCTATAGGGCCTCCAGTGGGGATATTTATCCACGTTCATGCTTTCACTAATGCCGCCTTCCGCATTATTTCCTATGAATTCGACAAATGGACTTGTGCTATCAGATACTGCATAGTTATAGCACTCGCAGTTCGGCCGATTCTTAATCAGATTATTATAAAAACCAACCTGCGGTTCAATAAGAATACCAGAAAATCCAAAGAAGTCTTCAAGAGTCTTTGTATTTGAATATAAAATGCCATCACATGCCCCGATTTCAAGAAATGTGCCATCGGCCATCTTATCCTTTAAAAGATACTGGATTATATACTTGTCCTCGTCCTGCTGTGAATAAAATCGAACTTCTTTCGTGATGCCAAACTCTTTTATCCGGCTGCGGAACTCTGGTAAAAATGCATCTGGATCGAGAGACCATTCTCGGAGCCCTCGATTCAGACGATACATTATTATAGTGTCGTATGGTCGTATATTTAAGTCCTAACGTCGTGAACATAAGTTAAGAACTACCGGCTCGGGGAGGCTTCTTAACTTTGGTATATAACACTAATATAGTATGGCAGCTAAACGTTCCGATCCGGTATTATATAGAGAGTTAGACGAAAGTGATGCCGATGAAATATATGAAAGTGTACTAAGATACGTTAATCATAAAAAGGGGAATGCAGTAAATGCTGTAAGGAATGTTCAAGTACTAGGAGTTGGATCTACAAATATAGCGTTTAAAGTGATACATAATCATATTTCATATGTAATAAAAGTATTCTATTTTGGTGTACCACCCGAGAGGGTTAGACTACCCGGTGGTTCACCCAAAGCTAGTAAAATCGCCGAGTTGCTAGAAGGTGCAATACTCACTTTTGCTAAAAGTGTGAAGCTTCATGCCACAGTTAAGGATACACTAGACCTTAAATTTGTTCATAATCTACGTTATGCTAGTATATGTGCAACGGATAGCTTGCCGACTTACACAACGGTAGAAGAGATTGTTACGGAGTCGCACGAAGAAGAAAATAATGCTCTTTCTCCGCCACGGCCAACAATCTTATTGCGCGGATTTACCAGCAATAATAACGGCCATGTACCCTTCGTACGGCATCTACAACGTGGATATGATTCGATTAAGTTTGTCGGCTATATGATTTTTGATTTCATTCCGGGTGAAATACCATCTAGCATTCATTCCGTTAGAAAAGGACTAGATGAGTGTATAGCTATCCTAAAAGGGTTTAATCTAGACTATAGGGATATAAAACCAGATAATCTATGGGTTCGCACGACTGACGCAAAGCTATTTCTGCTCGATCTAGATTCCTTATGTAAAACGGCGGACGGCTACACAGTTGGCATGGCCCGACCGGCAGGAGGAGAAAATGTAACAGAAAGTATATCATTAGAGGACTTTCCCAGCTGTAGCGCAGTCGTCTCAACTGCGGCCGGTTTTATGGGAGGCAAGCGCTATAAAAGTAGAGCTACCCGTAGAAAGAAACATTAACGCGCCCGTCTTTTTAGCCTTCCATAACTATTAATAGGGGCCTGTTATTTGCCGTGAAATGCCAAAGTTAAGCACCCCCTTAAAAGGGAGTGCTTAACTTTGGCATTACACGAATGCTGTCAAGTAGGCTAAGTTAAGATCACCCTTTGGGTGTTCTTAACTTAAGCACTTGACGGTACCCCAGCAGCTACGAGCCAACCACTCGGCCCGCACCGTTGTCTTGAATTCAATAAAGCCCATGTCCGAATCTGGCTCGAACTGGCCCTGGGTCGCATCCAGATAGTCGAAATAGTCGTAGTGGGCCGTATCGGTATCCTCATACATGTAGCACTGTATGGTGATACAGGTATCTGACCCAAGATTCTTCAGCTGGTGAACCTGATTCAGGCCAGGGCTTATCCAAGTAATATCCTCCTTTTTGAATTCCGCTGTCGCAAAAGGCGTCAGCTCATCCAGGCTCAGAAAGGGAAAGAGGCTGACATTAATGGATCCATTTAGAACCCGTATAATCGCACTCGAGCCTCCGTGATTATGGATAGGAGAGAAATGGCCCGATGGCCAGATCTCCATAACATAGGGGATGCCAGGTGATTCACCGTTATTCTCACCTAGCGTAATACGCAAATAAGTCTCCTTCGGATTCGGCTTATCCTTATTGAATTCATTGGCCTTCTGTTTGAGGCGCTCGTAACACCATTTGCCTGGCGTGGCAATACTATACTCGATTGCTCGCGTGAAATCAGGAAAATCGGGAGAGTTTAGCGTGAATTGCTTTCCAGCAATACAGTGATAGAGTTTCTGCGATGTTAGAGAAAGATTCGCCTTTGGCATATGGATGCCGGCCGCAATGGACTCCATTGTCAGTTCCTCCATATTCTTTACTAAAAGAGGGACCTTGCCTGTTATAGGATCTCTTAAGAGGGATCTTATCTGCGCATCTTCTGCCGATACTTTTGTGAGGCTCTCTAAGAATGGCTTTGCTGTCTTCGACCCAAACTGGTATCTATAGATCACATTCTCCATGCGCGCCTCGCCGACGCCTGCGTAGAGGCGCTGATTCTGGGAGTCGAGGCTAAACCAGTAGTAGGCTCCGCGCTTAGCCACGATTCCCGTAGTATTCTGTTTGTCTATTAGCGGCTCGCCGCTCGGAAACATATTCACAAGGACTTGGGACTCGGTGAATCTTATTGCGAGGCCATCGATTCCAGAGATTCGGAGTGTGCAGGGTCCGGATGCGTCGAAAAAGATTACTCCTTGTCCGTGAACAATAAGGTCGGCGCTATTTATACTGGGGGCTCGGATTCGTGTAAAGGTCATCTGATTTAGGCTTGGGTTTATTCTTTTATAGAAAGCCTCGAGCGTCTCTTTTTAAGAGCTTTTATAAGAGTTTTCAACTTATCTATTGCACAAGTCTTCTCACTCTCTTTAATCAAATCACACATTTCATTAAATTCGGTATAAGTATATACATCCGAAAATGTATCTACAAAGGATTGAGCTGTCCCTGCGAGAATGGCATAATATAGACCAAGGCCTTTCCAATGCTTACGATCATCTGTTCTAGTAAGGCCAGAATTCGCAATCACATCCTTTAATGGATCTTCAGGAACTATATCTGGAGGGGTTGCCCATTTATCAGCAATAGTCTTACAGTGCCCCTTAAACTCATCGAGAGACATTTCACCCTTCATATCATTACATGATCCACAACAAGGGCGACAGTTATTAAAAGTATATGTACGATCTGTATTATCTTCTCTATCAATCCCGATTCCCTTTTCGGAACTGTATCCGCATAGATAACATTTAGAGCGCGTAAGTCTAGTCCACTGATCCTCTGTAAGGTTGAATATAAGGTTTCTCTCTTCCGCCTCGAGCTTATAGGCTGTGAAGTTTTTAAAACATGAGCGATAGTAATAGATTTTCCATTTATCAAAAAATGTATTGGTGGCTAAAGTAATATTATTCATAATATGACACTTCTGCAAAAAGAAGCTCTGATGATACGCATGCTTCATTTTATTACATTTCCAACAGGCTGTTACACAGTTTTCAGCAGTATATCCAATCGCATTATCTACACGGTCGATGCCATTGGTTTCATTTTCTACATGGTGCCCGCAGTAATAGCATGGTGCTTTTACGATCTCTGAAAACTTGTCAAAATCTATTAAAATATCAAATCCACGCTTACTTGCTGACTTAATATAGTCTTTATAGTATCTTTTTATATTTCTAAATGCTTCATTTTTAAAGTTTCTTATTCTATCTTTACGCTTTTCATCCTGCTTGGATTGATTTTCACTGCATGTAGTACATGAAACTGAATCTTTATTAAATTTAGTCTTAAATGGCTCAAAATCTTTTCCGCAATAGGTGCACAGAGAATTAGCCGCAATCAGTTGTATACCTTTTATTATTTCTTTCCGCTTCTGGTATCTGGCTGAATCTAGAATACGCGTTTTATCAAGGCACTCCTGACATGATGCATAACCCTCGAGGCGAAGCTTAAAACATCCACGAGCAATGTCGCAGTAACGGATTCCCTTTTCTTGTTCTTCAAGATAGTATTTATCTCTTTCATGTTTTTTACAGAAGCCTGGATCTATCACCTTAAAAGTGCATCCCTCGTGATTACATGGATTCTTCTTTTTTGTGAGTTTCACTAAGCATGATTTACAGGAAGCAGCCGCCCCTGCTAGATTGTTACAGCCTCTAAAGAAAAATCTACAGGGCTTCTTTCCAGCTGCAACCTGTTCATCATATTCACGATTCCTCTCATGGCGTCCACAGTAGCCATCGGACGCTGGAAACTTGCAGCCCGAGCCCTTTCGAGGGCCTTCTTGGATGATTGCCTTACACGTTGCCATTTCTAAAATAGTAACGCGAAAGGATTTTAAGCCGGAGGTCATCAGATTTGCCGAACCCACTTAAGGATGTAACCCGCCCGCTCACATACAAAAATCACACAAAAATAGCCAGTATGACTTGAATATGATATAAATGTCTCCAGATTCCTTAATTGCTGTAAGCGAGGCCCCCCATTCCTGACATCACGCGGAGCACATTATAGTTCGTCGCGAAGACGTAGACGGACGACGACGTGGACGTGCCAACAGCGTTGTTGGAGACCGTGAGGAGGAGCGTCGTGTTATCAATGCGAGAAAGATTGCACGTGCCGCTGGGCTGGTGCTGCTCGGGCTGGAGGGCGAACGAGTAGACGTTGATGCCGATGGCGGGGACGTTCGTGTGGTGCTGGTAGGGCTGCACAAGGTTGAAGTAGTCGCCCTCGCGCGTCTGGAAGCGATCGTGGCCGTTGAGCTGGAGGAGAGCCGTGATGACGGGGTTCTTGCCAGCCATGCCCTCGACACGCGTGACGGAGTAGCCCGACTCGAAGACGCAGCGGTCCCACCAGTCGGAGAAGTTGAAGGGCTGCTGGCCCTTCCACTCGCCAATGACGTCATCGGCGCACGAGACGAACGAATCACGCTGGACAACCCACACGAGCTCCTTGCAAGGGTGGTTGAAGTTGAGCTTGAGCTTGTTGGCCGACGACGTGATGGACTCCGCGCCCGTGAACTGGAGCGTCTCGATGAGGTACTCGTGCGAGACCTGGGCGAACTTGCGGCGCTCGTCCGTGTCGAGGTAGATATAGTCGACGTAGAGCGAGGCGGCCTGGAGGTTGGCCGCCGCGACACGGTCACGGATCGTGTGGACGTTCGGGAGGTCGGGCGTGTTGTCCCAGCAGAGGTTGCGGAGGTCGTTGAAGTCGAGGTTGATGCGGACCTCGTGGTACTGGAGGGCGATGAGCGGGAGCGCAAGGCCAGGGTTGCGGCAGAACCAGAACTGGAGGGGGATGTAGAGCGTGTACGCGGGGGCGCAGCCACGGAGCGCGGGGGAGCCTGTGGGCTCACCGGCAGCGCAGTCCGAGTCGCACGCCGCACCACCCTGCTGGAGGAGGTTCGTGAGCTGGGGGATATTGCCAACCATCTTGGCATAGCCGGCCTGCTTGCCAGCCTCCTGCGTGAGCTCATTCCAGATGTGGAGCCAGTTGCCGTAGTGCTTGTCGATGCGCTGGCCACCGATCTCGATCTCGACCGCCTTGATGAGATTGTGGCCAACCCAGTTGAGCCAGCGGAACTGGGCGCCCGAGCCGTCCGTGGCGGGGTTGAGCTGGACCGTGGGGAGCGTCGCCTGGAGGTACATGCGGTGGATGAGGTCACCGTTGCGCTGGATCGTGCACGTCACGCGCTTGCCGAAGCCAGGCGAGCCGTTGAACGGGTTCTCAATGGACTCCATGGCGAAGTTCGTGTGGCGGCGGTACACGACCTTGAAGAACGTGATCTGGGGGTTGCCCGTGAGGTAAACATCCTGGGCGCCGTAGGCGACAAGCTGCATGAGACCACCACCCGTCATTTGTTATATACCCCTTTCCTAGAAATAAATTCTGGCGGCGGAGGATTTTTCACAGCCGGGAGCCCCTTCGAAGCCGCGTGCCGGAGGTAGCCTAAAACGCTGGCCGTTTCCAGTTAGGGAATGGCGAAAGAGGAGGCCTTTTTCAAGATCCGTTCAACCAAGCGGAGTAATCCTGAGGCTCGCACCACCCTCGACCGACTGCACAATATTCGTATGCAGGGACTCCTTGAGAAGGAGGGGGAGATCGAGGTTCTGCGCGAGTCGATAAAGGAGCTTCGGGCCAAGGCGCCTGCCGATGAGATCGAGTCGGAGAGGAACCGGCGCAAGGAGATTGAGATCGAGAAGGAGATTGAGCGCCGCATGGGCAAGAATGAGATCTTCGACTACTTCCTCGACACTGGTGAAATCCTATACAACTATTACGAGACTCAAGAGAAGATCTCGAATGGCCAGGGGAGTATTCAGCGGCGGGCGCCCAAGGCCAAGCCGGGGTCTGTTCTCGCGGCCCTCGAGAGTGCTGCGGCCAGCCAGCCCCAGCCGGAGGCCACCGTTCCAGCCGGCGAGCTCCTCCGCCGAGACAAGTTGCTGGAGGACTACCTCCGCAAAATCGATCCGGAGCATGCTCGTTCGGCGGCCTTGTTTGATCCGGACCAGTATGGAGAATGCGACGAGTGCGGGACCGAGATGATCTTCTCGGCCAACGAGGCTCTGTTCACCTGCGTGAACTGCGGAGCCCAGGAGTTTGTTCTCATCGATTCGGATAAGCCGAGCTACAAGGACCCTCCTCGGGAGGTCAGTTACTACGCCTACAAGCGTATTAACCATTTCAATGAGTGGCTGGCCCAGTTCCAGGCCAAGGAGAGCACGGAGATTCCTCCCGAAGTCTATGAGTGTATTTTGGCGGAGCTCAAGAAAGAGCGGATCATGGACTTCCGGACTCTGAAGCAGTCCAAGGTGCGCGAGATCCTCAAGAAGCTAAAATACAATAAGTATTATGAGCACGTGCCCCATATTATGAATCGGCTGAACGGCTGCTCGGCGCCGGTCATGAGCCGGGAGATAGAGGAAAAGCTGCGCTACATGTTCAAGGAGATTCAGCCGGCGTTCCAGAAACATTGCCCAAAAGAGCGGAGCAACTTTCTTTCGTATTCCTATGTTCTGTACAAGTTCTGCGAGCTGCTGGAGCTCGACGAGTATCTGGCCTCCTTTCCTTTGCTAAAGAATCGTGATAAGCTCTATGTGCAGGATAAGATCTGGGAGCTTATTTGCAAAGAGCTGCGGTGGCAGTTCGTCCGGTCTGTGTGAGGCCGGGACTGATATCATTCCTGGAAAACTCCCCGGCGCGGCCAAAAACTTGACGGTTAAAAAAAGCACATTCTATGTTATATATGGAATCACCTGTCGCCAAGAAGTTTCCCAAAGCCGTCGTTTATGTCTTACAGTGTATCGACAACTACTATTATATCGGCTCGACGATCAACGACCCTCGCTACAGATTAAATAATCATAAGAAAGATTCAGTATTATTTCCTGATCGATGGGTTTATGAGCATATTAATGAGGTAGGGTGGCATAATGTTAAGCTTGATATAGTTGAGAAGTATCCATGTGATGATAGAAAGGAACTATACACGAAAGAGGATGAATATATAAAGGATTCATTATACGACCCTTATTGTTTGAATAATAAGCGCGCATATATGTCAAAAGAAGATATTATAGAAAATAGGGCGAACTATTACTTGGCAAATAGAGAGCAAATACGAGAGAGAACCAAGGCTTACGTCGAAGCCAACAAAGACAAGGTAGACGAATATCAGGCAGAATACCGTATAAAAAATGCCGAGGCACGCCGCGAGTATAGTGCGCAGTATGTAATAGATCATCCAGAAGAAGTCGCTGCGGCGAGAAAGAACTACTATGAAATAAACAAGGCAGAAATCCTTGAAAAACAAAAGACCTATATCCAGGCAAACAAGGAGGAAATCTGTAAGAAAAGGAAGGAATGGAGAGATAATAATAAGGAGAAGATTGCAGCTGAAATGAAGGCTTGGGCCGAAAAGAATAAGGAGGCGATTCAGGAGAAAGGGAAAAAGTATTACGAAGAGAACAAGGCGATTATTCGAGAGAAGAATAGGGCGTATGTTGAGGAAAATAAGGCGGCGCTCCTTGCACAACAAAAGGTCTATCGTGCGGCTAACAAGGCGAAACTGTCACAATCACATACCTGTGATTGTGGCGGTAAATACACGATGAATCATGAGAAGATTCACCGAGATAGCAAGCGGCATAAGAAGTATTTAGAGATGGATCTCAATAAAATCACTCAGAGCATTCTTGGCGGCCTTTAGAGTCCGAGCCTGTCTTGCCCGATTCTCTGGAGAGTATCTTGTACCGTACTCATTCTTTTTGGCAGCGTTGACTGCATTATGCGCGCGCTTCACATTGGCTTCTAGAGTTTTTCGCGTGGTCCCTGGTCTACGCGTACCTCTCGGAGTTCCAGGATCTGAGACAGATTCTGTATTCGAAATGGGGGCCACAATATGTGCAGGCCTTGGATCTTCAGGCTCATCCGGTTTATCACAGTGCTTCTCTATCCATGCATTCGTTGGCGTGTTAGTCTTAGCATAGTAGCCATTATTCGATGGAACCTTCGAGCCGGCATTCTTGCTCTTACAGTAAAAGTTGCGCGCAGTCTGATTGGAACGCTCTTTTAATAGGTTATTCTGGGCCGCTAGGGCGGAGCCTTTTCTGGGGGTTTTATTCTTTGTCCACCACATCCTGTTAAGAGCCTCGTTAATGCCGACGGGTTCCAGCCTTGCGGGATCTCCGTGCCTTACGGGATCTGCGGCCTCCCTTATGCATTACCTTATCCATTTCTCTGTAATGCGCCTTAATCTCCTCCTTATGTCTTCTAGCCTCCTCGGCGCGTGCAGCAGCCGCATTGGCGATCACCTGTTCGGCGCGAGTGCGGCCCTCAGAGTGCTTAGACCCGTGAGCCTCATGTGCGGAAGCAGCCGCTACACGGTTACGAACATGATTAGAAACACCCGGCATTTATCCTAATATCCCCTGCCATTTTTAAAGAAATCATATAATACGGTATATAATACCATATTATATGATTTTGTATCAATCTGAAGTTGATTAAACGCGGCCGCCCGGGAATCCAACAAGGTTGGCGCCGATACCGAAGCCCGCGCCCTGGCGCGCCGTAGCGCCGATCGAGGGCGAGACGACGTCGAGGATGGCGAAAACGGCCGCCGCGACAACGCCGAGCGTGACGATCTCATCCCAGGGAAGCGTGCGGCGGGGCACGAAGATGGCCGCAACGGCGACGAAGAGACCCTCAACGAGATACTTAACAACGCGATTCACGATCTCTGCCGTGGCGGTCATATTATCTATATTCAGTCCCCAGGTTTTTTTTGTAGCTGCGTATTTCTATCTAAAGCGGGACTCTTATGGGAGGTTAGAACATGGCCACCCGCGAAGATTTCCTAGAGGAGGACGTTGAGATTGCCGGGCAGAAGGTTTGTCTCCTGAGTTTCCTTAGTCCGGAGAAGGTCCTGGCCAAAAAGGATCTTTTCATGTTCGAGGCCTTCCTCTCGACCTACGAGTATTCGAGCCGGGTGGTTGCCATGGAGGAGTTTCTCATAAAGTCCGTAAGTGCTATCAACTCGAAGCTGGACGCGGAGTCGGATCGTCTTCTGGCCCAGGATCTCAGCGGCGCGGCCGAGATCTGCCGGGAGGCCCGCTTCCGGCTGGATACGGTCTCGGACGATATCAAGGAGTTTATTAAGAAGAACGATGCGGCCATGCGTGGCTCGAAGCTAAAGGAGGCCTACGACACGTTCATGCACACGAACCGGACGAAGCTCGAGGACGAGTTTCACGCAAAGAACGATTTTCAGACAACGGTGCGCGGCCTCAAGATTCGGGGTGTTTATCCGAGCCAGGCGGAGGCGGTGGCCCGCTCGAAGAAGCTGCAGCGCCAGGATACGCTTCACAACATCTTCCTGGCCGAGGTCGGGAAGTGGCTGCCGTGGGATCCGGAGCCCAATGATGTGGCCGATCAGGAGTATGCCGAGGACGAGCTGAACACGCTGATGAAGAAGTACAAGGAGAACGAGGAGGCCCGGGAGGTTTTCCAGCGGGAGAACCGGGGGCGTCTTAAGAAGGATCTCTCGGGTGCGGCGCCGGGTGTCCAGATTAGCCGGGCTGAGGAGGCATCTGTGGGCGCGCCTGGAGCGCTGGGCGCCGATATCACGGGGATGTTCTCTACAGATGGCCACCCCGATCTTGCGATTGCCCGGAAGGCTGGGGGTGGGGGTGGGGGGACGCAAGCCTCCCCCCCGCCCCCTGCCCCTAGCCCTTCTATGGATTAGCTAGGGGGTAAAAGCCTCCCCCTGACCCCCTGTCATTAAAGTCTGCTACACTCCTATAGGAGTTTACTATCGTTAAAAAGACACTCGCAGTCTCCTTTTAATGATATTACTGAGGCACACTAGGTTCTAAAAGCTTTAAAGACAGGGGGCGAGGGGGAGGCTTGCGTCCCCCTACACCTACGCTGGACCCCTCGGGAAATAGTTATTCGTATACGGCGGAGAAATCGCGCGGCAGACATTCTCCTGGCAGAACTCTCCCTCCTGGCACGTCACGCCCTTGCAGTCCAGGTCCCGGAAAGACTCCGGAAACGAACGCGCATACATCTTGCGAAGGTAGGGAAGGACTGAAACGGCTAGGAGGAGGACGGCGAAAAGGGCAACGAGGCCATATGCGTTCTTCGGGCTCTTCATTCTAGTAGTTATCAAGGATAAACCGGAAGCTGGTTGCTCGGAGGTGCGAAGATATCCGTAGACAGGCAGAATCCATTCATGCACTTGAGCTCCTCAGAGCAGTCAGCCATGTCGACACCACAGCGCTGCATCATAGCCATCTTATTCTGGAAACCCTCGTTTCTCATAAAGGTGTTGATGCGGTAAAAGCGGTCCGCGACTAGGAGAGCAATGCCTATGGCAGCAAACATTAGCAGGGCCTTGGTGACCATCTATATCTGGACCCTATAAAATGGTGCCTTAACAACCGTGCGGCTCTATTAATCCCCTTCTTAAAACTTCTTCTGCACATTGATTTCCGGCCCCTTGAGCCGCCGCCCCTGGCTCGGATCATACTGGTTCATATCCTCTTCCTCCTTGTCCCTGTAGAAGTTCGCCGAGTGCTGCCAGAATTCCGGAGCACCAATCTTGAAATCCGGATGAATCTCGGCCTTGTACCAAAAGACGCAGTCCTCCAGCTTCGCCGACTGGCTCGTATTATCCACCACCAGGCACTCGTAGTTCTGCGTGCACTGATCCATAATCTGACAGAAAAACTCGAAGCTCGGAAAGGCCGAGGCGTAGTTATCAAAGATGCGCTTACGATTCGTCATGTAGGGCTCGCGCAAGATAAAGACAAAATCCACGTTCGTGCGTAGCGCCGGCTGGATACCCAGAGGATACTGCATCGTAATGATAAAGAAGACCTTCAGCCAACGACCGTTCATGAAAAGATAGCGAATATTCTTGTCGTGCGTCCACGAATCGTCATACATGCAGTCATCCAGAATCATGAATGACCGGGGATCTAGGCGCGACTTGCCGCCGGCATTCTGTTCCTTCTGGATCCGACCCATAATCATCTTTTGCCGCTTCACGTAGTTAGCCAGAATCATGGGATTGTATTCGCCGTGAATGAAGATGGGCGGGATCATTTTGCCGTAGAAGGAGTTCGACTCCTCCGTGCCGCTAATAACCGTTCCGAGAGGCATGTCCTTGTGATTGTAAAGAAGGTCGCGCACCAGGGTAGACTTACCTGTGCGGCGGCGTCCAATGAAGATGCATACGGCGTCCTGGGGGATTTTGCGCATCTCGAACTTGCGGAGTGATATATTTACGGCGCCTGCCATATTCCTGTAGTGATAGGGGAGCTATAAAAATATTGTCTAAGGCCGCGCGTCTTTAACAGTCTTTAGTTTTATCTATTGCGGTAAGAATGGATCTCCGGGGGCGGCTGCTACCAGCAGCCACGGCCAAGCCTGGATCTATGCCTGATGCCCTAAATAATGTTACTGGCTATTACGGCTTAGCGACATACTTCCCGGGACTCAAGGACCTTTTGCGCCTCGATGGGCCGCCGCCAACAGATATCTGGCTCGATTCCCGCCTGAAGGTCGCGGCCATCGATTGCTCCGGGGCGCCCGGACCCTGCCGTATAGATGTCGGGGGCACTTCTATTCGAGCCTACATGAAGGTAACCCACTGCCTCGATCCTATCCGGTGGATCCAGGGAGACTACTATCTTGCTGGACACCCCGTGCTGCCAACAACTCGCCGGCTTCGTAGAACTTCCAAGAAGCTAGCCGATCCCTGGAATCAGGCCTACATTGACGCCGTGGGCTGCTATATCCTGGGGCGTCTCAAGGAGGGTGGAGCCTCGCCGCACTTTAACTCCTTCTACGGCGCCTTCAAGGCCACGGCGGCCACCTACTCCTACAACCTCACCGACGACTTCGACAGCTATCGGCACCACCGATGGTTTTGGCAGAGCAAGCAAAAGGGCTACTATGAGCTCGGCGTAGTGAATGAGGACGATCCTTCAGAGCCGGTGCCCGCCAAGGTGCTCAATGACATTATGATGCAGCGGGGATCCGGCTCAGATTCCGAGTCGGATGATTCCAGCTTCGGGAGTTCGGGGTCCGAGGCTTCAGAGTCAGGCTCAGACTCGGAATCCGATGCATCCGAGGAATCCGAGTCGGATACATCCTCGGAACCGGAAACAATCAATGTCCAGCTCGAGGCCATTCCGGACACAAACTCCGTTCACACGGATAATATGTCCAACCTCTCCTTCGCCTCCTCCGACCTGGATGATTCCGAATACAAGATTCTCTGCAACATCAAGGATTTTCCGGTAATGATGATTATTACTGAGGAGAGCCAGGGCACTATGGACGCCCTTCTAGAGGACTACGATGCCGTGGGCTCCAGCCCCGGATCGCCGGAGTGGGAGGAGTGCTGGTCGGCCTGGATTTTCCAGATAATCGCCGGACTCTCCGTGGCCCAGGACCTCATCGGCTTCACACACAATGATCTTCACACGAACAACATTGTATGGACGGCCACGGAGGAGGACTTCCTCTACTATACGAAGCGCGACGGCACGCATTTTAAGGTTCCGACCTTCGGCAAGGTATTCCGGATTATCGATTTCGGCCGCTCCATCTTCAGATTCAACGGGCGCCTCTTTGTCAGCGACGACTTCCGGACTGAAAATGATGCCGGGGGCCAGTACCGCTTCGCACCGCTTAATAAGAGTACGCGCAATCCCGTCATGCCGAATCCCTCCTTTGATCTGTGTCGCCTCTCGGTAAGTCTCTTCAACAGCCTATTTCCGGATGCGATCGAGGATCTGGATGGCGGGGCCGTCCTCAGCTCGGAAGAGGGGCTCGTGGTAAAGGAGAAGATATCGCCACTCTACAATATCCTTTGGACCTGGATGATCGACGACGCTGGAGAGAATGTCTTCATTAATCCGGATGGGTCGGAGCGGTTTCCGGACTTTTATCTGTATAAGCACATTGCGGCAAAGATCCATAAGGCCGTGCCCGCGCTCCAGTTTTCCAAGCCTGCCTTTGATCGATTCCAGGTGAATCCTTCAAGTGTAGGGGATGTGAAAAAGTGGTCATTGTATTGCTGAGGATAGGGCAGTAGGAGTTTTTACCCATTCGACTGGCTTTTCAGGAATATTATAGATTGGGGTTTCAAGCCTGCAACATCTTCTGTAGTTCAATACAACTATAGCAAATGTTGATGCTGCCACTAGAACGGATGACATTGTCAGAAGGGCGATGGACGATGGATCCATCTGTAGACTGTATTATGGGTGGCTATTTAACCCTTTAAAACTTGGGCACTCCCACCTGGACCTCCATTTCATCCGAGCCCGGAAGCTTTATGGAGGAGAGATTCGGAACCATGGCCATCACGCCTCCCAAAAGACTGCCGGAGGATTCCGGAAGAAGCTGCATGATGAAGGCCACGAGGACGGCACCGATAAGGAAATCCCGGAAGATCCCTTTCGCCGTCGGCGCCTTCTTTTCAAGAAGGAAGGCGCTGCCGCCCCCGATGATCGATAAGACGATGCCCCCGAGAAACATTCCGGTGTAGAGCATTGACATATTCTGGCGCCATCTAAGGAAAAATAACGCGCCGGAAGGCGCGTTTAACCTGTGCGGACGACCGTTACGCCTAAAAAGGATGTGCCAGGGCCTGCGTTGAACGTATTAACGTAAAAAGTATCTGTAGTAGGGTATGCTGGCGGAACACCCTCGCTCGTTAGACCACTCACACGCTGAACAAGTCTCATCTTTTGAATAATAGTTCCATTGCCAAAGCTAAAGATTAGTTCCGATCCAAGATCTTTTAGGAGTGTACCAGAAGGAACAGCTGATGCTACAGAATCTAGGTCTTGCGAAACAATAAACATATCTGAATATGTAGGAGTAGATATAACATTTCCTACCCGAGAGACTACAGCCCCGAGTAAAATAGAATTATTAATAGCACCATCAACAGCCGCCACCGTAAATGTTTGTGTTGTATTAGCCCCAATCGCAATAAAAAACTTAGTTCTCGGGGAAACCTGGGAATAGCTTGATTGGGTGGAGCTCATATCTATTATAGTTCCTCAAACCCGTCCATGGGGAGGACCTCGTCGCCGAGAGTCTCGAACCCATCCAGCGGCTCCGGAGGGAAGTCGAGGATCTCGAGGCCCTCGTCGGACTCCTCAGTGGTCTTTTTGAAACCGGACTCCTCCGGATTATCCGAGTTGAATACTGTGTCGAGGCCAGTGAACTGAACGTGCGAATCGTTCTCCGCGCCAATAATGATTGTTGGTGTCTTCGGCTCGACTTTCGGAGAGGGCTTCTCTACAGGCTTCTCTACGGGCTTCTCTACGGGCTTCTCTTCGAGTTTCTCTAGTGGCTTCTCTTCTGGCTTCTCTACGGGCTTCTCTTCAATCTTTACAAGCTCCTCAACTTTTACAAGCTCCTCAACTTTTACAAGCTCCTCAACTTTTACAGGCTCCTCCTTCTCTAGAGGCTTCTCCTCCTTCTCAACTTTCTCTTCAACCTTCTCTACAGGCTCTTCCTTCTCCTCAACCTTTACAGGCTCCTCCTTCTCCTCCTTCTCCTCATCCTCATCATCATCCCGCAGATACTCCTTGAGAATACTCTTCACAGGCAGCATCGAGCGAATCGCCTGGTTCACACCATCGTTGATGAGTCCCTCAATCTGCCGCATGTTCTTCTGGCGCTCAATAGAGCTCCCCGACGTCGAAAAGAGGTACGTGTTGCTCCAAAGAAGGCGCGCGCACTCCGTAAGAGTCCGGTGGAGAAAGTGGTCCAGCTTCGGGATCGTAATCTGCAGCTTCTTCTGTCTCGTCGTAAGGCGAATGGCCGATAGAATCTTCGTGTGGGCAATAAAGACCGCCGTCAGCAGCTCCTCCATATAGTCACAGTGGCTGGCCGTGATCAGTGCAGCCGTCTCGCGCTGCACCTTGTCCGCATTCCACTCGGCGATTCCCTCTAGCAGTGTCTGGAAGCTGAGGAGCAGCTTCCGGGACTCCGGATCCTTCGTCTTGGCGTCCTCGAGCATGGCTAAGAAAAGCGACTGGAGGGCCGGGACAAGAAACTGACAGAGCTGGCGGGTATACTCTCCCTTGGCCTCGGCGTAGACGCCGACGCCATCACCTCCAATATCCATACTAACTCCCCGCAGGAGTTCTGATACTTTTATTAAACGCGTAGGTCGCGAGCTGGATCCAAGGCGAGGATCCGGCCCCACAGGCCCGAATGGCCTCCTGGAGATCGAGGTCGTTTAGATCGGTGGCCAGCAGCCCCTTTAGGATTCGGTAGGGATCCTTGCCCTCTCTCCGAAGGCGCGTAAGATCCGTCCAGGCCGGGGACTCGATCTCTTCCCGAGGAAGGCCGAGGCGCGCCGCCGTGGCCTCGTTGGCCGCCTGGCGATAAGAGGTGCTCGAGCGAATGGGGACGACCGTGCAGCGCGAAAGAATCGGGGGTGCCAGCTTCCAGAGTTCCCGGACTTCCAGACAACAGCGGACATTGGGCGCCGCCGTTTCCAGAATCCGGCGGAGAAATGCCTGGGCCTCCTGCGTGAGATCATCGGCGCCCTCGATCCAGACAAAGAGCTTATCCTTCGAGCGAACCTGCTGATGGAGAATCTCCCGGCCTTCGCGCAAGCTGCGATCCAGCCGCGCATTCCAGCGAAAGAGGGTCGCCTTCGCCAGAGCCGCCTCTTCCCGGATCCAGCGTGATTTACCTGTCCCAGGCTCGCCGCTAATGAGCAGCGCGCCTTTGGAGGATGACATCTTTATATACGACACGGCCGTCAGGTTTAGGTCAGGATCTTAAGACTGCAGCCAGACAAGGCGCCCTGTTTTTTCGCACGTGTGACATTCTTAACAGGGAGTTTGTTATAGAAGCTATTCTTAAGAATACTAGTCTTTTTTCTAAACATTACTTTCCGAGTGGCATCTATAAATGATTTTAACATCGCCTTCATCTTTGGCGGGCCCTTAAAAGATTTATATACGGCGCTTGGAACACTTTTACCATTCTGAAATAAGTTATCCTTACAATCAGGATTGCAATATCCCTTCATACATTCCTTTTTTAGAGCCGCTCTCTTTTCTTTTGATCTCAGAGTTTGCAACATACTGTTCGCCGCTTTCTTAGACATCTTAAGTGTCTTTGCCATTTTCATACTCATCTTTTCAGTAAAATCCAGAAAGGTCTTTCCGCAGTATTCAGATTCGCAGAGCTGCATTTCTGAACTTACGCGGCGAGTCTTGCCCCCCCGTTGCTCTTTTACATGATGTTTAACGTATATAGGCCCATGGGCGAAATCTTTATTACTAGAATCAAATGTATTTATAGCTCCATTCTTACCGGCCGTAAGTATAAAAGACTCAGTAACACGACGATCAGAATCTGACATAAATATCCAGCCAGTAGTGATAGGACTATACCCTTTATACTTGCGGCCTATAAGACCTTTAGGTCCATTAACATTAGACCACGACTCTTTAAAATAATATACACGATCCTTAACTAAGTCATCAGGATCACCTTTAAATAATTCATAACCTTCCAGCATTACCTATCGATATGTGATAAAAATAAGTATTCTTAGACTACTTATTTTTATACAATCTCCAATCTCCCGTTACATCGCCGCCAGCAGCTCACTCAGCACCTCCTCCTGATTATCCGCATTGTGCCGCAGATTCTGCGAGGCCATCAGCGGGTTCGCATTAACGGCCGAGACGACCTCGGGCCCGTTGCGCACGCGGCTGACGTCGAGCTTGAGAGGGGCACGATAGCGAACCGTGCCAATATCAGCCACGCCTGTCGGGATACTCTCCACGCGGTTAATGGCATTGGCCCGATCATTGACAATATCTGCATCCAGCTTCCGAGTCGTCTGGTGCAGGTTGCCATCAAAGACAGCCAGAGCACCGCCGTTTCCGTGGAGCGGTGTGCGGCCGGCCGCAATCTGCTCCTTGTTCGGGTTGGACCGCATATTGTAGGCGGCGTCGTGGCTGGTGAAGTCCTTGTTCGTCGCATACGAGGGACCGAAGTGCTCCGACTTGGCCGATAGCTGCGCCTTCTGGGTTGGCCGGGCAATATCATCCGGATCGTAGGTCTTGAGCCGGGTTGGGCCGTCGGCGCCGGGGGCGGCCTGGCCCATCCAGTTCCAGTTGATCGTGCCCTCCTTGACCGTCGTGCGCGCAATGTCGTTGGGGTCCCAGACCGTGATGGCGGGGGCGCCCTGGGCGTAGCCGACGGCCGTGCCTGTCTGGCGGATATTGCCCACGATCTCCTGGCGACGCGTGGGGCGGTTCGGGTCCGTATAGTGCACGGGGACACTGCCGGCCTCAGCCGGCACCAGGTTCAGACCCACGACGCGCTCCGACGTGGCCAGGCGCTCGTTCGGCCGCACCTCGTAGCCCGAGCGGCCGTAGTCGTTCTCGGCGGCGTCCGTGTCCGCCGACGTATAGGATGTCATATCGGCATTGCGGTATCCGGCCCCACCGTATTGCTGCGCCATGGGCGTGCGGTAGGAGCCGGCCACGTAGGACTCGCCGAACTCCTGTGAGCCCGCCGGGCCGATGAACTCTGAGCTCGTCTCGGGGCGTGTCTGGTGCTTCAACACCTGGACAGGGCGCGTGGCACCCTTGACCTGGTCGCCGGTCGTCACGAAAAGGCGCTCACCGGTCTCGTCGACGAAGAAGGTATCTGGGCGATACTTGCGAACCTCTCCTGGGTTCTCGGCCGCGCCGCCGATAAAGTGCTGGCCGGGCACCACGGGCTGCTTGTAGGTCAGCTTCGGGTTGTCGGCCGTGCGGATATCGTCCGTGCGGCGCACGTTGTCGATCATGTATTGGTTGACCTCGAACTGCTGGAAGCCACCCTTGCCCGTGGCCGCGAAGCCCTCATTGACGCCCGGGCCGACGCGCGTCGGCTCAAAGGGCCGCTCACCGGCGCGGCTTCTCGGATCATTAATGCGACTCTGGACGAAGTCGGATGAGGACTCGAGGCCGAAGGGGTTGCCGTAGGGGCTCTGGGCCGTGTCGAACATGGTCTCAATCTCCTTTTTGGCGATCTGGGTGACACCGGAGCCGGTAAAGGAGTCGAGGATACCGGAGTTTGTCTGTGGGGCTACATTCTGGCGAACACGGCCGCCGAAGAAGGGGACCATGTTGTTGTGCGAGAAGTCGGCCGTCTTTATACGCTCTCCCGTTAGCGAGCTGACCACGTAGTCGCCGTCGAGATAGTTGGGGCTGGCCTCGATGCCGGCGGGGTTCATGGCGACGTCCGGGGTGGCTGATTCGATGGGCTGGGGCGTGGCCTTGGTGCTCGGGTCCATATTGACCAGCTGCGGCTTGGGGGCCACGTAGTTGAGAAGAGTGCCCTGGACGCCCGGATTCGGCTCCGAGGGGATGCCACTGTAGCGGAGATCGAGTTCCTGGTTGGCGGCGCGCGGCGAGGCCCCCCGCTCGGCCTGTGTGAGAGGAGACTCTGTTGGACCTCTTTGGGCATTAGACTGGAACCCTTCTGGGCCATCGTAGTCGCCTTCGCGACCTGTGAGGCGTGTAACCATATATCCAAGCCCTGCAAGGGCAAATAGGGCTGCTGCCTCCATTCCTACCGTATGGTGCCAAAGTTAAGCAAGCCCCACACCCACATGCGTCTTGCACTTCTCCTTATCGAGGTTGCGCGAGGGGATGAAAAAGTCAAAGGGCGTCTCGAAGGTGAGCTGCGGCTGGTGGGGAAGCGACTCCCAGCGATTCCAGCCAGTGGCACGAAGAGTGCAGGGCGGGTTCGTGAGGCGCTGGAAGAGGAGGGGCACGTTCTCATCCGGCGCGGCCACGAGGGGGATCTGGTTGAGCTTATTCGTCGCCGGGTTGTAGAGGGCGCTATCGACCTTCACGCGGCTCCCGAAGCGGTTAATGCCCTTCAGGTCCGTCTCAACGTCCGTGCGCCATTGGCCGGCGGGCCAGGAGGCGCCGGACATCTGGATACGAGTAGTGGCCTCTACAGGGAAGCTGACGGGGCAGTTCGCCTCCGGGGGATTGAGATAGTAGCGCTGGGCATAGGAGGTGATGCGCATGTCGTCGACTTGATGAAAATCATCAAAACGGGGGCGTGTTAGTGCTTGTTGTTTTGGGGCCGACATTGCTACCGGTAAGTGGGAAAGTTAAGTGCCAGAATCTCGATTACGAGTGCGGCGATTACGACTGCGGCTAGCATTATGACCTCCGTTACCCCTATTACGACTCCGACCGCGATTTACACTACGAACTCCGTTACCGCGTATATCTTCAATATGCTTGATTATGTTACGCATTTGGTTAGTTGATATTGCATGTGACGCACGTGGCCTAGTTAAGAATGAAGCAATAACTGACTCAGGGCCTTCTGGTAGCTGTCTACCCACACCCACATTTTCAAGTATTTCACCTTCTGCAATACGTTTAATAAACTCAAGATAGTTCTTATCACGGCTCAGTAGGTGTTTACTGTCATATAGATGCCACTTATTATTATTTAGAAGGTCGATCTTTACATAGATATTCTTATCAGTGCATATCTTAATCCTAGCATGCATACCGGCAAGTGCTAAAGTTAAGAACGCCCGTAGGGCGCTCTTAACTTAGCCTACTTGCCATAGTAGTGTTGTAGGCCAAGTTAAAAACCCCCTGAAAGGGGGTTCTTAACTTTGGCACAACACGTTAATCCCATACCTGCCCTTAGTAAGTGCAAAATAATGACATATTTCCGGTGATTTTTGTTCACTTGTTTGGTAATTTAATACATATTCACTATTAGGTACATCACCGGAAATGTTATCATATTGAAGTTTCATTTTTTGTAAATATGTCTTTCCAACAATATTTGCATTTAACCACCGGGTAATATATGTCTCCAGAGGAACTGTGGAAAACATTGCCCATAGCGCGTCAAAGACTATATCAGTTGTATTATATAACGCAGCAGTTTTATTATTTGCAGCCATTCTATAATAAGCGCAGATAAATCAAAAACTTCTTAAAATATGAGATATTTTAGGAAGTTTATACTATGATATATTATCAATGGCGACGAGGTGGCACTTTATAAAATGATGTGCGTTCTGATGATTCATCTTCTGAAGCAAATCTATTGGATCTAGGTGGTGGAGTTTCAGCCTCGGCATTATTTGCATCATGATGAATATTTGGTTTAACAGCTCTAAGCGCAAATAAAGGGTTATTAACCTTAAGGCCCTTATGATTTTCAGAGGCTTCTGGAGCACGGCCTATACCAGCCAATGGATTGTCAGATGCTTTCATATTAATCTTTAATATATGTAATAGTATTTCACGTATCATTTCCTTATCCTGTGTATCCGGCTTTATCTTAGAGATGCCACTGCCAACTTTTTCATTCACCCAGTTTGATAATTTATCTTTAACATCGGGAGTCATACCGTCTATTATGCGTAAATAAGCAGTTACATCGGCATCATGAAACTTATCTTTCCTCTTATACGTAAGTATACTCTTCTTGGTATAATACTCACTGTCTCCATAATGTCTTATTGCATCATCCAAGAGTTCAAGAACAGAATCGTTGTTCCCCTTGCCCTCAGTTGTTAGTCTTCCAGCTTTAGCGGCTGCCAATAGTTTTGAATCACCAAATAGAGCCCCCCCGCACTGCTTCCGCGTAACACGCTTTCGCGAGCTCTTACGTCTCGTATGCGTCTTATAAGAGCCGCCTGCGAACTTACAAGAAGGTATGGGACGCCCATAAAGTTTTGCATGATAGCCATCTTTTGCACATTTTTCACAATGGGCTTTCTGCGCCGTTGTTGGGTTTGGATACTGTAGCATACACATTCTATGTTTTTGAATTAATAATGCGTAAGCTTCTTCCTCGTGTGTAATCTCATCTTCTGCACGATTATTAGCATATGCATTTTGATGGTGTGACACATATTCTTGTGCAGTGTGATTAGGTTGTCTGCGATTCTTAACGCTTTTCACAAGTGTGGCCCATTCGCTTTTATAATCAGGCGTATAGTGCCCCATATCTATTATCGCCCTCAGAACTTCTCTGGGCGGTGGCAGGTCTCCTTCTCTAGAGGCAGTGGTCCAATGACGGAAGGATAGGCCCACTGCTGGTATTCCCGTAAAGGCACCGGCGTCGCGTTGACCGTCAACGTAATCTTCGGATTCTTCCGCTCGATCGTTGTGCACTTCGGTGGAAGATGGTGGCGCGCCGTCACATCCGAGTTCGGACGCGTAATGCCGCGGAGATCCGACTCGAGGTCGGCCTGGTTGCCCGCAATGCGGCTCACCTCATTTCCACCGACGAGGCCAAGGATGTGCCGGGCCTCCTTTATGTGCTGTACGTAGATCTGGGACTCGTCGTAGGCCTGCGGGTTCTCCTCGGACTCCTTTGGGGTATTGACGACAAAGGCGTCGGAAAGTGCAGCCATTTCTGTTAGAAGTGTCTATAAGAAACTTTTAACTGAGATTTTGATATTAGATCTGTTCAGCAGTTGACGTCCCGCACGTAGCTGCGCGACGGCATGCCACCACGGATCCAGCCGGGAGAAGCCATCTCCGTAATGAGATTCTCGGGCTTCTGGATGTTGTTCTTGACAACCGGGATCATGGGCGTGAAGACACCGTCGAACTGTGTCTCCGTCACCGTCCCGCACTCCTTGCCCTGCCGGACCTGCTCGGAGTGTAGGAGAAGCGTCTCGACCTCGGCGTTGCCGCGGCCGCCACCCATGTAGGGAACGGAGAGGAAGGGGCGCGCCTGGTTGCGGATATTGCAACGGTTATTATTGAACTCGGGCTGGTTCTTGAGCACGGACTCGGCGTCGATGGCCGCGTTGTTCGAGCCGAAACCCTCGCGAGGGTAGATGAGGAGATCTCTCACGGCCAGCGGATTCACATCGCGCGCCGCCGGGACGAGGTTCGTCGTCGTGTAGCGGCCGGGGCCAACGGACTGTGTATAGTATTGCTCGATTCCGTGGGTATCGTCCCGTGTGTGAGTAAGACGGTTAATCTCCATTCTGAATGGTGGGGACAGAATATCGGTGGGAGTATTAGAATGCGGGCCTCGAAAGCAAATACGAAGAAGTTCTGTGGATGTGTGAAGGCCGTCCGGAAGACTGTAAAGCTGCGATCTGGAAAGGGCCCTCAAGCCAAAGAGTCGGCGGCCATTGCCATTTGTACGAAGAGTGTTCTCCAAACGAAGGGGAAGACTCTGCGGAAAGTTTCTTGTAAAAAAGGGCGCCTCAACACACAGCCGCTTTAATCATCTATCCACATTCAGCCACGGCAGCGCCCCACCGTCCGTTCCGGGGAGACAGGGTCCACCCTCCTTGCACGTCTTTCCAGGAATCTTGTAGAGCCAGTTCTGGAAAGAGCCCTGATCGTTCGGAACGCTGGTGCTCGGCATCGTAATAAACTGGCGCTGCGACTGCGACTTTCCAAAGACGTCCGTCGGGTCGGAGGCAAACTCCGTTCTGAAGAAATCGTCGAGCTGCACTTTTGTGGCAGGATCGAATACCGAGATGGCCGATCCCCGTCCAGGATTATACATGATCTCGTCGATCAGGACATTCATAAAAGGATTACGATTCGTCGGCTCCGTCATGGCTCCCGTCTGCGATCCGATGACGTCGTACACCCCTTCTGGCTCCTTCGGCTTTTCTTTCGAATCGGCCTCAAAGGCCTCGCGCGTTGCCCTCAGCCGTACGAGGGCGAGAAAGGCCGGTGTGCAATAGAGGGCCGCCACCACGAGAAACCCGAGCAGGGCCGCCGAGTGCTTTTGAACATAGGTGCTCACGAGGCCGACGACCACGGCAATGAGAAATACCAGGAGAACGTGATTCGTGAGCTCGGAGGCACATCCTCCGCGCCTGGACTTCCATGAGAGGTCCGTATGTAAGACAGCGGCCGGCTGTTCCCAAATATATGGAACACAGAGTCCTAGACTCATCCTACTAAAGTTAGTTATTCTCAACATCAGGGCCTCACTTCTTCTTGCGCGCCTCCAGCTTCTTCTTTAGGCGCGCCCGCACCGTGGCCAGACGGCTCTCATTGTCATAGCCGGCGGCCTTCGCCGCCTTCGGGTCCTCAAAAGAGAAGGCCGAACGGAACTGCTCCATCATATTGACAAAGGCCGGGTTCTCCTGGAACTCCTTCATCATCTCCTCGGCCTCGGCGGCCAGCTCGGCCGGCTTCAGCTCCCCGCGCTGGATCCGCTCCTGGAGGCGCTTCGCCACGCGCATCATCGTCTCCTGCAGCTTGCCCGGATTCGACATGGCCGATGTCATGAGCTTCTCGAAGCCGCGCGCCGGGTTGCTCTCGATCTCGGCGATCTCCTCGGGCGTGAAGCCGAAGTCCTCTGGCCGGAACTCTCTCACCATCTCCTCGGCCAGCTTGGCCAGCTTGCCCTTTAGGAAGCGCTCCGGAAGTGGGGGGAGGCCTGCACCACCGGCGCCGCCAAAGAGGCTGGCGAACTTCTCGGAGAGGCCGGCGAAGTCGACTCCGGACAGCTTCTCCTTCCAGTCGTTCATCATCTTCTCGGCCGCCTCCTTGCCGAGGCCGCTCTTGGCGTCGTAGGCCGTGCACAGGTCGAGCAGGGACAGATAGTCGTAGATGGCCTTGCAGGTCTTAGAGGACACGCAGGACCAGAGATCGTTCGGGATGGTCACGCCGGGGAGAACCGTTCCGGGGCTCAAAAGGATGGTGTCGGGCTTGAGGTGGACCTTGAGAACGTGCTTCGCGTACTGGTCGCGGCGCTGCTCGGCCGGAATGGCCTCGGCGGCTGCGAGCTCGGTCGCCAGTTCCGGAAAGGTCTCTTTGAGATCGGCAATGAACTCCGTATACTTGGACTGGAAGATAGCCTCGGACGGATCCATTCTATGAAGATCTGTGGAAGACTATGGGGGGTGTTTTTACGCTGTTTAAAAAGGCGACTTCGCGGCCCGCGCCTTCTCGCAAAGCACACAGAGCACCTTGAGATACTTCCAGATGGCTGACTGGTTCTCGGGAGTCATATTCGGCCAGTGCTTGTCGAAGATCAGGAGAGCCGGCGACATTTCATTGAACTGTCCCTGGATCTTGGACTTGGCGAAGCCGATCACGACATCGGCGTCTTCGCGCTTAATAGGCTCATTCAGGTCCTTGTAGACGTTATCCCAGAAGAGGTCGAGGATGAGTTTCGGGTTAATCTTCTTGGCTCCCTGGATGGCCTCGAGGGCGAGCTTGATGTCCCGCTCCTCCGGAAAGGTGTCGGAGAGCTCCTCGAAGAAGCGAATAAGCTGCGTATTAAAGGCGCCGAGTGCACTCATCTATTCATATAGACGCGGCAAAGCTTTAGATTATTTGGCCGCGCCTTAACGCCGAGCAGCACCCTTCGATATTCCCATCTCACGATCGCGCTGGTAGGCCTCCATCTGTTTATCGAACATCTCCTCCTTTTTTGAACGCCGCTGCGAACTCTGCGCCGGCGCCGGCTCGCCCATAACATCTGAAGAGAGTCGATCGCCATTCGAGGCGGCCCCATTCAAAAAAGAGAAGGCGCCTGGCATCGTCATTCCACCAGTGCCCGTCGCAGACGTGTCGGCGTCGAGGCCACTGTAGCTGAAACCCTTGGCGAAGTTGACCTGCTCGGCCACATTGAAGCCGAGGGGGTCGGCTGTTTCGGTCGGAGCGGAAGGCGTTTCCTTGAGGCGCTTCTCGTAGATCCAGTTCATGACGTCAGAGTCGGTGCGGGGCTCTCCCTCTCCAGCAACAACAATGGTCGGCACCTTTTTGAGCCAGCCCGGGAGCTGCGCGCGTGTCGGAGATGGATCCACGCAGACGAACTTGAATTGCGTTTTCCATGGAGTTCCATTGAGTTCTGTTATGAAGGCTTTCGACCACTGGCACTTATTGCTGTAGAAACAGACATGGATCGGATTGGTTAGGGCCATGTCTCGCTATTTAAAATGGGCAAGGTCTTATGCCAAAGATAAGCGCACCCTCAAGGGGGTGCTTATCTTGGTCTATAAGACCAGCATGGCATTCGCCGGCAAGGTCTTATGCCAAAGATAAGCGCACCCTGGGGTGCTTATCTTGGTCTATAAGACCAGCATGGCATTCGCCGGCAAGGTCTTATGCCAAAGTTAAGAATATCCTTCGGGTATTTTTAACTTAGCATACTTGATAGTATTTATCTTAAAGCTGGATGTAGATGTCCGTAAGGGTTAGGAGGAGGATTACCCTTATAGTACTCGTCGGATTCCTTCTCCGCCCTAGCAAGAAGCTCTTCATAAGTCATTTTTGGCCCTGGTTTTTGCACAGCCATTACGTCATACTTCCCATGATGCCTATTATTTGTTAAATACGGTTTAACTTTGTCACGATCATCTGTATCAAGTATTACCGCCCTTCCTTCTGCCACCTGAAATCTATATTCTCCCTCAAGCTCATTTAACTCTTTAAGATTAAATATCCTTGTAATCTCTCCACCTACTTGTTTTCTGTGAGCCTTTCTTCTTAACTTCCGAGTGGCCTTACGAGTTCCCTTCCGAGTCAGCTTCCGAGCAACCATTTATATTAATAGTAAAGAATATTTTTCAGGCCTAACGTGTTGTGCCAAAGTTAAGCGCACCCCACTAAAATTGCGCCATCCGAAAGAAGAAGGCTCACCATATAGAATGGCTACGCAACGTAAGGTTCGCACAAAGGCTCCTACTCCTACCCCGGGATCAGTCTTCAAGGACCTTAAAAAAGAGCGGAATGTCATCCGATTCACCCTGGCCCCCACCTCCGTCTCCTATGCCAACACTCTTCGCCGCGCCATCATTACGGATGTCGAGACGGTCGGGTTCGTCGCCGCCATCAAGGACGACGGCACCACATCCGATGTGCACATCACCAAGAATAGCACCCCGATGAGCAATGAGATGCTGGCGCACCGGATCGGCCTTCTCCCCGTCCACGTCCGGGATCCTCTCAAGTGGGACCCCGACGAGTATACATTCAAGCTCGACGTTACGAACGACTCTAGCGACATTCTCGACGTCGTGGCATCCGACTTCAAGGTCTATAAGAATAGGGGCGCCGAGGAGGAGCCGCTGCTAGTCCCGAGCGTCGAGTTCTTCAACCCGGATCCCGTGACCCAGGACACCTGCCTGATCGCCGTCCTCAAGGGTCGAACGGGTTCGCAGGAGCCCGAGAGCATCCAGCTGACGGCCAAGGCGACGCTGGGCACGGGTCGGGAGAACGCGGCCTTCATGCCCGTCACGAGCCGCTGTGCCTACGGCTATACTCTGGATTCGAGCGAGGAGCGGCGGAAGGAGCTCTTTACGGCCTGGCTGACAAAGAGCAAGAAGGT